>Ga0326597_10007667_pt1 | contig 14645 bp, 13 predicted proteins | sample RVTome_12_FD_203789 | JGI IMG/M metagenome (GOLD analysis project Ga0326597, IMG submission 203789) | Soil microbial communities from uranium-contaminated site in the Upper Colorado River Basin, Wyoming, United States - RVT100D185 | ecosystem: Environmental > Terrestrial > Soil > Contaminated >... | reverse complement strand
TCCCGGAGCGGCCTCATCCAACGGCACGGTACAACTCCCTGCCCTCGGTAAGTGCGGTGTGGATGATCACGTATGTATTGGATCGGCACCGTTCCAGGTCGCCCTCGGTGACCGCTATAATGTCGGCCCCGAAGTGCAGTCCCCACGGGCTTCGATAAGTCTCCATCTCTGCGGCAACCGGGTCCGCACCTTTGGGAAGAACGATGCGCGCGTCGAGGTCGCTGTGGGATTCATCTCCCCGCGTGCGGGGGACCCGAACAGCACAATTCGGCTGGGACACACGGCGGCAGTGATCCGCTGAACCAAGTCCTGTCGAACGTCCTGAGGGTCACGGCGCTGCGGGCAAGACATATCGTCAGATATCATTTCGCGCATCGCGAGGATAAGTCAGCCCCGCCGTGCTCGCGGCCAGAATCACGGCTTGGACCGCGCCTGCTCAAAGTCATCCAGTTTCCGGCGCCAGTCGGCCACTTGGGCGTCGTGGCGCTCGCCCGGCTCCGGGGAATCAGACCGGAAGATGAGCTTGCGAAGTACTCCGCCTGGGCATATACTCCCTGGCGATGGCCTACTCCGATATAATAACGATCGAGCCGGGGAAGCGCAATGGCAAACCGTGCATCCGGGGCTTGCGTATCACCGTGTATGACGTACTGGAATACCTGGCCGCGGGCATGTCCGAAGATAGAATCCGCGCCGACTTTCCCGACCTCACGGTCGAAGATATCCGCGCGTGCCTCGCCTTCGCGGCGGATCGCGAGCGCCGGCTGCATAGCCTCCCGGCGTGAAGCTGCTTTTCGATGCCAACCTGTCGCATCGGCTGGTTCAGGCGCTGGCATCAGAGTTTCCCGAATCGACGCACGTTCGCGACTGCGGCCTTCTAAGCGAGGACGACGCGACTTTATGGGAGTTCGCCAAAGAGCGAGGGTTTGTCATCGTCTCCAAGGACGAGGACTTCCACCAACGGAGTTTCGTTTTCGGGCCCCCACCCAAGGTTGTCTGGGTTCGCCTGGGGAATTGCACAACGGACGACGTTCTGCAAAGGCTTCTCGCTTACCGCAACGACCTCATCGCGTTTGAACGGGACGCTGAGGCCGCCTTTCTCATCCTCTCATAGCCTATGCACGTTGATTATCGGCGGTGGCGCCGCCTTATTGCCTCTTATCATGGTTGTGACGCTTCGCGATTTTCATATCTTACGATCGCCCCCAGCTTCGCCCGCCATTCGGCGGCCTTGGTGTCGTGGCCCTCGCCCGGCTCCGGGAAAACGGTAGCGGTTTAAGCCGATGGGGTCACGTTGACCTGAAAGACAATCAAGGATCAATAGGCTGCCAGTGGAACTTGCATGGTGCGGCCTGCGGGCTCGGGCGAGGTGAGGAGGGACTCGACGCGTTTGAGCACGGGGGCCGCGTAGTAATGGGCCCCGCAATGGTCGCACACGCCGATCGGCACGTCTTCCAGAATCACGATGCCACGATGGTGGCTGATCGGCGCACGATCCAGAATCCGTTCCCGGACCGTTCCTTCACAGTATTCGCATGGAAAGTCGTATAAACTCATGGTTGTTTCTCGTATACCGTAATGATCAGTAGTGGTCCCACGAAACGTCCCACAACGCCGACGTCCGTAGCTAAATCGGTCGCTTTGTCAACTACCTCATAGCGCCTCCCACGCGGATCGTCGTCGAATACATGTTTAATTGTACCCGTTAGGATCGCTGATTCCACATCGATGAGGTCCAGCCGGTCGTCCCTCATCTCCAGAAGAGCGTGGGGTGTGAGCACGTACTGCTGCTCCAGCACGGCCTTGCGCATGGCCTCAAGTGCCCGATCTCGGTCATACGCCTTCACGACGAGTTTTCCGAGCATGATCCTGCATGGGTCGCTAGCTTAGTCCGGTGGGGCATCGAATTCCACCAGTCGGGCCCGCCATTCGGCCGCCTTGGCGTCGTGGCCTTGGCCCGGCTCGGCCGCGTCCCAGGATTTATCGTGGGGTCCGCCGTGCGCCGATTCTTGTTGGTTGCGTCCGGTCCTTGGCTAGACAGGATTTACAAGATTAACATGATCTTGTTCATCTTGTAAATCTTGTCCGAAGTGCGCTTGGTCCGCACGGCGGACCCTACCGCTCGCCGTTTCCCTTCGTCCCTTCGTGGCTTCGTGGCTTCGTGGCTTCGTCCTCCACCTTCCCCCGCCAGTCGGCGGCCTTGGCGGCGTGACCCTTGCCGGGGTCGGCGGCGTGCCAGGATTCGCACAACGCTGCCATGATTTTCAGTCCAGGTTTTCCGTAACGGCACGGCGCCTTGTTGTAATCCCTTTATCCTCAAGCTATTCTCACAGCATGGACCATCGTCTGATAAAGATCAAGCGATTGGTCGCTGCCGGCCGGTACGTTTTCACCATAAGGCCGATCTGGAATGCGCTGCGGATGGACTTACGCGCCAGGACGTGATCGAATCTATCGTTACCTCCCAGTTCCTTCGCGTTAAGAACAGCCGCAGTGCGTGGCGACGTGGCAAGAGAGAGAAGCTTTACATAATCGACAGTTTCAATTTTGAGGGGATACCGATATACTCTAAGGGCGTTGTGAGACGCAGCGAACATCATGAGACGGAGTTCTACATCCTTATCTCCGGCAAACGCTCGGTCCGCTCAGATTGAGGTGTCGTTTTCGACGTGCCCGCTGTGCGGTTCCCGAGACATTGAGCTCGGCTCGCAGACCATAACGCTACGGTGCAAGCGAGGATCGTCCGTTCGTCTACGGGTGCGCCGCTGGCTCTGCGCCGATTGCGGCGAAGGATTCCTGACCGCTGACTCACGAAAAAAGTTGGACTCCGCAATCGGGGTGGCGCCGATGGTTTGATTCGAAGGCGCCCGCGTGAGCGTTGCGCAGTCTCGCCGTATCCTTTCGTGCCCTCGTAGTTCCGAGGTTTTGGCGCTGTTTCGTCCCCCTCCGTGGCCCTTCATTCCCTCCCTCGATCCCTTGATCCCTGACTCCCTCCCCCCTCCGTCGCTTCTTCTTCCAGCTTCGCCCGCCACTCGGCGGCCTTGGCGTCGTGACCGTTGCCCGGCTCGGCGGCGGTGGCAACACATTTCAACTCCCAGCGAATCCTTGCCGCGACAACGGCAAGCCGCTACACTTATACGATATACAAGGAGCAGAGATTACATGCATCTAGCTATCGACCCTGACATGCAGGAATTCATCCAGAATAAGCTGCGCAGTGGCCAGTATTCCTCGGCCGAGGATGTGGTTCGCGCCGCCTTCGCCGCCCTGAAGCAGCAGGAGTATTTGGGTGACTTTCGACCCGGTGAGCTTGAGGCCCTGCTCGCCGAAGGGGAGCAAAGCATCAGCGGGCAGGAAACGCTGGAGGCAGAGGACGCCCTGCGCATTCGTCGCCAAGGAAGGAACGCCCCGGGCGCAACGGACGGATGAACCTGCGAATCTCGAAGCGGGCCGACGCCGACGTGGATTCCATCTGGCAATACATCGCCCGCGATAACCCGCCGGCGGCGAACCACGTGGAAGAGGCCCTTCACGCAGCCATGCGGATGCTTGCCGAGTTTCCGGGCTTGGGCCACAGACGTTCGGACGTGGCGAACACCGCCTATCGTTTCTGGACCGTCAATCCCTTTATCATCGCCTATCGCCTCGATGGCGATACGATCACTGTGATCCGTGTTCTGCACGGCGCACGCGATTTCCGAGGGCGCCTCACATAAGGCGCTCGCGTCGTCTTGGCGGTGCGACGATTCATCGCTATGGCTCTTCGGCTCCTTTCGTGCCTGATCTCTGTACTTTGGCCCGCCATTCGGCGGCCTTGGTGTCGTGGCCCTTGCCGGGTTCGGCCGCGTCCCAGGATTTCTCGTAGGGTGCGCCGTGTCCGCCAATACTCGTAACTTGCGTGCGGTCCTTGGCTAGACAGGATTTACAAGATTAACATGATCTTGTTCATCCTGTAAATCTTGTCCGAAGTGCGCTTGGTCCGCACGGCGGACCCTACCGCTCGCCGTTTCCCTTCGTCTCTTCGTCCCTTCGTCCCTTCGTGGCTTCGTGGCTTCGTCGCTTCTACTTCCAGCTTCGCCCGCCACTCGGCCGCCTTGGTGTCGTGGCCCTGGCCGGGCTCGGCGGCAAAACTTGTCGCCCATGCGACTTGTGCGTATAATTCACGTATGAATCCGGAAGCCTTGGCCCAGGAATTAAACCGGGAACCTTTCATCCCCTTACGTCTTCGATTGTCCGACGGACGCACCTTTGACATTAAGAATCCCGGGTTGTGTTTTATCGCCCGATTGGCCCTTTACGCGTTCCGCGCCAAGCCGCGCGACGCGCTTGCCGAGGACGTTGACGTCATCAGCCTACGGCATATCGTCTCGATTGAAACGGTCGCCGCGGCCGATCCCGGCGGATAGAGCACGGTTCGCGCCACCGCTCAAGGCGTCAAGGATTCAGCGTTCCGTCTCTCGTTTCCAGTTTCTTGTCTTCAATTTCCAGCTTCGCCCGCCACTCGGCCGCCTTGGCGTCGTGGCCCTTGTCCGGCTCGGCGGCGTGCCAGGCGTCGTAGAGGGCGGCGAGGCGTTCGACGGTCTTGAATGTGTACTCGTGGTGCTCGCCGAATCCCGGCGCGAGAGAACCGTACGCTTCGAGCAAGGTCCTTTCCGCTTGCGGAAACGAGCCTTGCCCGGCGAGGGCCTCGCCGAGTTTTGACAGATAATTCCCCAACATACGCACGTTGTCGCCAGTCCACACTCGCCGGGCTACGGCTTCCCCGGCTAATACTAGCCCCGCGGCTTCGTCGTAACGGCCGAGTTTGTTGAGCAATTGCCCCATGTTGGAAATCGTAATCAGTGTCTGTGGGTGGTCGTCGCCCAGGACGGAGCGAAGGCCCGCCAACGCTTCGCGGAGCATCGGCTCCGCCTCGTTCAGCTTGTCCAGCTTCAAAAGCAGCATCGCCAAGTTGTTAATCGTATTCAGTGTGGCCGGGTGGTTGTTGCCTAGGGTCCGACGTTGGCCTTCAAGGGCCTCGCGCCAGTATCCTTCCGCCTCAACGTACTTGCCCATCGAGTAGAACACGTAGGCCAGGTTGTTGATCGATTGCAGCGTGTTGGGATGCTCGTTGCCCAGGACGCGGCGGTAGCCCTCCAGGGCCTCCTGGTAGTACGGCATGGCCTCGTTCAGCTTGCCTTGCGAGAAGAGTAGGAGGCCCATGTTGTTCATCGAGCCCAGCGTGTCCGGGTGGTCGTCGCCCAGGACGCGGCGACAGCCCTCCAACGCCTCGCGGAGATAGGGCATGGCCTCGTCCAGTTTGCCCTGCGCCTGGAGCAGGACGCCCGTTTCGTTGATTGAGGTCAGCGTGTCATGGTGATCATCGCCCAGGATCCGTTTGCGAAGCTCCAGGGCGGCCCGCAGGTGCGGTTCGGAGGCGGCGTACTCGCCCAGTTCGCGGTATGTATTCCCGAGGGTCGTGCGAATCGTGGCTTCCACTTCCGGCTGGCCCTGAAGGTCCGTGCCCACGCGCTTGGCCGTGGCATCCAGGATCTCGCGCAGCATGGTCGTGTCGCGGCCCCGGGCGACCGACGGGCCCACGCCCTGAAGCATGTCGGTCATGAATGTGGCCACCTGCTCGGACTTGGCGGCTTCGGTCCTGGCCCGTTCGGCTTCCGCCTCGGCGCGTTCGCGTTCGGATTCGGCGCGCGTTCGCTCGGATTCCGCACGCTCGCGCTCCCGGCTCTGTTCCTGTTCCGCGAGCACGGCGCGATGGCGTGCGGCCTCGGTGCGGAAGTACAGCGAGGTGCTGACAATCACGCCGGCGACCAGCACGGCGAACACCGTGACCACGGCGGTGATGAGGCCCTTGTTGCGCCGGGCGAAGACGCGAAGCTGATACGCCACGCTCGGCGGGCGGGCGCTGATCGCCTCGTTGTTCAGGTAGCGGTTGATGTCTGCGGTCAGGGCCGAGGCGCTCTGGTAGCGCCGGTCGCGGTCCTTCTCCAGGGCCTTGAGCGCGATCGTCTCCACGTCCCCGCGCAGGGCCTTGTTTTGTGTGCTGAGCTTGGTCGGTTCCTGCTCGCGGATGACCCGTGTCGCTTCGTGAACGGCGGCGCCCTTCAGGTCGTACGGCAGCCGGCCGCAGAGCATCTCGTACAAGATCACCCCGAGGGCGTAGACGTCGCTGCGCGTGTCGAGGTCGTGCGGGTCGGCCGCACACTGCTCCGGGCTCATGTACTGGAGCGTCCCGATGAGCTGGCCCACGTCAGTCTGCAAGGTGGTGACGGCCATGTCCGAGTCGGTGGAGCGGGCCACGCCGAAGTCGATGACCTTCACCTGACCCGAAGAATCCACCAGGATGTTGGAGGGCTTGAGGTCGCGGTGGATGATGCCCTTCTGGTGGCCGTGGTGCACCGCCTCGCAGGCCTCGGCAAAGAGCTTCAGCCGCTCCCTCGTGCCCAGCTTCTTGTCTTTCACGTATTCGGTGATGGGCCTGGCCCCGACGATGTACTCCATGGCGAAGTACGGCACGGTGACTTCGCCGTCGCGGTGCGTGCCCGCATCGTAGACCTGGGCGATGCCGGGATGGCGCAAGCGGGCGAGCAGTTGGGCTTCGTATTCGAAGCGGCGCAGCGCGGAGCGCGAGGCGATCCCGGCGCGCATGAGCTTGAGGGCCACGGTCCGCCGAGGCTTCTCCTGAACCGCCTCGTAGACCGTGCCCATCCCGCCGGAGGCGATGGCCCGCTTGATGCTGTACTGCCCGATGCGCTTGGGAATGCCGGGCGCAGCAGTATGCAGAGTCTCCGTCTGGGTGGCCTCAAAGTCCTCACTCGATCCGCCCTCCCCAGGCGTACCCGCGTCCTTCCACAACCGATCATCAGACTCGTGATCGGGTTTGGTTTCATCAAGGGTCATGCCTCCGCTCCCGGCTCGTATTGGCGGATCCGCCCGCTCCGTACGATCCAGAGCCTTCCGAAGACATCGTTTTGAGCGAGCCCGGCCGCCAGTGTTTCCATGGCGGCGATGAGGTCGGAATGCGTCGGAGCGTGCGGGAGACGCAGGACGACGATCCCGGCATAATCCGTGGGGTTGAACCGGGGAGGATTGCTGAAATCCAGATCAAGAGTAACCAGGGTGCGAGCTTCGTTCCGGCAGAGATCGATCAGGCGCCCGTCACCGGCGGAGCCGAGTCCCTGGCCGGCCACGGTGGCCACATCATGATCGGACCGCCGCAAGCTCTCGGCTCCGCTCGCGGGGAGGTTCTCGTCGAGTTTGAGCTTCAACTCTCCGTCCCCGTCGGAAGCTCGACGCTGCGCTCCCGCGACATCTCCGCGCCGTAGGCAATGCAGGCGCGCAGGTCGGCCTCTTCGAGCTGCGGGTATTCTCGCAAGATCTGGTCGCCGCTCATGCCGCCGGCCAGCAGATCCAGAATCAGCGACACCCAGATTCGGTGGCCGCGAATACAGGGTTTGCCGAAACAAACGTGGGGGTCGATGGAAATACGCGACAGAAGTTCCTTGGCAGTCATGGCAGCCTCCCGTATCGCAATGACGAATTATGCATCATAACTCACTCACACCGGTTCGGCTACGGTAATTTTACAGCCTCGTATCGCTGGGTCCGTGACAGAATCGGCGGCTGTGATTGCAGGCCGGAGGCCTGCCAGACAGTAGCCGGGGGCAAGCGCAGCGCCGCCCCCGGACAACGGCCGCACCGATCCAATCGACCCTGTAAGGGTCGCACTGGTTGGGTTGCGTCTGTGCGACCCCTACAGGGTCGGAGAGGTATTGGCGTCGGGCACCGTGGGCGGCGATCGCCTGCGGCGATCTTGCCCACGGCTACTTTCTGGAAGCCTTTCAGGCTGCATTGCGGAGCATCGCTGAGGCCTTCGGAGCTGTTGTCTGGCGGCTTTTCAGGTTTCATCCCGCTACACCGGCGAAGCCGCCGGAAGTGTCACGGACCCCCCCTCTGTCTCACCTGGGATTCTCCCTTGTCAAGGCCGGACCCAACGGGGAGGAGTATCGCAACGCGGGGCAAGGCTCGCGTCACCGGGAACACCAGAAAGGCGAGCCCTGAAAGCCGAGGCGGGCGGTATTCGCCGCCTCACGTCACGTCGCCGGCGGGGATTGAGCGGACCAGTCCCAAATAGTCCTGAACCTCTTCCGCGAGGGTTCGGCCGGTAATCTCCTCTTCGTCGACTACATGAGCGCCCTCGAAGCGAAGTTGATTCGCAAAGCGATGATACCGCGCCCGCACGAACACGCCGATATCCGGCGCGAGGTCTTTCGCGAGCAATATGATCTGCCGCGCGGCGTTGTGATCGGGGATCGTAATGACAATGGCCTTCGCGGTCTCGACGCGGGCCTTCTCGAGAACCTCCGGCTGGCGGGCATCGCCCACAAGCACGTGCAAACCTTCGGCACTGGCGTGCGCGCCTCTAGGGTTCAGGTCAATCACAACCAACCCGCGCCGGCCGAAAAGCGCGTCGGTGACCGTGCGACCGGCCGGGCCGCTGCCGACGACTATGACGTGGCCGGCTGATTCGCCGGGATCGATCGAGCCGGACTCGCCGCCGGCGCCGCGGCCGCGCTTTCCACGCAGATTAACATGTCTTCCGCTCCAGGCGACAAAATAGGGGGTTAGAAACAGGGTTCCTACTGTTAAACCCACGACGAGGCGAAACACGTCTGTACTTAGCACCCCGTTCTCGTGGCCGATTTGTGCCAGCACGAACGAGAACTCCCCGGTCTGAGCCAGGCTTAGTCCACACCCCAGTGCATAGGGGGCAGAAACGCCCGCCATGCGGACCGCCAGCCACGCGATGATCGCCTTACCAAATATGACGGCAGGAAGGCAAGCCAGAAACCAGTACCAGTGTGCGGCGATCCAGTTCACGTCGCCAATCATGCCGATGGATGCGAAAAAAATCGCGACGAACGCAATGCGAAATGACGAAGTGTCCGCCCGGATCCACGTGGCATATGGAGATTCGCCCAGCAGCACACCGGCCACGAAGGCCCCGAGCACGGGTGACAATTGAATCGCATGAGCAAACCACGCGGAAGCGAGGCATACGGTAAGCGCGAGAAGAAGCGGAATCTCACGATTCTTCGACAACACCGCCGCGTCCAGGGCTCGTGGAAGTACGTATTTGTGCAGGAGATAGAACGCGAGCATGAAGGCCAGCACGAGCAGCGCGCTGCGGCCGACCTGTACGAGCGCCCCGTCCTCGTCGCCGGACCCGCCCATGATCGTCATCGCAAGTACGAGCGGGACCACCGCGACGTCTTGCAGAAGGAGCACGGCCAGCGCGGCGCGGCCGTGCACGGCTTCGAGCTCTCCGCGCTCATACAAAAGCCGCAGGACAAACGCGGTACTGCTCGGGGCGACGACGATTCCGACGGCGCAGGACGCTTTCAGCGACAGGCCGAGCGCTGCGCAGCACGCGGTAACCGCCACAATGGTGAGAATAAGCTGAAGCGTGCCGCCGATCACGGCGAGGCGGCCGAGGGTTCGAAGTCGGTTCCAGGAGAATTCCAAGCCGATCGTGAAGAGCAGCAGTGTTACGCCGAGCTCCGCGAACCCGTGTATGACCGCCTCGTCCTGTACGACGCCAAGGCCGGCCGGCCCCAGGACCAGACCGGCCGTCAGGTAGCCGAGCAGAGCGCTTTGCTTGATGCGCTCCAGGGCGAGTGCGAACACAAGCGCAACGCCCAGGAGCACTGCGATATCCGAGGTAACGTGCCAGGGATCCATCTTCGAGACTCGATCGTTTAACTCTAAGGCGCGAGTATACGTGCAGCACGGGGCCGCGAACGCGCTGCCTGCTTCGACGCAAGGCCCGCATTCTACGTGGGGGCGTGTGAAAAGACATACCGGCGGCGAACACGCAGACGCGGCGGACAAGAAGTATGCGGTTTTCAAGCGACTTGCGAGAGTCTATAGTGCCGCGGCCGGCTCGACGCGACTTCGTGCGGCGGGCTTGTGGGCGGCTTAGAGCCCGGCGCGGTCAGTCAACCTAATTCATTCTGGATAGATTTGCGATGCGCGAGTTCTCCTTGACGGCAATAGTGCTGGGTGTGGTCGTGGGCGCCCTTCTGGCCGCGGCCAACGCCTTCGTGGGTCTCAAAGTGGGTATGACCATAAGCGCGTCGATCCCCGCGGCCGTCGTGTCACTTCTGGTTCTGCGCGTGCTGCTGAAACGAGGGACGATCCTCGAGAGCAACATAGTGCAGACGGTCGGGTCCGCCGGTGAGAGTGTGGCTGCGGGGATGATCTTCACGCTTCCGGCGCTGTTCATTATGGGTGAGAACCCAGCTTACCTGGAGATGGTAATCTGGGGCGCTCTCGGAGGGATAATGGGCGTATGTTTCATGGTCCCGCTCCGGCGCGTGCTGATCGTGAAGGAGCACGGAGTGTTGCCGTTTCCCGAGGGCGTGGCGTGCGCCGAGGTGCTGGAATCGGGCGAGAGGGGCGGGGCGGGTGCCAAGTCGGTGATCTGGGGCGCGGTGGTGGGAGCGGCGTATTATGTGCTCAACGCGGTGGGGTTTTGGAAAGAGACGGGCGTGGTCCCAATCCGGCGGTTCAACACGCAGGCGGAGCTCGATTCGTCTCCGGCGTTGCTCGGCGTCGGGTATATTCTGGGCGCCCGCGTTGCGGCGTACATGCTCTCGGGTGCCATCTTCGGCTGGTTCGTGCTGATTCCGGCGATGGCGTTTTTCGGCGCGGACTCGACGACGCCCGTATACCCGTCGCAAAGCACGCTCATATCGCAGATGTCGCCGCACGACATGTGGAGCAACTACATCCGCTACATCGGGGCCGGGGCGGTGGCCATCGGCGGCCTGATCTCGCTCGTAAAGAGCTTTCCGACGATCTTCGCGTCTTTCTGGCACGTTCTTACCGGTGTGCTCGGCTCGGGAAGAGCAGCGCGCGATCGAACCGACAAGGACTTTCCGTTCATCCTGCTGCTCTTGATTATCGCGGGGATCGCTTACGCGATGTGGATGATTCCTCAGGTCAAGGTGGATCACGTCGGTGTGATTGCCGTGATCGTGTTCACGTTCTTTTTCGTTACCGTGTCGTCACGGCTGGTGGGGATAGTGGGCAGTTCGTCGAACCCCATATCGGGTATGACAATCGCGACGCTGCTGGCAACGGCGCTCATATACAAGTTCTTCGTTATGGACGAGACGACGGCGACGGGCGAGGGGCTGACAAACCTGAAAGTGGGCTGTTTGTCGGTGGGGGCGTTGGTCTGCATCGCCATCGCGACTGCGGGCGACTGTTCACAGGACCTCAAGACGGGGTTCCTTCTCAAAGCCACGCCCTACAAACAGCAGATCGGCGAGATGATCGGCGTGCTTACGTCCGTGCTGGCGATCGCGGGCGTGCTGCTCCTCCTCAACAACACCTACGGCTTCACACCGACGCCGGACACGCCGCATCCGCTGCTCGCACCGCAGGCCAACATCATGAAGATTCTCGTGGAAGGAGTGCTCGGCGGAAGCGTCCCTTGGACGCTTATCATGATCGGCGGCGCCGGAGCCGTGATAGTCGAGATGCTTGGCCTGCCGGCGTTGCCGTTTGCAGTCGGGCTGTACCTTCCGCTGGGACTCTCAACGCCCATTATGACCGGCGGTGTAATCCGCTGGTTGATTAACCGAAAAAAAGGCGACGGAACCGAGCACGATCCGGGGATTCTCACGGCGTCAGGGCTGGTGGCGGGTAAGGGCCTGGCCGGCGTGGCCATTGCCGGAATTGCGGCGCTGATCTCGTGGCTCTGGGCCAGCCCGCGCTGGATGAACCCGTTGTCCGGGGCTGAGGAACCCGTCTCGCCGGCGCACTTTGTTCCGTGGATATGGAGCAAGTTCGAGAGCATTCCGCAGAAGTGGGGTTTGTCGCAGGCGTGGTGGGACGCGCTGCCGATGCTCGTATTCGTGCTCCTTGTCGTCTGGCTGTGGTGGTGCGCCGGGCGCCGTCCGCCGATCATTCCGCCGGCGGCGAGCACGCTGCCCGAAATCCCCACAGAGCCGCGCAGCGCCCCCGAAGCGCCGCCGGAGGAGTTACCGGAGCGCGCGGAACCGATTTCATCCGAGGACTCTCTATAGCCGGTGTTGCAGCGTGATTCGCTGAGCGCGCCTGCCGTCGTTTTGGAGTAAGGGTCTTTCCAGACATGCCGCAAGGTGTTATAATCCGTGTGCGCACGTGGTGAAACCGCGCGCGAACACCGTTGTTGTTGAAGGGCAGAGCGTGGGCGGCGTCTCATTCGCCAAGGCGGTGTATGGGTGACGAACGAACGCCGTTCGCCTCAACGATAGGGAAACGTGAGTTGGACCTACCGCGGTCAGGTCACACCAATATTGGGGGAGGTGTCATGTATTTCAGTAAGTCCGTTCCGGGTTTCGTTTTCGGCGTGGCAGGGTTGCTGATCTTCTCAGTTGGATCGCACGCCCAAGTTTGCGAGCCATCGTCGGACGGCGCGTTGTGTACACCAAATGCGTGTTCGGCCGTACCGGAGGTGCAATGTATCGCTACGGTGCTGAACCTCGATATCGCAACAGGTGCAATCACGGCGGAAGCGTGCGAGTGCTTGGATTTCAACATCTGCCACGTGGAGTTCGGGAACGCGTCGCCGTTTGCCGTGGGCAACTGTCCGAACGGGCAGTCGTGCGAGGTGGTTGCGCATGACACGAACAACGACGGAGCCGCGGACCAGTTCCGGGCGGCGTGCGTACCGGATGGTTATTGCTGCCTCGACATCGACGACGGGCCGGTCCCGTATGATACGTGCGCTCCGGCCGAGTCAGGGCTGTGCGGACCGGGCTCGCTCTTCCACCAGGGAGGTACGTGCAGCCACGAGGCCTGTTGCCTGGGGTCGACGAGCAGCGGCGAAACGCTCTGCGCCGATCTTGATCCGTTCTGCTGTGTTGTGTCGGGCGGTGTGCCGCAAGGGCCGGGCTCAAGCTGTGAGGACGTAAATGTGTCCGGTGGATGTGGCAAGATATGCGGCGGTATTGCGGGGATTCCTTGCGACTCTAATGACGAATTCTGCAAGCTGCCGATCGGCAGTTGTTGTTGCGATTATCTGGGGATTTGCACACAGTTCCCGCAGGGATGCCCTGAGAATTATGCGCCGGTCTGCGGATGCGACGGCGTAACGTACGGCAACGCGTGCGAGGCTGATGCTGCGGGTATTTCAATAGATCACTTCGGCGAGTGCAGAATCGGCGCATGTTGCACGCCTAACGCCGCGGGGCTGCCTCCTTGCCGTCTCGCCACTCCTGAAGCATGTGCCGACGTCGGTGGCGAGTATCAAGGCCACGGCACGCTCTGCCCGGCCGATCCAAGCCAATTGTGCGGGCCGCCGCGGGGTGCGTGTTGTCTGACGGACGCCTCCGACCCGGCTAATGCGTCTTGTATCGAAGTATCTGAGCAGGAGTGCGCGGTCGCCGGCGGACACTACCTCGGCAACGGCACGCACTGTCCTCCGGACGGCACCGTGCCCTGCCCGCCACCGCCGACCGGTGCCTGCTGCATTCCAACGGCAACGAATCCGAACGGCGTGTGCGAAGTGACAACGGAGTCGAACTGCATCGCTGCGGGGGGCGAGTACAAGGGTAACGGCACGTCATGCCCACCCGACGGAAACGTCGTGTGCGGTCCGGCCGTTGGGGCATGTTGCGTCGCCGACCCGGCGACGGGCATCGCGCTGTGCTTCGAAGGAACAGAGGACCATTGCGATTCCGTGGGTGGAAGTTTCCAGGGAATCGGGACGCATTGCTCAGGTCCGGGAGCACCGTCGTGTCCCCCGCCGTTCGGGGCGTGCTGCTTCGAGGGCGGATCGTGTGCAAACCTGCCGGTCGAAGTGTGTCTGTCCGAAGGCGGCAACCCGCATCCCGGTGTTTCCTGCGACAACGTTGTGTGTGCCGTGCCTCCGAGGGGCGCATGTTGCCTTCCGGATGCGAGCACACCCGGCACCGCGGGATGCGTCGAGTTTACGGAGCATGAGTGCGCGGCCGCGGGGGGGTCGTATAAGGGCGACGGCTCGACTTGTCCGGCTGATCCGACGGAGCTTTGCGGCGAGGTTTGCGGGGGAATCGCCGGGATCCAATGCGACGATGCAAACCAGTTCTGCAAGTTCCCGCCCGGCACGTGCGGCGACGGAGACGTGCAGGGCTTGTGTACGGAAAGGGCCAATGCGTGTCCGGCGATTTATGCGCCGGTCTGCGGATGTGACGGCGTGACGTATGGAAACGAATGCGAGGCGGACGCGGCCGGTGTGTCGGTGCGGCATCACGGCGAGTGCCCCGGCCCGGCGTGCGCCGCGGAGCGCGTGCTGTCGGAGCCGGATTACTCGTACTGCCCGGGCACGACGAACAAGGTTAGGATCCTTCTCAATCCCCCCGCGGGCACTTCGGCCGTCGGCATCGAGGACACGCCCCCGGCCGGCTGGGCCGTCTCCAACATCAGCGAGGGCGGCAGCTACGACGCGGTGAACAACAAGGTCAAGTGGGGGCCGTTGTTCCCGCCGTTGCCGGCCGAGGTCGGCTACGACGTAACTCCCACCGCGACGAGCGGGATGATGTGCTTCAGCGGCTCGATCTCCATCGACGGGGTGAACGAGCCGATCTGCGGCGACGCGTGTCTCGACGCCTGCTGTC
>Ga0326597_10007666_pt1 | contig 14648 bp, 11 predicted proteins | sample RVTome_12_FD_203789 | JGI IMG/M metagenome (GOLD analysis project Ga0326597, IMG submission 203789) | Soil microbial communities from uranium-contaminated site in the Upper Colorado River Basin, Wyoming, United States - RVT100D185 | ecosystem: Environmental > Terrestrial > Soil > Contaminated >... | reverse complement strand
ACGAGCCCCGCATTGGCGCCACCGGTAAGAGTGTAGTTTGGGGTGAGTCGCTTCGTCAACGTTCCGTCGGCGGTGATGGACTGCGTCGTGGTGTCCTCCACGTGCTGATCGGCCGTGTATCGCACCGTCCCGCCGCCCTCGAGGGTCGGGGAGAGTGGTCCCGCCAGGCCGACGCTAGCGCTCACCGACTGATCGATCTCGGAGCGCCTGTAGGTGAGGTTGGGAGTGAGGAATCCCTGTTCGCCGATGCGCACCCGGTCCTGGTACTGAAAGAAGTGAGTGAGGTCTTGCTCCGGAAAGCTCTGCTCGCTTGCCCCCTCGTGGTGCCGCTCCAGGCTCTCCAGGCGGTAATTCACCGTTGGGGTGGACCGCTCGAAGCTCTTCCGGAGCTCGAGCGAGACGGTCATGCGCGTCTCATCGATGAGCAGGCCAGGGCCGTCGGTTTTCACCGTCTCCCGCCTGAGGGCCAAGGAACTCTCTGGCAGCAGTTCGCTGCCCCGATAGTTCCAACCCACCCCCTGCCTCTCGGTGGTGACAGAGGTGAACAGGGAGCTCCCGGCCTGGCTGAACGAGCTCTCTGCCACCGAGCGCGACCCTTCGATGTCAAAAGAGTGCGGCGCCTGCGGAAAGAAGTTGAGCCTGATCCGGTATGGATCGAGAAGGACCGACTCGCTGCTCGCGCTCGACCCCTGCGTGGACTGGTCGGCATAGGTCCCGGCCGCGGAGAACACGAGGAAGCGCGGGCTCCACACGAACCCGTCCAGGGTCGGGGTGTACAGGCTCCCCCAGCTGAGGGTCTGCTCCGTGGTGTCTCCCGTCCGCAACCGATCCACCCCGCCGGTCGTTTCGATCTGGCCCGTGAGCCTGACCTGCACCTGTGCGCGGGCGACGTCGGCCGGCCCGAGGGTCGGTACCATGAGTGCCACGGCCACGACCACCGCGCGCCATCCCACAAGTAAGGGCCCTCTTCGCAGGGTCCAGAATCCCGCCGGGCACAGGACGTCTCCCACTGGCTGAACGGAATCGCCAGGTTATCTTCCGTTACCCTCGTGAGGACCCAACGTAGCACGGACGCCCGGCTGGACCCGCATCTCGTGTTGCCGTAATGAGCGCCGGTGGGGCTTTGCCGGGAATCCCCCCTTCAAGGGTGCGCCCGTGACGCCGCAGACCTCGTCCGGCCCCTTGTCGGCTCTCCGGGCGCTATCGGGCGACCACAAGGCAGGTCCCGCTGGCGTGCGATCAGAGGCGATCCGGCCGCTCATTGGCCCCGGCGGGACGGCGACAGGCTGGACTCACGCAGGATGGCCGCTTCATATCGACGGGGGACGGCTTGAGGCCGGCGGGGCTTATGCGCCCCGCCGGCCAGCTGAAAGGGCCTACCGTCGCCGCTACCCGTCCTTCTTGTGGCAGGTCAGGCAGAGGGCGCTACCGGTATTATCCACGCGGAGGAAGGTCTGGGTGTTGGCCCGGTGCGGATCGTGGCACGAAGCGCACTGCACCATGCCAGTGTAGAGCCTGACGCCGCCGCTACCGATGAGGTCGCCTGCCAGTACGGGCTTGAAGCCGACGGTATACGCCGTGGACCCATCCCCGATCGTGGAGCTCGGGCTCCTGGCTTCGGTGTATGTCATCGAAATGGGATGGTCGTTCGACAGGTCGGTGCCGATCAACGTGATGCCGACCGGCATCTTCTTGTTACCCGTCCCGATGAACGTCCAGTTGCTCGTGCCGTCCGCGCTCGGGGTTTCTGTGAAGCCGCCGGACCCTGGCAGGTTCCGGAGGGCGTCGAAGGCGATGGTACCGTCGTGGCAGGACAGGCACGCCAGCGACACGCCCGAGGGCTGGGTCGGCAGCGCGTCCAGCGTCGGGCTGTTGTACAGGGTGTAGCCGCCCGACGTGTTGATGGCCCGGTTCCACAACGGAGCGGCGACGGTGGCATCCGCGCCGTGTGGCGTGTGACAGAAGACGCAGACTTCGCCCGTCCCCGAGGTGACGTGGATGGCGCCAGTGCCGGACGTCGAGAGGTTGTGCTTGGTCTGGAGGATGCTCGTCAGCCCGGTGTCCTGGGCCCACGCCCCTCCCGCCGCGATCAACCCCAGCGCCACCGCCCCCGCGAGGACGATAACTGCTTGTCTCATCACCGCTCTCATGATGTGTCTCCCTCTCCGTTCGTACGTCGGTTCACCGCTACACCCCTGGCCTCCATAGGCCAGAACCTCTAGCGCGTTGCCTCCCGTTTTTGTTCTTGAGGTGCTCCCGATTCGCCCAGGAGCTGAAAGACCTGGACCCTGCGGTTGTACTGATCGACCACGTAAATGCGGTCGCGCACGTCGATGTGGATGCCCGCCGGCAGCCAGAACTCGCCGAACTTGTGGCCGAGGCCGCCGACGAAGAGGAGCAACTGCCCCTCCTTGTTGAAGATCTGGAAGTTGTTGAACGCGGCGTCGGTGACGTACACGTTCCCGCTACTGTCCACCGCAACCCCCTTCGGCCGGGCGAACTGTCCCAAGGCCGCGCCCACCTCGCCGTACTTCCGGAGGAATAACCCCTCCGGCGAGAACACCTGGACCCGGAAGTTCATCGTGTCGGTCACGTAAAGGGCTCCGCCCTTCATGTGCAGGTGCGTGGGGAAATTGAACTGGCCGGGCGCGGTGCCCCGTTCGCCGAACTCGAAGAGGAAGCGGCCGCTTCCCGTGTCGTACACGCGCACCTTGTGGCGGCCCGCGTCGGCCACGTACAGGCGCCCGGTGCTGCGATCGATGGCCAGCCCCGCCGGCGAGTAGAACTCCCCCTGCGCGCCGATGGCCAGGACGACGTTACCGGTCTCGTCGTAGGCGAAGACCCGGTCCTGGCTGGTGTCGGAAACGAAGACGTACCCGCGGCCGTCCACGGCCACCCCGGACGGCGTCTTGAGCTGCCCCTGGCCCTCGGCGCCGAGGTACCGCACCTGCTGCTTCTCCTTGTCGAAGACCCAGACCCGCGCGCCGCCGGTGTCGGTGACGTACACGCGGCCCTTGTCGTCCACCGTCACCGCATACGGCTTCCCCATCCCCTCACTCTGGTTCCGGCCGGGCCCGTCCACGATCTCTTTCAGCCAGTTCCTGGACGAAGGCTTGAAATGGTCGGAGCGGTAGAGGGTCTCGACGTACCGGAGGCGGGGCGGCTCGGGCGGCAGTGGCCAGACGAGGTCCACGGGCTTCAGTGGAACCGCTGAGGCGCAGCCCGCTGCGGCGATGGCCAACACCAGGATCCCTGCTCCTCGTCTCAGCGCGGCTGATCCCATGACAAACCTCCTAGGTGCAAGGAGTGTTCCCGGAGGCGGGATGACCGCAGGAGCGTTAGATTTCCGAGGGTTGAGGGCTGGGGAAATTTCCTCTGGGGGAGAACCCCCCGATGGGCTGGGGAGCTTCCCCCGGTCGCTGCGCGGAAATCCTCAGCCTTCGCTGCTATCGGCGCGGATGGCGAGGTCGAACTTCTTGACCCGGTAGCGCAGCTCGTCCCGCGTGAGTCCCAGGAGCCTGGCCGCATGGGTCTGATTGCCGTGTGTCAGCTCCAGGGCCTGTCGGACGAACTCGCGCTCCAGATCCTCGAGCACGACTCCCGTCGCGGGGATCTGGAAGCGCGGCCGCTCGCGGGCGGGATCTGCCGGTCGGGCGGCGATCTCGGGCGGGAGGTCCCCTGGGGTGAGCTCGCCGGACTCCACCAGGATCATCGCGCGCTCGATCACGTTACGGAGCTCGCGCACGTTGCCGGGCCAGTCGTAATGCACGAGCAGACGTTCGGCCTGAGAGCTGAGCCGCGGCGCCCGCTTCTTGAACTCTCGGCCGAAGTGCTCGAGGAAGTGACGGGCCAGCAGCGCGATGTCCTCGCGGCGCTCCCGGAGGGGAGGGATCGTGATCGTGACGACTTGGAGCCGGTAGTAGAGGTCCTTGCGGAAGGCCCCCTGATCGACCGCCGTGCGCAGCTCCTTGTTGGTCGCGGCCACGACCCGGATGTCGACGCTGATGTCCTTGATGCCGCCGACGCGGCGGAAGCGGCGCTCCTCCAGCACGCGAAGCAGCTTGGCCTGGAGCGCGGGCGTCATGTCGCCGATCTCGTCGAAGAAGATCGTCCCGCCGTGCGCCAGCTCCAGCAGCCCCTTCTTCTGCGCCTTGGCGTCGGTGAAGGCGCCTTGCTCGTGACCGAACAGTTCGGACTCGAGCAGCGTCTCCGGCATCGCCGTGCACGTGATCTCCATGAACGCCTCGTCGGCGCGGGTGCTCTGGTAGTGCACCGCTTTCGCCAGCACGTCCTTGCCGGTCCCGCTCTCTCCCTGGATCAGCAGGGTGGTCGCGCCGCTGGCGCAGACCTTCCGGGCCAGCGACACTACTTCCTGGATGGCCCGGCTCGTGCCCACCAGGCGGTCGAAGTGATAGGGGTAGAGATGCTTCTCGCGGAGGAACTCCACCTTCTGTCTGAGCTGTCGCGTCTCCAGAGCATTCCGGACGGTCACTCCGAGGTTGTCGAAGTCGATGGGCTTGGCGATGTAGTCGTAGGCGCCGAGCCGCATGGCCTCCACTGCCGTGGCGACATCGGCGTAGGCAGTCATGATGATCACCTGGATGTCGGGATGGCTCTCCTTTACCTGGCGGAGGACCTGGATGCCGTCCGTGTCTGGCAGCTTGAGGTCCAGGAGGAGGAGGTCGGGGCTCTCCTCCCGGACGGCCGCCACGGCGCGCGCGCCGTCCTCCGCCGTCTCGACATCGTAGCCGAGCTTCTCGAGCGTCTGCTCGAGGGACCAGCGGATCAGGCGCTCGTCGTCAACGACCAGCACTCTGGATGCCATGGGTGTCGCTCCTCGCCCCGTTCAGCGGCGGCGTTGCGGGCAGCGGATGGTGAACGTCGTGCCGTGCCCCACCGAGCTCTCGACCGGGATCCGGCCTCCGTGCTGCTCGATCGGCCGCAATGCCCCTGCCGTGTCGCTGATCCGGACCTCCACCGACGGCTCCCGGACCGGCGGCACGCGGGTCTCCAGCGTCAGGCGAACCCCCCGGGCCATCGCCTGTAGCGCGTTCACGGGGATGTTGAGAAAGGCCTGGTGAGGAGGCTCGGGTCGACGTAGACGGCCGGGAGCGAGCCGTCCAACCGGCGGACGATCTGGATGTCTCCTCGTGGCAGGAATTGCGAACTCTGCTCCGGCAGTCCGTTGGTCTCCACCGCGATCCGCTCCGGCGTCACTGGCCGGGCGTGCGGCAGCAGCCGCGTCAAGGTCCTGTTCATGCGGGAGATCCGGGACTGGGCATCAGCCAGCAGGGCGGCCAGGTTGTCGCCGGGTGCCCGCCGCCAGCGGCGCCGCGCGGACGCAGCCCACGGAACCAGAGGTCGAGCGGCTCGAGCCCGCCGCGGCGGCCCCAGCGCTCGAGCTGCGCTCCGGCGTCCTTCATTTGCGCCGCCCGCCTGCAACGAGCTGGCGCCGGGCTTCGGCCAGCATGGCCCGCGCTCGGTCGGCGTCCGGGCCACTCGGCACCAGGGCCAGGAATGCACCGAGGGCCTTCTGGGCGGCAGCATAGTCCTTCTTCCCCGTAAGGAGGAGGTTTGCGCGGTCCCAGTAGGCGTGAGCGTACTTCGGATCGAGGCGGATCGCCTCCTCGATGCGGGCGAGCGCCTCGTCCAGGTGCTTGCCCTGGTAAAGGATGAGGCCCATGTGGGTGATGGCCTCGACGTTCCGCGGCTCGCGGGCGAGCACGCGCTTGTACGCCCAGATGGCCGCGGGGAGCTGGCCCTCGTCCAGCGCCAGATGGGCGAAGGCCAGCAGCTTCTTACTCGGCGCGTCCTCGCGTTCGACCCCCTTGCGCAGCATCTCAAGCTCCGCGCTAATGGCAGGGGTACCGGCCGCCGCGCTCACCGCTGCGGCCTGCCGGGGTGCGGCCAAGCCCTCCTTCGACGTTGAGCTCCCGAGGATCAGGCCCACACTCACGCCCAGGACCACGAGCAGCCCTGCGCCGAGGGTGAGCGCCAGCGGGCTGCGCAGTCGCCCTCCCAGAGTCTGAGGCTTCGAGCCCGCCGCGGTCGATTCCGGCCCCGTCACGAGGTCGTCCGGCACCACTATCAGGCTTTCCCGCATCCCGATAGGGTCTCCATGATTCTCGGACTCATCCCATGGCCGCTCCTTTCCTGGGTGGTTATGCCAGACTGATGCCAGCGCCCTCTGGTAGAGAAGATACTTCATAAATCAACTCGTTAGAGGTCGCCCTCGATGGACGGACATGCCACGGCGGTCAAGGGGCCGCGGTGAGGCTCACCCATCTTTGCGGAAAATTCCCCTCTGCCGTGCGCCCTCTCCTTACGTCACCGATACGCTGATACGCTCAATTCGCGGGTCCAAATGTTCGGCCCAGTGAAGGCGCGCGTCCTGGTCTGTTTCCTCGCCTACGGGCTCTGGAGGACCCTGGAGCAGTGGCAGCAGCGCGCGGGGCTGGGCCACAGCCCGCGCACCATCCTCGAGGAGTTGCGGCAATCGGCTCGGGCTGGAACTCCCCGAAGTTTTCGCGTCGCCCAAGGGCTGGCGCAGCGCCCGGCTATGTAGTGTAGTGCCGACTTTTTCCGTAACTTCCCTGAACCATTACCCTGCTCCCCTCGAACTGCGGAAGTTGGGCTAGCGTGGCTCGCGGGTGGGCACCGTCTTGGCACAGTATGCGCATGACCGATTGTCCTCGGGGTGAACGCAGGTGTGAGGAGAACTCGAATGACGCGAGCGGCAACATGAGGGCGGCCGATCCCACGCGCCCCTATCGCCGGCTCGGCTTCCGGGCTATCGTTGAGGCAACCATGAGGTTCCACCCCCGCCGGTTCCGAGGCTTCCTGTTGCTGAGCGCCGTGCTGATTGCCGCTGTGGTCGTCACGGCGGGCATGGTTGTGGGGACGTTCTTCGAGCGCCACGTGATGGCGCAGGAAGAAGCCCAAGCGGCCGAGGTTGTCCGCAACCAAGCACACCAACACCTCATCGCGGGGAACTTCGAACTGGCCGAGGGCAGCGCGCTGGAACGCCAGAAGAACTTCGAAGCGTTCCTCGAGGGTCTGCCCGGGGTGTTCCGTCTGAAGGCCTTCCACCCCACGGGACGCATCGTGTGGTCCAACGAGCCTCGACTCATCGGCATGAGCTTCCCGGACCACACCTATGTCCGGACCGCCCTGAGCGGTCGGGTCACGACGGTGCTGGGGAAGCCCGACCGCGCGGAGCACGTGTTCGAGCGGAATCACCGATACATCGCCGAGGTGTACGTGCCCGTCGGGTTCCCGGGTTCTGCCGGCGTGATCGGGGTGGTCGAGACGTACAAGGACATGACGACCACCGTGATGGATATCCAGAATACCCAGTGGACCATCTGGGCCGTCGCCGGCGGGATGGGGCTCTTCCTCTACGGGGCCCTTGGACTTCTCGCCTGGAACGCCTCGGCCGGGGAGCACCGGGCGATAAGCCGGCTGGAGCGCCAGAACCGGGAGCTCACGTTGCTCCAGCAATTCGCCCAGTCCATGCTCCGCCCGGTTGACCTTGGGCACGTGGCGGCCGCTGTGGTGAAGAGCGCCGGCGCCGGCCTCGGGTTCTCGAGAGCCGCGCTGTATCGCGTCGAGAGGAACGAGAGTCTGACCCTGCTGGCCGAGTACCCGACTGAATCCTCGTCGGCGGCGCCGGCCGCCGACCTCGTGGCCGACGCGGTGGCGGCGCGGGCGCCGCTCCTGCGCGCCGGCACGATCGCCGTCGCCCTGTTCACCCCAAAGGAATCGACCCACCTGTTTGTCGGGGAGCGGTTGCAGTCGGGAACGGATCCGGGCCCTGCGGCGATCCGACCGCTCGAGATCATGCTCCAGGAAGCCTCGATTGCGCTTGGCAGCGCGGAACTGTTCACGGAGATCCGCGAGGCCCACGAGCGACTGGCGGCCATCATGGCGAGCGTCACAGACCAGATGGTCATCCTGGACCGGGAGATGCGCGTGGTGTGGACCAACCCGGCCACCGCCGCGGAGATGGACGGGAGCGCCATCGGGCTCGCATGTTTCGAGCTGATGGGCGGCACGCCCGAGGCATGCCAGGCGTGCCCCGCCGCTCGCACTTTCCACTCAGGCACGGTGGCACGAGGCATGCGCGCGCGGACCTGCCCGGACGGGACGACCAAGTACCTGGACCTCATCACCGTCCCGCTCCGCGATGCCTCCGGGCAGGTCCACCAGGTTCTCGAGGTCGCGCGCGACATCACGGATTTGGTCGAGATGGAGGAGCGCCTCAAGCAGACAAACCAGGCTCTCGTCGGGGCTCAGGCCCAGCTGGTGGAGCAGGAGCGCCTGGCCGCAGTGGGCCAGCTCGTGGTTGGGCTCCACCACTCGATCCTGAATCCGCTCACTGGAATCCTGGGGGCTCTGCAGGTGCTCAAGGCCGACACGGCAGGCAAGCCCGAGCAGGGCGCGGCCATCGCCGAGGCCGAGGGCGAGATCCGGAAGATCGAGCGCCTCGTCAAGCGGCTGCCCGATCTGCGGCGCACCGACGGGACGCCGTACGTGGGTCGTCTGACCATGCTGGATCTCGAGCGCCCGTGGGCAGACAAGGTCGCACAGGAGCCCGACACGGAGCAGCGCGGATAAGCAGCCGGTTCATCGTCGCTCACGACCAGTAAAGGCCTCCGGCTGCTCGCTCCCCGCGCTGGTCGGAGCAGCCTCAGCGAGTTCCAAGGCCGTTGCGGAGCCCCGCGTGCCTTCACCGCTGCGGATTTTCCCCCGCCGCTGTGGAAAATGCCCCCGCAGGCCCGAGCGCGGCGCGCGCAGCGTGGCGGCCTGGGCGCCAACTGTCCGAGAGTTCTGAATGTTCCCGCCCTGTCAGACCAGTGCCCGATGGCACACGGCTTGCGGGTCCGAGGGGCGATGACGACGACCTTCGTCACCGGCATCAACTACAAGTCGGCGCCCGTGGCGGTTCGTGAGCGGCTCGCGCTTGGCCGCGAGGACATCGCCGAGGTGCTGGCTGACTTGCGGCTCAGCGCGGGCCTCGGCGAGGCCATGATCCTGTCGACGTGCAACCGTGTCGAGATCTATGGGGTCGCCGAGCCGCCCGGGCCCCGTCGGGCCTTCGACCTTCTCTGCGAGCGGCGGGGTATGGCACCGGAGGCGCTGAGCAGCCTCGTCTACACCGAGACGGGCGATGAGGCGATCCGCCACTGCTTCAGGGTGGCCTCCAGCCTGGATTCGATGATCGTGGGGGAGCCGCAGGTCCTGGGCCAGGTCAAGGATGCCTACGACCTGGCCCGTCGCTGCGGGACGGCGGGCGGCACGCTTCATCGGCTCTTCACTCAAGCGTTCGCCGTGGCCAAGAGAGTACGGACCGAGACAGCGGTGGCCCAGCACGCGGTGTCGGTACCATGCGCGGCCGTCGAGCTGGCCAAGAAGATCTTCGGAGACTTTCAAGGCCGATCGGCGCTCCTCATCGGGGCGGGCGAGATGGGCGAGCTGGCCGCGCGCCACCTGGTGGACCAGGGCATCTCGCGCCTCTCTGTCGCCAACCGCACTTGGTCTCGCGCCGTCGAGGTCGCCCGCGCTCTGACGGGCAAAGCCGTTCCCTTCGACCGCTGGACCGAGGAGCTCGCCGGGGTCGACATCGTGATCACCTCGGCGAGCGTCCGCCGGCCTCTCGTCACTGTCCAGACCGTCCAGGCGGCGCTCCGGACGCGGCGCTCCCGGCCTTTCTTCTTCATCGACATCGCCGTGCCGCGCAACGTGGACGAGGCCGTCAGCGCCCTCGGCGATGTTTTCTGCTACGACGTGGACGATCTTCAGGGCGTCGTCACGGCCAACCTGCACGAGCGCCAGCGGGAGGCGGCCAGGGCCGAGGTCCTGGTCTCGGGGGAGGTGGACAAGTTCCTGGCCGGCCTCCGTGACCGGGACGTGGTCCCCACCATCGTGTCGCTCCGTCGGCGCGTGGAAGCCGTTGGGGAGACCGAGCTGGCCCGGGCCCTGGCCCGCCTTCCCGACGCGGGCCCCGAGACGCGACAGGCGTTCGAGGCGCTCACGAGCAGCATTGTGAACAAGATCCTGCACCCGCCCACGGCCCGGCTCCGCGATGCGGCACGCGACGGGCGTGGCGAAGAGTGGACCGCGATCATGTGCGATCTCTTTGCCCTGGCCCCCGCCGAGCCGGCCACGAAGGGCCTCGGTACCAGACTTCTCCGGGCAGTGACGCAGTAGGGAGACCGCCGCCTAGACGCCCCGCTCAGTCGCTCGACCATCCACGAAACACCTTCCCGCATCGCGGGTGAAGTACCATGGTCATGTCTTGATGCGGCCGCCCTCGGGCGGAGCGCGTGCAGTGGAAGCTCGCACAGGAAGAGGCTACATGAGGCGTGCAAGCTGGGTCGCAGGTTGGGGATTCATGATTTTCTCTCTCCTCAGCCCGAGCTCGGTGGCTCAGGGAGCCGAGGAGGGCTCCCACGACCACGGGCGCGATGCGGGCCCGCCTCCCGCGGGCGAGGTGGAGAAGGGCCCGGTGACCCTGCCGGCCGTGGCGAATCCACACGAGATCGGCAAGAGCGCCCTGGGGCACTATCCGGAGCGCGTATATGTGCCGAACACCATCGCGAACACCGTGCACGTGATCGATCCGAAGACCTTTCAGATCATCGGAACCTATCCGACCAGCAAGGAGCCCCATCACGTCACCCCGTCGTGGGACCTGACCCGGCTCTACGTCAACAACACGAAGGGTAATTCTCTGACCGTCATTGATCCGTCGACCGCAAAGGTCGTGGGTGAGATCCCGGTGCTCGATCCCTATAATCTCTACTTCACTCCGGACGGCAGGTACGCGATAGTCGTGGCGGAGCGCTACAAGCGACTCGATTTCCGTGATCCGAAGACGTGGACGCTTGTGAAGAGCGTGCCGGTTCCGCAGCCGGGCGTGGATCATCTGGCCTTCTCGCGGGACGGCAGCTATCTCGTCGCCAGCACGGAGTATTCAGGGTGGCTCGTGAAGGTCGATCTCGCCAAGCGCGAAGTGGTGGCCACCATGCAGGTGGGCGGGTTGCCGATCGACGTCGTGCGGGTACCCGGAAACCATCTCATGTACGTCGCGAACCAGAAGAAGAACGGCGTCCACGTGATCGATCCGGAGCTGTGGAAGCAGATCGCATTCATCCCCACGGGCAAGGGCACCCACGGCATCCTCATGAGTCACGATCGGAAGTCGCTCTACGTGAGCAACCGTCTGGGCGGATCCATTTCGATCATCGACGTCGCGTCGAGGAAGGTGGTCCGGGAGTGGAAGATCGGCGGCAGCCCGGACATGGGGCAGATCTCGCCGGACGGCAAGCAGTTCTGGATCACCGGCCGGTACCACGGCGAGGTGGCCGTCATCGACACGACGACCGGCGAAGTGATCCGCTCGATCCGTACCAATCCCGGTCCCCACGGGCTCACCTACTTCCCGACCTCGAAGGCGGCGCATTCCGTCGGCCACAACGGAATCTATCTGGAAGACTGAGGCGTCAGGGGGTCATGAAACAGGGCTGATTCGTCAACCCGCGGGAGACTCCTTCAATTCCCGGGCTTGATCCAGCACCTCGCGCACCTTGGCTGTCAGCGCCTCCGCGGTAAAGGGCTTCTCGAGAAAGGCGGTGCCGGGGTCAAGGACGCCGTACTGCCCGAGGGCATCGACGGCGTAGCCCGAAATAAAGAGCACTTTCATCTCCGGGCGCTCGGGGGCCAGGCGCCGGGCCAGCTCCGGGCCGCTCAGGCCCGGCATCACGACGTCGGTCAACAGCAGGTGGATCGAGCCTTCGGTCCGGGCGCAGCGCGCCTGCGCCTCGGGGCCGCTCGCTTCCTCCATCACCTGGTATCCATTCGTGGTGAGGATGTGGTGAACCAGCTCCCGAGCGGCGTCGTCGTCTTCCACCAGCAGGACGGTCTCCGATCCGCGCGCGGCTGGGACAGCAAGCTGTGGGTTCTCCCGGTCGGCAACGGCCTCGACCCGTGGGAGATACATCGTGAACGTGGTTCCCCGTTCGGGCGCGCTCTTGAGCGAGATGTAGCCATCGTGCTGCTTCACGATCCCGTAGACCGTCGAGAGCCCGAGCCCCGTCCCCTTCCCCTTCTCCTTCGTCGTGAAGAAGGGTTCGAAGACCTGGGCCTGAATTTCGGGGCTCATGCCGCAACCGGTGTCGGTCAGGGAGACGAACACATGGGGCCCGGTCCGGGCGCCCGGATGGCCGCGACCAAAAGCTTCATCGAGCTCCGCGTTGCCCGTTTCGATGGTGATCCGGCCTCCCTTCGGCATCGCGTCCCGGGCGTTGACGACGAGATTCATGATGACCTGTTCGATCTGTCCCGGGTCGGCTTTCACCGTTCCGAGGCTCGATCCGGACACCAGGACCAGCTCGATGTCCTCACCGATGAGCCGCCGGAGCATCTTGCTGGTGTCGCTGATGAGGCCATTGAGGTCCAGCAGTTTTGGTTGCAGGGTTTGCTTCCGGCTGAACGCCAGAAGCTGGCGGGTCAGCCCTGCCGCACGGTCGGTGGCCCGCGTGATCGTTTCAACCCGGCGACGCAGCGCTCCGACGTTGCCGAAGTCGTTCAAGAGCAGACTGGCGTGGCCCGAGATCACCAGCAGCAGGTTGTTGAAGTCATGGGCGACCCCGCCCGCGAGTCTGCCAATGGCTTCCATCTTCTGCGCCTGACGGAGCTGCTGCTCGCTCTCACGGAGGGCGTTCTCGGCCTCCCGCCGAGCCGTGATATCGACCATCACGCCGCGGAGCTGCACTGTGCCGGTGTCGGGATCCCGGGCCACCTTGGCGCGGTCGCGAAACCACACGACACGGCCGTCGGCCGCTACGATCCGGTACTCAGCGTCGAAGTCCCTCGCTTCCGCAACCGCAGCTCGGCGAGCCGCAATCGTGACCTCGCGGTCGTCTGGATGAAGGTGGTCGATCCAGAACTCCGGCTCGGAGAGCCACCGCTCGATGGGGTATCCGAGGACCGCCTCGGCGCGCTGGCTCACGAACGAGAACGCCCAGGTCACCGCGTCCGCGTTCCAGACGACCGCGTTGAGCTCCTGAACAAAGTCTCGGAATCGACGGCTGGAGGTCTCGATCTCGAGCCGGCGCGACTCACTCTGAGCGAACAACTGAGCTTTTTCAATAACGATGGCTGCCTGTTGGGCGATCGCCTGGACCAGGGAGAGGTCTTCGGCAGCGAAATGATGGCACTCGGCAAGCCACACGACCAGGAAGACGCCGATCACGGTGTCCTTCACCTCGATCGGGACGATGAGCAAAGACTTGTGAGGTACGAGCCGGTAGATGGGATGGTCGAACCTCGGGTCCGACTGGCTATCGCTGGAATAGATAGGGCTTCGGAGGCCCATAATCTGTTTGATGATCTCCTGTGCGGCGGGGAGTGGACTGCTCGAGAGGGTCGCCAGCATCGCCTTTGGGGTGTGATAGCCCACAACGGGAAAGAAGCCAGTCTTGTCGCTTGTGAGGAACCAGGCCCCTCCGGTGTCGGCGCCGAGGGCGCGGACCATCTCTCTTGTGGTCCGACGGAGGACCTCGTTCTCCTCGAGAGTGGAGCTGACCGAGCGGCTCACGGTCAGCAGGGTCTCCGTCCGCAGAAGCTGCCGCTCAAGCTCCCGGTACAGCCTGACGTTTTCCATCACCATGTCATGCTGCTTGAGAGTCTTGCGGAGAACCGTAGGAAGGGCGTTGAGGTAGCCGGCGGTCTTGACGACGTAGTCCAGCGCTCCGGCCTTGATGGCCTCGACGGCGACATGCTCGTCACCCTGGCCGGTCACCATCACCACCGGGACCGACATGCCGCGTTCGCGCATGCGCGCGAGCACCTCCAGACCGTTCATGCGAGGAAGGCTGTAGTCGAGCAGCACGACCGAGTAGGAGCGGAGGGTCAGCGCCTCGAGGCCGGCAAGACCGTCGCTCACAGCCGTGACCTCGAAGGGCGGCTCCTGGCGCTCGAGCATCCGCCGGACCAGCTTGGCCTGGTCGGCGTCGTCCTCGACAAGGAGCACGCTCGTCACCTCGAGGCTCGCGGCGCCCGTCGTCTCAGCGGTCATTTCGATTCCGGGGGCAAGTTCGTGAGCAGCCAGTAGAGCTTGATGGTCCTCACCCGCTCCATGAACTCGGGGAATTGGACGGGCTTGCACATGTAGCTATTGGCGCCGGCCTTGTAGCACTCGCTCACTTCGTCCTCTCGGGCCGAGGTGGTGAGCATGACCACGGGGATGGTCCGGAGGGTGTCGTCGGCCTTGATCCGGCGGAGAACCTCGTGGCCGTCGACCTTGGGCAGGTTGAGATCGAGCAGGATCAGGCCGGGCCGTGGGGCGGTGGCGGGGTCGGTGTACGGCCCCCGATGCTCGAGGAAATCCAGGGCCTCCGCTCCGTCCTTGACCCAGAAGACCTCGTTGAGCACGTTGCCGTTCTTCAGCGCCCGGAGGGTGAGCTCGGCGTGATCGTGGTTGTCTTCGACCAGCAGGATAGTCACGGCTCGAGGCTGGGTCACGACCGTTCCTCCCGGGGGGGCTTGGACCAGGTGAAGCGGAAGGTGGCGCCCTGGCCTGGGGCGGACTCGACCCAGATCCGGCCGCCGGCACCCTCCACGATCTTCTTGACGATGGCCAGTCC
>Ga0326597_10007665_pt1 | contig 14648 bp, 11 predicted proteins | sample RVTome_12_FD_203789 | JGI IMG/M metagenome (GOLD analysis project Ga0326597, IMG submission 203789) | Soil microbial communities from uranium-contaminated site in the Upper Colorado River Basin, Wyoming, United States - RVT100D185 | ecosystem: Environmental > Terrestrial > Soil > Contaminated >... | reverse complement strand
CCGCAAATCACGATTTTTCTCTTAAGGCGAACCTCCTCGGTCAAGGCGCTGAGTCCCTTGTAGTCTCGCGGCGACACCCGGCCCTTGGACTTTACCTCGATCCCCACCTGGTCGCCGACGACAAAGTCCACTTCAAATTGAGAGCGGCTTCGCCAGTAGGTGAGCTCGTGGTCAAGCCTGTGGTAGTCGAGAAAGCTTCGAAGCTCCAAGAAGATGAGATGCTCCAATGCCCGGCCGTAGGCGTCGGAGCCCTCCTCGATGATGGGGGTCCGCTTCAACGTGTTGGCTACCCCGACGTCAAAGAAATAAAATTTGGCGGTCGCCACCGGTTTTCGCTTGGAAGTTTTTCGATAGGCCGGAAACTGGTGCCCCACCAGGGTGTCTTCCAGGATCTGATAATGCTCGCGCACGGTTCGCGGCGGATATCCGGCGTCGGACGCGACGGCGCTGAAGTTGATCTGCTCGCCGGCAGTGAGCCCGGCGACCTCTAGAAAGCGGGAAAAGTCCTCAATGGACCGGGTCAAACCTTCCGCCCTGATCTCTTCACGAAGATAAGTGCCCACGTAGGCTTTCAAGTCTTCCCGGTAGTGCTCCGAATCGATGATCGACGGCAGGCTCCCACGATTAAGCCGATCGAGCAGCCTCGGCCCATCCAACTCCGGCGTGACCAGGGGGTGGAGGCGGCAGACCCAGGCGCGCCCTCCGAGCAGATTGGCGGCGCCCCGCCTGAGTTTTCTGGCGCTGCTTCCTGTGAGGATGACACGCAGCTTTTTATTGCGCTCGATTAATAGCTGGACCTCATCCAGGAGAGCGGGGAGTTTCTGAATCTCGTCGACCACAACCAGCGGCTGCTGCGGGCTGAGCGTTTGGCGCAGGTACTCCGGGCGGGCGCTGAGTTCGCGGAAGGTGTCGGCCTCAAGTAAATCGTAGAAGGCGGCGTCAGGAAAAGCCTGGCGGACCAGAGTGGTCTTCCCGGTCTGGCGCGGGCCGAAGAGAAAGATGGACTTGTGTTTGAGTATCTCCTTGAGGTCCAAAACGCGCTTGTACATATCGGCAACTATATTGCCGAAATTCATGCAATTTGGCAAGTCAATTGCCGAATTTCACAACCTCCGCTTGTACCCCTGCGCGTCCCGGTCTTGGGCACTGTTGTCCTGTACCCGGGTCGGGTCCTGGATTGTGAGCGTTTGTGGGCTGGTAACGTCTTTTATCCCTTCTGGACCAGCTCGAATTCGAGCTCGCCGCGGAAGGCGTGGATGCGAATCAGCCGGACCCACACCGAGTCCCCGATGCGGAAGGTCTTGCCGTGGCGGCGTCCTTTGATGACGTGTTCCTTCTCGTAGTAGTGGTAAGAGTCGTCCAAAAGCGACTTCATGGGGACCAGGCCCTCGACGAAATAGGTTTCCAGCTCGGCGAAGAAACCGAAGGGAGCCAGGTCGATGATGAAGCCGGCGAAATCTTCGCCGATCTTGTCCATCATAAACTGGGCTTTTTTCAAGTCCACCATTTCCCGCTCCGCGTTCATGGCGATGCGCTCCCGCTCCGATGTGTTCCTGCCGATTTCTTCCAGCGCCCCGGTGAGGTCGTCTTTTTCCTTAGGCTTTAGCTTTACCCCGCTCATGGCCCGTTCCAGGGCCCGGTGGACCAGGAGATCGGGATAGCGGCGGATGGGGGAGGTGAAGTGGGTGTAGCAGGCCGAAGCGAGGCCGAAGTGACCGATGTTTTCGGGCGCGTAGCGGGCCTGCTTCATGGCGCGCAGCAGCACGCGGTTCAAAACCCGCTCTTCGGGCTTGCCGCGGCAATCGTCGAGGATTCTTTGGATTTCTTTGGGCGAGGTCTTCCCCCGCTTGAGGGGCGGGCGGTAGCCCAGGCTGAGCAGGAAAGGGGCCAGCTCCTCCAGGGTGTCCTGCTTGGGCTCTTCGTGCACCCGGTAGAGAAGGGGAATTCCCCTCTGGGTGAGGTAACGGGCCACGGCCTCGTTGGCCGCGATCATGAACTCTTCGATGATGCGGTGGGCAATGTTGCGCTCGGCCCGCACGATGTTTTCGGGCAAACCCTGGATGTCCAGGATGATCTCGGCCTCGGGAAGGTCGAAGTCCAGGTTCCCCCTTGCCCATCGGCTTTTCAGTAAAACCGAGGCAAGTTCCTCCATGAGGGAAAGCTGCTCGAGCAGATCGCGACAGCGCTCTCTCTCCTCTGGGTCGCCGTCCGCCACAACCCGGCGCACCTGGGTGTAGGTGAGACGCCGGCGGCTCTTGATGACGGCGGCAAAAAACTCCGTTTTGAGGATCTCTCCCTTGGGATCAATCTCCAACAATACGGTTTTGGTGAGGCGGTCCTCGCCCGGGTTGAGACTGCACAGACCGTTGGAGAGCGCCTCCGGCAGCATGGGAATGGCCCTGTCGGGGAAGTAAACGCTGGTGCCTCGCTCGTAGGCATCCAGATCCAGGGGGCTTTCGGGCTTGACGTAATGCGCCACGTCGGCGATGGAGACGTAGAGGAGGTAACGGCCGTCTTTTCTTTGCACGCTCACGGCATCGTCGAAGTCCCGCGCCTGTTCCCCGTCGATGGTTACGGTGGGGAGCCAGCGGAGATCCACGCGGGAGGCGAGGGTCTTTGCATCGATGGAGGGGGGGCAAGATTCGGCCTGTTTCAGGGACTCGGGCGAAAAGGCCGTGGGCAAGCCGTAGCGAAAAACAATGGCCCTGGCCTGGACCTCCGGATCATCGGGGTTCCCCAGGACCTCCACGAGCGTCGCCTCGGGCCGGGAAAGCGCCGTGCCGTAGCGCACAATTTCCGCGGCAATAACCTGTCCTTCCTCCACGGACGGCAGGTTCCCAGCGAGCTGAAGGGGGCGCCCCACCCTGGGATCCATGGGGACCAGGGCCCCTTTGCCGAATAGAGACTGGTAGGTACCGATGAGCCTCTGTTGGCCGCGCTCCAATACCTGGATGACGTGGGCCTCGACTCCGCCTCGTCGCTGTTTTTCCATGCGCACCATGACGCGATCGCCGTGCATGACGCGCCGCATCTCGCGGCGGTTAAGATAGACGTCCTCCTTCCCGCGGTCTTCCGGGATGAGGAATCCGAAGCCGTCGGGATGGCCCTGGACCTTCCCCACCAGGACCCCCTGGCCCCCGGGGATAGCGTAGTGGTTCTTTTTGAGCCGTACCAAGGCCCCCTCCCTGCACAGCTCTTTCAGGACGGCGGAGACCCCCTGGGAGTCCGTGCCCATGGCCTTTTGAATCTCATTGAGGCTGAAGCGGTGGCGCGGCCTGGAGGAAAAAAAGGAGAGAATCCTGTGTTTGAGTTCCCTGGGGGAGGAGTCCATTATCGAGAGTTTTCTTTCTCGGCGATCTCTTTAAAGAGCCAGTCGTCGCCGACTTCCTCCGGCCGAGGCACCTCGGCCAGGGCTATTTCCCGGCTGATGGAAGCCAGGATGGACCGGACCGTGGCCGCATGGTCCTCGGCAACGAGCAGGACCACGATGGCCTGTTTCTGATCAACTGTGCGCAGGATGCCGACCCCCTCGTAGGATTCAATGACAAACTTGAGGTAGGCGATATCTTCGGTGCGGATCTTGAGGAAGACGGTTTTTAAGTCCATGGGAGGCGTTGTACACCGCTGCGGGCGGCTCGATTCGAGGGGATAGACGAGAACGCTTGTCCTCAAGGCCGAAGCCGTACAGATGTATCCTTTGAAGCGATGCGTCCTAGGGGCCCTTGTCCCTTTTGATCTTTTTTTCGGTGGGGTTCTGCGTCTTGTCCGCATGCATGAGGCCCTCCCGGATCAGGGCGGCCAAGGCCTTTACATCGGGATTCGGGTCCATGCGGGGCAACGGCCCCGCAAGCCGAAACGGCACCTTCAAACGTCCCTGGTCATCCGCCGCGTAGCGAATATTGCGATGGCTGCGCATGAGTTCCCGCGTGAGGGAAGGGGAGAGGGACAGGGCGGCGTCCCAGGACATGGTGCTGTCGAAGCCCATTGAACCCCTGGCCCGAACGGTATAGTCCGCGGCGGAAAGGACGACATCCCGGGTGAGAATTCGGCCCTCTTCCACTTGAAAGGAGGCGCCCAAGGTGTCGTAACGCGTCTCTCGTGCAGTGAACAGTCCCCCGTAGCGGGGGGACAGGGTGGACCCGATGAGATTGCCGACGCCGGGCAGACCCGTTACCCGGGAGAGCACCCTGCGAACGAGGTTGATATCCTTGAGGACGCCGTTCCTGATCTCCGTCTTGCCCTCCCCATGCAGGGTCTTTTGGATGGTGGCCCAATCGTCGCCCCACCCTTTGAGGGAGGCTTCCAGATTGATCCTTCCTTCAAAACCGTCCGCGAGTTCCGGTGACAGGCGCGGCAGCAATGCCTTCAGGTCCATCCCGCTGATGGTGGGAAACAGCGTGAAGTGTGACCACTGGGAGTTTTCTTTCGCCCAGTCGCCGCGGCCCGTGAAAGTCCCGCCCAGGGCTTTGAAGGAGAAATCCGTGACCCCAAGTCGGTCGGGGCGCCAGTGGATCTGGCCCCGAAGGTTCCGGTAAGGCAACTTTTGCAGCTGGCCCTCGCCCAGTTGAAAAGTGGCCACCATGGCGGGGGCGCCGTTTTTGAACTGAAGTTCCCCTTCGGTGGCGAGCTCCTTGATCCAGTCCGTCTGGTATTCGGGCGCGCTCGTGAGATCGGCGAGATTGACCCTGGAGGCGCTCAGGCGATAGTGAAGAGTTGGCTCGGCCAGGTTGTTCAGGTACCCCCGCAGAATAAAATCGGAGGTTCCCACCCGGAAGGTCGAGTCTTCCGCCCGCGCCTCGTGACCGTGGAAGGTGACCTTAGAGGTGATGCCCTCCAGGGCGCGTTTGCCCTCCTTGGCCTTGAGGCTCAGGTTCCGCAGGTTGACCTCCCCCTGGAGGTTCCAGTCGTTGCGTTGCGGGGAAAAGTTTTTCTCGACAGAGAGGTCGAGACCGACGGCGCCCGTCACGTCGTAGGACGCCGCCGGCGTCAAGATCTTGTTCCATCCGGCCATGTCCATCTGATCGGCGTGCAATCGCAGCCGGAGGAGACGTTCCGGTTTTTCTTCCATGGAACCGGAGAATTCGAGTTTGGCGTTATGAATGGAGAGGGTAGAATCGGCGAGGGAAATCCTGTCCTGTTGCCGAGCGGCGCTCAGCGCCACCTGCGCCGGGATGCCCTTGGGTTTGTTGATCCAGTGGGCGTACCCGATCTCGCATTCATCGGCATTGATCCGTGCATCGATCTGAAATTCGTCAAGGGTCCCTTCTATGGTCCCGCTGAGTCGCAGCGGGCCCCGGGAAGTCAGGGCGGCAGGTAGGTTCCTTTCCACGAAAGGGATCTGCTTGAGCCGGTCCAGGGAAACCGGGTCCACGACGAATTGGCTTTTAAAGGGGTTCTGCTCCCCGAGTCCCGGGGAAAAATCCAGGTCGGCGGTGAGTTTCACGTTGTTAGTGGTGGAGCCGAAAAAGGCCCCCGTGAGGGTCAGGCCGGTGATATGAGGTTCGGCCAGGGTCCCCGCCACCTTGGTCTCCAACGCCAGGGAGCCATTGATATCCAAATAGGAAGGGATGGCTTCTTTGAGAAAAGGGACGGCCCCGGTCAATTTAAGGAAGGGCAGGGCCTGGACCGCCAACTTGAGGTTCAAAGGAAATTGGCTCCAGTCCGCCACGGAGCCCAGGGGCCCGATGTTCCCCTTGAGCTTGAGGTTTTGTTCGTTCCCGTTGAGAAAATTGGCGGAGAGTTCGATGTCCGCCGCCGTCGCGAGGCTAGCGGCGGAGAGGTTCAGCTCCAGGTTTTGCAGTCTGAGTTCCACCGGCTGCGCGGTGGAACGGTCGACGTAGTGGATGGACCCCCTCCTGACCTTCACGCTGGCGACTGGAAACGTCAGGGAAGGGGACGGCCTGACGGAGGGACGCTCGCCTGCGGAGGGCGCCGGACTCGGCGGCCGGGAAAAAGCGAAGAGGTTCAATTTTCCCGCCTCGTTCTTGATAATCTGAATTTCCGGTTCTCCCAGGGTGAATTTCTTGATCTCCACTGTGCCGAGGAGCAGGGGAAGCCATCGTACCCGCATGCGCAGCTCTTTGGTCTGCACCAGGGGGGTGGCCGCGAAGCGGGGATCATCGGCGATGCTCAGGTTGGTGGCGGATAGGCCCAGGCCGCCCCAGAGGTCCAACTGGACGTTTTCGAAAGCAACGTCCCTGCCCAGGCTCTTCTGAATCTCGAGACGTATCTTCTCCCGGTTTTTATGGACCAGCGTGTTCAGGGTGACAATAAGAAAAACGACGACGAGGACGAAGGCGGCAAACAGAACGGTAAGAGCCTTCTGCGTCTTTTTCTTCATGACGGCATACCGAAAAAAACGACGCGAACCCTACGGAACGCGTTCGACGATGGTCGTAATACCCTGGCCCACCCCGATGCACATGGTGGCCAGACCGTATCGGCTTTTTCGCCTCTTCATTTCGTGGACCAGGGTGGTCATGATGCGGGCCCCGCTGCAACCCAGGGGGTGCCCCAGAGCGATGGCCCCGCCGTTGACGTTGACCCTGCCGGGGTCCATGCCAAGCTCTCTCATGCATGCGAGGGATTGGGATCCGAAGGCCTCATTGAGTTCGATGAGGTCGATCTGGTCCAAGGTAAGACCGGCCCTCGACAGGGCTTTCTGCGAGGCGGGGACCGGACCCATGCCAAAGTACGCAGGGTCGACGCCGGCCACCGCGGAAGCGACGATGCGGACCAACGGCTTCAGTCCCAGGCTTCTGGCTTTGGAGTCGCTGGCCACCAAAAGGGCGGAAGCTCCGTCGGACAGGGGTGAAGAATTGCCCGCGGTGACCGTGCCATTTTCTTTAAATACCGCTTTCAGCTCCCTGAGCTTCTCCAAGGTGGAGTCAGGCCGCGGGCCTTCGTCCCGATCGTAGACGGCGGGGGGGCCCTTCCGTTGGGTTACTTCCACGGGCGAGAGCTCGTCTTTAAACAGCCCCTCTTCATGGGCGCGAACAGCGCGGCGATGGCTCTCCAGGGCGAAGGCGTCCTGGTCTTCGCGGTTCACCCGGTATCGCTCGGCCACGTTCTCCGCGGTTATGCCGTTGCTGATCAAGGGATAGAGTTCCCCCAGGCGGGGGTTGGGAAAACGCCAACCCAGGGTGCTGTCGTACACGGTCACGTTACCCGTCTGGAAGGGCGCGGCGTTCTTTCCCATGACCAGGGGCGAGCGGGTCATGCTTTCAACGCCCCCTGCAATGAACAGATCGCCATGCTCCGCTTGAATAGCCCTCTGGGCCTGATTGATGGCCTCGAGGCCGGATCCGCAGAGCCGGTTAATGGTGGCCCCGGGGACGGTGCACGGGAGTCCTGCCAGAAGCGAGGCATTGCGGCCGATGTTGCGTGAATCCTCCCCCGCCTGGTTGGTGCAGCCTAGATAGACATCCTCGATCTCACCGCTGTCCACGCGGGTTCTCTCGATGAGGTGGCGCATGAGACGGGCGGCCAGGTCATCGGGGCGAATGTGTTTGAGGATGCCCCCGTAGCGGCCCAGGGGTGTGCGGATGGCATCGACGATTACGGCTTGACTCATAACGTTTTCTCCGGGAGGCGGTGCGCGCGAGGGTCGGGTCCCGGCTCGCTCGGCTACCGCGGCTTGTCGTATGGATAAAACCCTTCTCCGCTGCACTCCCCCAGACGTCCGGCGAGGACCAGTTTTTTGAGCAGAGGGCTGGGACGGTACCGGTCGTCCCCCGTCTCTTCTCTGAGCCCTTCCAGTACGGTGAGGACCTCGTCCAAACCCGCCTGGTCCGCCCAGCGCAGCGGGCCCTGGGGGTAGTTGGTCCCCAGGCGCAGGGCAGCGTCGATTTCTTCTGCAGCGGCGACGCCCTCGTCGAGGCTGCGCACAGCCTCGTTAATGATGAGGCTGAGAATGCGGGGAAACACCAGTCCCGGGGCGTCCTTGACGCGAACGGCGTCTTTACCGAGCTGCCGGAAAAACTCTTCGGTGCGACCGATGAACTCCTCCCGGGTTCGCAGCCCGGCGGTAATTTCAATAACCTTTTTCTCTTCCACGGGATAGAAAGTGGCGAAGCCCACGACTCTTTCCGGCCGGCTTGTCCAGGAACCGATGCGGGTGGCGGAAAACCCCAGGCAAGAGCTTACGATGACCGCGGAGGGCGAAAGCTTCGCTTCCAGACGCTCCAGGTTCCTTCTCTTTTCCGCTTCGGTGCCCGGAAGGGTTTCCATGGCCAAGACGGCGGAGGTGTCCGCGGAGTCCGGTTCGGCATGATGGCTGGAGCGAAGACCTTTGGCCTTGCACAGGGCGTGGAGTTCCCGGGCCAGACGGTTGGTGCCGACAATGGCGAAACTATTTGCGTTCATATTTATAGAATCCCTGGCCCGTTTTCCTACCCAGGTGGCCCGCCAGGAACATGCGGTGCTGGATGGGGCTCGGGCGGAACCGGGGATCGTGGAAAAACGCGCGATAAAGGGACTCCGTGGCCGCGAAATTGATGTCGTTGCCGATGAGATCCATAAGCTCAAAGGGGCCCATGCGGAATTTTCCTGCCTCCTTCATGATTCGGTCGACGGTTTCTACCGTCACGTCCCCGTCTTCAAGAATGCGCAGCGCCTCGTTGTAAAACGGGCGGGCGATCCGGTTGACGACGAATCCCGGCGTGTCCTTGGCGCGGACGGGTGTTTTTTTCATCCGGCGCACGATCTCCACGCCGGCCTCCATGGTAGCGGGGCTGGTCTGGTCCCCCTGGATGACCTCCACCAGACCCATGAGGGGGGGAGGATTGAAAAAATGCATGCCCAGGACCCGTTCCGGAGTCTTGGTAGCCGCGGCGATGGCGGTAACGGATAGCGACGACGTGTTGGTCGCCAGGAGCGTATCGTGCTCGGCCGAGGCTTCGAGCCTCTGAAAGATATCCCGCTTGAGCTCCAGCTTTTCGGGAGCCGCCTCGATGATCAACCGCGCGGCGCCGAGCTCTGCCAGGTCCAGGGTCCCCTTGAGGCGGCCGAGCACCCCCTCCGCCTCTTCTGAGGTCATCTTGCCCCGGTCCTTGCTTCCCTGAATAAAGCTCCGGATCCTTGCCAGTCCCCTGTCGACGAACTCCTGCGAAACATCGTACACGCGCGTCTCGAATCCCGCCTGGGCCGCGACCTGGGCAATGCCCGCGCCCATGGTTCCCGCGCCGATGACGCCGATGAGTGACTGGTCAATAGTCATTAGTCAATTGTTAAAACCAAAATCGATAACCGCCAGTGAACGGAGGTTACGCCGATTTTTTGCGAACCATTGACCATTGACTGTTGACTTTTTACTTCCCGGTAAATACCGGCGTTCGCTTTTCGAGAAAGGCCTGAACGCCTTCGTCGAAGTCCGCGCTCTTCCCGGCAATCTCCTGAAGCTGAGCCTCGTACTCGAGCTGGCTTTCCAAATCCGTTTTGAGAGTGCGGTTAAGGGCCCGTTTAATAAGCCCCGTGCTGCGCGGGCCCCGGGCGATGCGCTCCGCCATCTCGCGTGCCGCAGCGGTAAACTCCGCCGGAGGCACCACCTTCGCCACCAGCCCCAGCGTGAGCGCCTGCTGGGCCTCCACGGGCTCGCCGAGGAGCATCAATTCCATGGCCTTGCCGAACCCCACCAGGCGGGGAAGGAAAAAACTTCCGCCACAGTCGGGCGCAAGCCCCACCCGTACGAAGGCCTGGATGAACCGGGCCTGCTCCGAGGCAATGCGCAGGTCGCAGCTGAGGGCCAGATTGCAGCCGGCGCCGGCGGCGATGCCGTTCACCGCAGCCAGCACGATTTTTTCCATGCTGCGGATGCGCAGAATGATGGGGTTGTAGCGGTCCCGGAGCGACTCTGCCAATGAGCCCCGCTGCTCGCGGGTACGGCTCTTCAAGTCCTGCCCGGCACAAAAAGCGCGCCCGGCCCCCATGAGGACCACGCAGCGGACCTCCGCGTCCCGCTCCGCTTCCCGGAGGGCCTGGGACAGCTCGCCGTTCATCTGCGGTGTAAACGCGTTTAACGCCTGCGGGCGATTTAACGTAAGTGTCGCGACGCCGTTGGACTTTTCGTAAAGAATGGTTTCGTAGCTCACAGCCCCGTTTCCCTACCTCCCCTTGAACTCAGGTTTGCGTTTTTCCGTAAAGGCCTTCATCCCTTCCTTCCGATCCTCGGACCCGAAGAGGAGGTAGAAAGACTTTCGCTCGAAGTCCAGGCCCTCGTCCAGGGGGGTGTTGAGGGATTTCTGAATGGCCTCCTTGGCCAGTTTGACGGCCAGGGGAGACTTGGCGGCGATCTTTCTCGCCGTCGCTTTCGCGTCTTCCAGCAGGTTTTCCACCGGGACGACCCGGTTCACCAGACCCCACCGCTCGGCGGTGGCAGCGTCGATGGAGTCCCCTAAAAGGACCATTTCCATGGCCCGATATTTTCCGATGGTGCGCGTCATCCGCTGGGTTCCCCCGCTACCCGGGATGGTGCCGATGTTCATCTCCGGTTGCCCGAAGCGGGCCGTCTCCGCGGCGATGATGAGATCGCAGCTCATGGCCAGCTCGCAGCCGCCCCCCAGGGCGTATCCGCTTACGGCAGCAATGACCGGTTTGGAAATCCGGTTGACCTTATCCCGATTGCGAAGCCGTCCCTGCAGCACTTCGTCGAAAGGACCCGCGTCCGCCATCTCCTTGATGTCCGCCCCGGCGGCGAAAACCTTCTCACCGCCCGTCAGGATGATGACGCGGATTTCCTCGTCACGGTCGAAGGACTCCATCGCCAGGCTGAGTTCCTTGACGAGGTCGTAGGATAAGGCGTTCAGTTGTTTTGGCCGGTTGAGAGTGACGATGCCGATGGGGCCGTCCCTCTCAACCTGAACATGTTGAAAATCCATTGTAAAACAGAGCTATACACCATGGGAATGGGGGTTTCAAGGTTGATTTGAAACCCCGGGTGACGGGAAGTGGGTGAAAATACGACGAAAACCGGGTAACGCGCCGCAGATTCCGATGGCGCTGCGCGGTAGATCCCGGCACGAGCCGAAGCTCTCGATGGTCTGGCGTGCCGACCCGGCTATGTGACTGGTGAAGTACGGTTCAGGGTGGACCAGTACAGGACCATCACCGCGAAACCAGCCACCCACATGAGTATCGCGGACATGAACATCCAGGTAAATCCCGCGATTTCCACCACGGCCCCGGTGAGGATGGCGCCCAGTCCCACGCTGAGCGGGTAGGCTGTGGAAAAGGTCGCCATGGCCACCCCCCGGCGCTCCGGTTCCGCCACGGCAATGGCCATGGCCATCGTGCTCGATGTCCCCAAGGCCGTCCCGGCGGCGTAAAGGACGCCGCCCGCTACGAACACCGTCAAATCAGCCGCCACGAGGAGGAGAATGAGGCCGGCCAGCTCCAGGAAAAAGGCGGTCGATATGGAATAGCCGCGGCCGATGCGGTCCGATAGCCGACCCAGAAGCGGACGGGCCAGCACGTGGGTAACGCCGCTGGCGACAAAGTACCACCCCATGCCGCCGACACCGATTTCCTCTGCGTAGAGCACGAGAAAGCTCGTGGTCGCGGGAAGGGTGAGGTAGATGCAGAGGAGCAGGGCGGCGGCCACGAGGACATTGCGGTCGACCAGGGCGGAAACCTTTGGCCGGCCTTCCCCCGCGGCCGGGGGCCGCGCGAGGGCCGGGGCCCGTTGGGGTCCCTTGAGGAGAAGAGCGAGGGCGCTGCCGGCAAGGGCCAGGGCGGCCGACAGTAGAATCACGATTTGAAAACCGCCCCACGACGCCTTGAGGAGCCAGAGGGCCACGGCCGGAAACAGAACGTGGGCGCAACTCTGAAAACTGGAATAGTAGCCCGAGGCCTCCCCGCGGCGCTTGTCGGGGGCGCCGACCGCCAGCAGGGAGTATCCGCCGGTATTGAGTCCCGCCCAGCCGATGCCGCGAAAGGCATTGGACACGATAAGCGCGGCCGCCAGGGGAAGCAGGTAGAGAAGAACGCTCAGGCCGAGCAGCAAGGAGCCCAGGGATAGAATTCCCGCGTAGCTCCACGCATCGGCCCAGTAGCCGATAGTGGGCCTCACCACGACGCTGGTGGCGCAAAAGACGGCGAGGATGATCCCCACCAGAAACGGCGTTCCCCCCAGGTGGGTCACGTAAAGGGGAAGAGTAGGCGTCAGCAGGGTGTGGTGGGCGTAGCTCAGAAACTGCGCGAGGCAGAGCAAAACGAAGGAACGCGTCCAGATGGTTTCCGAGTCGTTGCCCTTCATCGGGCCGGGGGATCCAGTGTGGACCATTTCATGACGGCGAGCAGGAGACCCATGGATACCATGGCCATGGCGGCCACGAACATCCAGGAGTAACCCGCGACCTCCACAATGATCCCCGTCACCATGGCCCCGAGGCCCATGCTCATGGGCAGGGCCGTGGAGAAGGTGGCCATGACGGCGCCCCGGCGCGACGGCTCCGCAAGCGTGATGGCCATGGCCATGGTGGTAGCGGTGCCCATGGAAGTGCCGGCGGCGTAGAACATGCCGCCCAGCACGAGCACCGTCAAATCGGGCGCCAGCGACAGGAGCAGCAGGCCGCCGAGCTCGAGCAAAAGGGCCGCCGCGACGGACCGGCCGCGCCCGATGCGGTCCGAGAGCAGTCCCAGGGTGGGCCGGGTCAGAACCTGGGTGATGCCGCTAATGAGGAAATACCAGCCCAACCCCTGGATGCCGATCTCGCGGGTGTAGAGCACAAGGAAGCCCGTGGTGACGGGGAACGAAATGTGCAGGCTCAAGAGCAGGGCCGAGGCAACCAGAACGTTGGGGTCGACGGCGGTAAAGAGCCGGGGGCGGCCCCTCGGTTGATCGGTGGACGGGGCACGCTGTGCCGGCCGCTCGAAGCGTTGTTTCAGCAACAGGGCGGTGCCGCTTCCCGTAAAGGCCAGGACGGCGGAAAGAAGGATGACGGGGATGAACCCGCCCAGGGGAGCATCTATTAACCAGAGGGCCAGGGCAGGGAAGAAAATGTGAGGGCAGCTTTGGAAAGCTCCGTAAAGTCCCGAAGCTTCCCCCCGGCGCGTGTTGGGCGCATTGTTGGCAAGCATGGAGTAGCCGCCCGTATTGAGACCCGCCCACCCGATACCACGCAGGGAATTGGCAAATACGAGTGTGGCTACCATGGGGAAAAGGTAAAGAAGCACACTCAGTCCGAGCAGGAGCGCGCCGGCGGATAGAATACCCGCGTAGCTCCAGGAATCCGCCCAGGAGCCGATCAGCGGCCGGAGAAAAACGCTGGTAACGCTGAAGGCGGCGAGCACCACGCCCACCCAGAAAGGAGTGCTTCCCAGGTGGGTGACGTACAAAGGGAGGGCAGGCGTGAGCAAGGCATTGTGCGCGTAGCCCAGGAATTCCGCGAGGCATAAGAGGACAAACGCACGGGTCCAGATCTTTTCCGATGGGTTTGTCGTCATGGAGTTAACCGGCCCCCGGGGTCCGGTGGCCAAGGGCGGGAGGGGAATCTCACGCCGCGATGTCGTCCAGGGAGGATAGATTCAAGGCGCGACGCATCCGGTCCATCCAGGCATGGACGTTCCCATAGTTAGGCGGGACTTGGGACTTCACCGAGGTGTACAGGTAATGAAGCTCCGCGAAAATTGAGATATCGGCGACCGTGATGCGGTCGAAGATGAATTCCTTTTTCCCGGAAAACCACTGCTCCAGGCTTTGCAGGTTGACGTGCAGCCTGCGCTCACCTTCCTGCCGTACCTCCTGGGGTTCCTTGGGACGCATCATGTGCACCGATTGATACAGGACCTCATCCGCCCAATCTTCCAGGACCAGACAAAGCCCCCTGTCACCGGCATTGGCAGGATAGAGGGGGCGATGGGGATGCTTCTCCTCCAGAAAGGCGCAGATGACGGTGGAATCGACGACGCACTGTCCGTTGTAATCCAGCACAGGAACCTTGCGCTGGCCGGAGAACTCCATCAGGGGTTGGCGGTCGTTGAGCCGCGCGTCCACGGCCTCATAGGGAATTCCCTTGAGGGACAGAGCCATTCTCACCTTCTCGCAAAACATGGATGTGGGAAACTGGAAGAGCCTGACGGCCATGGATTTATCCTCCTTGGGCGAGTTGGAAGCGGGGCTTCCCTCAATCGCCTAAGCTTTTAGCAGGTATTGGTCCCATTATCTAGCGTTAGCGCGCGTTTTCGCGTTGCATGGCTGGACCCGGCGCGAGGGGTGAGGTATGAAAAGGAAAAAGCCACGGGAGCAGTCGTCGAAACTATGAAAATGGGCGTCTTTTTACCAATCTCAGGACGAGCGGCGGGGCCGGCCACCCTCATGGAGGCCGCAGGAAAGGCGGAAGCCTGGGGGTACCACTCCATCTGGGCGGCGGACAGGATTGTCATCCCATGGGAGATCAGGACCCCTTACCCCTACAGCGACGATGCGGAGTTCATTGTGCCCCCCGATCGGCCTTTTCTCGAGCCGTTGACCTGCCTGGCGTTTCTGGCGGGCTGCACGCAAAAGATCGTCCTGGGAATGAGCGTGCTTGTGCTTCCCTACCGCCATCCGCTTCACTGGGCCAAGATTGCTACTACCCTTGATCACCTGTCCAAAGGCCGTTTCATTCTAGGTGTGGGGGTGGGTTGGATGAAGGAAGAGTTTGAGGCCCTGG
>Ga0326597_10007664_pt1 | contig 14648 bp, 13 predicted proteins | sample RVTome_12_FD_203789 | JGI IMG/M metagenome (GOLD analysis project Ga0326597, IMG submission 203789) | Soil microbial communities from uranium-contaminated site in the Upper Colorado River Basin, Wyoming, United States - RVT100D185 | ecosystem: Environmental > Terrestrial > Soil > Contaminated >... | reverse complement strand
ACCGGTCGTGATCGCAGGGGCCGGACCGGCGGGGTTGTCGGCGGCTATCCATCTCCGTCGTTCGGGATTTCCAGTGGAGGTCTTCGAGCGGAGGGACGACGTAGGAGCGCGTTTCATCGGAGAGTACCAGATCCTGGAAAGCTATAGCCGCGAAGAAGACGCGCGGGACGAGCTCGCCCAAATGGGAATCGATGTGAACTTCGATCTGCGCCCCGCCCATTGGGCGCATCTCTTCGACGACCGAGGAAAAACCTTCCCGGTCACCAGCGCACGGCCCTACGGCTATTTTCTCCGTCGCGGCACGGAGCCCGGCACGCTCGATCGCGGGCTGGCGGCTCAGGCGCGTGGATTGGGGGCGGTCATCCGCTTCGGGAAGAAGCTCTCGCCCCAGGAAGCGGACGTGGTCGCCACCGGACCCGGTCCGGCGGATGGAATCGCCAAGCAGATCGCCTTTCGCACCGGAAGCCCGGATCGCATCGAAGTCATCTTCGACCCCGAGCTGGCGCCGGGAGGCTATGCTTACTTCTTCGTTCTCGACGGGTGGGGCACGCTGGGACTCGCCCTGTTGAAGGAGTACGGTCGCCTGGAGAGCCACTTCGACAAAGCGGTGGCGCGTTTTCAGTCCATCGCTCCCTTTGACATCGATTCCCCTCGCCCCGGCTATTCGTATATGAACTTCTTTCTTCACCAGAGCTCGGTTCGCGGGCGATCCCTCTTTGCCGGTGAGGCGGGAGGTTTTCAGGATTACTTGTTTGGTCTAGGTATCCGATACGCCCTGACTTCCGGCCACTTGGCGGCTCGCAGTCTGGTGGAGGGTATCCACTTCGACCGCCTGTGGTCGGAGCGTTTCGGTCCCACCATGCGCGCGAGCGTAGCCAGTCGGCTCCTCTATGAGGCGCTCGGCCGCTACGGGTTGCGATTCTTCGTCTGGCGCGCCAGCCGAAGCGATTTCCGCGAGTTCCTTTTGTCGTGGGCTCGACCCGCGTGGTGGAGATTGGCGCTGCGGCCATTGGCCCAGAGAATCTTCGGGCGGGCGGAGCCCTGCGGACACAAGCTTCTGTGCGGCTGGTGTCGTCCTCGATCGGGGAGATCCGGAAAACCGGAGATTCTGCCGGCGGATTTCGTGGCCCGCTATCTGGAGGAGTGAGGGGGCGGTGGAGCTGGAAAAAGCGTACGCGCTGTGCCGGCGGGTTGCTCACCGCCATGGGCCCAACTTCTCGGTCGGCTTTCGTTTTCTACCTCGAGCCAAACGCCAAGCCGTCTATGCCACCTACGCCTTCTGCCGTTTCGTGGACGATCTGGTCGACGAGAATCCGAATACCGATGTGCGCGAACGTGTCGATCGATGGGAAGAAGAGCTGGAACGCTGTTACCGCGGCGCCCCCACTCATCCCATCACGGTGGCTTTGGCCGACGCGGCGTCCTGCTTCCCGATACCCAAGGAATCGTTCGCTCGGCTGATCGAAGGTTGCCGGATGGACTTGGTCAAGAAACGCTACGCGACCTACCATGAGCTTCTGGTCTACAGTGACCTGGTAGCAACCACCATCTCCACCATGTCACTCTCCATCTTCGGCTATCGCGACCCGGCCGCCATGGAGCGAGGCCGTGAGCTGGCCACTGCGTTTCAGCTGACGAACATACTCCGTGACGTGGGGGAGGATGCGGCGGAGAAGGACCGCATCTATCTTCCGCAAGAAGAGCTCCACCGATTTGGTGTTACCGAGCAAGAGCTCAAGCGCCGGCGCGCCACGTCGGCCTTCGTCGAGCTGATGCGCTTTCAAGTCGAGCGGGTACGAGGGCTCTACCGACGGGCCGAGCCGCTTCTCGATTTGATCGAGCCGGACTGTCGCAGATGTACATCGCTCATGGGGGCGGTCTACTGCCGTATTCTCGAGAAGATCGGGGAAGAGGGCTACCCGGTATTGCAGCGCAGGATCGGTCTATCCCTCACGAACAAGCTGGGCTTGGTGACGGGGGCGATGGTCTCGAGTCGGCCGAGTTGGATCGAGGAGTTGTCTGTCTCCCAGGGCTGAGCCAGCATTGCGGAGCGAAACGGATGTGGTCACCGGTGCCTTCGGGTACATCGGGAAGTACATCGCTCGTCGTCTACTCGATTCCGGTCGTCAGGTAAGAACCGTTACCACCCATCCCGACAAGGAGAACCCATTCGGCGCTGCGGTTCGGGCTTTCCCGTTCCATTTCGATGCGCCTACCTTGCTCACCGAAAACCTTCGTGGCGCACGAACTCTCTATAACACCTATTGGGTCCGTTTCGAATACGGGAATTCGACTTTTGAACGGGCGGTGGAGAATACCAAGACGCTCTTTCGATGTGCTCAGAGTGCCGGTGTCGAGAAAATCATCCATATCAGCGTGACCCATGCCTCCGCGACGTCACGTTTACCTTACTACCGAGGGAAGGCTCTTCAAGAGAAAGCCCTCGTCGATTTGGGCCTTCCGTACGCCATCGTGAGGCCCACGCTGGTATTTGGAAAAGAAGACATTCTGGTCAACAACATCGGCTGGATGATCCGCCGATTTCCACTCTTTCCCATCTTTGGAACCGGAGAGTATCGCGTGCAGCCCGTCTATGTAGAAGACCTCGCCTCCATCGCGATGGCCAATGCCGGTGAGGAGGGCTCTCGCGTCATCGATGCGGTGGGACCGGAGACGTTTTCCTTCAAAGAGCTGGTCGAGCTCATGGCGTCCGCGATGGGCCGGAATGTCAAGCTCGTCCCTGTGTCGCCCTCTCTGGGGATCTTTCTTGGACGCGTCATCGGTTGGTTCGTCCGCGACGTCGTTCTGACCAGAGACGAGTTGAGCGGTCTCATGGACAGCCTTTTGTGCTCCGAACAGCCGCCCAATGGGAGGACTAAGTTCTCGGACTGGATGGCGTCGAACGCCGACAGCTTGGGAACATCCTACTCGTCGGAGCTGGGAAGACACTTCCGGTGGGAGAACAAGGACGGGTAAACCAGTGCGAAGATCGAAGTCCGGAGGGGACCCGGTGTGGCTCCAGAACGGGACTCGAGCCGGAAGCCCCATCCGCTCCCACGGCGATTTGTGTTAGATTTCTCGCCGGGTGCCAGCGCTCGAGGGACGACCCTCGCAAGGAGACGAATTAGTGGAAGATATCAAGGTGGATTCCGATCCCAGGCCGATGGTGCTTCTTACATCGGTCTGCCGCCCCTTTGGGGGGCCTGGTGAGGGCGATTCCGTTGGAGCGGAGCTCTTTCACGCCCAAGTGACCCGCGCCCAGGGGATCTTTAGCCTTCGGCAGGTAATTCGCTGTTGGGCCATTGATTATCTTGCGGAGAATATCGAAACCCCTTGTGTGGTACTTCATTACCCCTCGGCGCGCGAGTTCATTCGGGAGCTGAAGGCCAGCCATTATCATTATGTAGGCATCAACTTTGTCGTCGCGACCTTTCACAAGGTTCGTCGGATGGTGGAGCTGATTCGGAAACATGCACCCCACTCGAGAATCATTCTGGGCGGCTACGGCACGGTTCTTCCCGACGAACTACTAACACCCTTTGCCGATCACATCTGTCGGGAGGAAGGCATTGGTTTCATGCGTCGCCTCCTCGGTGAAGACGCGAAAAAGACTGTCTTACATCCCTATGCTCCGATCCCGGCCGTCCGTCTCTACTCCTATCAACAACCTTCTAAAGTCGGTCACCTCACGGCTGGCCTCGGCTGTCCTAACGGTTGTGACTTCTGCTGCACATCGCATTTTTTCAAGCGAAAGTACGTTCCTTTTCTTGGAACCGGTCGTGAGATCTATGAAGAAATTCTAGCAATCGGGAGAAAGGCTGAGGCGCGCGGGGACACTTTGAGCAGCTTCATATTCATCGACGAGGATTTCTTCCTTTACAAGAAGAGGGCGCGGGAATTCCTCCAATGTGTGCGGGAAGGAGGTAAAACGTTCTCTCTGATGGGCTTCGGCAGCGTAAAGGGACTTTCGCAGTTCAGTGCCGACGAGATCGCCGAAATGGGTTTCGATACTATCTGGACGGCCTTCGAAGGCACCGAATCAGGCTATGGAAAACTCCAAGGAAAGAACCTGGAGGAGCTCTATGCTGACCTGAAATCCTGTGGGGTCTCGCTTCTTTCTTCGATGATAATTGGTTTCCCCTATCAGAATCCGAAACGAATTCTGGAGGAATTCGATCGCCTCATGAGTCTGGGGCCCTCGCTGACTCAGATTCTCATCTACTTTGCCTTTCCGGGAACGCCCTTTCATCAACAGGTCTTGGCCGAAAAGCGTTACCTCCCAGAATACCAAGAGAATCCCGACCTCAGGCGCTGGGACGGTTTTGCCATGCATTTCAAACACCCTGAGTTCAGCGCGCCTCAGCTCGAGGCTCTTCAGAAAAGACTTTACCGACAAGACTTCGAACGCCTTGGCCCATCCATTGTCAGACTGATTCGGGTCTGGCTCGAAGGCTACAAGAACCTCCGCCACTCCCCCAATCCGTTGTTGCGGGCACGCGCCGAGAAAAAACTGGAGCTCATCCGGTCCTCCATGCCGGGGATTGTCCCGGCTACGCTTTTCGGACCCAACAAGGAAACGCGCTCGCAAGCGCGCGTCCTGTTCCGTGAGGTCCGAAAGGAAATCGGGGGTATCTCCTGGCAGCACGGACTGCAATGTCTCGGGTCACCGATCCTGGCCATATGGACGGCGCTTGCAAATCGGCTCAGAATCTTTCAACAACCTGGGCTTCTCCGAATCGAGCATCGCTTGGAGATCCCAAGCCAACGGGAGATTTCCATTTTCCGACTTCAAGGCGGGTTTCACGCTAACCCCTTCGTCGTTCTGAAAGAAGACCTGAGCCAGAACGTTAGGAACCTGTGGACCCATGCTTTTGGAACGCGCGGGCGTTTCGGAGAAGAATTCTCGGCGAATGCGGTAACACGTTCGCCTCAGGCTTGAGTCTAGCGGAAAAGCCGACCTTTTCGCGGGAGAGCAGAGAGCCAATTCCTACCGGGAGCCCGCGCCGGCAGCGAGTGGATCGCCGGACGCCGCCCGTAGGCTTGGCCCCCGCACCAGTGTTTCCAGGCTGATGGACTCGAACGTGCAGCGGACGAGCTCATCGACCTCGTCGAAGAGGCGGCGAAGACGGCAGGTCGGGAAATCCACACAAGGCTTGGTGTATCTCTCGGCCAGAAGGCACCGACCCTCTTCGCGTTCCGCCTCGAGCACACGGATGACGTCTTGCACCGTGATCTGGGAGGGACGCCTCGCGAGACGGTAACCTCCTCCGATGCCGCGCGTGCCGATGGCGATTCCTGACCGAACGAGCTGCTGGAAAACCTTGGACAAGCCTCCTTCCGAGATCCCGTAGCGCTCCGCGACGCCCGTCACGGTGACGGGCAGTTCACCGGCGAGGGCCATCTCCATCGCCGCATAGAGCGCGTAGCGAGTGCTCTTGTTGAGATTCATCGTTCTCCTTAGTGGTAATCAGCTGGTTCGGGTCTTCTCCAGATCCAAATCCAAACAGAGCCTGGCCGCCGGCTCGAAACCTTCGTGGTTGAAGAAGCTGAGCATCTCCAGATTCTGCCAGCTCACCTCGGTTTGAAGTTTCGCGATTCCCAGACCGAGAAGATTGGTACGCAACTGATCGATGAGCGCCGATCCGATCCCGCGTCCCTTGAAATCCGGGTGGACACCCATGGCATCGAGCACCGCCACGCGCTCCATCATCCCGAACTCGCCATAGTAGACCTTGGCGAGCAGAAACCCGACGAAACCGCCGTCGAGCTCGGCGGCAAGAGAGACTTCCATGCCGGTCTCTATCAACGCCGCTTTCAACTTGAGTTTGTAGAATTCCTCGCGCCGGCGCCCCAATATTTTCGCGTCGAGGGCGATGACCGGCTCGAGGTCTGCCGGTCCCAGCCGGCGAACCAAGATGTCTTCCGTTTCGCGGTTGGCTTCCATACTCATCTTTTTTTGTTCCCCCGGTCCCTGCTAGGCAATGACTAAGCCATGAGCTGACCCCCGTCGACCCGAACGACTTGACCGGTCACGTAGGAGCTCAACTCGGAGCACAGGAACAACACCACGCGAGCGACATCGTCTGTTTGCCCCAGGCGTCCCAAGGCGCTCTCGTCCAGAGCTTGTTGGCGAAACTTGTCCGAGATTCCCTCCGTCATACGAGTCTCGATCCAGCCCGGTGCGACGACGTTCACACGAATCTGAAACCGCCCGAGCTCCTTCGCTGCCGTCTTCCCGAGGGCTATCAATCCGGCCTTGGACGCAGCATAGTTCGCCTGGCCGAACTTGCCCCGCTGCCCGTTGATAGACGAAATCAATACAACGGCACCCGCTCCGGCCTTACGGAGGAGAGGTGTCGCCTCCTTCAGGAGGTAGAAGGCCGAATCGAGGTTCACGGAGAGGACTTCCGACCAGGCGCTTTCTTCCATTTTCCAAAGAACCGAGTCCCGAGTGATGCCCGCGCAATGAACGACGATGTCGAGCGTTCCGTGGTCTTTTCCCACGCGAGTGATCAGCTCGTGGACCTGGGGAGGTTGTGTCAGGTCGCAGGGAAGACGGACGGCATCGCCGCCGGGCTCCGAGCGATCGGGGAGATCGACGCTCAAGACCTTCGCTCCGGCGGCGAGAAGAAGGTCCACTACCGCGGATCCAATGCCTCCACTTCCGCCGGTGACCAGGGCGACTTTCCCCTCCAGCGAGACGAGTGACAGCAGGTCGGATCGAGCCATAAGTCACGCCGCCGGTAAAGAGAGGCCCTTTTGCTCGAGCTTTCGGGCCCGAAACGCCCCCCACAAAGCCGCTCCCATTGCTCCCGCCAGGATCGAGTCCTGGTGGGCCCGAATGTCGAACGACGCCTTCTGCTCGGCAACGGCTTCTCGCATCGCCCCCAGGAGACCGACGTCCGCCGCCAGCCCACCGGTGACCAGAACGACCCCTTGCGCGCCCGCCGAGGTAAGCAATCTGAGATAGCGTCCCGCCATCGATGTGTGAATGCCCTTGAGGATGTTGGGAATGGTGATGCCCCGGGAAACCATGTTGATGACATCCGTCTCTGCCAAGACCGCGCAAATGGAGGAGCAGGTTTCCGGTTTGTCGGCTCTGAGCGAGAGCGGTCCGATCTCATCGAGCGTGACACCGAGGTAGCGTCCGATGTTCTCGAGGAACTGCCCTGAGCCCGAGGCGCACTGGCTGGTCATCCGATACCCGAGAACCTTAGCCTTGGCGTCCATCAGAAGAGCACGAGTGTGGAGCGCTCCGATGTCGATCACGGCCCGCGCTTCCGGGTCGAGAAAAAGCCCTCCGCGGGCGTGAGTCGTCATGCCGTAAAAATGGCCGGTCCGGAAAGAAATGAGCTCGCCTTCGCCGGTGGTCGCGATGTAGCCCAGGTCGTCGCGATCGAGTCCTGCCCCGCCGACCGTTTCGTCGAAAACCGTTTCGGCGAGGCGGAAAAGCTCTCTCTTGCGAATGCGCTCGGCGCGTCCCGCCAGCACGCGCGCTCCGGTTTCTCCCTTGTCTTCCATGACGACGACTTTGATGGTGGAGGAGCCGATGTCGATGCCGGCGGTCAACAGGGGCTTGTTCTCTGGCATCGTGACATCCTCACTTGGCTCAGTTGGCGGCCGCCGCTTGGTCTGCTCGCCGGGAATCTCTCAAGGCGAAGAGAGCCGCTCCCAAGGCACCGGTGTAGATCGAGTCCGGCGAGGTGTTGATCTTGATGTCGCCGTAGTTCTCGGAGATCAGTGTCTTCAAGGCGTCCACCGCGGCAGGATTCTTCGCGACGCCACCGGTGAAGGTGAACTCGTTCTTGACGCCGCCCGAGCGCGCGAGCAGGGACATTGCGCGCAGAATGATGGCCCGATGCAGTCCCGCCAAGATGTCCTCAAGCTTTTCTCCCAAAGACAGCCTTTCCCTCAGCTCGGCGCCCGCAAAGACCGTGCAGGTCGAGTTGATGCGAACCGGACGGGTGGAATCGCGGGCGAGGGGACCGAGCTCGTGCAGACCCAGATTCATCTCGTCCGCGATATAGCCTAGGTAGCGCCCGCACCCGGCCGCGCAGCGATCGTTCATCTGGAAGGACGTGACGATGCCTTGATCGTCGACCTGGATAGCTTTGGTGTCCTGCCCGCCGATGTCGAGAACGGTGCGAGTCGTCGAGAACAGGGCGTGGGCTCCCAGGCCGTGGCAGAGAATCTCGGAGCGGATCTGGCCTTCGGGGAAGGGAAGCCGTTGTCGACCATAGCCGGTGCCCACGCTGCCGACTTGATCCAGCTCGATGTCGATCACGCGCTCGACCGCGCCCTGAAGTCTTTCATCGGTTTCGGACATTTGGGCGAGGGCCGCCGCCGCATGGGTCTCGAAGTTTCCCGCCGCCGACGGAGAGTTTTCGACCTCCAGGATCGCCTTGTCGAAGAGCCCCACCAGATAGTCGAATCTCACTTCTTTGTTCTCGATGGATTCTGCCTCGGCGAGCTTGAGGTAACGGCTCCCCGCCAGATCGCGAAAAAAGTCGCTCTTCCGCGAGGCTCCTTCCGCGAAGAGCTCCGCCGCCTCGTCGTGCATCGTGCCAAGAATTCTCTGCACGCTGGGGAGAAAGCCGCCGGAAGGATTGATCCTTTGGAGCAGCTCGGTCAGATCCTCTTCCAGCACCCGGAGCTGGCCGAGGTATTGTTGTGTGCGAAACCTTCGCTCGAGCGCGCCATGGAGCTGCGCCTTTCTTGCTTCCGTTACGCCGGCCCGATCGAGCTCCGAGGCCACCAGAGAGAACCGCGTGTTGATCAAGGCTTCACTTAACACGATCTGGCAGGCGACGTCGTAGTTGCTGCGAGAGTTGGTGATGCCGCGTCCCAGGATCGTGCCCGTCTCTCCTAGGATGACTGCCTTGGTGGTGGTGGACCCGAGATCGATCCCGACGTGGTAGTTCATGCCGCGCCCTCGCCCAAACGTTTTTGCTCGATCATCTGAAAGTAGGACTCCAGCCGGTTCTTGATGTTCGCCGCGGAAAAGTAACGCGGGTCGACGAGGTCGCTTTCGATGAACCCGCCCGGCTTACCGACGCGATTCTCCACTTCACGCAGGATGTGGAGCTGTCCGGCGGAAAAAGAGTTGCAGCTCTTGACGGAGTTGATGAGAAATCCGTCCGCTTGATAGTCGCGGACGTAACTCACCAGCATTTCGACCCGTGAGGGCAAGTTCAGATTGGTGTAGCAGCCCATGCAGTACTCGGCCAGAGTCTCTAGTGGTCGGGAGGGATCGTGCCGAAAACCGAAGTCGTAAACGCCTCCCACCTTGGTATAGGTGGAAGCGACCACCACCGCGCCCTCGTCGGCGAACATCTTCCAGAACTCGCGGAAGCTGGTCCAATTGGGCGGTCCCTCGACGACGATCCGGTAGCGCTCTTCGGTGAGCTCTCCGTCGGGTGTGACGGGGCCCTTGCCAAGACGGATACTCTCCTCGGTCTCGGCGCGCAGTGCTTTGTAGTATTCGACCGCGTCTTCGGTTCCGCGAAAAGAAGAGAAGATGGGTCCGATATAGTAGACGCCGCCGAAGTAGGCGTCGATGGGGGAGGGTTTGTTCTTCGCCGACTGGAGCACCCAGACCAGATCATCCTCCGCTTGGGCAGAGCGGGCGAGACACTCCTTCAATCGATCTTCGTCGTAGCTCTTTCCGGTGATCTTTTCTAACGCGGGAATGAGCTTCTGGCGGATCTGATCGACCACGTACTGCCTCATTGACTCCGTGATCCGCCCCTCTCCCTGATAGGGGACGTGGACCATGACCACCGGGCACTTGTATTCCTCCCGCAATAGCTCGAACCACTTCATGAAGGTGAAGCAGCCGGTGTAGGAGAGGAGAAGCAAATCGGGCTCGGGCAGTCGCTCCCCGGTGGGTCCGACGTTGCCCGATTTCATCATGCCGATGTCCGACTTGACGTAGGTGCAGACGTCTTCGGAGTGGCCGAGCTTCTCGGCAACCGCGATGTAGTCTTTGGATTTACCCCGCATTCCCGATTGCAACGCATTGATCTCGGGGAGCACGGGCAGGACGTCGAACGCCAGAAGGAGCTCGGTCATGTTGCCGGGAACGAAGGTGTAGACGGATTTTTCGCCGGTCGCTCCCGCCTGCGCCAATCTGGTGAAGTGCTCGGCGAGCATCTTCTTTTGCCGCAGCTGGCTGGTGTCTTTTTGAACGGTTGTCCTTTCGGTAGGATTCGCCATTTTCTTTACCAGTCAGACGGACATGCGGCTCAAATTGTCCGCGGAGGTGGATGGTTCTGACGTTTGTTCCCACAACTTGATGGAGTCGGCAAATGTTCCCGCTTGTTCCCGGATAACCTGAAACTGGCCGCTGTTCTCGGAGTACTTGAAGGCGGTCCAAGGAATTCCCGCTCTTTCCACCGCGGGCGTCACCATGGGTTGGTCGAGCAACGCCGGATCACAGAAGCTGGGAGCGCAGAAGAGAACACCTTCCGCGCCGCTCGCCTTCACACGCCCGACGAGATCCTTCCCCTTTTCCGCCTGGTCGATGTAACGGGTAGGGCTCGCCATCGAGCTTTCGAGGAAGGCCGTCACCAAATTGTCGAGCGGATCGCCCTCGACCGCGATGTCTTTAGTGATCCAGCGGTGCACTTGTGCGAAGTCATCGTCCACGATGTAGCACCCGGCGCGTTCGAGCGTCTTGATGAGCCCGAGGGGCGGCTGCTCGCAGAAGGAGCCGGTGAGCACGACGCGCGCCTGATCCATGGGCTTGCGTTCGTTCGCCGCTTCCACCAATGCCCGATAGGCTCGCAACATGCCGGTGTGCTCCTCGACGGGCAACGGCAGACCGGCCCTTAGAACCAAGTAGAGCTCGTGGGTCGGGACCCGCCACGGTTCCTTCTGGCGAAGCTGGTAGAGTCCTTGCACCAGACGACGGTGCTCGTTGTAGACCTCGATCGACTTGCGCAGCGCGTCGTCCTTGAGTGGTTTCGCACCATGCTCCACGAGATCCCTCGATAGCTCTTCGAGCTCGCGGCGGAAGAACGCGCCGCCGATCTCGCGATCGAAATTCTGTGGAACGTCCAGGTAGCGGACGAGCTTGCCGGGGAACTGCATCTTCCAAATGCCGGAAAGATTGCGGATGACGTCGCAGATCGCGGGGAAGAGCATGCCGTCCAGGCAGTCGAGGCTGCCATTCAACCCGAGCTCGATGGTGCTCCTGGGGATGTGGCAGATGTAGGACTGGTAGAAGGCATCGCCGCGGATGATCTCGAGGTCATCGCCGCCCCCCATGAGGCCTACCGGTAAAACGCCCTGGGCCCAGAGGAGCTCGCGCGGCACGTAGATCGGCATGAAGCCGATGGCGAGGCCTTTTTCACGACGTTTCCACTCGCGGACCGATGGCAAGCTGTAGTCTCGGTAAAGAGTTTCGGCTCGCTCCAGGAGTGATTCCAGGTCCTTGCTGGTCATCGGTTCTCCCATTGGGGGTCGCGCTTTTCCATGAAGGCCTTGAGACCCTCCACCGCATCCCGGGTTGCCATCAACTCTTGCAAGTAGATCCGTTCGACCTCTTGAAGCTCGGCGGTAAAGCGGGCTCGTAGACCGCTCCGAGCTGCTTTCACGGCATAGCGAAGGCTCGACGCCGAGCGGGGCAATAAGTGCTCCTTGGCGTAATCGAGAGCCGCTTCGCTCGGATCCTCCGCGATGACATCGATGAGCCCCATCCGCTGCGCTTCGTCCGCCTGGATGATCCGGCCCGAGAGGCAAAGGTCTTCCGCGTTTCCGCGCCCTACTCGTTCCGGGAGAATCACCGAAGCCACCGGCGGGAACACGCCGAGCACGATCTCGGGTTGGCCCAGACGGGCGTCACTCGAAGCGAAGACACGGTGGCAGCAAGTAACGAGCTCGAGCCCCCCACCGAGGCATTGTCCTCGCACCGCTGCCAGGACGACATAGGAGCCATCGAGCATCGTCTGCAGCATTCCATGAAAAGCGCGAAGCATCGTCTCGACGTGCTCGGGCATGTGCTCCGGCACGCTCGCCCCGAAGGAGAAATGAGATCCACGTCCTTCGAGACAGAGAGCCTTGAGATCAGCGGCGGCCGCTGCGCGCCGGAAGACCGCGGTGAGCGACTCGAACATCTCGCCGTCCAAGATGTTGCCCTTGGGGCGATCCAGGAAGACACGCCAATAGGCTCCGCCCTCCACCGGCTCGACGGTGACCGGTCCTTCCTGGGCCATGGTTCAAACCTCCTTGAGGTCGAGCTCGAGCTGCACGTAGGGGCCGCCGGTGAAGCCGTTCGACCGGAAGAACGAAAGCACCGGAACGTCATTCCTTCGCACCATGGTCCTCAGTCGGGTGACGCCGGCTTCACGGAAGCGCCGGCAGGTTTCGGCCAGGAGTCCCGAGGCGATCCCGGTTCGGGCGTAGGGCACGTCGGTGGCGACCGCGAAGATCCAACCGCAAGCCTCGGAGCCGAACTCGAAGGCCCTCACCTCGCCCAGCAGATATCCGGCAAGGGCCGACTCGCCGTCCGCGGCCAGACCAACGCGGAGCGATCCATCGGGAGAGTCGAAAAAATCCTTGAAGACCTGCTTCCAATAGTCTTTCTTGAGGAGACCGGTCCGCAGGGCGTCGATACGAGCCACCTCGGATAGATCTTTTGGCTCCAGTTCGCGAAGCTTGAGATTGGTGATCTGGGGAGTTGGTATCACGGGACTCTTGCTCCGTGCGCTCTGGCGAGAATCTCCTCGACTAATTCCTCTGACCAGACGCCTCCTTCGGCCAACCGCCGTCGCAGCAGCAAGAAGTCGGGCTCCCGGCACTCTTTCGTACCTTCGTGAAACGCGCGAAACCCTGCCCGGCCTTCGGTCATCATGTTGAGCGCCAACCAGGCGCGATTCGTTTCCTTGTTGCGATCCCAGTGCTCGAGCTTGTGCTTGCGAACACTCTCGATGGTCTTGGAAAGGCAGCCAGGCATCGTCATCGCCAGGCGGTAGACGAGGGAATCGACTTCTTGATCGAGGAGTGACAGGTCGGTCTTTCCGCTCGAAAGTGTGTCTTTCCCCTTCTTGCGATCTTCGCCGGTTTTGAACTCGCCGTAGACGATTTGGCCGCTCTCGTCGATCCACCGGTCGGTGATGACCAGAGGATTGGTGACGAACCGGTCTTCTATCTTGAGTGCCGGGACGACCTTGGTGATTAAACCTAGACGAAGCGCCTTGTAAGGACTCCAATGCTCGCAGAGGGTGCAGCTTTCCATGGCAGCTTCTATGCCGACGAAGAGCGGTAGAAAATCAGTGCTGCCGCCGTCGGGTGCCGAGCCGTGCTTGGGGCCAGCCTGGCCGAACAGAGCCAGATCCTGAGCGATAGAGAAATCGCAGGCCATACCGATCTCCTGCCCACCGGCGATGCGCATGCCGTTGACGCGGCAGATCACCGGCCGGTCGCACATCAGAATGGCACTCACCATGTCGTTGAAAAGCCGCATGTACTGCCGGTACTCTTCCGGTCGTCCCGCGTAGTACTCTGCGTATTCGGCGGTGTTGCCACCGGTGCAGAAGGCACGATCGCCGGCACCCGTGAAGACGACCCCCACGCATGCGCGATCCATCGAGGCTCTCCTCATACCGAGGATGACCCCCCGGACCATATCGGTGGTGTACGAGTTCAACTGCTTGGGGTTGTTGAGAGTGATACGGACGGAGTGGAGCCCTTCGACGGTCTTGCCTTGAGGATCTTTAAGAGGCGTTTCTTCGTATAGCACTCCGGGAACGTCCGCTCCTGTGGTGAGGTTGTGATCTTTCAATTCCATGGCATTAACTCTCCGGAACGAGGATCACGCGACGCGAGACTTTTCCGTCATGCAGGTCCCTCAGGGTCTCGTTGATGAAGGCGAGGGGGCGACTCTCCACGAACGGGGTGAGAGCGACTTTCCCCGAGAGGATCAGATCGACAACGGCCGGGTAGTGTTGGGGCAGGCAGCCCCAGTTGCCCTGGGCCGTGGCGTCGAGGGCCATCAGGTTTGAGAGACGAAGCTCGACCTTACGGGGAGTGTAGCCGACGACGGAGAGGTAGCCGCCCGGGTCTAGCAGACCGAAGGCGGTGCTCTGTCCTTGAACGGTACCCGATGTCTCGAAGATCTTGCGTCGCCAGCTGGGGACTCCTCGCTCCTTGGCGAAGCCGCGAACCGCGTTGCGCACGTCCTTGAAGGTCATCTCATCCGGCCGCAAGGCGAGTGAAGCCCCGTGCGCCGCGATCAAATCCAGTCGTTGGGGATTGACGTCTAGGGCGATGACGTGGGCGCCCAGAGCGGCCGCTATCTGTACGCCGAAGCCCCCCACGCCTCCCACTCCGACGAAGATCGCAACATCGCCTTCCGACAAACCACTGCGGATCACGGCTTGGTAGGGTGTCGAGACGGCGTCGGCGATCACCGAGAGCTGGGACAAATCCAAACCGTGGGGATTCGATTTCGGATCGGCCAGATCGGGCACTTCGCAGAGTCCGTTGGCGGGAACCCGCAGGTGCGTCGCGAAGCCTCCGTGAACGTCGTTGCCGGGGAAGATCTGTTGCGGGCAAACGGAAGCGTGACCCTCCTGGCATGCCTCGCACGCCCCGCAAGGAATCACCGCCGGGACAATGACGTTCTTCCCCAACCAGGACTCGGCTCC
>Ga0326597_10007663_pt1 | contig 14649 bp, 13 predicted proteins | sample RVTome_12_FD_203789 | JGI IMG/M metagenome (GOLD analysis project Ga0326597, IMG submission 203789) | Soil microbial communities from uranium-contaminated site in the Upper Colorado River Basin, Wyoming, United States - RVT100D185 | ecosystem: Environmental > Terrestrial > Soil > Contaminated >... | reverse complement strand
CAACCTACAATGACCGGCGTGAGCGGGCAAACGAATCAGTCACAGCGCTTGAGCGGCAAGGCCGTCTGGGCCGCCCTTCGACAGCTTGAGGCTCTTCGAGAGTCCCTTACCTGGACGCTCGACGGGAAGTTTCTCTTTCGAGCAACCGAGGATGAAGCGTCGCACCTTCGAGGGCGAGAAAATTTCACCGATGGATGGGCGCTTCTCACCCTCAACGACGAGACGCTGCCTGTTTGGCTAACGCAGCAGGGACTTGCCGATTTCGCAAGCGGCGAGCATCCGAGCATCAACATGGCCATCGACAGATACCGTCTCCGTTTGCTTGGAGCCGAGGCTTACAAAGCCGTTAAGTCCGGCCAACGCTCTGCCTACCAAGGAAGTGACGACTTCGGTGCCGACCGAAGCAGTGCCGGTTGGCTTCGAAGCATCAACTTCTGTATCACGTCCGCTTTCGTTCGCATTCTTGGTGCGTGGGAGCAGTACGAAATCGATGTGCTCAAGGCTCTGTTCAACTACCGTCCGACGGGTGACCCACTCGGCGCGCCAGAGGATCATATTGTCGAAGAGGCGGAAGAATCCGTCATCCGCGAGGAGCCGAAGCCGGACCCTGACGACCGCAACCGGGTCATCTACACCATGCCCCCGGTCTGGACATGGGTGAAAAAATACGCGGAAAACAACGTCGACCGACGGACCATTTTATCCCGCGTTTTCGGCATCGAGTTGGCACCCGGCTCGACCAAGAACGAGCGAAAAGAGAACAATTCCCGACGCGACCAGTGGTACGACAAGCGAAACGCCATCGCCCACGGGAGGGCAAGCATCGAAATGACCCTTGCGGAGTACGTTGAAGCTGATGTTTTTGTTTACCGCTCCATCGGGCACTTGGCTGAACAGTGTCGAGGGCGACAAAAGTTAATCGTGTAGCCATTGACCCCGACCAACCCTGGAACTAGACTAAGAGGCACCATGACCGCCATTCTGAAGTTCCGACACCTCGGTCTTGCGTTGATGCTCGTCACAACGCCCGCGTGCGTAGAGCGAAACGCTGGCTACTCGTATAGCGCCTACGAAAATAATCAAAACCCGCGATATCTGGGTACTCTCAGCGCCAACCGGTACGACCCCGAATCAGTCTCCAATCCGTACGGTCGATACGGAAGTCGGTACAGCCCAAACAGTGTAAACAATCCCTACGGACCGTACGGTAGTCCTTACTCCGTTAAGAGCATCGCGAACCCCTACACGCTCGGCGGCCCTCAACTCTTTGCCCAAGATGGAACCTACCTCGGCAGGCTCAACAGCAACCAGTACGACTCGGAATCGATTGCGAACCCGTACGGACGCTACGGCTCCCGCTACAGCCCCGACAGCGTCAACAACCCTTACGGGCGCTATGGCAGCCGTTACTCAAGCGAAAGCCCCAGGAATCCCTACGCCACAAAGCCGCCTGTCATCATCGATGACAAGTGAATCGACCTTCGACATTCGGCTGGGTGGCACGGTTTGAGTGTGCCACTGCTCTTGAGCAGTGAATTAAGCCAGGTGTCGAGGCGGGAGAAGGTACCGCCGATATTGCTCGGAGTTTTGATGACATGGGCCTCATTCACGTCACGGCGTCGCTGAAAGCCCTCGGGCAAGCCGACGGTCCATACGAGGCCGAATTCCTCGTCGACACGGGCGCGACCGATTCCCTGGCCCCGGCCGCGGAGCTGCACCGGATCGGCGTGCAGCCCATTGGGAAAATGGCCTACGAACTTGCCGACGGTACGTTGCAGGAATATCCATTTGGCCTGGTCCAAATTTCTTTCATGGGCGAGATCACTGCCGGTCGGGTGATCTTCGGCCCAGACGGTGCTGAGCCGCTACTGGGGGTCACCGCGCTGGAATCTGTCGGCATCACTGTGGACCCTGCCAACCGGACCCTCAAGCGCCTCCCAGCCATTCCGCTCAAGTAACACGACCCGGGAACCGGACACGGCAAGGAAAAAATACTTCGATGGGGCAAGCGAGTTCAGGGAACCGATTTCAAGAGCACCGTGAAGCCCGCCTGTTCGAAGTGGCGGTCGGCCGTGAGGGCCTCCGTGATCCCGTGCTGCCGCATGATCTCAAAGGAGATGCAATCCGTCAGCGACCACGATTTGTCGGTGCGGGCGACGTACAGCTCGCTGCCCCGACGCATCAACTCGGACGATCCGGGGACGATCGTTATTCGCGAGTCTGCCCGCAAGACCCGAAGGAAGCCCTCGAACAGGGGGCGCGTCGATGTTGGTGAGAGGAAGTTCCCCACTTCGAGTACGACATACTCGCTCGTGACGATGGCCGTCCGGGCCTGGGCGGCCCAGCGACGTGCGGGCTCGTGATTCACGTCTCGCGGCACGAGCATGGCGAGGAAGTACGAGGTGTCGCCGAAGCACGCTCTCATTTCTTCGGAGCGCCGTACAAGTAATGATCGTGATTAAGCGACGAGTCGGATGGCAGACCCTCGGCCTTGCCGATGAGGTCCTTGAAGACTTCCGCCCACGTGGGTGGCAGCGCTTGCTCTCCAGCTAAGGCAACTTCCACCTCGCAACCTTCCGGTAGAACAGCCGGAGGATTAAGGACCACCACGCCGTTCTTGATTTTCCCGCGGTACGTCATGACTTTGCCTTTGGATCAATCTTGGATCGCTAATTCCGGATTGTCCATCGGCGCGAACCATCGTCCATGAGCATCTCGATAACCTCTCGAAGGTTCTGATTCAGTTCGTCCAGGGTCCGGCCATGAGAATGAGCGCCCGAAAACCCCTGTACGTAGCCGACGTACAGGTCCGTATCGGGGCAGCGTTCAATTACAGCGGTGTAGGTCTTCATCGTTAGATAAGGTATCATTATCGAGGGCATGTGTCCAGTAATGGCGGTATGCCCCTGGCCTGCCCCAATTTGAGTGGTTGGACTCTCGAACCAACTGGTTCAACTTTTTGGGAGCAGGCCACGCCTCCCCACCGCGTCGCGCGACTTAAAGGGAGGGTAGTCATCCGTCCACTTGTAACCAATTGTAATTCGGCGGCCCGCGCGTTGACACTTCACTCGACCGTCCGCTAGCCTAGCTCCGACGATCGTAGTAGGCCTTATTTCGCACGACCCAAGGAGGTTTGATGGCGGCCAGACCGATGCTCCGTTCACTTCTTCCCATCTCCGTTTCATTGGCGTTTGCGATTGTCGCTTGCGCCCAGGACAAACCAGCTTCGTACGAGGTCAAGACCCAGCGTGTGGAGTTCAAGGGCCCTGGGCCTGCGGATGGGAGCCATCGTCCTACCGCCGGAATGTTGCGTTATCCCGACGTCAGCGCGACGCAAATCGTCTTCGTTTACGCCAACGATATTTGGGTCGTGCCGCGAGAGGGCGGACTGGCCGCGCCGTTGGCGAGCCCGCCGGGTCTGGAAAACTTCCCTCGATTCAGCCCGGACGGCCGGACCATTGCCTTCGTCGGTAATTACGAGGGCAACCGCGACCTGTACACCATCCCCGTTGAGGGAGGAGTGCCAACGCGCGTCACCTACCATCCTGCAACAGAAACTCTGTGTGATTGGACGCCGGACGGGAAACTGCTGTATTTCACGAACGGCTTCGCCGGACTGCCGCGGCAAATGCAGTTGTTCACCGCGCCGGCAACGGGTGGATTGCCGGCCCAAGTCCCCGTCCCTTACGGAACCAATGGGTCGATCAGCGCGGACGGTCGATGGCTTACTTACACACCGCACACGAGGGACAACAGGACATGGAAGCGGTATCGCGGGGGCATGGCGACCGACATCTGGCTGTTCGAATTGCAGAACAAGACTTCGAAAAAAATCACCGATTGGGAGGGCACGGATTCGCAGCCGATGTGGCACGGATCGAAGGTCTATTACATGTCCGACGCTGGCCCGGAACATCGCCTCAACATCTGGTCCTACGACACGACTAATGCCAAGCGCGAGCAGATTACTCGGCTCAAGGACTACGACGTGAAATGGCCCTCCGTGGGCCCGGGGCCGGATGGCAGGGGAGAGATCGTTTTCGAGAACGGACCCGAACTGCACCTGCTCTCCTTGAGCTCCGGGGAATCGCGGGGGGTGAGTGTGGTCATCCCCGGCGATCGTCCGCTGATACGAGCGCGCGACTATGACGGAAGCAAGTTCGTCCAGGCATGGAACATCTCTCCCACCGGGCAACGGGCGGTGCTTCAAACGCGCGGAGACATCTGGACAGTGCCGGTCAAGAAAGGGTCGCCGCGGGACATGACGCGAACCAGCGGCGTCGCCGAGCGTGACCCCGCGTGGAGCCCGGACGGACAATGGATTGCGTATTTCTCCGACGCCACCCTCGAATACGAACTCTTCGTTACCCAGTCCGACGGGCGCGGAGAGACCAGGAAGCTGACCTCGGATGGAAAGACCTTCCGTATGAGTCCGACGTGGTCGCCGGACTCCAAGCGGATCGCCTTCGTCGACAAGACCGGGGCGATTTATTTGCATACCATCGAAACCAATGAGACCAAGCAGGTTGACGCCGACCTTTGGGGTAATACGAGCCGGTTGAGTTGGTCTCACGATTCGGGATGGTTGGCGTACACCAAGAGCAACGACAACCAGACAACCGCGTCGGTTTGGCTCTACCACGTGGGGCCGGGTGAAAAACATCAGGTCACTTCGGGGGTGTTCAGCAGTTCCTGGCCGACGTTCGATCGCAAGGGTGATTACTTGTTTTTCGCCAGTAATCGCAATTTCTCCGCGCCGATGTACGAGGATATCGGGACGACGTTTGTCTATGCCGATACTGATACGTTGTTCGTGGTGCCGCTCCGAGATGAAGTCGGTTCACCGTGGGCGCCCAAGAGCGACGAAGAAAAATGGGGTGAAGAAAAGAAGAAAGAGGAAGCAAAGAAAAAGGACGAAGAAAAGGAAAAGGACGGCGACAAGGAGAAAAAGGCGGCCGAAGAGAAGAAAGCCGAAGGCGAAAGAGCGGAGGAGCAAAAGACGGACACCCCCCCCACGGATTCGGAAAAAAAGGCCGATGCCGACAGGGAAGGCGAGAAGAAAGACGAAAAGGAAGCGGTGGAAACGAAGCCGCTGGTGATCGAGTTGGACGGCTTCGAGCGCCGGGCGGTCGCCCTGCCGGTCGACCGGGGTAACTTTACATTCCTCGCCGTCACCCACGATGGCAAGCTGATTTACGTACGAAACCCCGCACGAGGTGCGGCGGCCAAGCCGTCCATCAAGATTTTCGACCTCACCGATGAAGAGAAAAAAGAAAAGGCCGTTCTCGATGAATTGAACAACTGCGTCATCTCCGCCGACGGCAAGAAGCTCCTGGTGCGCAAGGATGAAACGATGGCCATCGTCGACGCCGCGGCCGAACAGAAGCTGGACAAGCCGCTGAATCTCTCGGCCATGTCCGGCCGGGTTGATCCCCGCGAGGAATGGCGGCAGATGTTCAACGAAGCCTGGCGCATCCAACGCGACTACTTCTACGATCCGAACATGCACGGCGTGGATTGGCCCGGAATGCGCGAGCGATACGGGCGAATGATCGAGGACTGCGTATCGCGCGAGGACGTCGACTTCGTGATCGGAGAGATGATCTCCGAGCTTAACGTCGGCCACGCGTACGTCAGGGGAGGGGGCGACTACGAAAAGCAGCCGGAAGTTCAAAGCGGGATGTTGGGGGCCGACTTCGAGCTTCAGGAGGGCGCGTATCGGATCGCGAAGATTCACGAGGGTGCCCCTTGGGACTATGACGCCCGCGGGCCACTGAGTCAGCCGGGCGTAAAAGTCAAGGTCGGCGACTATTTATTGGCCGTCAACGGCGCGGCGGTGGATGTCACGAAAGACCCGTGGGCGGCGTTGCACGGCCTTGGCGGTCGAGTCGTGACCTTGACCGTCAACGACAAACCGACCGTCGATCCCGGCGCACGGCAGATTCTCGTCGACCTTCCAACGAGTGAGGCCGATCTTCGCTATCGGGAGTGGATCGAGGCGAAGCGCAAATACGTCGAGGAGAAAACCGGCGGCAGGGTCGGGTATATCCACGTTCCCGACACGGGCATCAACGGCCAGAACAACCTCTTCCGTCAGTTTTACGGTCAGACCGACAGGGCGGCTTTGATCGTTGATGAGCGATGGAACGGCGGCGGTCAGATTCCGACGCGATTCATCGAGCTACTCAATCGCCCGATTACCAACTATTGGGCCAGCCGCGCTCCCAAAGACGGCACCTGGCCGCCGGACTCGCACAACGGACCGAAGTGCATGCTCATCAACGGCCTGGCCGGTTCCGGCGGCGACTGCTTCCCTTATTACTTCCGCCAGCGCGGCCTGGGCAAACTCATCGGCATGCGCACCTGGGGCGGGCTGGTCGGCATTTCAGGCAACCCGCAGTTGATCGACGGGGGAAGAACCAGTGCTCCGACCTTTGCATTTTTTGAGACCGACGGCACCTGGGGTGTGGAGGGCCACGGCGTCGATCCGGACATAGAAGTCGTTGACGACCCGGCCAAGATGGCTGACGGCGGCGACCCGCAACTCGATGCTGCCATCGCCCACATGCTCGCCGAGTTGGAGAAGAACCCACCGAAGCGCCCGGCGAGACCCGCCTACCCCGATCGCAAGGGCATGGGCATCCGTCCGGAGGACAAGTAGAGCGGGCAATTCTCGGCGCCTCGATTTGTCGGCTCGGAACTGTCCAATCGACAATCGGAAATCGCCAATCGACAATCCGCATTAGAACTTCGTCACGCTGGACAGGTGGAAGTCCGGCAGCCGCACCGCGGGCAGCAGCATCTTGCCGCGCTCCATGGTGATGGACTCCATTGGCACGGTGGCCGCGTCGACCTGTTGGAAGCAACGCAGCGGGCTGTCGTGGAAGCGGAAGTTCTTCACTCCGGCGACGATCTTGCCGTCTTCGATCAAGAAAGTGCCATCGCGTGTCATCCCCGTGATGGTCAGGTCCGCGGGATCGACCGAGCGAATGTACCAGAAATTGGTGATGAGCACGGCGCGCTTCGTTCCCGCGATCAGCTCGTCGATGCTTCGAACCGTGGGGCCGGCAAAGCTCATCACGGGAGCGCTGGGGCGGGGGGTCGGCTCCACGCCATGCTCTTTGGCCGTGAAGCGATCGTAGTACAGTTGCTTCAAGACCCCGTTCTCAATCCAGACCATCTGGCGCGTCGGTAAGCCGCTGCCGTCGAATCCGTCGCCCAGGAGATCGGGGTGCGTCGGATCGGTGCGAACGGTCAGTCGTCCATCAAGCACGGTGGAGCCGATTTTTCCGACGAAGGGGCTGTTGCCTTTGTAATAGCTCTTGGCGTCGGCGGCCCTAAAGAAAACTCCGAACACTCCCGCTACGGCCGCAGGCTCCAGAATCACCGGGTAATGCCCGGCGGGAATTTCACGCGGCTCTTTCGAGCGTACGGCTTTGTCCACGGCCCGATCAGTCCGGGCGGAGATTTCAAGGGCGTCGATGTCTCGATGGCCGTTGTAGGTCCAACCGGAACTGTCGCCCGCTGTGGCGGTAAGCGAAAACTCCGACTCCGTGGACTGTTCGTAGCCGAAAAGTCCGCTGGATGCCGCGACGCCCCTCGCCGATACGGCGTTGCTTAGGATGCCCGCGCCGACCAGGCCGTTCTTGGCACACTGGTCGATCACCGGCTTGGTGCGCTTGGCCAGGTCCATCGGCGAGATGGAGGCCGTCGAATCGCGGAACGAGGGAACGCGCAGATAGCTTTGCCTGGGAAGCGGCGGCAGGTATTCGGGGTCTTCCGGAGCGAGCCGTGCAATGGTCTCGGCCTGACGGACTAGGGTCGTGAGTGACGCCGCGTCGAGCCGGTTGGTGCTTGCGCTGCCGACCTTCTTTCCGAACGCGACGCGCACGGAGACGCTTGGCTCACGGACGGAGACGTTCTGCACTACCTGGTTGTTGGCGAAGCGCAGCGTGGACGACTCGGCGTCGCCGAAGCTGACGAAGGTGTGTTCCGCCGTCGAAGCCGACAGAATGGTATCGACAATACGACGGAACGTTGCTTCCGATGCTAATTTCACTAACATCCGATTGCTCCTGTACGAACTCGCGTTCACGCTCTCAGATCCGCGACCGTCAGATTCGCGTCGCGCATAATTTGGCGCAGAAGCCCGCGTCCAAGCGATCGTTTGCCGTGAATCGGAACCGTTGTCCGACGACCGTCCGAATGGTAAAAGATCGCGTGACTTCCGCTCTGCCGAACAAGCATAAATCCGTGCCGCTCAAGTACTCGTATGATCTCCCGCGCCGACAAGGCCGGAAGCCGTTCGCTCATATGGCCACCCGAACGGTCGACACTCCTACTTCCTGGTAAATCGGTTCGCCGCGTTCGAGGCGGTCTTCCACATGAAGGCGAATCGCGTCTTCAATCAGTTCGCGGGCCTCCTGTTCCGTCTCGCCCTCCGTGTAGCAGCCCGGCAGAGACGGGCACACCGCCAAGTACCGTCCATCCTCGTCGCGATCGGTCACCACTGTGAATTGAAAGGTTTTCATATCATCTACCCCTTCGGGTCTATTACATTCACCTGCCGAAATCGGGCGTCGGCGGCGGCGTGGGTCATCCAGCCGGATTGTCCCGGCTGGCCCTTGCCGCAGTTGATGAAGCCGTGCTCCTGCCAATGCTTGCGGTCGGCCACGCCGTCGCAACTATTCCAAAACTCCGGGGTGATGCCGTTGTAGATCACGTTCTTGAGCATGGCCCCGCGTTTGCCGTTCTTGATCTCCCAGAAAGCGTCGCCGCCGAATTGGAAGTTGTAGCGTTTCTGATCAATGCTGAAGCTGCCCCGACCCTCGATGTAAATGCCGTCATTCACGTCGGCGATCAGCGAGTCGAGCGTTTCGCTGCCCGGCTCCAAGCCGACGTTGGCGATGCGGACGATGGGCACCGAGCTCCAACTGTCCGCCCGGCACGAGCCGCGCGATCGTTTCTCCCCGATCGCACCGGCCACCTCGCGATTGGTCGAATACCCGCGGAGGATACCCTCCTCGATGATCGCCCAGCGCTGCCCGGCGACGCCGTCATCGTCATAGCCGGTGCTGGCCATCGCTCCCTGGCGAGTGTTGTCCGCGATCAAATTTATATGCTTCGACCCGTAGCGGAAACTGCCGAGCTTTTCGGGAGTCAAGAAACTGGTCCCTGCGTAGTTGGCTTCATAGCCTAGCGCCCGGTCGAGTTCCGTGGGGTGGCCGCAGCTCTCGTGAATCGTCAGCGACAGGTGAGCCGGATCGAGCACAAGGTCAAACTTACCCGGCGCAGGCTGCTTGGCGTTGACCTTCTCGACGGCCTGAGCGGCCACACGCGGCGCCTGGGCGACGAAATCGGCTGCGGTAATGTGCTCGTACCCGCTACGGATAAACGGAACGGAAAACTCCCGCGACTGAAAGTCGTCATCGTTCTTCGCCGTCGCCCCGAAGCTGCCGCCGACGGCGAGCAGATCGAAGTCGATCACCGTCCCCTCGGTGGAGGCGAAGTGCTTGATGTCCCGCTGCGTCCAGAGGAAACCGTTGGATCGAATGATCCCCTTTTCTTTGTGGACGATTTCGCAGCAGTTCAGCAGTAGGTTGCAGCGCTCCTCGAGCGGCACGGTGAACGGATCGACCTTGAACGCCGTCTTGACCCGATCGTGATGCACGGGTTCGTCGGCCAGCTTGACCGGCGTTTGCATGAGCATGTGGCTGGCACGGGCGATCTCCACCGCTCGCTCGGCCGTCCTTTCGACCTCGGCCGGGGTGAAGTCGGCGCTGGCCGCGAAGCCCCACGCCCCGTTGTATAGCGCGCGAATGCCGAATCCGCTGTCGAAGCGCTCGCCGACGTTGGCGATGCGCCGGTCCTCCGCGCGAACCGACTGGTTGTGCGATTCCAGCAGGCGGATGTCGCCGTAGGCGCAGCCGCCGGCCTTGACCCGTGACAACGCGAGCTGGGCCAACTCAGGCCAGTCGCCTTTCGGCGCCGGCCCCATCGCCCCTACGGCCAAGTCCGCGAACGGTCGGGAGGACATGGAGCATCCGCCCAGATACAAGCCCGCTGCGCTACCCGCCGCGACATGAATAAACTCCCGCCGACTGACCCCACGATGATTCGACATAGTCTTCTCCTGAGCCGGAACTTTGTAAGCAGGCGTAAAGCGTAGGTCAGGTACGACGATCGGTCAAGCGGGGCGTCCACGGACCTACGGTTGGACGATTTTCTTGGTGTGCAGCCATTCGCCGATTCCACTCCAGACGCCGGGGACGGTTCCGACGGCCTTGTGGAGCGGCGTTTGCGTACCCGTCGTTGCAACCGGGCGCAGGCCGTGGTCGCCGGTCGGGATCACCTTCATGGTGACCTCGTTGTTCCCTCCGCGTTGAAGCGCGGATTCCATCAACCGGACGTTGGGTTCGACGGTTACGTTGTCGTCGCGTTCACCAAACAGAGCGAGGACTGGGCAGCGGACCCTCTCCAACGCCGGGATCGGATCGTAGTTCATGTTCAACTTGCACCAGCGATAATCGTCGCTGTCGCGGGATTCGTGGTGTCCTACGATCTCGAACCAGGGGCGGGTCTTGATTTCGTCGCTGGCATGGGCATAACTATCCCAGTCGGCGTCGGACTTCGTCGCCCGCATTTGCAATTCGAGGTATTTCGAGGCCGTTTCGATTTCTTGCGTGGAGAAACCCTCGGCGCGCATGGCGTTGAGTCGGCGGGTGGTCTCCTGGTCGGCGGGCGACACAGCCGGTGGGACGAAGAGGACCAAGAAGTTGACGTTCGACGACTGGGAAGCGGCAAGCGGTGCGAGCCAACCCCCGCGACTGCGCCCGGACATTCCGATCCGCGCCGGGTCGATGTCCTCCCGTGTGCGGAGCATGGCCGCCGCCGCGGCGGCGTCGGAGGCGGTGTCCTCAAAGGAGCAGATCTTGTCGCCGGTCGACTTTCCGTAACCCCTTTGATCGTAGACGAACGCGGCGAGTCCTTGGGCGACGAACAGGTCGCCTTCGCTGCGCGTGCCTGAGCGGTCGCGCCAACCGGACCCGCCGAGGACGACGATCGCGGGATGGGGGCCGGGAGTCGCGGGCTTGATTAGCGTGCCGCTTAGTGATACTGCGCCGTTCTGGAACGCAATCTCCTCCTCGATGCGGCCCGCACGGGCGAGCTGCCGCTCCGCGCCGCCGGTCGGGGACCAGGCTAGTCCGGTGACCGAAGCATCGCCGCCGCGAAGAAATCGAATCCGCGCGAAGACCGGCGCGGGAACGTACTCCGCGGGGCCGACGATGAAATCGCCCTTGGCCGTCTCGAAGAGCGTCCCGCTGCGCCCGCTTTCGATGTCGAAGTAACGGAGTTCGCCCCAGAACCAAGCAGAGATGACGATCGCGCTGTTGCTGCCGCCGCCGTAGGTTCCCAAGTAGCTTTCGTGCTTGGCAAGCTTCCCCGACACGAGAGGTTCGGCGGACCGATGCAGTTCGAACGCAAACTTCTCGCCGTCGCCTTCGAGCGTCGCGTCACCGGTGATGGTTCCGCCCGCGATTTCGGCGCGATAGCTCCACAGTTTCCCTTGCGAGTTCGTTCGCTCGAAGGTCAGTGTTTTGCCGTCGAGCTTCAGATTCGCGGTGGGTTGACCCCATGTTCGATGAGCGGGCATGCTCAGCCAGAGCACGGTCTTGCCCGCCTTGTCCACCAGTTGGGCCCGGAGCGGAAAATCGCCGCCGTCCTGTTGGTAGCTCCACCCAGTGTAGTCACCGAGGATCGTGTCGGATTGGCTGAAGGCGGATTGCGTCGCCCAGAGGCTCAACAGTAGGATCGTGCGGGTAATTGTGGACATAAAGTTCTCTCTTTTGCGGTTCCTGCTCGCCCGCCCCGAACGATTCGGGAGTTTCGAGACTATACTCTCGCGGAAGGCGTGACTATCAGAACCTTGTCGCTCTTCACAGCGGACGATTTTCGACGGGACGGGCGACATTCCGATAGAATGGGGCCATGGACACCGCTATAAACGCTCGACTAACGACGACGACGCTGGCGTCGGGCAATGGCTTTGAAGTAGTGCAAACCCGCTGGCGGCGGGGTGAACATCCGGCGCGGACGGATGCCGCGGTGTCCTACGCCGCCTTCGAGTTCATGCTCAGCGGGTGCTATCGCAAGCGATCCGGCCCGCAGCGGGTCGTCGGCGACGCGAACACGGTCGTCTACTTTCAACCGGGCGAACGGTTTACGATCGAGCACCCCTTCGGTGACGAGAATTGCGGGGTGACCATCCGCCTAGAGCCGGGCCGGTTCGACGAAGCGCTGGAAGATGCTCGTTCGTCCGAGCTCCAACGGCGCACTCAAGCGTTTGAGGATACGCATGCGGTCACGTCAACGGCGCTGCACCTGCGGCTGCAGCGGCTGGTGCGCCAGTTTCAGTCGGACGCTTCGCAGGAACCGATGGAAGTCGCCGAGCGGGTCATGGGGATCGTGCGAACATCGTTGAACAGCGGTGTCGCACACCGTCCCCTTCGAACCCGCGCCGATCGCCATGTCGAGGCGGCACTCGAGTACCTCGACCAACACTTCGCGCAAAAGGTCACGCTGCGTGATCTCGCCCAGGCGGCGGGTGTGTCTTCTTGCCGCATCTCGCGCGTGTTTTCGGTCTGTGTGGGAGTTCCGGTTCACCGCTACCTGACGCAGTTGCGATTGCGTGAGGCGTTGACTCGAATGACGAAAGGCGTCACGGATTTGACATGCCTCGCCCTCGAGGTCGGCTTCAGCAGTCACAGCCACTTCACGGCTGCCTTCCACGGTGAGTTCGGGCGGACCCCGCGCGACATGCGAGCTACTTGATGCCGTTACGAACCTTAATGCTTCGGTTGATGCTATGGTCGCTGGGCCTCGCCGCGGCGACCGGCGTGCTGGCCGTGCTTTTTCAGGGCGGCGATTTGGTGTGGCGTGTGGTGGGGACCGGACTCGCCACCGCCGCCGCCTGCGGCCTCCTCGTCCCCACGTCCCTCCTGATCGACCGCGAGCGCACTCGCCCGGCCGGCCTCCTCGGCATGGCTGTAGTAATCTTCGAATACTTACTCGCACTTGGACTCACCTGGCAATTGTTGCAGGCCTTCCTGTCGAGGGTGAACATCGCCAACCCCGAAACCAAGTGCCTCCTGACCATGGTGTTCATCGGCCTGGCCACGCCGATCATCATGCGCGCGATTCAAGTACAGCGAAGTACACCCGATCACGTCGCCGCCGTGTTCTCTACCGCTGCAACGGTCGCTGTCCTCATCTTGTTCCTCATCGCCACCTGGTGGCCGACGTCTTCCTTCCGCAACGAAGAATGGTGGGCGACGGGGAGGACGGTGCTCCTCTTCGCCGCCCTCACGGCAATATCACTTCTTCGGTTCAGCCGCCATACACCGAGACCGTGGCGATGGTTGGGGATTGGGGGCGACCTGGTCGCCTGTCTGATGTGGCTGGTGGAGATTTGGGATCCGAGAGGTAGTGACCTCGTCTTTGTCATCTTCTGCGGGTTTCTGGCCATGGGCTGCGTCGTCGCCCACGCCAACATGTGTCTGGACCCGAACTTGCGACCGACACAGCGATGGGTCCGCCAGGGAACGATCCTGTTCGCCGCAATCACCGCAATCCTCATCGTTCTCATCATCGCCAAGGACAAGTTTCGGAATATCCCGATTGACGCCGATCTCTTAGGTCGGTTCGCCGCCGCCGCGGGGATCGTCGCCGGTTGCGGTACGCTCGCCTTGCTCGTCCTCGCCCGCATGAATCGCAAGGTGGACGCCGAGCCTGAGTCCTATGAGCTTAGCGAGGTCCGTTTGGTGTGCCCGCGCTGCCGCAGAAAACAGTCGCTTCCGACGGGGGATTCAACCTGCCCGTCGTGCGGTCTGCGCATTTCGATCCGCGTCGAGGAACCGCGTTGCGCGAATTGCGACTACCTACTGCGCGGCCTAACCTCCGATCGTTGCCCCGAATGTGGTACGCCGATCGCAACGCTCGTCGCCGTGCATCGCTAGCGCGGGTCTCGCGTCGGCGTAGTCCCGTAGGGGCGACGGGGCGGTCATTGGAAGAGCCTTTTAGCGTCGCCCGACGATCATGGGATTGTAGAATCCGGTTTGCTTGACGACCTGATCGCCCACGCGAGCGTCGTTCCACTGCGACTTGGTTATGACCGGAGAACGGATTTCACCGGACGACGTGCGTACATCCCAGTAGTGGTCGAAGGATCGCCGACCCAGAAAGCCCCGTTCGGAATAGACGCGAACCACCGTCCCGCTCCACTCCTCCCGCTTCTGAAGCTCTCCACGCACGACGTGAAATCCGATAATCGGTAGGCCGATCAACAATAGGACCCCGCCCGATATCCGACTCCGCCTGCGCCTGCGTTTGAAACCCAGTCCTAAGTTCCACATACTCCAGGACTCTACGATATCGCCCTGGGCAGGGTGGGCAATTTTTGCGAATGAGCGAATCAACGACGGTGTGTGCCACTGCTGCGTCAGCAGTGGGTCGATGCGACAGAACCCGTAATCCCATGAAAGGCTGTCTCCTGCCGGGCGGTAACATGCCCGGCATTCGTGGTCTTAAGGAAGGAGACAGCCATGAAGATGAATGGAAAGATAACAGGGATTGGCTTGGACAGCCATCGGA
>Ga0326597_10007660_pt1 | contig 14652 bp, 10 predicted proteins | sample RVTome_12_FD_203789 | JGI IMG/M metagenome (GOLD analysis project Ga0326597, IMG submission 203789) | Soil microbial communities from uranium-contaminated site in the Upper Colorado River Basin, Wyoming, United States - RVT100D185 | ecosystem: Environmental > Terrestrial > Soil > Contaminated >... | reverse complement strand
TAACCGCGTCGCACATCGAATAGGATTTGTCCAGTCGAGCCGAGAGAAGTGCCAAGGCCTGGCCGTTGAGAGACTCGTCGACCCACACCGTTTCGATATCGGGGTTGGTGATCAAGTCCATCGTGAAGTTGATCGTCCGTAGTCGAGGTACGCCACGCGCCGTGGCCAGTGCGACGAACTCGGCCAAGACGAAACTGTGTGTGACGCGGACGTCCGCTGCGCCATAGGCCGCCCGCGCCGCGGCATGATAGGGTTCCGCTTTGTTGAGCAAACAAAGCAGCCCCGACGTGTCCAGGAGCATCAACCGTCCTCATGATCGTCAGCGTAAGCGCGGGCCAAGTCCGCATCGATGCTCGCATTGTCCGCGCCCACGGGACGTGCCAAGTCAACCGCACCGAAATGGTTCTCAAAACGCTGGCGGAGTGCCTGCACATCACCCACGGGGCTAATGGGCACAATTTGCACAGAGCATCCTTCGGGCAAACGGACGCCCTCGGCCAACACCACCACACCGTTTTGGACCTTTCCTTCGTATGTCATGAACACACCTCGTGCGGGGAGCAACTGAAAGCAGCCGTCATTCTCTCGTCCGATCTAAAACCGATCAAGGCCGCATGGGGAGCCGTTCTACCGAAACCTGTTGCATTCGAGTCTGTTTTGAAAAAACTCATGTCACCAATCGCAAGGTTTCCGTCAGAAGGAGTATCCTAACCGAAAAAGGGAATCCTCCGATGACTGAAAACGCAACATGTCCGAAGTGCGGTGCCGAGTTGCCCGAGAACGCTCCGGCTGGGATTTGTCCGACGTGCCTGATGCAGGCGGGGTTGGCGAGCGAAGCGGATGGCGGATCAAGTCCTGGGATGAAGCCGACGACGCTCGCGTCCGGCTTTGTGCCGCCGAAGCCGGAAGAATTGGCGAAGCATTTTCCGCAGCTTGAGATCATCGAGCTATTGGGCAAAGGCGGGATGGGAGCGGTTTACAAGGCGCGGCAGCCGGGGTTGGATCGGCTGGTGGCGTTGAAAATCCTGCCGCCGGAGATCGGTGCCGATCCGGCGTTTGCCGAACGGTTCACGCGCGAAGCCCGCGCGCTGGCCAAACTGAGCCACCAGAACATCGTCTCCGTTTTCGATTTTGGGCAAACGACGGCAAGTTCGGCGCGGGTCTCCGACCCCGTCGAAACCGACGACCGCAGGTCTCCCACGCCTGATGAGACCTTCGGTCAGCCCAGTGGCTCGGTCGGAGACCGGCCACAACAGCCGCTGTACTACTTCATCATGGAATTCGTGGACGGCATGAACCTGCGGCAGCTCATCGAGACCGGCCGCCTGAAGCCGGAAGAGGCGCTGGCCATCGTGCCGCAGATTTGCGAAGCGCTCCAGTTCGCTCACGACGCAGGGATCGTCCACCGCGACATCAAGCCTGAGAACATCCTGATGGAGCTGCAGCCGAGAAAGGGGTCAGACCCCGATTGTGCGCAGCACCCTGCGGGCCGTTCCGGCAATCGGGGTCTGACCCCTTTTTCGGCGCGCGTGAAGATCGCCGACTTCGGGTTGGCCAAGCTGCTCGGCAAAGCGCCGGCCGACCAGACGCTCACCGCCGCCCATCAGGTGATGGGCACGCTGCACTACATGGCCCCGGAACAGATGCGCGGCGCCGCCGCGGTCGATCACCGCGCCGACATCTACTCGCTGGGCGTGGTGTTCTACGAGATGCTGACCGGCCAATTGCCGATCGGCAGGTTCGAACCGCCGTCGAAGAAGGTGCATATCGACGTGCGGCTCGACGAGGTCGTGCTGCGGTCGTTGGAGAACGAACCGGCACGGCGGTATCAGCAGGTCAGCGAAGTGAAAAGTGACGTCGAGATGATCAGCCGCACGGTAACGCCAATCAACACCAGGCACGACAAGGGTGCCAGCGGAAAACATGATGACGTGCCTCTGACGACGGCCGCTTCCACCCTCCTCAAGCTGCTTTTCGTCGGAATCGTCACCGTTGCACTCATGCATATCGCGCAGATCGTGTTTTGGACGAAGGTCCACACCGGCTACGTCTATGAAGACGGCGTCCTCAAGAACGTCATTGCACCAGATCCGGCCAGCCGTCCGGACACCATGTTTCTTTTCGTCGATGGACTGGTCGCGCTCGCCGTTTGCTTCTTCGTCAGTCGTGCCGTGTGGCCAAGAGACACGACGGAGAAAACGGGGACAAGTCCAGTTGTGTTGCCTAGCGCCGTCGAATGTCTGAGTAAGCGAGAATTGGCTTTGCGGCTGGGAGCAATCGCGATCTGTTTCATCGGGGTCGGCGTGGTGTTTCTTCCTTGGGTTCGCGTTTGGGCTGTCGGGGCGATGATCAATCCCGAGTACATCTATGCGGACGGTACGTTCAGCATCCTTTCAGGCATTCGCGCGCGGGTGGTCTTCAACGGTTACCACTTGTGGCAAGGCGTTTTCGGCGGTGTCATTTTCTTTCTCCTCGGCGGTCAACTATTGGCCACGCTGGAACGGCGCCGCCCTGCGCTTTGGTGGTATGCCACGATTGTGCTTGGCGGGCTGGCCGTCGTGATCTTGTCAGCATCCGTCGCCGTCCGCCCACCGACGGACCTGGAGGGCGGTTCCGTGCAATTCCCCAAGTTAACGGACGAAGAGGCGGAGTTTTACAATCGCCTACAAATGAAATACAAACTGCCCGGATTAGGGAGCGCGGAGGCGCAGTTCGACGCATTACGGCGGGAGGGCACATTCGATCTGGCTACCATTCGATTGAAGGCAACACAAGGGGGTATCAAACTGGAATCCATCTCACGCTTCGCTCCCTGGCTGAGTGCGGGGCTGGGGATGTGCATGGTGGTCCTCGTTTGCGCTGCCCTGGCGATGGTTCGGCGGCCGATTGCCCCTGGCGTTTCGCACGGTGCCACTGGCAGCTTGCCTGCCGCTGCTTCTTCCGCACGGACGGACGGCCCCATCTCAGCGCCGTTGGGCGACGAATTGGACACCAAGCCGCGTTTTTCGCACAAGGCGATCGTCGGCTTCTGCTGGGCCCCGCTTTTCTTTGTTCTCCTGGGGGCGACGACGTTGTCTGTCCGCGGCCGAACAAGTGTGCCGATCTCAGAGGACCGCGTGACCGTCACGTCCAACCGCCAGGACGGCGAGGCCGATTCCGCAGCCACGACGGAGGCCACCACGGAGCCAATCGTTGCGAAGGATGCCGGGCGTCCGCGCGATCCCGCGTGGTGGCAATGGGCGCTGATCGTCACCCTGTTTCCACTCGGCCTGACCGCTCCGTTGGGCACGACAATCCTTGGCGTCTTGGCGACCAATGACATCCGCCATTCGCAGGGACGACTGACCGGTTTGCCGCTGGCCCTGGCGGACAGCCTGCTGTACCCGCTGTTGTTGCTGGACGGCGTGGTAGTCGGACTGTTCTGGCTGTTGTGTCTTGTCGCGTATGAAGCGTTCGGTTCGGGAACGCCGATGAGTGCGCGCGCCGAATGGCTGTGCATCGCGATCACTGCGCTGCTCAGCGTGCCGGCGTGTGCCTATGTCGACTTCCGCTTCGTCCGCGCGGCGTGGCGGAAGGTGAACTGCCAGCCGGTTGCGTAGTCCTCCCTGCCCTCGCGTCGGCCGTTGCGTGCTTTGCTCGATCCGCCTGATAATCCAGAGAACCTGACATAGCGTGTCCGATGTGTGAGCCGACGGCGCTAGCCGCGGGCCCCGGTGAAGCCCGAAGGCCCGCGGCTAGCGCCGTCGGCTCACATGTTGCTGCTGAAAAATCGGACACCAAGTGACGCCTTCCGGAATGGAAGATTAACGCATTTTCCTGCTTTGAAAGCGTCATGTCAGGTTCTCTGTAATCTGTCGGAAGAGTGCAAAACACAGAGTCACAGAGGACACCGAGTCGTGTTGCAGTCAGTTCCTCTGTGAACTCTGTGCCTCTGTGTTTTATTTAAGTGAAGTACAGCGGGAATGCGTGCAGCGGAGGGAAGCCCGGAAACACATTCAGGGCTGTCAGGCGGTTAAAGTGCTAGGGTAGGACCCTGGCGCCGTGTTGGGGGTCGTGGAGGGCCGTCACCAACTCAGGCCGAGTGGTTCAAGCTGTTGGCGCAGCCGATTCAGGTCGAGGTAACGCAGACGTCCGGCCGGGGCGTCCAACACGGCCAGCAAGTTGCCGTCGGGAGGGAAGGCGAGTTCGCGGGTCTCGAGTAGCGACGAGCGGGCCAGCGGGTTTTCCGCCAGGGGCGGCCAGGCAGCCCAGTCGAAAAGATGGCGGCGGCTTTCCACGTCCCACACTTGCACCGTGCCGTCGCGCTGAGCCAGAGCCAGATACCGGTCGTCGCGGCTGAATGCGTACGCCAACAGTGATCCATCGCCAGTGATCTGCGTCTGCTCTTTGCCGCTGGTCGCATCCCAGATGTCAACCTTCCAGTGTTGCGACGGAGTGATGATTGCCGGGGTGAAAAATGGGTTGAGTCCGCCGGTGTCGAACATGCCGAGCCAGCGCCCGTTTGGCGAGAAGGTCACCGGACGCTCGGCGGTGATCGGTGAAGGCGCGGAGCCGGACGGCAGTGTGTCGATGCGATAAACCTCGCGATTCTCGGCCAGATCGACAACGGCGATCGATTGTTTGGGTGCCCCTGGAACGGACGGGTAGAGTGTAGTCGGATAGCTGACGACCCGCTGGCCATCCGAACTCACTGCGGCCTCTGCGAACCGCTGCCCGGCGTCTTGCCAAAGGACTTTTCCGGTCGCCGCATCCCAGACACGTGGACCCTCAGTTGAACGGCCAGCGACAACAACACTCCCGTCCGGCCGGAAGCCTACGGAACCGACGCGGTGGGCACCAAACTGCGCGAATGGTATTTGAATCTGCTCGTCACCGGTCTCCACGTTCCATGCGACGAGATTGCTGAAGCTCAGGCAGACCAGCCGCTTGTTGTCGCGGCTGAGGAACATTCTCGTGCCGGGTCCCCGCAATTTGAACGTGCGCACGGGCGTGGTGTTGCCGCGACTCAACAAAACGAGTTCGCCGCCGCGACGGCTCTCGATCAGCATCGATCGCCCGTCAAAACTGAACGTGAACCGGCCGAACGGGCCGAGTTTGCCGTCCAACCGCTCTACGCTGATCGGCAGATCCTCGGCGAATTCCCAGACTTTCAATGTACCTGTGCTCCCGGAGATGAGTCGCCGGCCGGTGTGGTCCCAGGCGATCTGCTGCGCCATCGTGCCGTGGTCGAGCAAGACGCTGCGCGACGGGTTGGCCGGGTCAAACACGTGCAAAAGGCCGTTCATGTCGGCCGCGGCGATTCGCCGGCCGTCCGGTGAAAACGCCAGAGGCCCCAGCGACATGACTTGGCCCACGTCAAGCCGCGATGACTCACGCTCGGCGGCCAGATCCCAGAAGATCAGAAACGAGTGGAACTGTTCTTGCCCGTCTTTCGCGTCGGACGTATCGCTCGACTCCTCACGCATGCAAAGCGCGGCCAATTGCTTGCCATCGGGCGAGAAGGCCACAGAGCCCAGCGGCTTCAGTTCCAGAAGGATCTCCTGTTGCACACGGGCTTCAGCCAGGTTCCAAAGTACCACGTTTTTCTCGCCGGCGCCCCAGGCCAGCAGCCGGCTGTCTGGACTGAAGGCGGTCGATGTCATCGGCCGTTTCACGGTGCCGATCTGTCGTGCTTCGGCCTGCTCCGCTTTCAAATCCCACAAGATGATGCGCGTGTAATCGACGCCGACCAGGTAGTTTCCGTCGGGACTGAAGGCGGCGGCGTGAAGCCGAACCCGTCGCGTTGACGGCCTCGCGGAGTTGGCTTCATCTTGTTCGTCCGGGGCCGGTTGCTTCAACTCTCGGACCCGCTTCTGAGAAGGCAATTCCAGGATGGCGATGTTGCCCGGTTTTGTTTCAAAGCCGAAGCCGCCGCAGGCGACCAGCTTGCCTTCCGGTCCCAAGGCGAAAATGCGACCGGTGAGCGATTCCGACTGCCCTTGCCACTCGTGCAGCGTCTTTCCGGTCGCCAGTTCGATCAGCCTGGTACCGCCCAGTTGGTTCTGCCGATCGACCCATGTACTGGCAGCGAACTTGCCGTCTGGGCTGACGGCGTGGAAGCTGCTTAGCCACTCGTGTGCGACTTGACCATCGTGCAGCAGGAGATTGGTCAGGGCCTCGGAGCGGAGTTGTGCTGGCGTCGGCAATTCGCCGTCCGGCTTGTCCGGCGGCGACGGTTGCTGCGCGGCGACGTGTCGCTGGCGGCTGCGGAGTGCTTCGGATCGTTTGAGCAGTTCGAGGGCCTGCCAGCGGCGGCCGGGCTGCCCGGCCAGGCGCACAGCGCGGGCCTGCTGGTAGAGGCTTTGGCAGAGGGCGTCCTGGACCTGTTCGCGGGCGGCTTCAGACTCCCGCCGCGCGGCGGCTTCCTGATCGCGTGCCCGCTGGGCCTGATCGCGTTCGGCCTGCGCCTGCTGCTCGGCGACGACGGCCCGCTGGCGGTCCTGTTCGGCAAGCTGGCGTGCGTTGGTTTCGGCTTCGGCAGCCTGTTCGGCCTTTTCGCGCGCCGCAGCCTCGGACTGGTTCGACTGCTCCGCCTGCTGCCGTGCGACGGCCTCGTTCGCGTAGGCCTGTTGCGTACGCCGCTCCGATTCGCTCGCCCGCACGGCCTGCCAAGTGCTCACCGCAGCGGCGGCGACCATCAGGACAATGAATGCGGCCGCTGTCGACAGGGCCGCGCGGTGTTTGCGCGCGAACTTGCGAAACTTGTACGCGGCCGACGGCGGGCACGCCGCGACCGGCTCGTCGCGCAGAAAATGCTCCACGTCCGCGGCCAGCGCGGCGGCGGTCTCATAGCGACGCGTGCGGTCCTTCTCCAGCGTCTTCATCACGATCCAGTCCAGCTCGCCGCGCAGCAGCAAACTCAACTTCTTAAGTTCGGTGCGGCGCTGTTCGGAAATGGCCGGTAGCGCGTCGCCCGAATGACTCAGCCGCGTGCTCGGTCGCTCCGGTTCGTCCTCGCAGATGCTCCGCAAGATCTCGACCAAGGCCGCTTCGCGCAGCTTTTCTTTGGGGATCGGCGTCGAGCCGGTCAGCAGCTCGTACAGCAAGACGCCCAGCGAGTAAATGTCGCTGCGGGTGTCGACATCCAGTTGATTGAACTCCGCCTGCTCCGGGCTCATGTACTCCAGCGTGCCGACGATCTGGCCGTACTGCGTGAACATGGTCCGCTCGGTCAGCCGCTGCTGAATCGCCTTGGCCACGCCAAAGTCGATCACCTTGGGCACCGGCCGGCCGTCGTACAGGCAGACCAGCACGTTCGATGGCTTGATGTCTCGGTGAATGATCCCCTTCTGGTGCGCGTGCTGGATGGCCTGACAAACGGGGACGAACAGCTCCAGGCGCTCGCGCGGCGCCAGCTTGTTGCGGTCACAGTACTCGGTGATCGGCACGCCTTTGACCAGTTCCATGACGAAGTAGGGCCGGCCTTGTGGTGCAGGCATCTTGCCCGCGGTCGGCTCGGACGCAGGCTGGAAGCCTGCACCACCCGTCGTGCCGGCATCGAGTACGCGGGCGATGTTCTGGTGCTCCATGATCGCCAGCGCCTGCCGTTCGGCTTCGAAGCGGGCAATGACCGCCGCGGTGTCCATGCCCGGCTTGATGATCTTCAGCGCGACTTTGCGCCGCACCGGTTCGGTCTGTTCGGCCAGGTAGACGACCCCCATGCCGCCCTCGCCGATCTGCTGGAGCAGTTTGTAGCGGCCGTCGATGACCGATCCCGGCCCATCGGCGATCGGCGACGGCGGCAATGTCGCCGCTTCATGGGGCGAGTTGATCGCGGGTCGTTCCAGAAAGCTGCCGGCGTCGTTGTCGTGCCGCAGCAGCGTTTCGATTTCCGCCCGCAGTCGGGCGTCGCCGCCGCAGGCCTGATCGAGAAAGGCGGCTTGCTCGGCCGGGTCGGCCAATTCCGCCGCCTTGTTGAAGATGGTCTCTTTGTCGATTGGCTTGGCATTCATGCGATCGCTCCCGGTTTTGTGTCTCCATTATCCACTACAACGTCCCCTCGTTCGTAGTCCCACCTTCAGCCGGCAACCGGCTAAAGCCAAAACAACGAGCAGGATGCGCCGTGGGATTATTTGGTGTCTCTACTATGAAGTGCGACGAAACGTGCCGCGAGGGGATCACTGGTTTCGCAAAAAAAGTTCTTTCCAACCTAGGACGGCCAAGTCCGTCCGTTTCTGCTCATTTACAACACGTGGACCGATTTGGAAGTCCGTCCCACAGAATGCGACCCGCGCTGGGGGACGTCCATTGTGCCCTGCCCCGGCCTCGCATTGGGAGACCAGCAGTCGGCCAGGTGGCACGGTCGGTAGACCGGGCCAGAGCTACGACGATGATCCGTCACGCCCGCTCAACGCGCGGTGCAGCCAGGCACGCGCGTAGCGCCAGTACCGCTTGGCGGTGATGCCGGAGATTCCCAGGACTTCCGCCGCCTCATGCACCGACAGCCCGGCGAAGAACCGCAACTCGACCAGTCGTGCCTTGACTGGGTCCTCGGCGGCTAGGCGACTCATCGCATCGTCTAAAGCGAGGAGGTCTTCCGCCGGCGCTTCGCTTGCAATTTCGACGTCTTCGATGCCGACCCGTTGGAGCTCGCCGCCGTGTTTCAGCCGCTTTTTGCGGCGTGCGTTCTCGATCAGGATCCGCCGCATGGCTTCCGCCGCGGCGGCAAAGAAGTGCCCGCGCGAGTTCCACCGCTGCTGATGCTCCACATCGACAAGCCGCAGGTACGCTTCGTGCACCAGCGCCGTGGGCTGCAACGTCTGGCCGGCCGACTCATGCCGGAGCCTTTGCGCTGCTAACCGCCGCAACTCATCGTATACCAGCGGTAACAGTTTCTCCGTCGCCTGCGGATCGCCCTGGTCGATTGCGTTGAGAATCTGCGTGACTTGGCCCGGCTCGATCATTCTTTTGAGTGTATCGCTCGCTCTTCCATCGGGCAATCGTCGGCCGGATCGGCGACAACCCGAGTTGCTTCGTGACCTACCGTGTCGTCGGGTAGCCGTCCATGTTGATAGGTGAGGCGGCGTGTCGGAGCTTCCGCAACTCGAACCGTTCACCGACAACATGCCGTCTCCGCAGTGGACGGCCAGCGACATCATGCTGAAGGTGCGGACCGGCTTCGACACTTTACGATTGTGTGGCGGCGGACAATCGGGGCCTATTGATTGCCCGCCAAGTGTGCATGCTCGATGATGGAGCCGGGCGCAAGTCCTTTCGGAAGCCGAGGAAATGACTCAAACGCGCTTCACTCAGAGTCGCACTCGATGAAACCAATCGTCTCACACGCCTGGTTGAGAGACACCGTAATCGCTGCGGCGCTGGCTGGCATTCTCAGCGCGGTTCCGTCAACGGTGTGGGCCTTTGCGGCCGGCACAAACCCGTGGGAAGCGACGGTGGCGGCGGGAGCAGTCGTTGTTGGAACCGATGCTACGTTCCCCTGGGTGATCTCCGCCGCGACGATCGTTCATGGGAGCATGTCGTTGTTCTGGGCGGGCGTCTTGTGCGCGTACTTGCCGAGAAGCCGCCCGATGACATGGGGAGTCATCGCGGGAGCGCTGATCGCGGTTCTCGACATTCTGATCATCGGCCGATTCCTTCCGGCGATTTGGGAACTGGCCTTCCTTCCACAGCTTGCCGATCACCTGATGTTCGGTGCGGTCGTCGGCGCCGTCATTCAGTTCCGATGCTTTGGGGAAAACACTGAAAAATACCAATGAACGAACCTGAACCCAAACACCAGCAAAGTCCGACAAATCCGTGGTGGGCGTATGCCATTTTTTTTGGTTTTATCGCGTTCTTCATTGGAGCGATGTTCGTCGAAGACTTACGCAAGTATCTGATCCTTGGGGTCATGGTCTTTGGCGGCCTGGGTAGCTTGCTGTTTCTGTCCACAGGTATATTCGTGTTCTGGACTCGGCTGAGCGCGCAGCGGCGCTATCGACCGGTAAAAGCTGTAATCCTGTCGAAGGGCTTCTCGTCCAAGGACATTCCCGACGCCGATGACGAGACCCTGCATGTGGTGGGGCCCGTAATTGAATATGAGTACCGAGTTGGCGGAGCGACCTACCGGAGTCGCGCGGTTACATCAGGTACGCAAGAAATGCGCAGTGGACGTTGGGCTGAACGAATACTCGCCCGCTACGAAGTCCGCCAGGCCGTCAAGGCATATTACAACCCGGAAGATCCGTCACAGGCATTTCTGGTGAAAGGAGACTACGGCATCACTCCCTTCATGTTGGTCATCATCGGCACCGGGAGTCTCGGTTTGCTGGCTACGCTCGCAAGCAAATTTGGGGTGCTGCTTCCGTATCTGGTCGTCACCGGAATCATTGCCGGTGCTGTCGCCATTTGGCTTTGGATAGAGCTGCGGTCGGCCGCGGGGAATCACGATTCGGAGTCACTCCCTGATGCGGCAGCACTGGAACGATGGCGTGGCGACGTTGTCGGGAAGCGCCTACGCATTCAGTTCCTTGGTGAATGCGGATCACACAAACCTGAACGCCACGGAAGGAAGCCTGGATCTTCCGTTGTTGGCCAGTTTGTTAGGAGGCCAATTGTCGTTGGCTGGCGGTGCGACGGCCAACGTTCCATCGCTTGCGAATATCGATGGCGCCAGTTTGATCGTCGGTGGCGGTGTGACGTTAGCGTTGCCTTCGGCAACCAGTTACAGTCAGCCCAACAACAGTAACACGGGAACCTTGCGAGCCAGCGGAACGGGCAGCATCCTCGATCTGTCGGGCGTCACCAATATCGACATGGGGCCTGCACATGGGGTTACGCTTCAGATCGAGGCGCTCAGCGGTGGTCGCGTGGCGTTGCCGAATGTGACGCAGATCAGCGATACGGCGGCCAATGCGGCGCGAAGGGCTCACGTCCTGGCAGACGGCGTCGGCAGCCAAGTGGTCCTTACATCACTTCTCAGCTTCGCCCAGAACTCGAACTGGAGTGGCTGGGTTTCGACTCTCACGGCGTCGAATTTTGGGACCGTCACGCTCAACGCCACGCAGACGGTTTTAGTCGGCGTTACCACAAGCGAGACCAACAACGGCATGATCGTCGGACAACTTGGCTTGCGCGCCGAGAGCGGTATAAGCACCGATCCAACCAGCAGCTTTTCGACGCTCGACGGTGCGAGTCTTTCGGTGCTGGCAGATGCCGCGACGGCTCAGTGGGTGGCGGCGGGTATTCCTGCGGATGCTGCTGCGCGACTGACGAGTGTCGAGTTCACTATTGCGAACTTGCCACAGGATTATCTCGGCAACGCGTCCGCGACCACGGTTTACCTGGATCCCAACGCCGCGGGTTACGGTTGGTTCATTGACACCACGCCCTGGGACGACGACGAGTTCGATTCCGCAGGCCATGCGAATGCTGGCAGTGATGCGGATGCTCTGTTCGCCACGGGTGTCTGCATGCCATGTCCCACGTTAGGCAGAGTGACGACAGCTAGACACTCACTTCGGCGGCGGTTGGTGCGGTCCCGTACTTCGAGCAAATGGGCTCGACCACTTCGGCGATGAACTCGTCGACTTGTTCAGGGGCACGACCGACAAATTGATTTGCATCCATCGCTGCGCCGAGATCGACTCCAGCGAAGGCACTGTCACCAGCGAGTCGTTCGAGTAAGTCATTGGGGTTGCCTTCATACTTTACAACGGCCGCGGCGGCTTGGCTGTGCTGGCGGATGTGCTCGTGCAGGTCTTGGCGGTCGCCGCCGGCCGCGACGGCTGTCATGAGGATGTCTTCCGTCGCCATGAATGGGAGTTCTTCATTGAGGTTCTTCGCGATGACTTGCGGATAGACGACGAGACCCGTGGTGACGTTCTGATAGAGGATCAATACGGCGTCGATCGCCAGGAAAACTTGCGGCAGGACAAGGCGTCGATTGGCGCTGTCGTCGAGCGTTCGCTCCATCCACTGCGTCGCGGATCCTGATGCGGGTGACACCCACACCTTCCTGTGGGACTTTGGTGACGGCGCGACTAATGCAACGACGCTCACTCCGAACCACGTTTATGCTGACGATGGCATCTATACCGTGATCTTCACCGTCACTGACGCAACCGGTGCTGTCGGCGCCGATGAACAGATCGTGACGGTCGATAACGCTGCACCCAGCCTCGGCGTGAATCAAGCTGCCGTCGCTGTCGATGAAGGATCGACGGCAGCGAATAATGGCGAGTTCTCTGATCAGGGAGACGATACGGTTGCGCTGACGGCATCGGTCGGGACTGTCGTCGTGACTGGCGTTGGAACGTGGAGTTGGTCGATTGATGCGAGCGTTTCCGATCCACCAGACGTTCTGACCGTGACGGCTGTTGATAGCGATGGCGCAACCGCCTCGGTGACGTTCGCACTCGTGTCGAGCAGCGTCCCGCCCGAGATCACGGTGTTGACCAGTAACGCCACGATGGCGGATCGGTCGACCGATGGTGTTGTGACTGTCGTGGGTGAGTTCACGTACTCCGGGAGTACAGACGGTTTCGATGCACTGCTCGACTGGGGCGACGGGTCCGCCGCGGTGCTCGTATCACCGACGGGACAGGCCGATGGCTCTTGGAGCTTCACCGAAAGTTACAACTACACCGGTGGAGGCATTTTCACCGTGACATTGACTCTGACAGGTGATCACGGGAGCACATCCGAGACGACGTCTGCGGTTGTCATCGGAGTTGGAATCCACGACGGGGTCTTACAAATCGTCGGAAGTGACGCAGCCGACATTCTCATCCTGGAGTCGCTGGGCGTCGCTCAGTTGCGTCTACAGCGTCGAATTGACCAGCATGTCACCATCGAGAACTTCGATCTTGCCCTGGTCGAACGCATCTTCGTCGACGCCGGAACCGGCAATGATTTTGTGCAGGTGTCCCGTGGCGTCAAATCTTCCGACCGTCATCTTGGGAGGTTCGGGCAACGACTTTCTCCAAGGTGGCGGCCAGAGCAACCTTATCTTGGGCGGCGACGGCAGGGATACTCTAGTGGGCCAGCAAGGACGCGACATCTTGATCGGAGACGCAGGACGCGACTTGCTGCTAGGCAGCTTTGGTGAAGACGTTTTGGCCGGAGACGATGCGCGAATTCCCTGGCTGAATTGCAACAAATCTGGCACGTCTGGAATGGACCTGGCGATTTCGCTGCACGCGTGAGCGCCGTGCAGCCATTGTTCGTCCTCGTTGACGACGGCTTGCGAGACTTCACGATTGGCGGACCTGGTGACGACTTGATCTTGGCACCGCCCGCAGGTGAAGGGGAAAGCCCTGGATCCGCTGTCGTGGTGGACGAAACACTGCCGGCTATCGCGGAACTCACTGATTTCGGCCTCGGAGTGCTTAACAGCAATCCACTTGACACGAACGACGTCAACGGCGATGGCGTGGCTTCACCGCTCGATGTTTTACAGATCATCAATGATTTGAATCGACGGGGGCCGCGACCGCCCGACTCGGAAGTAACGCAAGCCGGATGTGAGCTAGGCGCAACGACTGCGGCCTGGGACGAAAACCATACTTGCATCGACGTAGACGCCATGTACTTTCCGGATACGAACTCTGATGGCACCATTAGTCCCGTCGACGTGCTTCGAGTAATCAACCACCTCAATCGAAAACTCACAATCGCGGAAGGCGAGATCGCCTTCCGCGCGAAAGCCCAAGCGAATACAGAAGGTTCCCTGTCTACGTCCGACTTGCAACGATTTTACGGCGGGGCGGACTCACTGCCGGCGGTGCCTGATCCTGGATTGGCCAGAACGGCAGATCTGCCAGCGTTATCGTTCGCCAAGCATGGTGTGAGCCGCGGTGCGTCGTCGAATCCAAGCACCGACTCTCTTGCTCTCGATGCGGCAGACGAACTCGTTTGGGAGGTTTCAGAAGATTCGCTCGAAGCAACGAGTGACGTGAGAGAAAGGGTGTTCGAAGATATAGCCAAGCACCGCGAGATGCCACTTCTTGACGCTCTGGTCGACGAGTTCGCGACCCTACGCCGCTCGACGTGAGCCCGAAGTGTTTCGGGGTTTAATCCTGTACCTCCTCGATTTACGAAACTGGGGTCAAACTTTGTTTTTTGTTTCTTGAGCAATTCAGGACACCCAATGCTGTGGAGAGCGAATGGCACCGACCTGACTGTCATGCAACTGCTGCAGGCTACGAATAAGCTGACCGACTTGCCAGATCAACTGAGCGGTTTCGCATCCATTTACGACGTTGACGGCGACGGAGTGATCGACGCAGCCGAAGCACGCCTGCGAACCTTGGCCAACGATCTGTACAGCAGGATCAACAGTCAGTAATCGCAAAGTCAGGGCAATTCGCGATTCAACCAGCTGTATGCTGTTTCTCGAACGGTATCCGGAAAGTCGTGTGCGCTGTCAGGGTACTTTGCGGTTAAGTTGCCTCGCGCGTTCGAAAGATCGTACGCCTTGCTCACTTCGTCCGCAATTTTGCGCACGCCAGTTACCTCGAAATTGCTGTCGTCGAGCGGGGCGTTGACGAAGCGCGCGCGGGGACAGATGGCGGCGAGGACTTCGTAAAAGTCGAACGGGACCTGGTCGGGGTCGTTGCTATAAACGTCGCGGATCCGCGGCATGTAGCGGTCGCTGGTCCAGCCAACAAGTTT
>Ga0326597_10007659_pt1 | contig 14653 bp, 13 predicted proteins | sample RVTome_12_FD_203789 | JGI IMG/M metagenome (GOLD analysis project Ga0326597, IMG submission 203789) | Soil microbial communities from uranium-contaminated site in the Upper Colorado River Basin, Wyoming, United States - RVT100D185 | ecosystem: Environmental > Terrestrial > Soil > Contaminated >... | reverse complement strand
GCACGCTCAGCCTGACCGTGCCGAGCGGTGCGTTGGTGGGACTGCTCGGTCCGAACGGGGCCGGCAAGACGACCGCCATGCTCCTCCTGGCCACCCTCCTCGCCCCTACCCGCGGCGGCGCCCGCATCTTCGGTCTCGACATTCGCCTGCACCGCGCCGCCGTCCGCCGGCGCCTCGGCCTGGTCTTTCAGGAAACCAGCGTCGACGGGCTGCTGAGCGTGGAGGAAAACCTCCGCTTCGCCGCCAGGCTCTCGGGACTCGGCGGGACCGCCGTCCGCGAGGCCGTCGCCCGCGCGATCGGTGAGGCGGGACTGGAGCCCCACGCCCGCCAGCTCGCGCGACAGCTGTCGGGGGGATGGCGGCGACTGGTGGACATCGCGCGGGCGACCCTCCACCGGCCCGAGCTGCTCATCCTCGACGAACCCACCGTCGGCCTCGATCCCGAGCACCGCGAGCGGATCTGGTCGATCCTGGGCCGGCAACGCCGGGAACACGGCACCACCGTACTCTTCTCCACCCACTACCTCGTTGAGGCCGAGCCCGCCGACCGCGTCGTCCTGCTCGCCCGGGGCGATGTCGTTGCCGACGGCGCTCCCGCCGAGCTTCGGGCGGCGGTGGGAGACGAGATCGCGGAGGTGGAGGGCCCGGGGGCAAACCGGCTGCTGGAGGCGCTGCGGCAGAGGGGGGCGGTCGTGAGCGTCCGGCGGACCGAGCGCGGCTTTCGAGTCGGCATCGCGGCGGGACGGGCGCATCCGATGGACCTCGCGGCGGGTGCGCGCGACATCGAGCGGCTTTCGATCCGTCCCGGCACGCTCGAGGACGTCTATTTCGCGAGAACCGTTCCGGAGAGCCCGTGAGCAGGCTCAGCGCGATCCACGGCATCGTCGCCCGGGACCTCCGACGGGCGTCCCGGCAAACCGGACGCCTCCTCGGTGGCCTGGCCCGGCCGTTCATGTGGCTCCTGCTCGTCGGCACCGGGTACAACGCCATCGCCCGCCTGGAAGGCGGCGTCTCCTACCAGGCGTTCGTGTTGCCGGGGATCATCGTGATGGCGGCGCTCTTCGGCGGCATGCTCACGGCGATCGCCACCGTCTACGATCGCGAGTTCGGCATGCTCCGGCTGATGCTGGCGAGCCCGGCGGGCGTCCCCGCCGTGCTGGGAGGGCGAGCCCTGGCCGCGGCGCTCGTGGGAATGCTCCAAGGCGGAATCGTGCTCGCCTGCGCCCCGTTCATCACGCCGCTGCCCCCGTCGGCCGTCGGCGCCGCGATTGGAGCCCTGGCGCTGACCTCGATCGCGAGCGCCACCCTGGGATTGCTGGTGGCCGCCAGGCTCCGGTCGGTGGAGAATTTCGCCGGTGTGATCAACGTCGTGCTCTTCCCGCTGCTCTTCGTGAGCGGGGCGCTCTATCCCACCGCCGGAATGCCGGCGGCGCTCCGCGCGCTGGCCAGAGTGAATCCTGTCACCTACGCGGTCGACCTCATGCGGCACACGCTGGGGCAACCCGTGGAGTTCTCGGCGGGGAAGGATGTGGCGGCCCTGCTCGGAGCGACCGCGATCGCGTTCACGCTGACCGCGCTGCTGTTCGACCCCGAGCAGAGGTTCGTGGGGAAGGCTACGCCTCGAGCATGAACGGGTAGCGGTAGTCCTTGGGCGGAGCGAAGGTTTCCTTGATGCTCCGCGGCGAAACCCATCGCAAGAGGTTGAGGGGCGAGCCTGCCTTGTCGTTGGTGCCGCTCGCGCGCGCGCCACCGAACGGCTGCTGGCCCACCACCGCGCCGGTCGGCTTGTCGTTGACGTAGAAGTTGCCCGCCGCCTGCCTCAGGGCCCGGCTCGCCTCGCCGACCGCCGCGCGGTCCTGCGCGAAGACGGCGCCGGTGAGCGCATACGGACTGGTCCCGTCCACCAGCCCGAGCGTTTCGGTCCACCGCGCGTCGGGATAGACGTGCACGGTCAGCACCGGTCCGAAGATCTCCTCGCACATGAGGCGATACGACGGGTCATCGGCCTGGATGAGGGTGGGCTCGACGAAATACCCGATGCTGTCGTCGGTGCCGCCGCCCGCCAGGATCCGCGCTCCGGGATCGCTCCGCGCGCGGCTGAGGTGTCCCCGGATGCGGTCGAAGGCGCGACGGTCGATCACCGCGCCCATGAAGTTCCGGAAGTCCGCCACGTCGCCCATCCGGATGTCGCCGATCATTCCCACCACGCGATCGCGCACCGCCGGCCACAGGCTGGCGGGGATGTACGCCCGCGATGCCGCGCTGCACTTCTGTCCCTGATACTCGTAGGCACCCCGCACCATGCCGACCGCGAGCGCGTCGACGTCGGCGCTCGGATGGGCCAGAATGAAGTCTTTCCCGCCCGTCTCGCCCACGATGCGGGGATAGGAGAGATAGCGGTCGAGATTGCCGGCGCAGGTATGCCAGAGACTGCGGAACACCCCGGTGGACCCCGTGAAGTGGATCCCGGCGAGGTGCCGGTCGGCCAACAGCGCCTGGCTAATCTCGACGGAATCGCCGGGGAGAAAGTTGATGACGCCCGGTGGCAGGCCCGCCTCGGTCAGCAGGTGGTGGAAATGCCAGTTGCTGAGCGCCGCGGTGGCGGACGGCTTCCACACGACCGCGTTCCCCATCAGCGCCGGGGCGGTGGGGAGGTTGCCGCCGATCGCCGTGAAGTTGAACGGCGTAATGGCGTAGACGAACCCTTCCAGCGGCCGGTGGTCCAGCCGGTTCCACACCCCCGGCGCCGACTCCGGCTGCTCCCGGTAGATCCGTTCCGCGTAATGCACGTTGAACCGGAGGAAATCGATCAGCTCGCAGGCGCTGTCGATCTCCGCCTGAAACGCGGTCTTGCTCTGGCCCAGCATGGTGGCGGCATTGAGCCGCTGGCGATAAGTGGCCGCGAGGAGATCGGCCGCCTTGAGGAAGACGGCGGCCCTCTCCTCGAACGACCAGTGGCCCCAATCCCGCTGCGCTTCGACCGCCGACGTGATCGCCGCCGAGATGGTCGCCTTGTCCGCCTGGTGGAGCCTGGCCAGCACCCGGCCATGGCAGTGGGGAGAGACGACGTCGTGGGTGACGCCGCTCCGCACCTCGCGGCCTCCCACGACGGCGGGGATCTCGGGTCGTTCACCGCCAACGGCGCCGAGCGCCGACTTGAGCGCGGCGCGCTCGGGGGTGCCTGGTGCGTAGGAGAGCACCGGTTCGTTGCGGGGAATCGGGATGTTCGGGATGCCTGACATAGGCTGAAGGCTAGAAGCGGAAGGCGGAAGGCGGAAGGCTCCAGCCACTGGCCACCAGCCTTTAGAACGATCCCTGCCACCCGATCGACACGCCGCCCGGACCCGCGAGCACGGCGGGCGGCCGCAACTTGAAGATGCGCCAGCGCCCCGACGCGAGCTTGGCGGAGGTGATGCCCACCAGCGCACCCACGGTCACATCGGTGAGCCAGTGCCGGTTATCGTTGATTCTCGACCACCCCACGGCGGTCGCCAGCCCGTACAGCCCGGCGCTGGCCCAGGGCCGGTGGATTTCGTCCGCGAGCGACGTGGCGAGCGCGAAGGCCACCGTGGCGTGTCCCGACGGCATCGAGACCTGGCCGGAGAAGGGCGAGTATCCATCGGCGTCGAGGCTCTGCTCGGGTCGCGGCCGTCCAAACGCGAGCTTGGCGCCGCTCGCGGTCACTCCGGCGAGCAGCACCGACGTGCCGACGCGCTTGGCCGAGCGGACGAGGCGGGAGTCGCCGGCGGCGAGCCCCGCCACGGCCAGGCCGAACGTGACCGTCGCGTAGACCTCGGGTTGGCCAAAACGTCGCACGACGGAGGCAACGTTGTCCGCACCGGTCCCGCTGTTGTGCCGGGCGTACCGCTGTACGGGGTGGTCGAGCAGCATGAGCGCGGAGAGTCCACCCAGCGCCAGCGCGCCGTGCCACCATCGGACGACGTGGCTGCTGTCCTGCTGCGCCCCGAGCGGGGCCGCGTGCAGGGTCGCGGATGCCGCGACCAGCACCAGCGCCGACCATCGCCGGAGCAACCCGGGGCGGGCGTGGCAAATCGCGCGGGAATAGTTAGCTTCGGGCGTAGCCGTGCTCCGCGATTATCGCCGACGAGGATTGAATGAACCGACGCCTGACCTTGCTGCTGCCAGTGCTGCTGGCCGCCGCCTGCCGCAACTACGATCTCGAGAGCCGTCTCACCGATCAGGGCGGGCTGGTGCCGGCCGACCAGTACGCCCGCTATGGCAAGGAGCAGGCCGAGGCGGTGGCCATCGCCCGCGAGTTCGGCCGGGCGGCGCAGGGACACACGCCGGAGGCGTTCGCCAGACAGGCCGACGCGGCCATGACCTACGCGAAGACGCTGCCCGAGGTGAAGGACATTGGCGCAGACCCGCTCGGGCACCGGCTGACGATCCGTTTCGCCAGCGGCTGGCGCGTGGCGGTGAATCCGGTGAACGACGGAAAGAGTGGATCAGAGACCCCGGGGATCGCCGCCGCGCCTCCTCCCCGGTAAGCAACTGAAATATACGCGGCCGGGTGACGATTCGATGACCGGCCGTCGGCCTCCGTTTTGCCGCACGACAGTCCCGCCCCTCAGGAGCAACGGCGCGATCCGGAGGTCCGATGCCGACACTGCCCACTCCGCCTTCCCCTGAACTGCTCTACCTGCTGGCCGGCGACGAGGAGGACCTCCTCGCCGCCTGCGAGGACCTCCGGCCCGCCGACGTAGCCGAAGCGCTCAACCAGCTCCCGGTGGAGGCCGCCGCACGGGTGGTGTCGGCGCTGCCGTTCGACCTGGCGGTGCAGCTCCTCGACGAGCCCGAGCTCGACCGCCGCGGGGACATCTTCGAGCGGCTGGACGAACGCCGCGCCGTTCCGCTCATCGAGGCGCTCTCCTCGGACCAGCAGGTCGAGCTGTACCGGGAGCTCAAGCAGGCCGATCGCGCCCGCCTCCTCCACGTCCTCGACGCCCCCACCCGCGACGTCCTCAAGCTGCTGCTGGCGTACCCGCCGACGAGCGCGGGCGGCATCATGACGACGGAGTTCGTCGGGGTGCCCTCCACCTGGACGGTGGATCAGGTGAAGCGCCACATCAGCGAGGTCGGCCGCGGCAAGGAGACCGTTTACGCCATCTACGTCCTCCACCCCGCCGATCAGCGGCTGGAACGGGTGGTGTCCCTCCGCGAGATCATGCTCACCAAGCCCGACGACAGTGTGTCGGCCATCGGCGACGGCCGGCGCCCGGTGACGGTGAGCCCGACGACCGACCGGGAGGACGTCGCCCGCCTGATTTCGAAATACAATCTGCTCGCCATCCCCGTCGTGGACGACGCGGACCACGTCCTCGGCATCGTCACCGTGGACGACGTCATCGACGCGCTGATCCGGGAGCAGACCGAGGACGTGCAGAAGTTCGGCGGCATGGCGGCGGTGGACGAGCCGTACATGCAGATCGGGCTGAAGGCCATGGTGCGCAAGCGCGGCGGGTGGCTCTGCGCGCTCTTCCTCGGCGAGATGCTCACGGCGTCGGCCATGGGCCACTTCGAGGGCGAGATCGGCCGGGCCGTCGTGCTGGCCCTCTTCATCCCGCTCATCATCAGCTCGGGCGGCAATTCGGGGTCGCAGGCCACCTCGCTGATCATCCGGGCCATGGCGCTGGGCGAGGTGCGCCTGCGCGACTGGTGGCGCGTCGCCGTGCGCGAGCTTCCCGCCGGTCTCGCCCTCGGCGCGATCCTGGGCTCCATCGGCGCCGTGCGCATCCTGCTGTGGCAGCTCTTCGGCTTCTACGACTACGGGGCGCACTACATCAAGGTCGCGGAGACGGTGGCGCTGGCGCTGCTGGGAGTGGTGTTGTTCGGCTCTCTCGCCGGCTCGATGCTTCCCTTCGTGCTCCGGCGCATCGGCGTCGACCCCGCGAGCGCCTCGGCCCCGTTCGTCGCCACGCTGGTGGACGTGACCGGACTCATCATCTACTTCAGCGTCGCGCTGCTCATCCTCCGGGGAACGCTGCTCTAGGGGGGGGAGAGGAGCACGGTGGCCGGATGGACGACGGTCCGGCCGGCCCGCACCGCGACGTCTACCGAGTCGGCGTCCCACATCACGAGCGTCACCGCGAACGGCGAGCTCGCGAGGGTTTCCAGATCCTGCGCCGAGAGCCGGGGTTCCTTGATGGGAAGGTTCTGGAGGTCGGCCCGGTAGGGATGGGTGTGCCACGTCCCGATGAGCCGGGGCACCGAATCGCAGGTCCCGGCCACGGCGAGTGGGAGTTGTTTCATGCCGGCCGCTGGCACCCACGCCTCGATGCGCACGGTATCGCCGGCCACGGTGCCCTGCAGGCAGCCGAGATACTCGCGCTGGGTGGGTCGGACGGTGCCCAGCATCTTCTCCAGCGTGTTCAGGTCCCCGAGTTCGTTCCAGTGCTCGTTGAACCGGGCGAAGACGACCGACATCGAATCGAGGGCGGGCCGGGCCAGGACGACCACCGGCGGTCCGGCGGGGCCTGAGGGCGCCATGCCCGGCAGCGCTACCAGCGCCGAGGTGAACAGCCCGTGCAATGTCGGCCTCATCGATCGGTCTCCTGGCTCGTCCGGGTCAGTGGATTCTAGTGCCGCGCGCCCCGATATTCTCTCAGCCACCTACCTGCCGCTCCGGAGACCGCCGTCATGACCGCTCGCACCAGGGGGCTCACGCTCGTCGTCGTGCTCGGCTTCGTCGCGTTCCTCTTGTGGTCCACCCTCACTTCGCAGCGGGTCGAGTGCACCGTCGCCGTCGACTTTCGCGGCCTGGCCGGTAGTGCCACCGCGTCGGCCGCGTCGGAGGAGAACGCGGTGCGCGAGGCCCAGACCGCGGCGTGCGGCCCGATCACCGGGGGGATGGACGATCGCATCGCCTGCTCCAACACCCAGCCGGTCACCCGGCGCTGCCGTCCGCTCTAGCGCCTCCCATGGCGCGGTTCCGGCTCCCCCATTCGCTCACGCTCCTCGTCGCGTGCATCCTCCTCGCCGCCGTGCTGACGCACGTTCTCCCCGCCGGTGAGTTCCAGCGCCACGAGGACTCCACTACGGGCCGCACCGTCGTCATCGCCGGCACCTACGCCCGGGTCGACGCAAAGCCGGTCGGCCCGTTCGACGCACTCATCGCCATCCCCAAGGGCATCACCGACGCCGCGTCGGTGATCGGCCTGATCTTCCTGGTCGGCGGCGCCTTCGCCGTCGTGGAGCGGGCGGGGACGCTCGGACGGCTGGTGGGATGGCTGGTCGGCAAACTGGCACACCGGGGCGCGCTGGTCATCCCCATCGCGAGCACCGTGTTCGCGCTTGGGGGGGTCACCGAGCATACGTCGGAGGAGCTGATCGCGTTCGTTCCGGCGCTCCTGCTCCTGTCCCGTATGCTCGGGTTCACTCCGCTTACGATCGTGGCGATGAGTTTGGGGAGTGCGGCGATCGGGGCGGCCTTCGGGCCGGTGGACCCGTTCAGCGTTCTGATTGGGCAACGTGTTGCCCAACTTACACCGGGGTCGGGGCTCGGCTTCCGGGTGCTCTTTCTCGTCCCCGCGCTGGCGATCTGGACCTGGGGCACGATGCGCTACGCCGCCCGCACCCGGACCGCGCCATCGGTCGGACGCGGGGAGGCAGGGTCACCCTCGCTCGAGCCGCGGGACGTCGTGATCGTGCTGGCGATCGTCGCCGCGCTCGCGATGTACGTCTACGGCGCCCAGCACCTCGATTGGGAGTTCGACCAGCTCTCGGCCCTTCTCTTCGCCGTGGGAGTGCTGGCGGGACTGCTGGGGCGCCTGGGTCTGGACGGGACCGCGGAGGCGTTCGTCGATGGCTTCAAATCCATGGCATATGCGGGACTGCTGGTGGGATTCGCCCGCGCCATCTACGTCGTGCTGAGCGAGGGAAGAATCGTTGACACCATCGTCAACGGTCTCTTCGCCCCGCTCAACGGCCTTCCCCCCGCGCTGTCCGCCATCGGCATGATGCTCGCCCACACGGTCATCCACTTCCCGGTGCCGAGCAGCAGCGGGCATGCGGTGCTGACCCTTCCTCTCCTGGTTCCCTTGTCCGACCTGATCGGACTCTCCCGCCAGGTCACGGTCCTGGCCTACCAGTATGGCAGCGGCCTGTGCGACGTGCTCACTCCGACCAACGGCTCGCTCATGGCGATGCTGGCGGCCGCGGGAGTGCGCTACGAAGACTGGCTTCGTTTCGCGCTGCCGCTCTGGATCCTCCTGGCCGGTCTCGCTGCCCTGGCCATCGGCGTCGGGGTGGCTATCGGGCTCCGATGACCTCGGGGCCGATGTCGGCCCCCGCCAGCCCCTTGCTGCCCCCCAAGCCGCATGTGAGTGGCCCCGCAGGGTGGCTGAACGGCATTGGCACCACTGTTGCAATACGCTCGGTTGGCCCCACATCACGAGGCAGTCGGAACATGAGCGAGCTCACAATTCGCGAGATGGGACAGGACGAGGACTTCTCGGCCTGGTTCTCCGAGCTCCTCGAGCAGGAGGAGGACTCCGGGTGGACCGGGGCCCTCGACGAGCACTACCTCATACTCAGCAACGAGATCGGGGACTGGATCGGTGGCCTCCGCTACTGGCTGCGGGGAGGGGTGGCCCACCTGGTTGATGTGGTGATCCTGCCGCAGGAGCGGCACCAGGGCCACGCCCACCGCCTCCTCTCAGCCTTCGAGGAACGGGCGGGAGAGGCGGGTGCGCACCTGGCGGAGTTCTGGACCGACGACGACCGCTCGGAAGGGCTGCTGGCGGCCCTTGGGTGGCAGCGTATCTATCAGCGCGACGAGTACATAGGGCGCCGGAGCTGGTCGCTGATGGAGAAGCGGTTGGGGATCGACCCCAGGTAGGCGGGCGGGGACGGCACCGGGTGCGCCGCGATTGGCATTGGCGGGACCAGTCACACTATCTTAGGTGGCTGGTCCTGACCTTTTGTCCGATCACCCCGCTGACGAAAGACGCTCATGGCAACCTCCGACCATTCAGAGCGCGCGATCGCTTCGAAAGTCGAGGTGTTGAACGACCTCGAGAGCGAGGTCAAGGTGCTCATGGAATCGCATGAGCGGAAGCGCGACCTCTGGTATCCCTCCGACCTCCTCGGCCCCGAACCGGACAAGTGCGCCGAGGAGTTCCTCCAGAACCTCCGGGCGCAGGCCGACGGCATCCCGGACCATGTCCGCGCCGCACTGGCGCTCAACATGCTCACCGAGGAGGGGCTGCCGCACTTCCATCGCCTCCTGGCCGTCTATCTCGGCGACGATAGTCACTGGCGCAAGTGGAACAATCTGTGGACGGCCGAAGAGGACCGGCACGGGCAGGTGCTCCACGATTACTGTCGCGACACCCGCCTCTTCGACCAGCGGAAGATCGAAGAGATGCAGTTCGAGTACTTGCGGAGCGGCTTCCACCCCGAGTGGGACTGGGATCCCTATCGTGTCTTCGCCTACACCACGGTGCAGGAACGGGCCACCCAGTTCTCTCATAGCGAAACCGGGCGCATCGTCTCCGAATACGAACCGCGGCTGGCCGAGGTGCTCGCGCAGGTGGCCAAGGACGAGGCCAGGCACTACGCCTTCTATCGCAGCGTCTTCGAGCTGATCCTCCAGCGCGATCCCAACGAAGCGCTCCACTCGGCGTCGTTCATCCTGCCCGCCATCGACATGCCGGGCGTGGCCATGCCGGGCTTCAAGGAACTGGCCGATGTCATCCGCCGGTCGGGAATCTACGGCCCGCGGGACTACCTGCGCATCGTCCAGGAGCAGATCCGCTACTGGAAGATCGAGAGCCTCCAGGGGCTCAACGACCTCGGCCACAAGGCGCAGGAGAAGATCGTCGGCATCCCGGCCCGCCTGCGGCGCATCGCCGAGCACATGGAGACCCGGAGCCGGGCTAAGACGTTCAGCTTCGAGGTCGTGTTCAACCGCGAATTCGCGATGGAATGAGTCGTTCGGCCGCTCGGCTCTCCTTCATGTTCCTGATGCTGGCCGGCTGCGGCAAAGACGAATCCACCAGGCCGGCCGCGGCTCAGCCCGCATCGGACCTCAGCGCCGATCAGCGCGACGCCGAGACGCTGGGTCGGGAGGTCTTCGAGCTGGTGGATCGCGCCGTGGACTACCGGGGCTCCCACCGGGGTCGGCCCGCCTCGAGTTTCCGCCAGATGGGCATCGACAGCCTCACCGGCATCACGGTTCGGCGCCTCGTGACCCTCGACCGGGAGCCCGTCGTCACCGTCGCCTTCCGGAAGACCGACACCCGAGCGATTACCTCCTGCCGGGGTGACAGCCAGATCTTGGAGGAGGCCGCCATCAATGGGGGCCGCTTCACACTCATGTGCGCCTCCCGCTCCGGCGACCAGCGCCCCATCCGCGTCGGCCGGTCCGAGTCGGATCACTAGCACATTCCCGCCATGATTCTCGCCAACCTCGATATCGTGGCCAGGGTCCTGGTCGTGGCGGCGCTCGTCTATGCCACGGCGGTGGCGATCACCGCGTGGGCCGTGCGAACCCGACGGCTCAACCCGTTCGCGCCGTGGCCACGGTTCCTGCGGAAGGTGAGCGATCCGGTCCTCCGCCCCCTGGAGCGGCGCGTCGTCCGCATGGGCGGCAATCCGCAGGATGCCTCCCTCTGGCTGCTGGGGATCGTCGTCGCGGGCGGATTGCTCCTGACCAGCCTCGTGCAGTGGCTCATCGGGTTCTCCCTCACCATGGGGGCGCTCGGACAGTCGGGATCGCGGGGCTGGGTGCGATTCGCGGTCAATGCCATCTTCTCCCTCCTGATGCTGGCGCTGTTCATCCGGGTGATCGCGTCCTGGTTCGCCATGTCGCCCTTCTCGCGATTCATGCGTCCCATCATGGCCTTGACCAGCTGGGTGATCGATCCGATCCGCCGCCTCCTCCCGCCCACGGGGATGATCGATTTCAGCCCGATGGTGGCGTGGCTGGCGCTCTGGCTGGCCCGCAGCGTGGTCATGGGAATGCTGTGATCGAGACGACGAAATCGGGCATTACCCTCCGGCTGCGAGTGCAGCCCCGCGCGTCCCGCACCGAGGTGGTAGGGCTCTACGGCGGGGCGCTGAAGATTCGGGTGGCCGCGCCTCCCGTGGAGGGCGAGGCGAACCAGGAGCTGCTTCGATTCCTGGCCAAGCGGCTCGGCGTGGCGCGCTCCGCGGTGACCATCAGGTCAGGCGTCGGCGCGCGCGCCAAGGTGGCCGCGGTCGAGGGCATCGGCGCGGATGAGGCGGCCAGGCGGCTCGGGCTCTAATCCCCTTGCCCGAGGGGGTACCGACGTTAGTTTTCGGAGAGTCGGACAATTGAGTCGTGGCGATTTGCGCTGCTTGCGGCCACGTTAAACAACCGCTAAAACGCTCCCCCTGAGGCGTTTTGGCTCCAGGGTCTTTTCGTTCCGGAGGGCCGTGTGGTCCCCAGCTCATCCCCCACCCCGCCGTCGCCGGCCGCCGGCCGCACCAGAGAAGCTCGCCTCGCCGAGCTCGAGCCGCTGCTCGCCCGGCGCATCCTGGTGCTCGACGGGGCGATGGGGACGATGATCCAGACCTACGGCCTGGGCGAACCGGACTACCGGGGCGATCGGTTCAGCGGGTGGCCCCGCGACCTCAAGGGCCACAACGACCTCCTCTCGCTGACCCAGCCGGCGATCATCCGGGCCATCCACACCGCCTACCTCGACGCCGGCGCCGACATCCTCGAGACCAACTCGTTCAACTCGACGGCGGTGTCGCTGGCCGACTACGGGATGGAGGGGATGGTCTACGAGCTCAACCAGGCGTCCGCCCGGCTGGCGCGCGAGGTCGCCGACGACTTCGAGCGCCGGGGCCCCGATCCCCGGTTCGTGGCGGGGGTGCTCGGCCCCACCAATCGCACCGCGTCGCTTTCGCCGGATGTGAACGACCCGGGATTCCGCAACGTCCGGTTCGACGATCTGGTCGCCACCTACACCGATGCGGCGCGCGGCCTCCTCGACGGGGGCGCCGACCTCCTGCTCATCGAGACGATCTTCGATACCCTCAACGCCAAGGCGGCGATCTTCGCGATCGAGGGGCTCTTCGAGGAGCTGGGAGTCCGCGTCCCGGTGATGATCTCGGGGACGATCACCGACGCGAGCGGCCGGACGCTGTCCGGCCAGACCACCGAGGCCTTCTGGACCTCCGTCTCGCACGCCCGTCCGCTCTCGATCGGCCTCAACTGCGCGCTGGGCGCCAAGGCGCTCCGGCAATACGTGCAGGATCTCTCCCGCGTCGCGCCGACGTTCGTCAGCACCCATCCCAACGCCGGCCTGCCGAACGAGTTCGGCATGTACGACGAGAGCCCGGCGTCCATGGCCGGGGTGCTCCGCGAATTCGCGGAGAGCGGCCTCGTGAATCTGGTCGGCGGCTGCTGCGGCACGACGCCGGAACACATCCGCGCCATCGCGCAGGCGGTGCGCGGCCTCCCGCCCCGCCGCCCCCCGGCGATCGAGCCGAAATGCCGGCTGAGCGGGCTGGAGCCGCTCGCGATCGGGCCGGAGAGCATCTTCGTGAACATCGGCGAGCGCACCAACGTCACCGGCTCGCGGAAGTTCGCCCGGCTGATCCTGGCCGGCGAGTACGATGCCGCCGTCGAGATCGCGCGGCAGCAAGTGGAGAACGGCGCCCAGATGATCGACGTCAACATGGACGAGGGAATGCTCGATTCCCGCCAGGCCATGGTGAAGTTCCTTCAGTTGATCGCCTCCGAGCCCGACATCACCCGGGTGCCTGTGGTGCTCGACTCGTCGAAGTGGTCGGTCATCGAGGCGGGACTCAAGTGCCTGCAGGGGAAAGGCGTCGTCAACTCGATCAGCATGAAGGAGGGCGAGGAGGCCTTTCTCAAGCAGGCCACTCTCGTGCGCCGCTACGGGGCCGCGGTGATCGTCATGGCCTTCGATGAGCGCGGCCAGGCCGACAGCGCCGAGCGGAAGGTGGAGATCTGTGCCCGCTCCTACCGTCTGCTGACGGAGCGGGTGGGCTTCCCGCCCGAGGACATCATTTTCGACCCCAACGTCTTCGCGATCGGTACCGGCATCGAGGAGCATGCGGGCTACGCGCTGGACTACATCGAGGCCACCCGCCGCATCAAGGAGTCGCTCCCGCACACCCTGGTGAGCGGCGGCGTCAGCAACGTCTCGTTCTCCTTTCGCGGCAACGATCCGGTGCGCGAGGCGATTCACGCGGTCTTCCTCTTCCATGCCATCGAGGCGGGCATGGACATGGGCATCGTGAACGCCGGACAGCTCCCGATCTACTCGGACATTCCGGCCGACCTGTTGGAGCGGGTCGAGGACCTGGTGCTCAACCGCCGGCCCGATGCCACCGACCGCCTCCTCGCCGTCGCCGATTCGGTGCGCGGCCAGGCGGCCGCCCAGGGGACCGACCTCGGCTGGCGCAACGCGCCGGTGCACGAGCGCCTGGCCCACGCGCTGGTCGAGGGCATCGCCGACTACGTCGTGGAGGACACCGAGGAGGCGCGCCACCTGGCGGAGCGGCCGATCCACGTGATCGAAGGCCCGCTGATGGACGGAATGAACATCGTCGGCGACCTCTTCGGCGCCGGAAAGATGTTCCTGCCCCAGGTCGTGAAGAGCGCCCGCGTCATGAAGAAGGCGGTGGCGCACCTGGTGCCCTACATCGAGGCGGAGCGGGACACCGCGGCCGCGCGGACCAACGGCAAGGTGCTGCTCGCCACGGTGAAGGGCGACGTGCACGACATCGGCAAGAACATCGTCGGCGTGGTGCTGCAGTGTAACAACTACCAGGTGATCGACCTCGGCGTGATGGTGCCGTGCGCGAAGATTCTGGAGACGGCACGGCGCGAACAGGTGGATCTCGTCGGCCTCAGCGGGCTCATCACCCCGTCGCTCGAGGAGATGTCGTTCGTGGCGAGCGAGCTCGAGCGTGAAGGATTCAAGGTGCCGCTGCTGATCGGTGGCGCCACCACGTCGCGGGTGCACACGGCGGTCAAGATCGCCCCCCACTACCACGGGCCGACGGTGCACGTGCTCGACGCCTCCCGCGCGGTCGGCGTGGCCAGCAATCTGTTGAGCGACACCCTGCACGACGACTTCGTGGCGGGCGTGCGGAAGGAGTACGGAGACCTGCGCGAGCAGCGTGGGCAGCGGCAAGCCGCGGAGGACCGGCTCCCGATCGCCGAGGCGCGCCGCAGCCGGCTGGCGATCGACTGGACCGCCGCCCCGGCCGCGGAGCCCTGTCACGTCGGGCTGACGGTGCTCGCCGACTATCCGCTCGCCGATCTCGTCTCGCGAATCGACTGGACGCCGTTCTTTCAGACCTGGGAGCTCGCCGGCCACTATCCGGCCATCTTCGACGACCCCAAGGTCGGCTCGGCGGCGAGGAGTCTCTTCCGCGATGCCGAGGTGCTGCTCGACCGGATCGTGCGCGAGCGCCTGCTGAGCGCGCGCGCGGTGTTCGGCGTCTGGCCCGCCGACAGCGACGGCGACGACATCACCCTCTATCACGACGCGGCACGCCAGCGCCCGCTGACGGTGATTCACACCCTCCGGCAGCAGATGCGGAAGCCGCCGGGCCGGCCCAACCTCGCGCTCGCCGATTTCGTCGCGCCCAGAGCCGTGGGCGTGCCGGACTACGTGGGCGCGTT
>Ga0326597_10007658_pt1 | contig 14653 bp, 11 predicted proteins | sample RVTome_12_FD_203789 | JGI IMG/M metagenome (GOLD analysis project Ga0326597, IMG submission 203789) | Soil microbial communities from uranium-contaminated site in the Upper Colorado River Basin, Wyoming, United States - RVT100D185 | ecosystem: Environmental > Terrestrial > Soil > Contaminated >... | reverse complement strand
TCGAGCCGGACGACGTTCATCATCAGCCACCGGGTCTCGGCGGTGATGCACGCCGACCTGATCCTCGTGCTCGAGGAAGGCCGCATCGTACAGCGCGGGAAGCACGCGGACCTCATCGCCGAGGAGGGCACCTACGCGCGGCTCCTGCGGCGTCAGCTCCTCGAGGAGGACCTCGAGTCGGGCGTGGCCGGGACGATCGGCGGCTGAGCGCCCCGTTGCGGGGCGCGCCCCTCAGGCCGGCGCTCACGGCCGGAAACTCAGCACGAACCGCATCGTGTTCTCCTTCGTGCTGGATTGACCGCGTATAGCGCGGTCAACTCAGCACCGTCCGGGACCGCCGGCGCCACCGTGCTGGATCAGCCGCGCTATATACGGTCAACTCAGCACGGAGCGTCCCGGACTGGCGTTCGTGCTGTGAGTTGACGGTGCCGGCCACTCCGCACCGCCGCCCTTCTAGTCTATTGGTCCGTCCCCGAAGTCTGTTGAAGGACCGAGGGTGCCGCTCGCCGCTCTGGCAAGGCGCGACGACGAGGAATAGCAGCGCTATTGCAAGGAGGAGCAACGCCGCCAGAGCGGATGCAGCGGCGCACGAGCCGAGGGGCCCACCCGTTGCCAGGCGCCGAGCGGGTCTTCCCCGAGACGATCGACCGAAGGGAGATCCATTCCAACAGACTTCGGGGACGGACCCTAGATCCGCTCCAGGATGAAGCTCGGGGTGAACCGCGTCAAGTAGGCACTCAGCATGGTGAACTGCCCCGTCAGGAGCAGCAGCCCGAGCACGATGAGCAGGATGCCCGAGGCTTTCTCCACCACCGGGATCCAACGGCGGAACCGTTTGAACGCCTGTAGGAAACCGTCGAGCGCGAGCGACGTGACGAGGAACGGGACGGCGAGCCCCGCCGAGTAGACGCTCAGGAGCCCAACACCCGCCCACATCGTGTCCTGGGTGAAGCCGTACGTGAGGATGGCGCCCAGGATCGGCCCGATGCACGGCGTCCAACCGGCGCCGAAGGCCATGCCCACGCCCAGCGTGCCGAGATAGCCGACCGGCTTGTCGTTCAGGTGCATGCGCTTCTCGCGCATGAGCGGAGCGATGCGGAGCACCCCGCTCATGTGCAGGCCGAGCACGATGATGATGAGCCCGCCGATGCGCGCGATCCACAGCTCGTACTGTCGGAAGAACTGGCCGAGGAACGACGCCGACGCGCCGAGCAGGACGAAGATCAGGCTGAACCCGAACACGAACAGCAGCGAGTGGATGAACGTCGCCCTGCGGTTCACGCCCGCCTGGAGGTCCTCGAGGCTCATGCCGGTCACGAATGTCAGGTAGCTCGGCACCAGAGGGAGCACGCAGGGCGACAGGAACGACAGCAGGCCGGCCGTGAACGCGATCGCGATGCCGACTTCGACTTCACCCACTGGACTTCTCCCGTTTGGATTCCGTGTCCCTTGCCTGCGCCAGTCCGTCCGCTTCCCTACCCCGCCGTTCCTCGTGTCGCGCCCTTCGGGCCTGGATGAACGCCCGGATACCCGTGGTCACGCCAAACCATCCCAGGACCACCGCGATGATGCCCCCGACGACCCCCGGCCACAACGCGGCCACCCCTGCGACGATCAGGATGCCGATCGATACCGTCCCGAGCACCGTGCGGTCCTCACGCCCGAGCGGCCGGTCGCCGGCGAGTGCGTCGCCGAGGACGAACCCGGCCCGCACGACCGACGCCATCGTGAGACGCCCCCGTGTATGGCCGAGCTTCCGCCACTGCTGCTCCAAGCGCTCGGGGAGCGACCCGCTCGGCTCGATGGACGCCTGCGGTGGCCCGTTCCCAGCGGAGACGACCGCCCGACCCGGCCGGACCCTCCCGGGCAGCACGATCTCCACCGAAGACGTGAGATCCGCCAGGAACAGCCCCTCGAGCTGACCAGCCAGCCCCCGATCCAGAACGCCCACGTCGAGCTCCCAGTTCCCCATGAGGCTCGCGCCGTTGAGATTGCTCGAGCCGATGCGGCTCCAGACGCCGTCCGCGACGGACGTCTTCGCGTGGATCATGGGGCCCTGCCACTCGAAGATGCGTACTCCGGACTCGAGCATGGCGCGGTAGCCGCCGCGGGAGATGCTGCCGACGATGGGCCAGTTGTTGTGGGCTGGCACCAGGATACGCACGTCGACGCCGTCGCGAGCAGCCGCCCCGAGCGCCTCGGACACTGCCCGCGGAGCCACGAAGTACGCATCGGTGATCCAGATGCGACGGCGGGCGCGGACCGCGGCGTAGTGGAGGGTCCTGTAGACACGTGCCCGGCCTGGCTCACCCTGGATGAGCCACACGGGCGTCTCGCCGGCGGCCGGGGCGAGCGGAAGCGTCCGCGCCAGATGGAGCGGCTCGTCGATCTCCGACCACAGGCGCTCGAACGCCACGCCGGCCGCCCGGGCCGCCGGGCCGCGGAGCTCGACGCCGGTGTCCCGCCAGGGGGCCGCGGTCTCGCTCCCGGCCCACTCCTCGCCGATGCAGAATCCGCCTACGAACGCGACCTCGCCGTCGACGCAGATGAGCTTCCGGTGGTCGCGCTGCAGCACGCCGAAGGGGTTACCCAGACCGACGGACGGCCGATTGAACGCGTGTACCTTGGCCCCTGCCTCCACCAGCGGCCGCCAGAACGAGCGCGGCGTCGCCCAGCACCCGATCCAGTCGAACACGATGTGGACCGGCACGCCCTCCCGCGCTTTCTCGACCAACACCTCCCGAAACTGGCAACCGACGGCATCGTCCCGAACGACGTAGTTCTCGAAGTACACGAAGCGGTTGGCACCCTGAATGGCCTCGAGCCACGACGCGAAGGTGCTTGAGCCCTCGAACTGAAGGTTCAGCTTGTTGCCGAGGATGGTCTCCGACCCGGCCGTGCGCTCGATCTCGTCCGTGTCGAAGCGCGGAAGATCCGGCGCCCCGAGAAGGGGGTGGCGTTCCGGATGGTCGGTCACGGCGCCTGGCCCGACCTCAGCCGAGCTCCGCCGCAAACCGGTAGGACAGCAGCTTGTACACGAGCTTGGCCGTCAGGAAATCCGGCGCGTGGTTTCCGGGGATGGGCGCGAGCTCGACGACGTCGGCCGCCACCACCTCCCGCTCGGCGAACACCCGCCTGAGGAAGCGGAGGGTGCGGTACCAGTCGCCGCCCCCCGGCTCGGGGGTTCCGGTAGAGGGCATCAAGGAGGGATCGAAGTAGTCGACGTCGAACGTCAGATAGACGCGTGGGCCCAACGCCTCCAGAGCGCGGTCCATCCATTCGTCGTTCTCCCACATGTCGTCCGCCCAGACGAAGGTCGAGCCGGGCGTGGCGTCGGAGAGCGCCGCCTCCGGCTCGCTGACGGCCCGGATGCCCACGCCGACCACGTCCACCCGGTCGAGCACGCGGGCCATGACCGCGGCGTGAGAGTCCGGCGTGCCCCCGTACAGCTTGCGGAGATCCGCGTGCGCGTCCATCTGCAGCACGGTGAGCCGCTCCTCCGAACGGTCGGCCTGCGCGAGCACCGCCGGTCCCGTGACCGAGTGCTCTCCCCCGAGCATGAGCACGAACCGGTCCCCGGCCGCCTCCTGGATCTTCGCGCACGCTTCACGCAGCTCGGCCATCGCCTCACCCGCGCCCGCCTTGGTCAGCTCGAGTGCGGGCAGGGTGTGGACGCCGTACCGGAGCGCGGCATCGCACCTGAACTCCTGGTCGTAGAGCTCGACGTACCGGGAAGCGTCGATGATGGCACGCGGCCCGTTGCGCGTCCCGCCGCCGTAGGAGGTGGTCGACTCGTAGGGCGCCTGCATGATCACCGCGCGGGCGGACTCGAACGCGGCGGGCGCTCCCTCGAGCCCCAGGAAGGTCTGAGGCGCCTCCCAGGGGAGGTCTTTCAGGGCGGGGATCAAATCGTTTCGATGGCGCAGGTGAGGCCTTCGTGCGGAAGCTCCACGCCGGCTTCCCGACAATCCTTGCACAACCCGTAGATCTCGAGCCGGTGCCGCACGGGCGTGAAGCCCATCTCGTGCCGCACCCGGTTCTCGACCGAATACATCTCGGAGCTCTCGAATTCGGTCACCTTGGCGCATTCCAGACAGATCAGATGTTCGTGGATGGGATGCCGCGACAGCCGGTGCTCGTAGCGCTTGAATCCCTCGCCGAAGTCGTGCTCCTCCACCAGCCGGCTACGAACCAGGAGGTCGAGCGTGCGATAGATGGTGGCCTTGCCGATCCGCTCGCCGCGCGCGCGGATCTCCCGCTCGATGTCATCGACCGACAGGTGCGCGTCCGAGCCGAAAACGACGTCGGCGACGACCTCGCGCTGCTGCGTGACGGGCAACCCCAGGTCACGGAGGTAGCGGCCGAAGAGCCGCGTGAACGGATCGATGACGGTAGATGTGCTCACGAATCCATCGCTTTCAGAAATGCCGGATCGAACTCCTCGAGAAGCTCCTCGAACCGGGCGGCCGAGCCATCGATCTCGACCTCTCGAGGCTCGCCCAGCTCCTCGCCGCCACGGCGCACGACACCTTCGATGACTGTCGGGAAGCGATCGGGCGGCGCGTCTCCTTCCCTCGTCAGGGAAGGCGTGACGGTGACCCCGCGTCCCGTGTGCTCGGCCACGTAGGCTACGGTGACCATGCTCCTCCGGTCTTCGCTGTCGTCCAGAAAGGTACTAACCGCGACCAGTCCCTGTTCCCGCCGACCTCGCCGGACGGGCGGGAAGATCCACAGGCGATCGATGGTCGGGATGCCGAGCTGGTCTCTCAGACGGATCAACACCCGCGGCATCGCCTCGGGCACGCCCGGGTCCGAGCCGGCACTCCGATCCGAGCGATCGTCCACGCTCAACCCTCTCCCACGCCGCTCGCCAGAGTGTCACGCGTGGCGGACAGCACTTCTTCGATCGCGCGCTCCATCGGGCCCGGGAGCATGGCGCCCGAGGCCTTCACGTGGCCGCCGCCGTCCCACCGACGCGCAAGCTGGTTGACGTCGACCGCCCCATCCGTGCGGAACGAGATCTTGATGTCGCCGGTCGACGTTCCGCGGAAGAGCAACGCGACCTTGGTCCCTTCGATGGTGCGCGGGAAGTCGACCAGCCCCTCGAGGTCCTCGGGCGTGGCGCCGAGCCGCTCGTACGACTCCGTCGGCACGATCATCCACGAGATGCCGGCGTCCGGATCGTGCTGCAGCGTGTCCAGGGCGTCCCGCAGCAGCCGGTACTTCCGGATGGGCGACGATCCGTAGATGGCGTCGTAGATCACCTCGGGGTTGACGCCCCTCTCGACGAGATCGGCGGCGATGCGGTGACAATCGGGCGTGGCGTTCGTGAACCGGAAGCCGCCGGTATCGGTGAGGATGGCCACGTAGATACCGAGCGCCACTGAGTCGCTCCACGGGCCACGGGCGGCCGACACGATGTCGTACACGAGCTCGCCGGTCGCGCACGCGGATGAGTCCCTCAGCGACTTGCCGATGATGGCGTGGTCCCCGGGAGGATGATGGTCGATCACCAGCGTCGGAACGTCGCGGATGAGATCGCGGACGCGCCCGATGCGCGGCACTTCCCCGGTGTCGAGGACGACGGCCAAATCGGCGTCGACGCAGATCTTCCGGGCCCTGGAGCTGCCCGCCGGCACGATCCACTCCTCCGACTCGAAGAGGAAGCGGAACTGATCGGGGAACGGCGTGGGGTTGATGACCCAGGCCTCCGTCCCATTGGCGCGCATCCACGAAGCGAGCGCGGCTTCGCTTCCGGCGCCGTCCCCATCCGCGTTGAGGTGGGTGGTCAGCACGGCGCGACGCGAGGCCAGCAGGACGTTCCTCGCCTCCATGACCGCGGGCACCCTACCCGAGGGCGTCCGATAGCTCACTCCGACTCCTGACGCTGAAGACGATGATGGCCGAATGGCACCGGCCGGGGAGGCCGGAAGATACCCAGAGACGCGGTCGGGACGCTACGCCCCGCGGCCGCCCGGGAGCTTCTTACGCACCTTCGCCCACGTCGACGCTAGATGGACGACCCTGGACGCTTCGGTTCCACCTACCCGGGCGGAACGGAGTGCGGAGCGGAGCGCGGCGGCGGTGTTCGGGTGAGCTGGGAGCTCGACGAACGCGTTGCCGAGCTCGCCGACCGTATGCGCGTCGGAGCCCGCGCTCCTGAGCTTTCCGTAGCGGGCCGCGAGGTCTTCTGCCCGGGCGTTGGCGATCCGCTCGTGCAGCCGCGCGTTGAAGACCTCCACCACGTCGCAGAGCGGCGCGAGCACGTCCGCGAGCTTGCCGCCCCCGCCCTTTCCACCGGCGTAGGGATGCGGCAGATACGAGATGCCTCCCTGGGCCGCGATCCACGCGATGGTCTTCTCGGCGGGCGTTCCCTTGGGGATTTCCTCCGACAGGTACAGCCCGATGACGTCGATGCCCTCGGCCGTCTTCACCTCCTCACCCGGAACGATCGCGTCCGGGTGGGCGGCGGCCATGCGCAGCGCGAGGTCGAGTCGGTTGTGGTCGGTGATCGCGATGCGGCCGTATCCGAGCGCCCGGGCCCGCACCAGCACGGCTTCGGGATCCGAGAGACAGTCCCACGACGCCTCGGTGTGAAGGTGCAAGTCCATGCGCAGGCGCGGACCGATCCGCGCGCGGAGCACGGCAAGCACCTCGTCGGCGCGCGCTTCGAGCTCCGCGCGCGATCCACCGTTATCGATGACGAGGTCCGCACGCACGCGCTTCTCCGCGTCCGGTATCTGGGCGGCCATCATGCGGCGGGCCTCCCCCTCGGCCATTCCGCGCCCGGCCACGAGGCGCTCCAGCCGTACGGCTTCCGGTGCGTCGACCAGGACCGTGACATCGAACTCATCCGCGGTTCCCGTCTCGAACAGCAGGGGGATCTCCGATACGACCAGGTCGGCGCCGCGCGCGCTCTGCTCCGCGAGCCATGCCTCACGTTGGTCGCGGACACGGGGGTGGACGATGCCTTCGAGGCGCGCCCGGGCATCGTCGTCCTCGAAGACGATCGTCCTGAGCGCCGCGCGGTCCAGCGAGCCGTCGGGCGCGAGCACCTCCGCTCCGAACGCGGCACGCACCTCGGCGAGGCCCGGGGTGCCCGGGGCGACCGCCGCGCGCGCGAAAAGATCCGCGCTGGCCACCGGAATCCCCTTTGCGGCCCACAGCTCGGCGACCGTCGATTTGCCCGACGCGATGCTCCCGGTGAGTCCGACGTTGAGGGTCATGGGCGCCGCCCCCGGAGAGAGCGCGCGCGCCTCGCCTGCCACACGATCCAGAGCACCATGCCTCCCACCACGAAAAGCGCGGCGCCACCGGCGCCCACCCAACGGGCCACGACCTCCCAGTTCTCGCCGGCCAGCAGGCCGATGCCGGTGTACAGCGTGAGCCAGGAGACCAGGCCGAACAGCTCGTAAAAAAGGAACGTTCGGTAGCTGAGCCCGCTCATGCCGGCGGCCATGGGCATCACCGTACGCGCGAACGAGATGAGGCGGCCCACCGAGACGGAGTAGACGGGATGCCGTCCGAAGAACTCCGCGAGTCGGGCGTGCCGGGCGCGCGTGACCCGCGCGAGCCGGCCGCGCCCCTCCATGAGTCGCAGGCCCCACTTGCGGCCAATCCAATAGCCGGCCGTATCCCCCAACGCACCTCCGGCGGCAGCCGCTACGAGCATGGGTCCGAGCTCCACCCCGCCCTCGACCGCCAATGCCGTGGCGAACGACGTGGCCATGCCGGACGGGACGACCAGACCGGTGATAAAGCAGGTCTCGAGGACAGCCAGCCCGAACAAGAGCCAGGGACCGTAGAGCGGGAGGAGTTGGAGAAGATAGGCCCCGATCGGATCCATCGCGGTCAGCGTCCGGAGCCCGCGGGCTCAGCCGCGGGGCATCGCGACTTGAAGATCGTCTTCGGTGCCCGGGATCCCGTCCGGGCCGTGCGAGACGATGCCGACCGAATCGGACCAGACGACGAGCTCGAACGTGGAACCCCAACGGTCACGCGCGACCTCCTCGCTCCGGTACCGCTCCGCGAGCCATGCCTGCCAGGCACCCTCCCCCTCCGGCATCTCCCCCGTGAGACGCTCGTGCGCCACCACGTTCCGTCCGACGCGCTCCATCTTCTCCTCGTCGAGCGCCCCCCACGTGTCGAACGGGTGCAGCACAGGCTCCGCGACATCGAGGAGAATCGCCCGGGACTCGGGGAAGTAGTACCATGTCAAAACACATAACACGCAGAGGAGCACGAGCCTAGTCATGGCTGGCCCTCCCCGCGATCCTGGCGCGCATCCGCAACGTCCACGTCAGGTACCGTTCGAGGTCGTCGAGCTCCGGGACCGCATCGGGATCCCCGAACGCCGTCTCCATCCGCCACCGCAGATACGACCTCGGAGGAAGTGGCAGGAATGGTGCATGTCTGTACCACCGGCGGTCCCGGAATGCCCAGGCCGCGCCGACGAGGGCGGGAATCGCTCGTGGACGGCGGACCGCGAGGGCCGCCATGCGGAGGTAGAGAGACACGTTCGAAGGAGATCAGGGTTCGATGATGGGGCTGACAATGTAATCCCCCCCGTCCCGAAACCGTAATCATTTGTTTACCGGAGGTCAGGATGCCCAATCGGCTCGCGACGGAATCGAGTCCCTACCTGCGGCAGCATGCGGGAAATCCGGTGGACTGGTTCCCGTGGAGCGACGAGGCGTTCGCCCGCGCCCGTGAGGGCGACAAAGCGGTGCTACTCTCGATCGGCTACTCCGCATGCCACTGGTGCCACGTCATGGAGCGCGAGTCTTTCGAGGACCTGGACACCGCCGCGCTCATGAATGAGCTCTTCGTGAGCGTGAAGGTCGACCGCGAGGAGCGGCCCGACATCGACCAGATCTACATCAAGGCCGTGCAGGCCATGACCGGCTCGGCCGGGTGGCCGCTCACCGTGTGGATCACACCGGACGGGATCCCGTTCTACGGCGGCACCTACTATCCCCCGGAGCCCCGGCACGGCATCCCTTCGTTCCGGCAGGTCATGCGCGGCGTGGCCGACGCTTATCGGGACCGCCGGCCACAGGTGCTGGAAGCCGGAGGCAGGCTGGTCGAGGTGCTCGAGCGCAACGCCAATGCGAGCACGCCGGGTGACGCGGACGTCGCGCTGGTGGAAGAGGCCTACCGGGCGCTCGCGGCGCGCTACGACCCGCACCACGGGGGGTTCGGATCGGCGCCCAAGTTCCCTCAGGCGGCAACCCTGGAGCTCGTGCTGCGCCACGCCGCCCGGACAGGGGACGAGCGTGCCCGCAGCCAGCTCGAGCATACCCTGCGCAGGATGGCGGACGGCGGCATGAGGGATCAGCTGGCCGGCGGCTTCCACCGGTATTCGGTCGATGCCCGGTGGCTCGTGCCCCACTTCGAGAAGATGCTCTACGACAACGCGCTGCTCGCCCGGCTCTACGTCGACGCGTTTCGCCTCACCGGCGACGAGGGATACAGCAAGGTCGCCCGGGAGGTGCTCGACGACCTGCTGGCCGACATGCGCTCGCCGGATGGGGCGTTCTACTCGGCGCGTGACGCGGACTCCGAGGGTGAGGAAGGGACCTTCTACGTGTGGACGCCCGCAGAGATCGCGTCCGTGCTGGGATCGGAGCGCGCGCGCGTCTTCATGCGGGTCTACGGGGTTCGGGAAGGCGGAAACTTCGAGGGCAAGTCGATCCTGCACGTGGCGGAGGAGCCGGAGGTCGTTGCGGCGGATGAAGGGGCGGATGCGGAGGTGCTCGTCACCAACCTGCGAGAGGACCGGTCCCGCCTGCTGGCGGCGCGCGCCGAGCGCGAGCCGCCGTTCCGCGACGAGAAGGTGCTCGTGGCGTGGAACGCGATGACGATCCGGGCGTTGGCCGAGGCGGGTGCGGCCCTCGGACGATGGGATTACGTGGACGCGGCGGCGGCGGCCGCACGCTTCATCGCGGACCGCATGCTGGTCGACGGCCGCCTTCGTCGGGTCTACATGGACGGGGAGGCCAAGGTAGACGCGTTCCTGGAAGATCACGCCGCGCTGGGGAACGCGCTCCTTTCGCTCCACGGCGCCACGCTCGACACCCGGTGGCTCGAGTGGGCTCGGTGGTGCTGTGGCGAAATCCTGAGCAGGTTTCGCGACCAGGCGTCGGGACGGCTGTTCGACGCCCCGGTGGATGGGGAGGCGCTGGTGGTGCGGCCGCGTGACGCGACGGACAGCGCGACGCCGTCCGGAACGTCGTTGGCGGCCGAGCTATTCGTTCGCGCCGCCCACCTGTTCGACGACTCGAGCTACCGCGAAGCGGCGGACGGGATCTTCGAGCTCGAGGCCGGCGCCATGGGGCGCTTCGGGCCGGCGTTCGGGCGGATGCTCTCCGCGCTCGACCGGGCCCGCGCCGCGCCGGTCGAGGTCGCCATCGTCGGGCCCGCGGACGCTCCGGAGACCCGCGCCTTGATCCAGGCGGCCCACGCGAGACTTCTCCCCAACCTCACCGTGCTGGGCCGCACGCCGGACATCGACGTCGCGGATCTGCCGTTACTGGAGGGCCGTGACCTCGTGGACGGACGACCGGCCGCTTACGTGTGCCGGGCCCACGCCTGCTATCTCCCCGTGACGGACGCCGCGGGGGTCCACGAGGAGATGGAGCGGGTCCTTCGAAGCTGAGATGCGGACAAACGGGGTCCGAGGGAAACGAGTCCCCCGGACCCCGTGTCACGGAGCGGCGAGCACGGCTGTATTACAGCCTGAGCCCGACGCTCAACGGAAAGTAGCGGATCTTGTTTCCCTCGGTGTTGATCTGGACAACGCGGAACTCCGCGAACCCACCCAGGCCGATGGCGCCGAGGTTCACCCCGAAGCCGCCATGGAATCCGGTCTCGGTGGCCGGATCCGTGCCCGCCACGTCGACATCCACCCGGTACCGGCCGATCCCAGCCAGAAAGTACGGTGTGATCCCGACGCCATCGAGCTCAAGGACCGCGCTCAGCGCGCCGTTCAGCACGTTGACCTTCGGGAGAGCGCCCGCCTGGCCGAACGAGTGGTACTCACCCTCGAGCCGCCCGGCGAGAGGGAACGCGGGCGCCCCGAGCTGAACGCCCAACCGGCCGTGATATCCGATCTCGGCTACGTCGTTGAAGTCGCCCGTCGGAATGCTGATTCCGCCTCCCGCCATGAACCGGGGCATCTGTGCCTCGACCGCGGCCGGAAGCAGGAAAGCCGCCAACGCGGCGGCAAACAGGATACGTCTCATTGTTCGATCCTCGAATGGATGAAGGGGGGCCCTGAAAAGCTGTCACTAAACATATGTTTATAGCAAGAACTTCCGCTCACTCCCCCGCCGGCTCGCCCGCGGTCTCGACGTCAGCCGGCGGCGGCCACGAGAGGGGCTCAGAGCCTCCAGCCCGCGGACAGGATAACCGCGCGATACCGGTAATCCCCGTCGCCTGTGGAGAAGCTCTGCAGCCCCGTGGACGAGTACCCGCCCGACAGCGAGATCTCGCGCCCGGGGGCCACGTCGTATGCGACACGGGCCGACGACCGAACGGTCGCCGACGGGCTGCCGTCCCTGGTCACCTGCTGTGTTCCCGGCGCCAACTCGAGCAGGAGGCTCCACGCCCCGACACGTCCGAGCCAACGTCCGGTGAGCTCCGCGATGCCGTAGAAATCCGGATCGAAGTAGCCGTCCTGCAGGTCCTTGTCGTAGGTGAACGCCCGGCCGGCCACTCCGAGCGAGAAGCCGCCGCCGAGCGTGCGGGAGACGGAAAGCGCGGCGTTCGTGCGCGTGTTGCGCTCCGATCCGTCGAACGAGGCGTACCCGACGTTCGCGTCCAGCCGCCATGGGGCCGCCGGCCTCCAATGGGCCGAGAGGCTCGTCTCGGTCATCCGCACCCCGGTCGCCGCCAACGCGGCCGTGGCGTCCAGCACGCTCGACCGAGCCAACAAGGTGGCGCCGTATGGATGGCGGCCGGGCGTCGTGATCGATGCCTGACCGGATGCGGACGCGCGCGCGGCCGGTCCGTCAGCTTTCGTGCCACCCACCGCACCGCCGATCGTCCATCCGGGCTCAAGGATGTACGAGGCGGAGACGGTGACGCCCAGCGAGGACCGCTCCAGGCTGTTCTGGCTGAGTCCCTTCTCGTAGACGTCGGCCCTCATCCGCCATCGTGGCGTAGCATACCAGGTGGAAGCCAGGGCCACGGTGCGCATCCGGTTCCCGTCGGAATCCGATTCGAAGGAGATGGACGGCAACGCGCTGGTGGTGAAGTTCGTGCGCAGCGAGCGGAGCTGCTCGCGCGCCTCCCCATGGGTGGGATCGACCTCCGCCGCTCGCTCGAGCGCCTGGAGCGCGGCCGCGTTCCGCCCCTGCCACCGGAGATTCTGACCGAGTGCCACCCAGGCGTCCGCGGTGCCCTCCCGCTCTGTCGCGCGTCGAAGGACGGACTCGCCCTCCCCGAGGCGACCGGCCCACCCGAGCGTCCGCCCCTTGCCGACCAGCGCCCGCGGTTCGTCGGGCGACAGGGCGAGCACCCGGTCGTACTCGGCGACGGCCTCGCTCAGCTCGTCGGAGAAAGCCAGCGCCCGTGCCCGGCCGAGGCGGGCCTCCAGGTCCTCCGGATCGTCGGCCAGGAGCGAATCGTACGCGGCGACGGAGGTGCTGAAGTCCGACGCCCAGGCGAGCACCTGAGCCTGCTGGCGGCGGGCCTCGGCGTTGTCCGGCGCGATGGCCAGGAGGCTGGAGTAGGTCTCGAGCGACTCGTCGTACCTTCCGGCCCATGCCTCGAACAGGGCGCGGGCCTCCAGCGCGGAGGCATGGGCCGGCTCCTGCTCGAGCACCGCGTCCAGCGCCGACAGTGCCCCGGCCGTGTCGCCGGACCACGCGGTCACCCGCGCCCGGTCCACGCGCGCCTCGAGGTTGGTCGGGGAAGACGCGATCAGACGGTCGAGGCGCGTGAGCGCCTCCTCGTAGCGCTCTTCCCAGGCGAGCATCAGCGCCGTGCGGTGAAGCGCCAGCCCGTCGCCCGGATCGTCCCGCAGGATCCGCTCGTAGAGGACGCGAGCCGTCTCGGTGTCACCTTCTGTCCACGCCCGGGCGGCCGCCTCGTGAAGGCTGTCGGGCGCGGACGCGCCGGGCCGCTCCGCACCGGGCGCCACGTCCGGACCGGTCGGTTGGATGGCCGGCCCCGTCCCGTAGGGCTGCAACTCCCGGTAGACCTCGCCGACCATGCGGTAGACGGGACGCGGGCGCGAAATGAAATCCGGCTCGTCCCACGTCGGCCACCCGAACCGCGCGACGGGCGTGCCGCTCGCCGGCACCGCCCGGGGGCGCTCGCCGCGGCGGACGGACGCTACGATCCCGATGTCCTCGACGCGTTCCGTCCCGAACGGCCCCGCCACGCTGTCCGGCCACGCCGTGGAGCCCGGCCGCAAGCGCCACCGGCCATCGGGCCCCAGCGTGGCGCCCGTCGCATTCGCTTCCCCTGGACCCTGCAGGACCGCCCGGCTCGACGGATCCGTCACGTTGAGGAGCAGCCAGGGGATCCGGACTTCGAGGACGGTTCCGTCCGTGGTCCGTTCCCAGAAGCCGTCCGGCGCCCGGCCCGGTGGCAGGATGCCCCGATCGTATCCGGCGGCGAGGAACTCCGTCGAGTCGCTCGTGAAGCGCCGGCGGTTCACGACCACGCGCAGCGAGTCGTACCGTCCGTCATCGTTCGGCTCGGTGTAGTACGGCAGATTGAAGCGTTGCTCCACTCTGGCATGGAACAGCCCGGCGGGCGGATCGTCGAACGTCACGCGGTTGCCGGTGAGCCCGGGCACGCCCTGTCCGACCTCGACGAGCGCGAACGGATTGGACGGCGGGTCGGCGAGCATTCGGACCTCGTCGCCCGTGGCCCGCAGGACGAACTCGATCCCCACCGGCAGCCTCTCGCCCACGCGCCCCGGCCAGCGGAAGTCGCCGGCATCCGGGCGGATCATGTCGAACCCGACCAGCATCGTATCCGCGAGCGTGGCGCCCGGCGCCTCGACGAGCAGCCAAAGGTACGCGGCGTCGCTCGTGGCCCGGACGGTCAGATCGGGCGTGTCGTAGAGCGCATCCAGTCGTCCCCAACCCGCGAGCCGCTCCGCGAGCGAGGCGCCCTCGAGCGGCTGCGTCGCTTCCATGGCCCACATGCCGTAGTGCTGCTCCGCATCGAGTCGGTTGTACCAGAACCGGTTGCGATCCTGCGGCAGCTCGAACTCCAGCGCCACCCAGTTCTGCTTGAACCATTCGTCGATCCAGGCGAACAACGCGCCGCCCGCCATCCCGGACTCCGCCAACTCCAAAGTGAGCCGCCGGCTCGCTCGGGCCATCTCGTCCTCGGTCAAACCCCCGTGGTGCCATCCCTGCGGCTGCAGGTGCGCGTTCCCCAAGGAGGCGGGGACGCCGTACTCGGAGATCACCAGTGGCATCCCTTCGTGATGCGCCTTCAGCTCCTGCAGATATCCGAAATACCGCGACGGCCCCATCGTCGACTCGGCGTCCGCGTAGCGCTCCGAGAGGATCATGAAATCCGGGTAGTACGGATATGCGTGGAACGAAGCGAAGTAGCCGGCCGGGAACAGCTCCGTCGCGCGCACCAGCATGGCGTCGAGCGACAGCGCGTCGTTCTCGTATTCGCGTGG
>Ga0326597_10007657_pt1 | contig 14654 bp, 9 predicted proteins | sample RVTome_12_FD_203789 | JGI IMG/M metagenome (GOLD analysis project Ga0326597, IMG submission 203789) | Soil microbial communities from uranium-contaminated site in the Upper Colorado River Basin, Wyoming, United States - RVT100D185 | ecosystem: Environmental > Terrestrial > Soil > Contaminated >... | reverse complement strand
TCCGGCATATGGCAGGACTGGCAGGTCTGCTTGCCTGCGCCCTCCTTGGCGTAAGGGCTGGCAAGCCATTGCCGGTAGGTGTCTTCATTCAATTTGCCGGCGATGCTCGGACCGTCATCCGGAAATTGGTGGCAATGCGAGCAGAAGCGGCTGTCCTCGAATGCCGTGGATACGGTAAAACCGCCATGCGGTGCGTCGGCAGCGAGCTCGCCGCGGGGTGGCGGACCGAAGCGCCGGTGGCCGCGCACATGGCATGCCGCGCAAATCAGGCCTTGATGCCCCAACCCGGCTTCGACATAGTGCGGCGGTGGGAGCTTCGGTGCGTTTTGCCGGGCGTGTTCAAGCGCCAGCAGTGCTTTCTGTTCCGCCAGCGGCGCATGGCAACGCAGGCAACGCTCGCCCTGAACCCGATTCATCAGTTTGAGCTGCCAACGCAAGCCAGGCCCCGTTGCCTTGCTGTGCAAACTTGTTCGCCAGGCTGCGAACTGTTCGGCATGGCACTTCCCGCAGGCCTGCGGACTGAGCGCGGCCTCCAGCGGCGAGAACGTCGCCGGTGGCGCGCCTTGTGGCGCCATGGGCTCGGTCCAGTGGCGTTCCAGAAAAGCCGTGACCGATGGCTGCGGCTGTTCGCCGCAGCCTGTCGACAACCCAAAGAGGATGACCATTGGCAGCAGGGTCCGCATCGGACCCGCATCCCCGACGAGCTTGAACATCTTAATCCCCAGGAAAATGGCCACCAGACCATCGTGGGCCTAAGAGCATGCAACAAATTCAGCTAGACATTAGTCGCCGCGCCGGTCGGCGACTAGACCTCCGGCTGTTGCGCCGGTCAGGATGACCTCGCCCTACTTGTAGGCCTTCTCAGCCACCTTTGGCGCGGCCTTTAGCGAGGGGGAGTCGAGGCGCGAATTTTTTGCTCGCAAACCGAGACTAAAGCTGGGTCTAATCGCGCTGCCCGCAACGGCAAGACTAGCTGGAAGTTTGATGATATTGGTGGCCAAGGCCGGAATCGAACCAGCGACACACGGATTTTCAGTCCGCTGCTCTACCAACTGAGCTACTTGGCCGTGCCGGACGCGCCGGGAACCCGGCGCGTTGCGGAGAGGGGCGGATTATACGGGCAAACCCGTCGGGCGCGAACCCCGGCGCCGGCGCTCTTTCGCTCGCACAAAAAGAAAAGGGCGCCGAAGCGCCCTTTCCAACACAGACAGCAACCAGCGCGGTAGCGCGAATTACATATCCATGCCGCCCATGCCGCCCATGCCGCCCATGCCGCCCATGCCGCCCATGTCGCCCGGGCCGCCCTTCTTGTCTTCGACCAGCTCGGCCACCATGGCGTCAGTGGTGAGCATCAGGCCGGCGACCGAGGACGCATTCTGCAGCGCGGTGCGCGCCACCTTGGTCGGGTCGATCACGCCCATTTCCACGAGATCGCCGTACTCGTCGGTCTGCGCGTTGTAGCCGAAGTTGCCCTTGCCCTCGACGATCTTGTTGAGCACGACGGACGGCTCGGCGCCGGCGTTGGCCACGATCTGGCGCGTCGGTTCCTCCAGCGCGCGCAGCACGATCTTGATGCCGGCGTCCTGGTCGTGGTTCTCGCCCTTGAGATCCTTCAGCGCCTTGCGCGCACGCAGGAACGCCACCCCGCCGCCGGGCACCACGCCTTCCTCGACTGCCGCGCGGGTCGCATGCAGCGCGTCCTCGACGCGAGCCTTCTTCTCCTTCATCTCGACTTCGGTCGCGGCACCAACCTTGATCAATGCAACGCCGCCGGCGAGCTTCGCCACGCGCTCCTGCAGCTTCTCCTTGTCGTAGTCGCTGGTCGCCTCGTCGATCTGCACGCGGATCTGCTTGACGCGCGCCTCGATCTGCTTCTTGTCGCCCGCGCCGTCGATCAGGGTGGTGTTCTCCTTGGCAGCCTCGATTTTCTTCGCGCGCCCGAGGTCCTTGAGTGTCGCGTTCTCGAGCTTGAGGCCGAGCTCCTCGCTGATGACGGTGCCGCCGGCAAGCACGGCCATGTCTTCCAGCATCGCCTTCCTGCGGTCGCCGAATCCCGGCGCCTTGACGGCAACGGTCTTCAGGATGCCGCGAATGTTGTTCACCACCAGCGTCGCGAGCGCCTCGCCCTCGACTTCCTCGGCGATGATCAGCAGCGGCTTGCCGGCCTTGGCAACCTGCTCGAGCAGCGGCAGCAGCTCGCGGATCGACGAGATCTTCTTGTCGTGCAGCAGGATGTAGGGATCCTCGAGCACCGCGATCTGCTTCTCGGGATTGTTGATGAAGTAGGGCGACAGGTAGCCGCGATCGAACTGCATGCCTTCGACGACTTCGAGCTCGCTGTTGAGCGACTTGCCGTCCTCGACCGTGATCACGCCTTCCTTGCCGACCTTGTCCATGGCGTCGGCGATGATTCTGCCGATGTCGGTGTCGGCGTTCGCCGAGATCGAGCCGACCTGGGCGATTTCCTTCGATGTGGTGCAGGGCTTGGAGGATTTCTTCAGCTCCTCGGTCACCGCATTGACGGCCTTGTCGATGCCGCGCTTGAGATCCATCGGGTTCATGCCCGAGGCGACGTATTTCATGCCCTCGCGAACGATCGACTGCGCGAGCACCGTTGCCGTCGTCGTGCCATCGCCGGCGACATCCGAGGTCTTCGACGCGACTTCCTTGACCATCTGCGCGCCCATGTTCTCGAACTTGTCCTTGAGCTCGATCTCCTTGGCGACCGAGACGCCGTCCTTGGTGACGGTCGGCGCGCCGAACGAGCGTTCGAGCACTACGTTGCGGCCCTTCGGACCCAGGGTGATTTTGACCGCATCGGCCAGAATGTTCATTCCGTGGACCATGCGGGTTCGGGCGTTATCGTGAAAACGTACTTCCTTGGCAGGCATGTGTATCTCCTAAATGATTCGATTCGATCATTGTTTGGCGATCAGGCGCCTTCGATGACGCCCATGATGTCTTCCTCGCGCATCACCAGCAGTTCGTCACCCTTGACCTTGACGGTCTGGCCCGAGTACTTGCCGAACAGCACCCGGTCGCCCACCTTGACATCGAGCGGGATGAGCTTGCCGGCGTCGTCTTTCTTGCCCTTGCCAACGGCAATGATTTCGCCCTGGTCGGGCTTTTCAGCCGCGGTATCGGGAATCACGATGCCACCCGAAGATTTGCGCTCTTCCTCGATGCGCTTGACGATGACGCGGTCATGCAGCGGACGGATTTTCATAGGGGTCTCCACTTAAAATTTGTTGAAAAACCAATGGATTATGGAATCCCAACCCACAATCTGAACGGGGTCTTGTTAGCACTCGCCTTTGGCGAGTGCTAATGATAAGGGCAGGCGCCCCCAGTTTCAAGAGCGGAGCCCGAAATTTTGAGGCTAAGCGGCCGATCTGCGGGCGAGCGTTCGGGGATGGGGCTCGCGCACCCGAAAAGTGGTCGCTTGCTTCCGCCTGCCGGGTGCACCGGCCACGGCCCAACCGCGATCAAGGTCGCGGCTGGCGAGTCAGCCTGTTCCGGGTGCTCGGGACGGCGCCCGGCCTGAAAGATCGTGCTTGTCTGGCTGCCACGCTCGCGGCGTAGCGCGACCGCAGCGGGCTCAGGGCACGTGATGCAGCTGCTGGCCGAGCATCTCCGGGGTCACGACCACGATGCCTGCTGCGCTCACGTGAAAGCGTTGCCGGTCCTGCTCGTGATCGACACCGATGCGAATGCCCTCGGGCAGGCGGCAGCCGCGGTCGAGGATCGCGCGCCGCACCACGGCTCCGCGCCCGACGTCGACCGCAGGCAGCACCACTGAATCCTCGACCAGTGCGTGCTCGTTCACGCGCACCTTCGAGAACAGCAGCGAGCGCCGCACGGTCGCGCCGCTGACCACGCAGCCGCCCGAGACCATCGATTCGACGGCCAGGCCGCGGCGGCCATCCTCGTCGAACACGAACTTCGCGGGCGGCAGTTGCTCCTGGTGCGTCCAGATCGGCCAATGTTCATCGTAGAGATCGAGCTCGGGCTGTACCTTGACGAGCTCCATGTTCGCCCCCCAGTACGCATCGATCGTGCCGACGTCGCGCCAATAGGGCACTCCATTGGCGACGTTCACGCAGCTGCTCGCGAAGTCGTGCGCGTATACCCGGTAGCCGCCGCGCACCAGGTGCGGAATGACGTCTTTGCCGAAATCGTGGTTCGAGCCCGAATCCGCCGCGTCACGGATCAACTGCTCGTACAGGAAACTCGCCTCGAACACATACACGCCCATGCTGACCAGAGCGCGGTCTGCACGCCCGGGCAAGGGCGCGGGCTTTGCCGGCTTTTCCTCGAATCCCGTGACCCGGGAATGCGTGTCGACCGCCATGACGCCGAAGTCGCTCGCCTCGCCCACCGGGACCCCGACGCAGGCGACCGAGAGGTCCGCCTCGCGCTTCGCGTGCTCGGCGAGCATTTTCGAGTAATCCATCTTGTAGACATGATCGCCCGAGAGCACCAGCACGTAGCGCGGCGCATGCTCGCGCAGGATGTCGAGATTCTGGAACACGGCGTCCGCAGTGCCCTGGTACCAGTCCGCCGTGACGCGCTGCTGCGCCGGCAGCAGCTCGACGAACTCCTGGAAGCGGCCGTCCAGGAACGACCATCCGCGCTGCACATGGCCGATCAGGCTTTGCGCCTTGTACTGGGTGGCGATGCCGATGCGGCGTACGTCCGAATTGACGCAGTTCGACAGCGTGAAATCGATGATGCGGAATTTTCCGCCGAAGGGCACGGCCGGCTTGGCGCGCCAGTTCGTCAGAGGCCCGAGGCGGCTGCCGCGCCCTCCGGCGAGAATCATGGCGAGGCTTTGCCGTGCCAGGCGTTTCTCCGAGACCGGCTCGGACCGGTCCGGCGCGACAGTCTCAACGACGCGCGGAAATTCGATCAGACTCACGGTCCCTCCCTGGTACCACCATACGCCTGTTTTGGTCCTACCCCGCCCCGTGGCGCGCCTTGAGGCTCGTCAATCACCGCCTTCGGCGGACCCGAGAGGCTGAATGCGCGCTTTCCGCTACCATCGCGGCGACAGGCGGCGGCTGCACGTCCGATTCAGTCAAGCCCGATGAACATCCTTTTCGCCACTCCGGAGTGCGCCGGCCTGGTCAAGACCGGAGGGCTGGGCGACGTCAGTGCCGCCTTGCCTGCGGCGTTGCGGCGCATCGGCTTCGACACCCGGGTTCTGCTGCCGGGATACCGGAACGTACGAACCGCATGTGCCTCGGGTGAAACCGTTGCGGAACTCGAGCCATTCGCCGGCTTTCCTTCCGCGAGGATCGTCGCCGCCGTTGAAGCGCCCGGCACGACCACCTGGATGCTCGACTGCCCCGAGTACTTCGACCGCGATGCCGGCCCTTATCTCGATGACCGCGGCCTTGCTTATTGCGACAACGCGCAGCGCTTCGGGTTCCTGTCCTATGCCGCTGCGCGCATCGCGTCCGGCGCAATCCCCGGCTGGAATCCGGATGTGCTTCACTGCCACGACTGGCAGACCGCGCTCGCTCCGCTCTATCTTCGGGAGATCCTTGGCGCGACGACGCCGTGTGTGCAAACGATTCACAATCTTGCGTTCCAAGGCCTGTTTCCGCGCGCGGTACTCGAGCCCCTTGGCGTTCCAGACTCGAGCTTCACCATTGAGGGGCTCGAGTTCTACGGCCAGGTTTCCTTTCTCAAGGCCGGGCTCGTATATGCCGACGCGCTCACTACGGTCAGCCCCACCTATGCGCGCGAGATACAGCATGAAGCGCTCGGATTCGGCCTGCACGGATTGCTCGCGCGCCGCCGTGACGCCCTCACCGGCATCCTGAACGGCATCGATGATCGGGTATGGGATCCCGCGACCGACCCGCATCTCGAGCAGTGCTACGGCGCGCAAACGCTGGAACTCAAGGTGGTCAACAAGGTCGTCCTTCGGCGCTCGCTAGGACTGGAGCAGGCGCCGGCCAAGGCGCTCATCGGGGTCGTCAGCCGACTGACGCGACAAAAGGGGATCGATCTCCTGGTCGAGGCTGCACCGCGCCTGCTCGAGCATCCGGTGCAGCTCGCCGTGCTCGGCGATGGCGAGCCCGAGTTCGCGCATGCACTGGCCGCACTGGCCGAAGCCCACCCCGGTCGCGTGGCCGTACGCGCCGGCTTCAATGAGCGGCTCGCCCACCGCATCGAAGCCGGGGCCGATCTCTTGCTGATGCCCTCGCGCTTCGAGCCCTGCGGCCTGAACCAGATGTACAGCCAGCGCTACGGCACCCCGCCGGTGGTTCGGCGCACCGGTGGCCTCGCCGATACGGTGACCGATTGCACACCGGACGCGCTCGAGCGCGGTGAGGCTTCAGGTTTCGTTTTCCAGGAAGCGAGCGCGGCCGCCCTCCTCGCCACGCTGGAGCGAGCGCTGCAGGTGTACCGTGACCGGCCGCGCTGGTACAAGCTGCAGCGCAACGGCATGCGGCGCGACTTCAGCTGGGCGGCAAGCGCGCGGCGCTATGCCGAGATCTACGAGCGCCTCGGGCGGGCGCGGCGCTGACTCAGGCCCAGAGCATCAGCCCGAGCTCGAGCGGGTGGGTCAGGCCCGGATGGTGGGGCACCATGCGGATGCGGTAATCGACCTGGCCGCAAAGCTCCGGCGTCATCTCGAGCACGAAGCGCGTCTCGTCCCCGCCACCGGGCGGCAGCGCTTGGAATCGGTAGGTCCTGCGATCGGCGGGGTGTGGCTTGCCATTCTCTCGAGACAAGGCGAGCTCCAACGAGACGTCTTCCGGCGCCAGCCCATTCAAGTGCACCGCGACCTCGAACGCGAGGGATTCGCCGAACTGCACCCGCCTCGGCGGCGTGTCGACGCGGCGCAGCGACACCCCGGACCAGGCGCCGCGCACGCGCGCCTTCCAATGCGCGACCTCGCGCGCCAGGCGGTGTCCGTCCTCGGCGTAACGCCGGCCCTGACGCGCAGCGGGCGCATAGAACTTCTCCACATACTCGTTCAGCATGCGCCGGCTGTTGAAGTGCGGCAGGATGCTCGCCATCGAGCGCTTTGCCATGCGCACCCAGCCCGGCGAAAAACCGAGCGGACCACGCGCATAGTAAAGCGGCACGACGTGGTCTTGTAGGATCTCGTACAGCGTGCGCGCCTCCTCGCGGTCGCGGCGCGCGGCGTCGTAGTTCTGGCCCGCGGGCTTGATCGCCCAGCCGTTCGTGCCGTCGTAACCCTCCTCCCACCAGCCATCGAGCACCGAGAGGTTCACCACGCCGTTGATGGCCGCCTTGATCCCGGAAGTGCCCGAGGCCTCGAGCGGATAGACCGGGTTGTTCAGCCAGACGTCGACCCCGGTCACCATGCGGCGTGCGAGGCGCAGGTCGTATCCCTCGACCAGCAGCACCTTGCCTTCGAACTCGGGCATGCGAGCGATCTCGGAGACGCGCCGGATGAGCTCCTGACCCGGCCCGTCCGCGGGGTGCGCCTTGCCCGCGAACACGAACACCACCGGGCGCTGCGGGTCGGAGACGATCCGCCGCAGCGCCTCCAGATCGTCGAACAGCAGCGTGGCGCGCTTGTAGGTCGCGAAGCGCCGTCCGAAGCCGATCGTGAGCACGTTCGGGTCGGCGGGGTCGGCATGGCGCAAGACCCGGTCGACGTGCGCTTCGCTGCCGCGATTGCGCGCGGTCTGCTCGGCGACTCGAAAGCGCGCCAGGTGCAGCATCTGCGACTTGAGGTACTGGCGCACGCTCCAGAACATGTGATCCGGGATCCGGTGGATCCCGTCGGCGCACTCCGGGCGCTCGAGGATTTCGGACCATTCGAGCCCCAGCACCCGCGCGAAAGTCTCGTTCCATTCTGGCGCGAGAAAGGTCGGCACGTGCACGGCGTTGGTCACATGCGTGATCGGGCTTTCCTGCGGCGGAACCTGTGGCCAGAGGTCGCGCAACAGCTCCGACGAAACACCCGCGTGCACGCGCGAAACGCCGTTCTGGAAGCGCGAGCCGCGCACCGCGAGCGCGGTCAAGTTGAAGTCCGCGCGACCCGGCATGCGTCCGAGCTGCAGCAATCGTTCGCTGTCCAGGCCCAGCTCGCGGCAGAATTCCTCGAAATAGACCTGCACGCTCGCTTCGGCGAAGTGATCGTGGCCCGCCGCCACCGCGGTATGCGTGGTGAACACCGTGCTCGCGGCCACCGCCTCGAGCGCGGCGTCGAAGTCGAGCCCCGCCTGAATCAGGCCGCGCATGCGCTCGAGGGTCAGGAACGCTGCATGTCCCTCGTTGATGTGCCAGACGCTCGGCGTGATACCGAGCGCGCGCAGCATGCGGCTGCCGCCGATGCCCAGGACGATCTCCTGCTCGATTCGGGTGGCGCGGTCCCCGCCGTAGAGCCGGAAGGTGATGGCGCGATCGGCCTCCGCGTTTTCCGCGACGTCGGTGTCGAGCAGATAAAGGCTGACATGCCCCACCCGCGCGCGCCACACCCTCGTTTGCACCGAGCGCCCCGGCAGCGCCACCTGCACGCGCAACTCGCCGCCGTCGGCGAGACGCACGGGATCGATCGGCAACGCTTCGAAGTCGGAGTGGATGTAGGCGGCGTTCTGGCGGCCTTCGGCGTCGATCGTCTGCGCGAAGTACCCCTGCCGGTAGAGCAACCCGACGCCGATAAAGGGCAGCCGCAGGTCGCTCGCCGTCTTGCAATGATCTCCCGCGAGAATGCCCAGTCCCCCGGAGTAGATCGGCAGGCTTTCGTGCAGGCCGAATTCGGCGCAGAAGTAGGCGACGAGGTCGTCATCGGCGATGCGTGCCGCGCCTTCGCGCCGCGCGGTATCGGCGCGGTAGGTGTCGTAGGCCGACAGCACCCGGTTGTAGGTTGCGACGAACGCCGGATCGTCGGCCGCCGCGAGGAGGCGAGCCTCGTCCACCCGGCGCAGCATCGCCTTGGGACTGTGGCCGACCGCTTGCCACAGGCGCGGATGAAGCCGCGAGAACAGCAGCCGCGTGGCGCGGTCCCAGCTGTACCACAAATCGCTCGCGAGCTCCTCGAGACGCGCGAGGCGGCGCGGGATCCTCGGGTTGACCTCGATCGCGTAGCGGGTGCCCGGGAGCGGCATTGGTTCGCTGTTCTTGTCTTTGCGCTGCACCCCGGGCGAGCCGGTGGCGCGCTGATTCAGGCCCCGATTCTAGCCTCTGCCCGGGCGCACGGCATCAGTCGAGCCCCAGTTCCTGCCAAAGGGCATCGACGCGACGGCGCACCTCGGCGTCCATGACGATCGGACGGCCCCAGGCGCGGGATGTCTCCCCGGGCCACTTGTGTGTGGCGTCGATGCCCATCTTGGAGCCCAGACCGGCCACCGGACTAGCGAAGTCAAGGTAATCGATGGGCGTGTGCTCCGCGATCAGCGTGTCGCGCGCAGGGTCGACCCGCGTGGTGATCGCCCACACGACTTCCTTCCAGTCGCGCACCGCGACGTCGTCATCCACCACGACGATGAACTTGGTGTACATGAACTGTCGCAGGAAGCTCCAGATGCCGAACATGACGCGCTTGGCGTGACCCGGATACTGCTTTTTCATGCTCACCACCGCCAGGCGGTACGAGCAGCCCTCGGGCGGCAGATAGAAGTCGACGATCTCGGGGAACTGCCTGGCGAGCAGCGGCACGAACACTTCGTTCAACGCGACGCCGAGCATCGCCGGCTCATCGGGAGGCTTGCCGGTGTAGGTGCTGTGATAGATCGGCGAGCGCCGCATGCTGATGCGCTCGATGGTGAGCACCGGAAAGCGCTCGACCTCGTTGTAATAGCCGGTGTGATCGCCGAACGGCCCTTCGAGCGCGGTATCCTCGGGCTGGATCGCGCCCTCGAGCACGATCTCCGCGGAGGCCGGCACTTGCAAGTCGTTGCCGATGCATTTCACGACCTCGGTGCGCGAGCCACGCAGCAGCCCGGCGAACTGATACTCGCCAAGCGCGTCCGGAACCGGCGTCACCGCGGCGAGGATCGTCGCCGGGTCGGCCCCGAGCGCCACCGCCACCGCAAACGGCTCGCCCGGATGCGCCAGGCCGTGATCGCGAAAGTCGAGCGCCCCGCCGCGATGCGCCAGCCAGCGCATGATCACGCGGTTCGGGCCGATCACCTGCTGGCGATAGATACCGAGATTCTGGCGCGGCTTGTGCGGGCCGCTGGTCACCGTCAGGCCCCAGGTGATGAGCGGACCGGCGTCCTGCGGCCAGCAGGTCTGAACCGGCAGGCGCGCGAGGTCGACGTCCTTGCCCTCCCAGACCACGTCCTGGCACGGCGCCGAGGCGATCACCTTCGGGGCCATGTCGAGCACCTTGGTGACCAGCCCCTTCAGCTCGGGGAGCTTCGCCCACAGATCGCGAAACCCCTTCGGCGCTTCAGGCTCGCGCAACGCGGCGAGCAGCCGGCCGATATCGCGCAGCGCGGCCGGGTCCTCGGACCCCATGGCGAGCGCGACCCGGCGCACCGTGCCGAACAGATTTCCGAGCACCGGGATCGAGTGCCCCTTCGGCCGCTCGAATAGAATCGCCGGCCCGCCGCGCTTGAGCGTGCGGTCGCAGATTTCGGTCATCTCGAGGCGCGGCGAGACTTCCGCGGTGACCCGCCGCAGCTCGCCCGCGGCCTCGAGCTGGGCGAGGAAGTCGCGCAGATCGGCGTAGCGCATCAGGGCCTGATGGCGCGCAGGCGTTCGCCGAGCGCCTCCGCGAAGTCGAACAGCTTCAGATCACGACCGAGCACCGGATAAGTCCGCTCGACCGCACCCAGGGTCAGCGTCAGCGTGGTTCGCCCGAACCAGCCCAGCGCGCCGAACGCGACCGCCGATGCCACGAGCAATGCGCCCGCGATGGGGAGCATGCGCGCCACCGCGCCCAGGCCCCGCATCGCGGACTGCACGACGCCTGCGATGCCCTGCCCGCCGCTCGCCGACCCGCTCTGCGCGGCGGCCACTTCCTCTGCCGCCGCGCCCGCGAGCGAGGCCAGCGGTCCCGACAGTAAGAACAGGATCAGCGCGACCACCACCAGCACCACGGCCCAGTTGATCTTGCGCGCATCGCGCGCGAATTCGATGCGCACGGCCGCCACCGCGGCAAGCGGCATTGTCTCCAGACGCTGTGTGCCCCGGTGTACCAGGTGCGACGGATACAGCATCAGGCTCGAGCCGCGCAGCGCGCCCCGAGCGAAGTCGAACCGCATCAGGGGAATGTCGCCGTCGTTCATCGCCACGGAAGCGCGCTCGGAAGGGGAAAGGATAGAACGATGCCTGCGAAGATCGCGCCGCCGACCCGGTTATTGTGCAGGAACGCCTTGAAACATCCCTCGCGCGTACGGCGGCGGATCAGCGGCCAATGGTAAGCCATCATCGCCGCCGCAGCCGCCAGACCGGCATAGAACGGCCAGCTCAGCTTGAGCGCCACGCCCAATCCGGTGAGTACCGCAAGCATCGCCGCGTAGCAGGCCATGACCGCGGCGACGTCGAATCGTCCAAGGGTCAGCGCCGACGTGCGGATGCCGACCCTGGCATCGTCGTCGCGATCGACCATCGCGTACTCGGTGTCGTAGGCAAAGGCGTAGAACACGTTCGCGGCGAGCAGCATCCAGCATTCCGCGGGCAGGCGGTTCTGGATCGCGGCGTAGGCCATCGGGATGCCGAAGCCGAACGCGATTCCGAGGTACGCCTGAGGCAGCGCGAAGAAACGCTTGGTGAAGGGATAAGTGGCGGCGATCGCAAGGGCGACGAACGAGAGCGCGATCGCCAGGCGATTCAGGAACAGCACCAGTCCGAAGGCGGCGAGCGCGAGCACCGCGCCCACGACAAGCGCCTCCCAAGGCTCGATTTCACGGGCGGCGAGTGGCCGGTTTCGGGTGCGCTCGACGTGCGGGTCAACCTTGCGATCGGCGAAGTCGTTGATCGCGCAGCCTGCCGAGCGCATCAGCAGGGTGCCCAGGATGAAGACCAGCAGGATCTCGATCGTCGGGTGCCCGCGGGACGCTAGCCAAACGGCCCAAAGCGTCGGCCACAGCAGAAGCAGCGTGCCGATCGGCTTGTCTAGCCGCACGAGGCGCTCGTAGGCGTCCAGGCGCCGGGTGATCGGGGCGAGCTTCACGGGGCGAAGCATAGCGCGGCGGCCCGGTTCGGCGCACCGCACGAGCGCCACGACCTACGCATCGGCGTACTCGTGCCGCCCCGCGAGCCATCGCTCGAGGTGGCGGCGCGCGGCAGCCGCATCCTGCTCGAGCAGGGTCTCGGCGGCCTCGTGCGCCGCACGCGCCAGCGCCTCGTCGCGCTCGAGGTCGGCAAAGCGCAGCAGCGGCACCCCGCTCTGGCGCTCGCCGAGGTATTCGCCGGGACCGCGCAGCCGGAGGTCCTGGCGCGCGATCTCGAACCCGTCGCGGCTCTCGTAGATCACCTTCAGGCGCGCGCGCGCCGGCTGCGAAAGCGGCGCCGCATAGAGCAGGATGCACACGCTCTCGCGCGTGCCGCGGCCGATGCGACCGCGCAGCTGGTGCAGCTGGGCGAGGCCGAAGCGCTCGGCATGCTCGATGACCATGAGCGAGGCGTTCGGCACGTCGACGCCGACCTCGATCACCGTGGTGGCTACCAACACCTGGGTGTTGCCCGCGACGAATGCCTGCATCGCCGCAGCCTTATCCGCAAGCGGCAGGCGACCGTGCAGCAGACCGACCTGCAGGCCCTTCAGCTCTCGCGACAGCGTCGCGAAGGTCTCGAGCGCCGCCTGCAGGTCGCGCTCCTTCGACTCCTCGATCACCGGACAGACCCAGTAAGCCTGCTGACCCTCGGCACAGGCGTCGCGGATGCGGGCGAGCACTTCGCCTCGACGCGCCGCCGCCACCAGCCGTGTAGCCACGGGACGCCGCCCCGGCGGCAACTCGTCGATCAGCGAGACATCGAGGTCCGCGTAGTAGGTCATGGCGAGGGTTCGTGGAATTGGCGTCGCACTCATCATCAGCTGGTGCGGCACTTCCTGCGTCGCATTCGCGCGCTCACCTTTCTTCTTCAGCGTCAGGCGCTGCTGCACGCCGAAGCGGTGCTGCTCGTCGACCACGACGAGGCCAAGGCGGGCGAACGTCACTCCCTGCTGAAACAGCGCATGGGTGCCGATGGCGATCGATGCCTCGCCCGAAGCGAGGGCCGAAAGCGCGCCGCGCCGCTCCTTGCCGGATAGCCCGCCGTGCAGCCAGGCAATGCTGACGCCGAGCGGCTCGAGCCAGGCCGAGAACTTGCGCAGGTGCTGCTCGGCGAGGATCTCGGTGGGTGCCATGACGGCGGCCTGGCGGCCCGCGTCGACCGCGGCGAGGCATGCGATGGCGGCGACGATCGTCTTGCCGCTGCCCACGTCGCCCTGCAGCAGGCGCTGCATCGGATGCGGCGTGGCGAGATCGCGCAGCACTTCCGCCATGGCGCGGCTCTGTGCGCGCGTCAGGCGAAACGGCAGTCGGCCGAGGAAACGCTTCATCAGCGGACCGTTAGCCGGCAACGCCACCGCGCCGCACCTGCGCCGCGCCCGGTAGGCGATGCGAAGCGAGAGCTGCTGAGCGAGCAGCTCGTCGAACTTCATGCGCTGCCAGGCCGGATGCGTGCGCTCGGCCAGCGCGGCAAGGTCGGCGCCCGGAGGCGGTCGATGCAGCGTCTCGAGCGCCTGCGAGAACTCGCCCAGCCGGTAACGCTCACGAACTTCTTCCGGCAACGAGTCGTCGAGCGCGACTTCGTCGAGCGCCTGGAGCACGAGCTTGCGCAGCATCGCCTGCGACAGCCCGGCCGTGATCGGATAAATAGCGGTGAGCGCCGTGGCGAGCGGCTCGCCGGGCGAGACGATGCGGTAGCGCGGATGCACCATCTCCGCGCCGGACCAGCCCGGGCGCACTTCGCCGAAGGCCCGCACCAGCCGGCCCTCCTCGGCGGCGCGTTCGAACTGCTTCAATTGGCTGCCGTAAAAGTTGAGGAAGCGCAGCACCAGTGCTCCGCCCTCGGCCGAGCGCGCGTGGACCACCAGTTGGCGCCGCGGGCGGAACGCGACCTCGGCGCGCTCGACGCGCGCTTCGATCAGCACCGGTGTACCGACGGCTGCGGCTGCGGGCGCCGTCAGTGCGGTCTCGTCCTCGTACCTGAGCGGCAGATGCAGCACCAGGTCGAAGCGCGAGCGGATATCGAGCTTCGCGAGCTTCGTCGCGAGTGCGGTGGGAAACGGGCCGGGCGAAGCGATCGCCTGGCGCGGCGTCGCCGCGCCGGCGCGAGCGCGCTTCGCCGGAGAGCTCACCCCGCGTACAGAATCGCGTCGATCTCGACCAGCGCGCCGCGCGGCAGGCTCGCGACGCCGATTGCGGCGCGCGCCGGGAACGGCTCCTTCACGTACTGCGCCATGATCTCGTTGGCCTTGGCGAAGTGCCCGAGGTCGGTGAGGTACACGGTCATGCGCACCGCATGCTCGAGCCCGAGGCCGGAGGCCTGCGCGATCGCCGCGAGGTTCTTGAAGACGCGATGGATCTGCGGCTCGATCCCGCCCGCGAGCTGCATGGTTGCCGGATCCAAACCGATCTGCCCCGACAGATAGACCGTATCGCCCGCGCGCACCGCCTGCGAATAGGTGCCGATAGCCGCCGGCGCGTCCTTGCTCTGGATTGCCTTCT
>Ga0326597_10007656_pt1 | contig 14654 bp, 12 predicted proteins | sample RVTome_12_FD_203789 | JGI IMG/M metagenome (GOLD analysis project Ga0326597, IMG submission 203789) | Soil microbial communities from uranium-contaminated site in the Upper Colorado River Basin, Wyoming, United States - RVT100D185 | ecosystem: Environmental > Terrestrial > Soil > Contaminated >... | reverse complement strand
CGGGGATGCCGCGCTCGCGCCTGCCCAGGCGCGGGTCGTCGTCGAGCTCACGAGTGGGGCACGGCTGACGCAGACGATCGACTACCCGAGCGGCAGCCCGCAGCGGCCGCTCACGGAGGAACAACTCGAGCGCAAGTTCATGGAGCTTGCCGCCCGGGCGATTAAAAAGAGCGCCGCAGAGCGCCTGTACGAGCAGTGCCGCAAAGTTGATCAACTCGAGGACGCAAATGCGCTGCGGCGGCACTGGACCGCCGGGACACTTTTCTGAAAGGACGACGATGACGATCGTGAAGCGTGTGGGGTTGCTGGTCGCAGCGGGAATGATCATGGGCTTGAGTGCGCAGGCGGTGCAGGCGCAGTCGGCGAAGCCGATTCGGTTCATCGTTGGCTTCCCGCCTGGCGGCGCGGTGGATCTCATCGCTCGCACAGTCGCGCCGGGAATCGGCGAAGCGATGGGCACGACGGTCGTCGTCGACAACCGCCCCGGTGCGAGTGGCGGGATCGGCGCGGAGCTCCTCGCCAAGGCCCCTCCGGACGGCACGACGATCGGCCTCATGAGCATCACTTCGATGGTGCTGAGGGTGCACATGACGCAGAACCCGAGTTACCACACGCTGCGCGATTTCACGCCGGTGACCAACGTCGGGCTCGTGCCCTTCGCAATTACGACGCATCCCAGCGTGCCCGCAAGATCGCTGAAGGAACTGATCGCGCTCGCGCGCTCGCAGCCCGGCAAGATCACGGTCGGCTCGCCCGGCACCGGCAGCCTTCAGCATCTCACCCTGGAGCTCCTCAACGACGCGGCGAAGATGAAGCTCCTGCATGTGCCTTACAAGGGAACCGGGCCTGCGATGACCGACGTTATGGGCGGGCACATCGACGGCATGGTTACCGCCATTTCGGGCGTCCTCACCGCGGCTAAGGACGGAAGGCTACGTGTGTTGGCGGTCACCGGCGAGAATCGCGCATCGACGCTGCCTGACGTGCCGACCTTGCAGGAGCAGGGCTTGAAAGGCCTCGTCGTGGTGAACTGGTATGCGATCTCCGGACCCGCGAACATGCAGGCAGCGCAGGTGAATGCGCTGCACGCAGCGATCGTCAAGACCGTCGCCTCGCCCGCCGTGCGCGACAAGCTCGTCAGCTCGGGCGTCGAACCCAAGACCGATGCGACACCGGCTGCGTTCGCTGCCTTTCTGCGCGACGAGTTCGCGCGGTGGGGCAAGGTCGTGAAGCAGACCGGCGTGGCGAAATAGCCATGGGCGCGATCACACGTTACACGTTCCGCGCGGCCGCCTGCGCGCTGGCTTTCGCTACGTCGGGCGCTGTCGCCCAGGATTTCGGGACGAAGCCGGTGCGCATCCTCGTCGGCTTTGCGCCTGGCGGCTCCAACGATCTCGTCGCGCGCGCCCTCGCGCCACGCATCGGCGCCGGCGGAGGCGCGCAGGCAATCGTCGAGAATCGTCCCGGCGCGAACGGCATGATCGCGGCCGAGCACGTGGCGCGCTCGACGCCCGACGGTCACACCGTGATACTCACGGGCGTCAGCACTTTCGTGCTGAACCCGCTCGTGTACCCGAAAGTGTCGTACGACACGCTGCGCGATTTCGCGCAAATTACCATGGTCGCGTCGATGCCGCAGATCATCGTGGCGCATCCTTCGCTGCCGGCAAAGGGGCTCAAGGACATTGCCGAGATCGCGCGCCGCTCGCCCGGCACGCTGAGCGCGGCGCATCCGGGGGTTGGCGGGCTCTCCCACCTCACGCTCGAGATGTTCAAAGGACTCGCGAATCTCCAGATCACCGACGTCGCTTATAAGGGGACCGGACCGGGGCTGACCGACGTCGTTGGCGGTCACGTTGCACTGCTGGTGAGCGACCTGCCGGCGCCGCTGCCGCTCGTGAAAGCGGGCAAGCTCCGCGCGCTCGCTGTGACCGGAGAGGCGCGCACGCCGCTGCTGCCCGATGTGCGCACCGCGCGCGAGCAGGGCTACGCGGGTCTGCAGGCGACGAACTGGCTCGGCGTGATGGCGCCGGCCAGAACGCCGCGCGCGGTGATCGATCGTCTGCACGCTGCGTTCACCGCAGCGACCGCTGCGCCCGAGACGCGCGAGATCTACGCGAAAGTAGGCGTCTCCGCGACGACGAGCAAGTCGCCGGACGCTTTCGCGGAGCTCGTCCGCAGCGAATTCGCGCGGTGGGAGAAAGTCGTGCGCGGGGCAAACGTAAAGCTCAAGTGACATGAGAATCGCGCGCTACAACGCAGTACGCGAGCCGGTGAGCCGCGCGCGTACCGGAGCCATCGTCGCCGACGGCGTGATCGGGGACCTGCGCCCGGGCTACGCGAAGTACTTGCTCGAAGAGGCGGGTGACTCGCAGGGACGCGAGATTGCAGCGCTCCGGATACCCGCGGACGTGAGGTACATTCTGCACGTGGGCGAGCCCGCGCTTTCCGCACTCGAAACGAGCGCGCAGTGGCTCTCGAGGGTCCATGCACGCGAGCCGGCCGCGCGCGGCGTCGACGGCGAGGCGCTTTTCACACCCGTCGCACAGGCGCGCCTGCACAATCCGCTGAAGCCCTCGCGCATCATCGTCGTCGAAGGCGGTCCAGCGGGCGATGCGGCACCCACGTTCGTCGACTGGCCGTCGGCGTGCGTGATGGGCCCGGTGCGCGACCTGCCGCTCCCTGCGTCCGTGAAAACGTTGAGCTTTCGCGCCGGCCTTGGCGTGGTCATCGGCAGAGCGTGCCGCGGTATCGCCGAAGCGACTGCGCCGGGCTGCGTCGCCGGCTACACGGTGGCGAACGCGGTGGAAGGCACCGGGGACATTCCTTACCGGCGCTGCATCATCGGTCCCTGTCTCGTCACGCCTGAGGACGTGCGCGAAGTCGCGGCGCTGCGGAGTGCGACCCGCGTGAACGGCGTTGCGTCGGCCTTGGCCGCGGCATCGAAGTGGCCGCTCGCGCGGCTCGTTTCGAAGCTTTCGGCCTACGGCCTCGAGCCCGGCGACGTGATCGTGGCCGTGGAGAGCGCGCAGGCGGGAGCGCAGCTACGCGCAGGCGACGTGCTCGAAACGGAGATCGAAGGTTTCGGAATCATGCGCAATGCAGTCGTCGCGGAAAGCGGGGACGCTTGGAAACCGCGGGAACGAACAACCAGTGACATCGGAGGATAGTGTGAAGTTGAAGGACATCAAAGAAGCGGACGTGATCGTCGTGGGGGCGGGCAACGCGGCGCTGTGCGCGGCGCTCGCCGCGAAGGACGCGGGCGCGAACCCGGTGGTGCTGGAGACCGCGCCGATGGCGGAGCGCGGCGGGAATACTTTCTTTGTGGCGGGCTCGACGCGCTGGATCTTCAACACCATCGACGACGTGCGCGAAGTGCTCGACCTCTCGGAGGAGGAGCTGCGCACCGTAGACTTCGGCACCTACAGCCGCGAGGATTTCCTCGAGGACATGGGCCGGCTCACGCAGTATCGCTGCGACCCCGACCTCACCGAAATCCTCGTCGACAACGCGCGCCAGACGCTGGTGTGGATGAGGACCAAAGGCATCCGCTTCGAGCCCATGTACAAGGGGCAGTCGCAGAAGATAGACGGCCGCGTGAAGTTCTTCGGCGGCCAGATTTGCAACTTCTGGGGCGGCGGAGCGGAGTTGAGCCCTGCGCTTTTCCGCGCGGCGGAGAAGGCCGGGATCCCGGTGCTGTACGAAACCACCGCGCTCTCACTCGTCTACGAGCACGGGAAAGTCTGCGGCGTCGTCGCGGAAAGCGAGGGCGAGCGGCACGAGTTGCGCGGCAAAGCGGTGGTGCTCGCCTGCGGCGGGTTCGAGTCGAACGCCGAGATGCGTGCGCGCTATCTCGGCCCCGGCTACGACCTCGCGAAAGTCCGCGGCACGCAGTACAACAACGGCGCGGGCATCAAGATGGCACTCCATATCGGAGCGATGCCCGCAGGCCACTGGTCGGGCGCGCACGCGGTCGGCTGGGACCGCAATGCGCCGACCTTCGGCGACCGCGAAGTCGGCGACGGCTTTCAGAAGCACAGCTACATCTTCTCGATTATGGTGAACGCGAACGGCGAGCGCTTCGTCGACGAAGGCGCGGATTTCCGCAACTTCACCTACGCGAAGTACGGCCACGTCGTCCAGCAGCAGCCGGGCATGTTCGCATGGCAGGTTTTCGATCAGAAGGTCGAGCACCTCCTGCGTGACGAGTACCGCATCAGGCAGGTGACCAAAGTCCAGGCGAACACGCTGGAAGAGCTCGCAGGCAAGCTCGAGGGGGTCGATCGCGAAGGGTTCCTCAAGACCGTCGCCGAATACAACAAGGCAGTGCGCACGGACGTGCCGTTCTCGCCAGTGGTGAAAGACGGGCGCGGCACGAAAGGCCTCGCCGTCCCCAAGTCGAACTGGGCGAACACGATCGACACCCCACCGTTCCAGGCGTATGCGGTCACGTGCGGTGTCACTTTCACTTTCGGCGGCGTGAAGATCTCGACCGAAGGCAACGTGCAGAATGTCGGCGGGCGCGACATCCCGGGCCTTTATGCTGCGGGCGAGATGGTCGGCGGGCTTTTCTATTTCAACTACCCGAGCGGCAGCGGGCTGGTATCCGGCGCGGTGTTCGGGCGTCTTGCGGGCACGAGCGCGGCGCGGCACGCGCTCAGGTCCTGACGGGGCACGCGAGCGATGGCGCGCAAGGCGGGAACGGCGGCGCGCGAGCCGGTCACCCGAGCGGCCGACAGCGCCGAGCAGATCTACGAACGCGTGAAGACGATGGCGATGACTTTCGAGATACGCCCCGGCCAGCGCGTGAACGAGGTCGAGATCGCGAAGTCGCTCAACCTGAGCCGCACGCCGCTGCGCGAAGCGCTGAACCGGCTCATGGTCGAAGGCTTTCTTACCCGCGCCCCCAACCGCGGCTTCATCGGCCGTCCCCTGGACGCGAAGCAGGTGTTCGACCTCTACGAGCTCAGGCGCGCCCTGGAGGCGAGCATCGTGGGAATCGCGTGCGAGCGCGCGACCGATGACGAGCTCCTCGAGCTCGAGCGTTTCGTGAAGTCATCGAAAGACCGCACCGAGGACACGAACGCGTCAAGCCTGCTCGCGCTCGACGAGCAGTTCCATGAGCGCGTCGCGCGTCTCACGCGCAACGAGGAGATGGTGCGCGCGCTGAAGTCGATCAACGCGCGCATCCATTACTTCCGCTGGATAGACATGCAGAACGGCCGGCGGCGCTACACCCAGCAGGAGCACATGCGTATCGTCAAGTCGCTGAAAGAGCGCGACGCGGCTGCCGTTACGAGGCTGATGGAAGGCCATATCTCGCGACGGCTCGACCGGATCGTCGAAGTGATCCGCATGGGCTTCGCCGAAATCTACATGCGCGATCGCAGTACCGAATCGGAAAGCGCATGAGGCGACTCGCCCTCATCGGCTTCGGCGGTCTCGGGCGCATCGTGGCGCAACACCTAAGGAGCGACCCGAAGCTAAGATTCGTCGCAGTCGGCGCGCGGGCGCACCAGGCCGAGGCAATTCGCGCGTTGCTCGGCGACGTGCCGGTGGTGGAAAGTGCGGATGCGCTCCTCGCGTGCAGACCCGATCTCGTCGTCGAGTGTGCGAGCCACGGCGCATTCAAACAGTACGCGGAGCCCGTGCTCGGCGGCGGTATCGAGATGATCGCGGTCTCCTCCGGCGTCCTCGCCGATGGCGGTTACCGCGAGCGGGTGCTGCGCACCGCGGAAGCCGCGGGCGCCTCGCTCGAAATACCGGCCGGGGCGATCGGCGCCATAGACGTGATCGCAGCCGCGCGTGCGGTAGGGCTTGCGCATGTCGCCTACGTCACGCGCAAGAACCCCAAAGCGTGGCGCAACACGCCGGCGGCGGAGATGGTCGATCTCGACCGCGTCAGCGCGCCCGAGCTTTTCTTCGACGAAGCTGCGGATCGCGCGGCGCTCGTGTTCACCGACAAGGCGAACGTCTGCGCGACGCTCGCGATCGCCGGCATCGGCTTCGAGCGCACGCGCGCGCAGTTCTGGGTCGATCCCGGGGTGACCAAGAGCGTCCATCACATCGAAGCCGAAGGCCCCTGCGGGACGCTCAGGATAGAGCTCGCAAATAACGTCGCACCCAGCAACGGCAAAGCCTCGCTCCTCACCGCCATGAGCATCGTGCGCGCGGTGCGTAACCGCTCCGCTGTGCTACGGATCTGAAGCGATGGCCGGAGACGTTCCTTTGCATATGCCCGGCAATGCGCCGGCCACAGGCGTGCCGCGCCAGCGCCTGCCGTCGCCTTATCGCCCCGAGGTCGAGGCTGCAAGCGCCGCGCTGGACGCGCTCGGCGCGCACTTTTCGTGGCCGCCGGTCGCGGCAAGAGCCACGCCGTGGATAGCGGCGGTGCGGCGCGACCCGGCGCCGTTCTGGGCCTTGGAGAGCCTGCTCGCCGAGTACCCGATATCGAGCGACGAAGGCCTCGCGCTCATGCGGCTTGCGGAAGCGCTGCTGCGCGTGCCGGACCGTGACACCGCGATCGCACTGACCGCCGATCAGCTCGGCCGCGCGGATTTCTTATCGCACAAGGGCCACGGCCTCGCGGCGGTCTCGGCGCGCGCGCTTGCGCTGGCGAAATCGATGCTTCCGGCGGCGGACGAAGCGCACCAGGGTCTGGTGCGGCGCCTGGGCGCCGACGCGGTGGTGACGATCGCCAGCCGCGCGGTCCAGCTCCTCGGGCGGCAATTCGTGCTGGGCGAGAGCATCGACGAGGCGTTGACGCGCGCCGACGAGCTGCGGCGCGAGAACCGCCGGCTTCGCTTCAGCTACGACATGCTGGGTGAAGGCGCGCGTACCGAAGCCGCCGCATCGGCGTACTTCCAGGACTATGGTCTTGCCATACAAAGAGTCGCCGCGCGCGCCGATTCGCAGCTCGCGCCGGAAGATCGAGACGGCGTTTCGATCAAGCTCTCCGCTCTTTTCGCGCGCTACGAGGAGACGCAGCACGCGCGCGTCATCGCTACGCTCGTGCCGCGTGCAGGGATGTTGTGCGGTCTCGCGGCTGCAGCAGGCATCAATCTCACCATAGACGCCGAAGAGAGCGAGCGCCTCGAGCTGTCGCTCGACGTCTTCGAAGCGCTGCTCGAGCGCATCGCTCGCACGCATCCACAGTGGACCGGGTTCGGTCTTGCCATCCAGGCTTACCAGACTCGTGCGGCCGATGTGGTCGCGCACGCGATCGAGCTCGCGCGGCGCCATCGCACGAGACTCATGGTGCGGCTCGTGAAAGGCGCGTACTGGGACGCGGAAGTCAAGCGCGCTCAGGTGATGGGCACCGATGCATATCCGGTGTACACGCACAAGCACCATACCGATTTGAGCTACCTTGCGTGTGCGCGCGCGCTTCTCCAGGCCCCGGACGCAGTCTACGCGCAGCTCGCGAGCCACAACGCGGCGACCATCGCAGCCGTGCTCGAGCTTGCGCGCGAGAGCGGCGCGGCTTTCGAGCTCCAGCGTCTGCATGGCATGGGCGAGAGCATTTACCAGCAGGTGCTGACGTCGGAAGCCGTGCCGTGCCGCATCTATGCGCCGGTCGGCGAGTACCGCGACCTGCTCGCGTACCTCGTGCGGCGGCTGCTCGAGAACGGCGCGAACTCTTCTTTCGTGCACCAGCTCGCTGATCGCGATGTCCCGATGGCGGATCTGCTGCGCTCGCCGCTGCGCGTGGAAACGCGTCCGGCGCTGCCGCTGCCGCGAGCGCTCTACGGCGCAGATCGCGCGAACAGCCGGGGCCTCGATCTCACCATTCGCAACGAGCGCGCGCAACTGATCGGGGCTTACGCGGGTACCTCGGTGCTCGCGGTGAGCGATCTTACCACCGATCGCGTGCGAGACATCATGGATGCGCTCGGGCGCAGCGCGCGCGAGTGGTCGCTGCGGCCGGTGGACGAACGCGCTGCAATGCTCGAGGCAGCGGCGGACGGCCTCGAAGCGGACGTGCCGCGCTGGGCCGCGCTCGTCGTTACCGAAGGACGCAAGACCGCGGATGACGCGGTCGCGGAAGTGCGCGAGACGATCGATTTCCTGCGCTATTACGCAGTCGAGGCGCGGCGGCTACTCGCACCGCGCGCGCTGCCGGGGCCGACCGGCGAATCGAACGAGCTCCGCCTGCGAGGCCGGGGGGTGTGGGTATGCATTTCCCCGTGGAATTTCCCGCTGGCGATATTCATCGGACAGGTGGCCGCCGCGCTTGTCACCGGCAACGCCGTCGCCGCCAAGCCCGCCGAAGAAACGCCGGGGATCGCGGCCGCAATGGTCGAGTGGCTGCATCGCTGCGGTGTCCCCGCCGACGTGCTCGCGCTGTGCGCAGGCGCCGGCGAGAGCGTCGGCGCTGCGCTCGTCGCGAACCCGCTTACCGCCGGTGTCGCGTTCACCGGATCGACCGCCGTCGCGCGCACCATCGCGAGTACGCTGCTCGGCACGACACAGCGACGCGTGCTCGTGCCGCTCATCGCCGAGACCGGCGGCATCAACGCGATGATCGTCGACACGACGGCGCTGCCCGAGCAGACGGTCGACGCGGTGGTCGCGAGCACGTTTCGCTCGGCGGGACAGCGCTGCTCGGCCCTGAGGCTTCTCTGCGTACACGAGGCCACCGCGGACGCGGTGATCGACATGCTGTGCGGCGCGCTCGCGGAGCTCGTGGTCGGCGACCCGGCGGATCCCGCGACCGATGTCGGACCCGTAATCGATGCCGCTGCCCGCGCGCAGCTCGAGAAACAAATCGCGCAGCTCGAGCGTAAAGGCCGCCTCGTCGCACGTGTGAAGCTGGCTGCCGCATTAGACGGCGACTACGTCGCGCCGTGCATCTACGAAGTCGGGCGAGTGGAAGACGCAGACGAGGAAATCTTCGGGCCGGTGCTCCAGGTCGTGCGCTGGTCGGGCCAGGTCGAGGCGCTGATCGAGCGCGTCAACGCGCTCGGCTACGGCCTCACGCTGGGCGTGCAAACGCGCCTCGACGGCCGCGCCGAGCGCATCGCTGCCTGCGCCCGCGTTGGCAACGTCTATGTAAATCGCAGCATGACCGGTGCGGTCGTAGGCGTTCAGCCTTTCGGCGGCGAAGGCCTGAGCGGCACTGGCCCCAAGGCGGGCGGGCCGCACTACCTGCCGCGCTTCTGCGTCGAGCAGACCGTCACCATCAACACGGCCGCGGCCGGCGGCAACGCCGCGCTGCTGTCATCGATTCACGACTAAGGCGGCGGCAATGAAGCGCCGTGTGCAACAGGAGGTACGAGATGGATCGTTTCAATGGCGCTGAAGCCGCGGTAAGGATGCTGCAGTTGAACGGCGTGCACCACATATTCGGGCTGTGCGGAGACACCAGCCTGCCTTTCTACGACGCGCTCTGCACGATGGAGCACGGTATAACGCATGTGCTTACGCGCGACGAGCGCAGCGCTTCGTACATGGCCGACGGCTATGCGCGCGTCACCGGCAAGCCTGGCGTATGCGAAGGGCCGAGCGGCGGCGGCGCCACCTATTTGATCCCGGGCCTGGTCGAAGCGAACGAGTCGAGCATTCCCGTGCTCGGCATCACGTCCGACGTTCCGGTGCTTTCGCGCGGCCGCTATCCGCTCACCGAGCTCGACCAGGCGGCACTTTACAAGCCGCTCACGAAGTGGAACACGGTATGCGATCGCCCCGAGCAGATTCCGCAGGCTTTCAGGAGCGCGTTCCGCGAGATGACGACCGGGCGCCCCGGCGCCGCGCACATCGGCCTCCCGTACGACATCATGAAAGCGCGGGTCGACCCCGCCGATCTGTGGGCGCAGCAGGGCCATGACCGTTATCCCGCGTGGCGCGTCGTCGCGGAAACCTCCGCGATAGAAGCCGCGGGCGCGGCGATACTGCAGGCGCGTGCGCCCATCTTCATCTGCGGCGGCGGCGTCATCATTTCGGGCGCGATGGCGGTGCTCGACAAAGTCGCGACGCTGCTAGGTGCGCCGGTGTGCACGACGGTGAGCGGCAAAGGCAGCTTGTCCGAGCGCCATCCCCTGTGCGCGGGCGTCGTGGGCGCGAATGGCGGCGTGGTGGCGACCCGCGAAGTGGTGCAGCAGGCCGATCTTGTCGTCTTCATCGGCTGCCGCGCCGGCTCTACGACGACCGAACACTGGAAGAACCCGCCGCGCGACGTGCCGATCGTGCACATCGACATCGATCCTTCGGTGATTTCGGCGAACTACCAGACTGCGCACGCGGTGGTCGGCGACGCACGCCTCGTGCTCGAAGCGCTGCATGCCTTTCTCGCGGCAAACGCCTCGCAGCGCACGCGCGGCGAATTCGACGGCAAAGCCGTGGTCGCCCGAGCGCGCAAGGCGAAATTCGATGCATTCGACAAGATTGCAGGCGATCGCGCGCGGCCGATACGACCCGAGCGCGTGCTGCGCGAGCTCCACCGCGTGCTGCCGAGCGACGCGACCGTGGTCGCCGATCCCGGCACGCCGTGTCCATACGTCTCCGGTTATTACGAAGTACTCGAGCCGGGCCGCAATTTCATCACCAACCGGGCGCACGGCGCGCTCGGCTATTCCATGGCCGCTGCCACGGGCGCGTGGTTCGGTCGGCCGTCGTCGAGGTGCGTGTCGCTCATGGGCGATGGGAGCTTCGGCTTCACCGTAGGCGAGCTTGAAACGATCACGCGCTACAAGGTGCCACTTCTCATGATCGTCTTCTCCAACGCGACTTTCGGCTGGATCAAGGCGAGCCAGAAGGCGAGCTACGGCAAGCGCTATTTCTCCGTCGACTTCTCCCGCACCGAGCACGCGCGGGTCGCCGCCGAGTACGGCGTGAAGTCGTGGAAAGTCGAGGATCCGGAGGAGCTCAGAAGCGTCGTGCAGCAAGCCGCGGAGTATGGCGGGCCTGCGCTCGTCGACGTGGTTGCGCAGTCGCTAGAGGAAGCAGCCGCGCCGGTGCTCCAGTGGATGGGATGAAAACCGACGTCGTGGTCATTGGCGGCGGTGTCGTCGGCTGCGCCGTCGCCTATTACCTCACGAAGGCGGGCGCGCGCGTGACGATCGTCGAGCAATCGGTGGTCGGCAGCGGGGCCTCGTCGGCGAACTCGGGCGCGATCGCCATGGCGACCAAGAAGCCGGGGCTTTCGCTCGATCTGGCGATGGCGAGCCAGCGAATGTACTCCGGGCTCGGCGACGAGCTCGGAGTGGATCTCGAATACTCGGTGCAGGGCAATCTCATCGTCGCCGAGAGCGAAACCGAGGCGGTGTTTCTCGACAAGCTCGCATTGCATCAGCAGGCTGTCGGTGTGCCTGCGCAGATCGTCGACAGCGCGCGCTGCAGTGCGTTGAACCCGCTGCTCGAAGGACCGGTGTTTTCGGGACTGTATTGTGCTACCGACGCGCAGGTGAATCCGTTCAGGGTGACGCAGGCGTTCGCGAGTGCCGCGCAGAACCGCGGCGCACGCGTGCTCGTCCGCACGCGCGTCGAAGGAATAGAGCTGCGCAATGGCCGTGTAGGCGCCGTCGCGATATCGAATGGAAAAGTGGACACGCAGTGGGTGGTCAATGCAGCCGGTGCCCATGCGGACGCGATAGGAAAGCTCGTCGGTGTGGAACACGGCGTCAAACCGCGGCGCGGGCAGATCGCGGTACTGGAGGCGACATCGCAAATGCCTTCAGTGCGCGTCGCCGTCGCCGGGTCGCTCCTGGCGAAACACGGACCCGGTGCAGGTGGCAAGTCCAGCGCGAACGTGGCCTTGAGTTATCTCAGCCGGCCGCTGAGCGGAACGGTGCTGCTCGGCAGCACGAACGAATTCGCGGGTTTCGATACGCGCACTACGGCGCAAGGCATCGCGGAGATCTGCGCGGGTGCGGCGCGGCTCATGCCGCGGCTCGGGGAGATGAGCGTGGTGCGCACGTGGGCGGGGTTGCGACCTTACTGCGTCACGGGGCCGGTACTCGGCGATGGCGGTGGCCCCGAGGGTTACGTCACCGCGATTGGCCATGGGGGCGACGGCGTGGCGCTCTCGCCGATCACAGGCGTGTACGTCGCGGACTACATCGAGCGCGAGGCGAACCGCTACGACGTCCGCACATTTTTAGACCTGACGATGCGCGAGGCGGCGAGGGCATGAACGACTACAGCATAACGCCCGGTGACGCGATCACTCTCACTGTCGACGGTAGCCCGGTCGAAGCCCGCCGGGGGCAGACGATCGCGGCGGCGCTCGTTGCGAGCGGCAGGCGCACGTTCAGGGAGACGCGTATGAACGGCAGGCCCCGAGGTCTCTACTGCGGCATGGGCGTGTGCTTCGACTGCATCGTGAAAGTTGGCGGTGAGACGGTGCGCTCATGCATGACGCCCGTCGAAGACGGCATGCGGGTGACGCTGCCTGTGCAGCTCACACGAGCGGGGGCCGAGCGATGACTGCCGTCAGAGAGACCGATGTTGCGGTGATCGGCGCCGGGCCAGCAGGCTTGTCGGCGGCGCTCGCTGCTGCACAGGCGGGCGTGCGTGTGACGGTGGTTGATGAGTATCCGGCGCCCGGCGGCCAGTTCTACAAACAGCTCGCGGCGGGTTTCAGGGTGGGAAACCGCGCGCAGCTTCCTTACGACTACACCAAAGGCGACGCGCTGCTCGCGCGCGTGCGGGCGGCTCCGATCGAAATCCTGAACGACGCACTGGTCTGGGGCTCGTTCGAGCCGGGCGTGCTCGAAATCAAGCATCGCGGTGCAATGGGCAGGCTGCGCTACCGCGCCGCGATCGTCGCGACCGGTGCATGCGAGCGGCCTGCGGTTTTTCCGGGATGGGATCTTCCGGGCGTGATGACCCCGGGAGGCGCGCAGACGCTCGTGAAGACGCAGCGTGTACTTCCCGGAAAGCGCATCGTGCTGGCGGGCTCGGGACCGTTTCTGATGCCTGTTGCCAACACGCTCATTCAAGCCGGAGCGAAGATCGTCGCGATCTACGAAGCGACGACGCCGCGCGAATGGGTGCGGCACGCTCCGCGTCTGTGGGGCCATTGGGCACGCATGAGCGAAGCGCTGCGCTACTGGCGCGCGATCCGCGGAGCGCGCGTGCCGGTGCGGTTCGGTTACATGGTCGTACGCGCCGAAGGCGAAGACGCGCTCGAGCGCGTCGTGCTCATGCGGTGCGATCGCGACGGCAATCTCATCCCCGGCACTGAGGTCACCGAACCCGCGGACACCCTGTGCGCGGGCTACGGGTTCATTCCTTCGGTGCAGTTGACGCATATGCTGGGCTGCGAGCACACCTACCATACCGCTAGGGGCGGCTGGGTACCCGCGCACGACGACGCCATGCAAACGAGCGTGGCGGGGGTTTTCGTCGCAGGTGAAGTCGCGGCCATCGGCGGTGCGCACGCGGCGATGGCCGAAGGCACGCTCGCGGGCCTGCACGCCGCCCGCACCGTCGGCAGGCCCGTGAGCGACAGCGCTGTTTCCGGTGCGGCGACCGGCCGGGCGCAGCACCGCGCCTTCGCGGAGCTCGTGAGCGATATTTTCGCGGTCAAGCCAGGCGTCCTTGATTGCATCACCGACGACACGCTGGTGTGCCGCTGCGAGGAAGTCACGGCGCGCGAGATACGCGCTGCGGCGATCGCCTGGGGCGCGAACGTGAATTTCGTGAAAGGCGTCACCCGCTGCGGAATGGGCTATTGCCAGGGGCGCGTGTGCGGAAGCCTGCTCGAAGGGCTCATCGCGCAGGCGCTCGCTGTCCCTCCCGATAGCGTCGATTTCCTGCACGTGCGCGCGCCGCTGAAGCCGGTGACGGTGCGCGACCTCGCGGCGCTCGCGGAGCGGGACTGAATGAAGGTCGCCTTCCTGGGGCTCGGCGCCGTGGGCCGCGAAGTGCTTAGATACCTCGCCGCGACCGAGACGCAGGTCGCCGTGCTGGGCGCGCTGGTCGCGCATCCTGGGCAGCGCCGGGAGTGCGCTGCGTTCGTCACCTTGGACGAGATCCTCGCAGCAGGACCTGACCTCGTCGTGGAATGTGCGAGGCAGCACGTGCTCGAAGATGCCGGTCCCCGGGTCCTGCGCAGCGGAACGAGCTTGGTCGTGGCCTCTGTGGGGGCACTTGCATCTGAAGAGGCCTTCGAGCGCCTGCGAAGTGCAGCCGATGCGGGCGCCGCGCAGATCTTCGTGCCAGCGGGTGCGCTTGCGGGCATCGATGCGCTCGCCGCGGCGAGGCACGTGGGTATCGAGAGCGTGCGCTACACGCGGCGCGCGCCGCCCTCGACGTGGGTCAGATCGGGCGCCATGCAGGAATCCGATGCGCGCGCGCTCGATCGCGCGCATGTCCTTTTCGAAGGGAGCGCGCGCGAGGCCGCACGGCGCTACCCCAAGAACGCCAACGTCACCGCGACCATCGCACTCGCGGCGCTCGGCTTCGAGCGCACTCGCGTCACGCTGCTCGCCGATCCTGCGGCGACCTCGAACGTTCACGTGATCGAAGCCGAAGGCGCGTTCGGGCGTCTCTCCACCGAGGTGTCCGCGACGCCACTCGCGGGCAGCACATCCTCCCGGATCGTTGCGGGAAGCCTCGCGCGCGCCATCCTCGCGCACACCGGACGGATCGCGGTGTAACGCAAACGGAGCTTTTTAATTTATAGCTTCGTCAGTAAAAACTATGGGCGAGTT
>Ga0326597_10007655_pt1 | contig 14655 bp, 11 predicted proteins | sample RVTome_12_FD_203789 | JGI IMG/M metagenome (GOLD analysis project Ga0326597, IMG submission 203789) | Soil microbial communities from uranium-contaminated site in the Upper Colorado River Basin, Wyoming, United States - RVT100D185 | ecosystem: Environmental > Terrestrial > Soil > Contaminated >... | reverse complement strand
CGAGGAGTACGGCCAGCTGATGGTCGAGATGGCCCGCTTCATCAAGCCGATCCTGGCCATGACCCCGCCCGACCCGACCAGCCTCGATCCGCGACCCCTGATGCCCCTGGCGAGTCTCGCGCGGAGCTTCCAGCAGCTGCCGCAGCGCCAGCAGGCGGTCTTCGTCCAGCTGATGACGATGAGCGCCTCGGACTTCCTCGACCAGTGGTTCGAGACGGATCCGCTCAAGGCCACGATGGCCGCCTCCGGGATCATCGGGACGTACCAGGGGGTGAAGAGTCCCGGCACCGCCTACGTCCTCCTTCACCACTACATGGGCGAGATCGACGGAGCGTTCCGAGCCTGGGGCATCCCCAAGGGTGGCACCGGCGGGATCAGCAACGCGATCGGCAACGCGGCTCGCGCGCTCGGGGCGGAGATCCGCACGGAAGCCCCGGTGGCGCGTGTGCTCGTCCGCGACGGGCGGGCGATCGGCGTGGCCCTCGAGTCGGGCGAGGAGATCCGTGGCGACTCGGTGCTGAGCTCGCTCGACTCCCGGCTCACCTTCTTCGGGCTGCTCGAGCCCGGTACGCTCGAGCCCGCATTCGAGGACGAGCTCCGGCGGTTCAAGTTCCGTGGCTCGTCGGGCAAGGTCAACCTGGCGGTCGATCGCCTGCCGGAGTTCACGTGCCTGCCCGGCCAGGGAAGGCACCTCCGCGGCGCGATCAGCTTCAGCCCGTCGATCGATGATATGGAGACGGCCTACGACGACGCGAAGTACGGCCACTTCAGCCGGAAGCCGTACATCGACATGATCATTCCGACGCTGGTGGACCCGTCGATGGCGCCGCCGGGCGAGCACGTCATCAGCTGCTTCGTCCAGTACGCGCCGTACAAGCTGGCCCCGGAGCTCGGGTCCTGGGACGACCAGCGCGAGGCGTTCGGCGACGCGGTGGTCGACCGGATCGCCGAGTTCGCCCCGAAGTTCCGCGACAGCATCCTGTTCCGCAACGTGCAGACGCCGCTCGACATCGAGCGAACCACGGGGCTGTCCGAGGGCAACATCTTCCAGGGCGAGCTGAGCCTCGAACAGCTCTTCTTCAACCGGCCAGTGCCCGGGTTTGCGCGCTTCCGAACGCCGGTTCGCGACCTCTGGCTGTGCGGCTCGGCGACGCATCCGGGCGGCGGGATCATGGGCGCCAACGGACGGATCGCCGCGCTCGAGGTCCTCCGGGCGCGCGGTCGGCGGGCGGCCTGAGCGATGGCCACGAACGCCTACGACGCGGTCGTCATCGGTGGCGGCCACAACGGGCTGGTGACCGCCGCCTACCTCGGGCGTGCCGGCCTCCGCACGGTGGTGCTCGAGCGGCGCGAGACGGTCGGCGGTGCCGCGGCCACCGGCGAGCTGGCGCCCGGTGCCAGGGTCCCGACGCTCGCCCACACCGTGGGGCGGCTGCGGCCATCGGTGGTCCGCGAGCTGGGGCTCAAGCGCCACGGCCTCACGCTGGTCGGGCCGGAGGTACGCGCTTTTGCGCCCGGGCTCGACGGTCGAGGGGTCGTTCTCTGGTCGGACGTCGAGCGGACGGCAGCCGGGGTGCGGGCCGCGTCGAGCGCCGATGGCGAACGCTACGCCGGGTTCGATCGGCTGGTCCGCTCGCTCGGACGGTTCCTGGGCGAGCTGGCGGCGCGGACCCCGCCCGACATCGAATCGCCAGGCCTCGGGGACGCCATCGCCGGCCTGCAGCTGGGTCGGACCTTTCGGGGCCTGGGCCAGCGCGACGCACGAAGGATCACGCGTGTCCTGCCGATGGCCGTCGCGGACTTCGTGGCGGAATGGTTCGAGTCCGATGCGCTGCAGGCCGCGATCGCCTGGCGCGGGGTGCAGTACACCGCGATGGGGCCATGGTCGGCCGGGACGACCGCCGTGCTGCTCGCCGATTCGGCGGGCAACGACGGCGGAGCGGCCGGCCAGACGGTCTTTGCGCGCGGCGGTCCGGGTGCGCTTAGTGCCGCCATCGAGGCGGCGGCGCGCGCGGCCGGGGTCGACATCCGGACGGGCGCCGAGGTCGGCTCGATCACTTCCCGCGACGGGCGTGTCACGGGCGTGGTGCTGGTGGGTGGCGAGGAGATCGGCGCGTCGGTGGTGGTGGCCGGCATCGACCCAAAGCAGGTCCTGACCCGGCTCGCCGACCCCGTGGCGATCGGTCCGAGCCTTCGCTGGCGGGCGGGCAACATCCGCACGCCGGGTTCGGTCGCCAAGGTCAACCTCGTGCTCGCGGCGCTCCCGAGGTTCACCGCGGCCGCCGGCGACGACGCTCTCATCCGCGGTCGGATCCTGGTCGCGCCGGGCATCGACCCACTCGAGCGAGCGCACGATGCCGGCAAGTTCGGCCGGCCATCCGACCGCCCGGTGATGGAGGCAACGATCCCGTCGCTCGCCGACCCGTCGCTGGTGGACGCCGCGACGCCCGGGGCGCACGTGATGAGCGTTATCGTCCAATACGCCCCGTACACCCTCCGCGAGGGCAGCTGGGACGATCGGCGCGAGGCATTCGGGGACCTCGTCGTCAAGACGCTCGACGAATATGCGCCCGGGCTCGCGGGTTCGGTCATCGCGCGGCAGGTCTTGACGCCGCTCGATCTCGAACGTGACTACGGCCTGACCGGCGGCCACCCGATGCATGGTGAGCAGGGCCTCGACCAGTTCTATCTCTGGCGTCCGCTGCTCGGCCACGCCCGCTACCGGCTGGGGCTCGATGGCCTCTACCTGGCCGGCGCGGGATCGCACCCGGGCGGTGGCGTCACGGGTCAGAACGGCCGGAACGCCGCCCGCGAGATCCTCATCGACTGGAAGAAGCGCCGCCGCGGCCGCTGAGGGCTGCCTGCGGACCCGCCGCCGCCGCTCGGCCGCAGCTCGCGCCGCGCGCCATGGCGGCCCGCCGTGCCGCCCCGCCGCCCGCGCCCACTCCAATCTGGCTGGTCTACGGGTTGCGCCGCGGGTCCGCACTCCCAATCGGGCTGGAACCATGGGCAAAGAGGCCCCATTCAGCCTCGGGCTCTCCAGCGGGCCTGGAACACCCAGCCGAATCTCGGCCGATCGGTCATGTCGTCCAGGCGGGCTGGAATCCGCCGGCCGCCATGCGCCAAGCTCGGCACGACCGCCGAGGTCATCACTCGGCGGCGGGTGGGTCGGGCAGCGTCCAGTCCCAAGTCCGAAGCCGCTTCAGCAGGCGGCGTCCTGTCAGGTCCAGGTGGATCGGCGTGACCGCGATCCGGCGGTTGGTGATTGCGTGGAAGTCGGTGCCTTCGACGGCGAGGCCCGACGGAGGCGGACCGCCGATCCAGAAGTAGGGGAGGCCGCGCGGGTCGACCCGCTGGACCAGCTCGTCCTGGTAGACCCGCTTGCCCAGGCGTGTGATCTCGACGCCGTCGAATTCCTCCAGCGGCACCGCGGGCACATTGACGTTGATCAGCTCACCGGGCGACAGGCCGTGCTCGAGGATGTTCCGGGCGACCGTCGTGGCGGCGCGCGCGGCCAGGGCGAAGTCCGGATGCTCGTAATACTCCTGGGAGATCGCGAAGGCCGGGCAGTTGTTGATGACCGCCTCCATCGCCGCGCTGACCGTCCCCGAATAGGTGATGTCGTCGCCCAAGTTCGCGCCATAGTTGATGCCCGATGCGACCAGGTCGAAGGTGTGGCCGAAGTAGCCGAGGAAGGCGAGGCTGACAGCGTCGGTCGGGGAGCCGTCGACCGAATAGCCGATCGAGCCATCCGCCAGCGTCCGCTCGCGCACGCGCAACGGCCGCATCAACGTCTTCTGGTGGCCGACGGCGCTCTGGTTGGTGTCCGGGGCGACGACGGTCACGTCGCCCATCGGGTCGAGCGCCTGCTTGAGCGCCAGGAGCCCGCGCGACTCCACGCCGTCGTCGTTGGTGACCAGGATGCGCGGCCGGCTGGTCCACTCGCCAAGCGGTCGGGCGGTGGTCCGCAGGGAGCGTGGACTGCCCCGCGTGGCGCTCTCCGCCAGCGGCTCGCCGCGCTCCTTGTCCAGATCGCGGCGCTCCGTCCGGCTGCGCTCGCGGGTCATGTCCATGCCTTCGGGCCGGCGGCCCTCGGCAGCTCGACGCGCGCCCGATCCGTGCTCGCCCGACGGGCGCTCGGACCCGGTCTCGTCGCTCATGGCAGGCGGCTCGCGGGGTCCGTGTCGTCGATGTCGGTCGCGGTCCCGGGCGTCGGCTCACGTGGAACGTGGATCGGGCGCCCCTCCCGCGCCGCCAGGCGGCGTGCAGCCCGCCCGGCCACCGTCCGATCGGCCGAGGCGCGATGCAGGAACTGGAAGAAGAACGCCGACACGACGGCCGCGATCGGAATGCCGAAGATCGCGCCCGGGATCCCGGCGATCCGCGAGCCAATGAGCACGGAGCCGAGGACCACGATCGGATGGATCCCGACCGCGCCCTGCATGATCCGCGGCTGCAGCACGTTCATCACCACCATCCAGCCGACGCCCATGAGCAGCACCGTGGGCAGGAGCGCCGACGGCTGGAGCAGCAAGGCGATGATCACCGGCGGCGCCCAGGAAAGGAACGGGCCGAAGAACGGGATCGCCTGGAGGACCCCGGCCGAGACCGACGAGAGTGCCGCAAGCGGCAGGCCGAGCAGCAGGTGGGTCGCCAGCGCGATCAGGAAATAGACGATCCCCATCAGCGCCTGTCCGCGCAGGAAGCCACCGAAGGAACGGGATACCGACGTCTGCAGCAGCAGTGCCTCCTCCGCGTACGCCGGCGGGACGAGCCGGAACAGGAAGGACAAGATCTGGTCGCGGTCGACCACCATGTAGATCGACAGGAAGAACACGATCAGCATCGTCCCGATCGCACCGAGGCTGGCGACCGCGACCTGGCGCAGCGGCTCGACGAGAGCGCCCGCCAGCTGATCGAGGTTGGCCAGCGCGTCGTTGGCCAACGCCACCAGGTCGACCTGGCCGAGCCCGATCGAGTTGAGGACTTCCTGCCACGGCGCCACGATCGTCGGCAGGTTGCCCCGGATGTCCGGGATCGACGCCACGAACTGCGCGGTCGACGCGGCCAGGGCGCCGGCCGCCGCGACCATCACGACGACCAGAACGGCCACGACCAGCGTGTAGACGATGACCGCGGCGACGGCACGCGGCAGCCGCGGATCGATGGCCATCAGCCGGGCGACGATCGGACTGATGATGAAGGCCAGGAGCCAGGCCAGGAAGAAGGTCAGGAAGATGTCGCCGAAGAAGAAGAAGGCTCCGGCGAGCTGGCCAACGACGACGAAGAAGAGGGTCACCACGCCGAGCACGAGCAGCGCGCCGACCAACCGGCCGTTTCGCTCGCCGGGCGGCACGTTCAGCATGGCCGTCAGCGAAGGCCCATCTTCGTGCGGACCTCGTTCATCGTGGCCTGTGCCTTCGGTCGCAGGCGGTTGGCGCCTTCCTCGAGGATCCCGTCGACCTCGTTCGGGTGCGCCATGAGCTCCAGGTAGCGCTCGCGGGCGGGCGCGTAGCGGGCGATGATCCGATCCGCCAACAGCTGCTTGGTATCGACGCAGCCGGTTCGCGCCGTCCGCTCGCCCTCCTGGATCTCCTCCCAGTCGGGCCCGAAGAAGCGGTGGAGCTGGCAGACGTTGCAGACCTCGGGGCGGCCGGGGTCGGTGCGCAGGATCCGCTTCGTGTCGGTGACCATCGACATGACCTGCTTGCGGATCACGACAGGGTCGGCCAACACCTCGATCGTGTTGCCGATCGATTTGCTCATCCGCCGGATGCCGTCCGTGCCCAGCACGACGGGCGTCTCGGTGTGAATGGCCTTGGGCTCCGGAAACGTCTGACCATAGGTTCGATTGAATGCGCGCACGATCTCCCGCGACAGCTCGAGATGGGCGGCCTGATCGCCGCCGACCGGCACGATCGTGGCCTTGTAGATCGCGATGTCGGCAGCCTGGAGGACGGGATAGGTCAGAAGCGCGTGGTTGACGTCGTCGGGTCGGGCTTCGCGCTTCTCCTTGAAGCTCGGCGTCCGCTCGACCCAGCTGACGGGCGTCACGGTGGCCAGGAGCCAGGCCAGCTCGGTGTGCTCCGGGCGATGGCTCTGGACGAAGAGCGTGCATCGCTCCGGGTCGAGGCCGAGGGCGAGGAGCGACGCGGCCATGTCGCGGGTCCGCTCGCGCAGCAGCGCACCATCGTGGACGGTCGTCAGGGCGTGGTAGTCGACGATGCAGTAGATCGCCTCGTACTCGGCCTGCAGCGCCACGTAGTTCCGGATCGCACCGAGGTCGTTGCCCAGGTGGACGATCCCCGATGGCTGGATCCCGGAGAAGATGCGCGGGCGCCCAGCCGGGGCAGCGATGGGCGAGGGCGCAGGCGCAAGCTCGATCGTCATGGCTGGCGAGTGTAGCCGAGACCGATCACCGCGCGAGCCTCCCGGGAGGCCCGGGCGACGGGCCGAAGCGGTCGGCTACCATTCGCGCGATGTCCGCCACCCTACGCCTCGACCGAGACCGGCCGGCTCCCCGATGAGTCGCGCCCCGATGCGCGTCGCTGTGCTCGGCGCGGGCAACGTCGGACGCGAGGTCGTGCGTGGATTGCTCGAGCGATCGGATCGGCTCTGCGCCAGTGACGGCGCACCGCTGGTGCTCATCGGCGTCGCCTGCCGCAACCTCGCGCGAGCCCGCGAAGGCGGGATTCCGGCGGACCTCCTGACCGATGCGCCGGCGCATCTCGTGGCCGCGCCGGACACGGACGTGGTCGTGGAGCTGATGGGTGGCGACGAACCGGCCCGGACGCTGATCGCTGCCGCGCTCGGGGCGGGTAAGCCGGTCGTCACGGCCAACAAGCACGTGGTGGCGCATCACGGCCCAGACCTGGAGGCCGTGGCTCGTCGGGCCGGCGTCGCGTTTCGGTTCGAGGCGGCTGTCGCCGGCGGGATCCCGATCCTCGGCCCGCTGGCATCCGACCTCGCCGCCAACGAGGTGACACGCGTTCGCGGCATCGTCAACGGCACGACCAACTACATCCTGGGTGCGATGGCCCGCGACGGCCGGCCGTACGCGGACGTTCTGGCCGACGCCCAGGCGCATGGCTACGCGGAGGCCGATCCGGCCGGCGACGTGGAAGGCGACGACGCCGTGAACAAGCTGGTCATCATGGCCCGCCTCGCCTTCGGCCGATGGCTTGACCCGGGCAGCGTCGGCCGGCGACCGCCGACCGCCCACGGCTGGGGCCGGCCCGGGATCGTGGGGGTCACCGACGGCGAGCTCGACGCGGCGGGCCAGGTCGGCCTTGCGATCAAGCTCCTGGCCGTGGCGAGCCACGGGGACGGCGTCCCGACTGCTGCGGTTCTGCCGACGGCGACTCCGGCGGACGGTCCGTTCGGGCGGACGGCCGGGGTGACCAACAGGATCGAGATCGACGCCGAGCCGCTCGGGACCGTGGCCCTGGCCGGGCCCGGCGCCGGTGGCGCAGCGACGAGCAGTGCGGTGCTCGGCGACCTGGTCGCCGTTGCGCGGGGGCTCTCGTCGACCTGGGCGGGCCTGCCGCCGGCAACGGGTCCGGCCGCTCCGGCGGGCGACCCGCTCAACGCCGAACGGTCCTGGTTCGTCTTCGTCCCCCACGCCGCGACGGCGTCGGGCGCAGCAGCCGGCGAACCGGCCGGGGCGGTCACCGAACACCCTGCCGGCCGCGCGGTCCGGACCGGGCCGCTCACCCTCAGCGCGGCCAGGGCGGCGATCGCCCCGATCCTTCTCGAAGGCGCCGATGTCACCCTCTACCCGATCGATGACTGAGCCGTCCGCGCCGGCCGATGCGAGCGTGGCCGGACGTCGGCCGCGGCTCGTCGAGCGCTACCGGCGCTTCCTGCCGATCACGGACTCGACGCCGGCGCTCACCCTGGGCGAAGGCTTCACACCGCTCGTCAGGGCGCACCGGCTCGGCGCCGCCATCGGGCTCGACAACCTGTACCTCAAGATCGAGGGCCAGAACCCGACTGGCTCGTTCAAGGACCGGGGGATGGTCGTCGCCGTGGCCAAGGCGGCCGAGGCCGGAGCCCGGGCCATCGTTTGCGCCTCCACCGGCAACACGTCTGCGTCGGCGGCCGCCTACGGCGCCGCGGCGGGGATGGAGGTGATCGTCGTCCTGCCGAAGGGCCAGATCGCGGTCGGGAAGCTGCTCCAGGCGCTCGTTGCCGGCGCCAAGGTGGTGGCCGTCGACGGTAACTTCGACCAGGCGCTCGCCATCGTTCGGGCCCTCGCGGAGCAGGACGACCATCCGGTCACGCTGGTCAACTCGGTCAATCCGTTCCGCCTCGACGGCCAGAAGACCGCCGCCTTCGAGATCTGCGACGACCTCGGCGGTGCGCCGGCGATCCTGGCCATCCCGGTCGGCAACGCCGGCAACATCAGCGCCTACTGGGCGGGCTTCCGCGAGTACGCGGCAGCCGGGATCACCGCCGGCACGCCCCGGATGTGGGGGTTCCAGGCGGCCGGCGCGGCGCCCCTCGTGGTCGGCCATCGGATCGAGCGGCCGGAGACGATCGCGACCGCGATCCGGATCGGGGATCCGGCCTCGGCCGCCAAGGCCATCGACGCCCGCGACGCGTCCGGCGGGCGGATCAGCGCGGTCACCGACGACGAGATCCTGGCCGCCTACCGCGCGTTGGCGCAGCTCGAGGGCACCTTCTGCGAGCCGGCGTCGGCCGCCAGCGTGGCCGGGGTCGTCAAGGCCGCGGCGGCAGGCGAGCTCGACCCGGCTGCCACCGTGGTCTGCGTGTTGACCGGTCACGGCCTCAAGGATCCGACGACCGCCGAGCGCCAGGTGCCGCCGCTGATCGAAGCCGACGCGTCCGTCGGCTCCGTCGCCGTGGCGCTGGGCTGGTAGGCGGCATGGCCTCCCAGCGCCTGGCCGGTCTCGACGGCAGCTCGGTCGCCGTCGAGGTCCCGGCGTCGTCGGCCAACCTGGGCGCCGGCTACGACTGCCTGGGCGTCGCGCTCGCGATGACCAACCGGATCGAGGTCGAAGTCCGCGTCTGGAGCCGGGGCGAGATCGAGCTCGTCGTCGACGGCGAGGGCCGGGACGAGCTCACCGAGGACCGCGAGAACCGGTTCGTCCGCGGGCTGGAGGCGGCCCTGCGCGCCATCTTCGGCGAGCTGCCCGACGGCATCGGCTGGCGGATCGGGATGCGCAACCAGATCCCGCTGTCCCGCGGGCTCGGATCGTCGGCGGCGGCCACCATCGGGGGCGTGCTGGCCGGCAATGCGCTGGCGGGCGAGCCGCTCTCGCGGCCGGAGCTGCTCCGGCTGGCCACCCAGATCGAGGAGCACCCGGACAACGCCGCCGCTGTGCTGCTCGGCGGGTTCGTCGTATCCGCCGCCACGGCCGATGGCGTCGAGGCGATCCGGTTCGACGCGCCGCGCGAACTGCGCGCCGTGCTCTTCATCCCGGACCTGCGGTTGTCGACCCGTGACATGCGCGCGGCCCTTCCGGCGTCGGTCCCGATGGCCGACGCCATCGCCAACCTCGGGGCCGTCGCCGTCGGCGTGGCCGGCCTCGCGACTGGCCGCTTCGAGCTGCTCGGACGACTCACGGTGGACCGGCTCCACGAGCCGTACCGGGCGCAGGCGTACCCGCAGCTGCCTGTCCTGGTCGCGGCCGCGCGCGAGGCAGGCGCGCTCGGCGCGTGTCTGTCCGGCGCCGGGTCCGCGATCATCGCGTTCACCGACTCGGCCGCCGGGGCCGCAGCCCTGGAGACCGCCCTGACCGCTGCCGCGACACGGACCGACCTGCCCGGTCGTGCCCGGACGGTCCACCTGCGCAACGAGGGAGCCCGGGTCGTGGCTCGAGCCTGACTCGCGGCGACCGGCTCGCTCGGGGCGTGTGACGGTGACCCACACCACGCACGGTAGAATGCGGACCCGATGTCCGCCCCCCTCGTCGTCCAGAAGTTCGGTGGCTCCTCGCTCGCCGGCGCCGACCGCATCAAGCGCGTCGCCCGCCGGATCGCGCGCGAGCGCGCGGCCGGCAACGACCTCGTCGTCATCGTGTCGGCCATGGGCGACACGACGGACGAGCTCCTCGGCCTCGCCGCGGCGATCACGGACGAGCCCGATCCGCGCGAGCTCGACGTCCTGCTCGCGACCGGAGAGCACCAGAGCGCGACCCTCGTCTCGATGGCGCTCCACGCGATGGGCGTTCCCGCCATCAGCCTGACCGGGCCGCAGGCGGGGATCACGACGGACGGCCGCTACGGGCGGGCGCGGATCGCCGGCATCGAGCCGCGGCGCGTGCGAGCCGAGCTGGCGGCGGGCAAGGTCGTGATCGTGGCCGGCTTCCAGGGCCAGAGCGCCGCGGCCGTCGACGACAGCGAGATCACGACCCTGGGTCGCGGCGGGAGCGACACGACCGCGGTGGCCCTCGCCGCCAGCCTCAAGGCGGACCGCTGCCAGATCTTCACCGACGTGCGGGGCATCTTCACGGCCGACCCTCGATTGGTCGCCCGCGCCAGGCAGCTCCCGGTGATCGGCTACGAGGAGATGCTCGAGCTCGCCCACCAGGGCGCCCAGGTGATGCAGGTGCGCGCGGTCGAGCTCGGCTGGGTCAATGACGTCGTCATCGAGGTTCTCAGCTCGTTCGAGGACGCACCCGGAACGTTGATCAAGGAGGACCCGCTCGTGGAGCAGCGCAACAAGGTCCGCGGGCTCGCCCACGACCGGAACGTCGCCAAGGTCACGATCGTCGCGGTGCCCGACCGGCCGGGCGTGGCGCGCGCGATCTTCGACCCACTGGCGGAGGGCGGGATCAACGTCGACATGATCGTCCAGAACGTCGGCCATGGCGGCGCGACCGACCTGTCCTTCACCGTCCCGCGAGTGGAGCTGGCGGCGGCCAAGAAGGCGCTCGATCCGCTGGTGCGCGAGCTGGGCGCCCGGGAGCTGACGACGGACGCGTCGGTCGCCAAGGTCTCGATCGTCGGCGCGGGCCTGCATAACGCGCCGGGGTACGCGGCCCGGATGTTCGGCACCCTCGCCGACTCGGGTGTCAACATCGAGATGATCTCGACGTCCGAGGTGCGGATCACCTGCATGATCGCCGAGGCCGATCTCGAGACCGCCTTGCGCGCCCTCCACGACGCGTTCGAGCTGGAACGACCCGAAGCGATCGACGCCGAAGCCGCCGCCGCGGGCTGAGCCGGCCCGCCATGACGATGCATCGCCGCGCCGCCGCCTCCGTGACCGCATTCCTCGCACGCGAGGAGCGGTTCGATCACGTTGGCTCGACCAACGACGTGGTTCGCGACTGGCTCGCCGCCGGGACCCCGGAGGTCTGCCTGGCGATCGCCGGCGAACAGACGGCGGGTCGCGGCCGGGCCGGGCGAGCCTGGGTGGCGCCGCCCGGCGCGGCGCTCCTGCTGTCGCTCGGGTTCCGCCCTGCCTGGCTCGAGCCCGAGCGGGTCTGGCAGCTTGCGGCGTCCGTGTCGCTGGCGATGGCCGCCGGCGCGGAGGCGGTCGCCGGTCTGCCCGACCGCACGATCCGCCTGAAATGGCCCAACGACCTGGTCGTGGAGCGCGACGTCACGGGCGTCCGCAAGCTGGCCGGCGTCCTCGGCGAGACCCAGGGTCTCGGCACCAACGATCCGCGCGCGGTCGTCGGTCTCGGCATCAACGCCGACTGGCCGGCCAAGGCCTTCCCGCCGGACCTGGCGGCGTCGATGACCTCGCTTCGTGAGGCGTCCGGCGACCGGCCGATCGACCTGGCCCGGCTGCGCGTCGCCTTCGTCATGCGTCTCGAGATCGCGATCGATGCCCTGCGTGCCGGTCGCTTCGACGAGTCCGAGTGGGCAGCCCGTCAGCTGACCAGCGGGCGGCTGATCCGCCTCGAGCGCCCGGACGGTGGCGAAACGGTGCGCGCGCTCGGTGTCGACGCGAAGACGGGCGCGCTCGTCGTGGAGGACCCGGCCGCCCCGAGCGGCGCGCGGCAGGTCTTCGTCGGCGAGGTTGGGCACCTGCGCCTGGCCGCGCCGGCCACGGCGGCCGTGTAACGCCATGGCCCGTCCGGCATTGAGGAAGGTGGGACGCCCGGAGGAGGGCGGACCCCGCCTGGCCCACCTCGACCGCGATCGCCGGCTCGTGGAGGCCGCCCAGGCGGACCCGGCCCGGTTCGAGGCCCTGTATCGGAAGTATCTCGCCCAGGTGTACAGCTTCGCGTACTACGAGCTCCGAGATCACCACGAGGCCGAGGACGCCACCGAGCGCACGTTCCTGGCCGCCCTGGCCGGCCTCGCCCGGTTCGAGGAGCGCGCCCGCCCGGCCGACGGCGAGGGAGCGTCGACCTTCCGGGTCTGGCTGTTCCAGATCGCGCGCAACGCCATCGCCGAACGTCGCCGGCGGCAGCGCCGCCGGCCCGAGGCGCCGCTCGAGGCCGCGGAGCACGTGGCCGATCCGCTCGACCTGGAGGCGACCGCCGTCCGGCACGATGCGGCGACCGCCGCCGTCCGGGCCATCTCGCGACTCGCCGGCGACCGCCGCCGAGCGCTCATCCTGCGGTTCGTGGACGAGATGACCACGCACGAGATCGCCGGCGTCCTGGGGCGCTCTGAAGGTGCGGTACGGGTCCTCATCCACCGGGCGCTGCGCACGGTCGCGCGCGAGCTCGACGACCAGCCCCAGTGACCGCGGGTCCGCCCGAGATTCGCGGTCGGGACAGCCTGGAGATCGACGCGCTGGTCACCGACCGATACCTCGAATCCATCCTTGCCGCGCACGCCCGCGGCGCGGACATGGCCCCGATCCCGGCTGACCGGCACCCGGATCCGGACGTTCGGCAGGCGGTGGCGCGACTCGCGCGCGAGCTGCCCCGACTCCACCCGTCGTTCCGCTTCGAGGAGGCGCTGGCCGGCAAGCTGCAGGAGGCGGCCGCCCGGATGCGCCTGCCGCTGGCAGCTGGGGGCGAGGGGGACGCGTCGGTCCTGGCCGTTCGCGGGCCGGACCTCCCGATCGCGGCCATCGACGAGGGCGACCGCATCCGGCTCCTGGGCGACACGCGCCTGGTCATCGGGCGCCCGCTGCTGGTCGGTGGAGCGGTGACCTCTGCCGCGCTCTCGATCGCCGGCGCGGTCTACGTCGCCTGGCGGATCCGTCATCCCCAGGCGAGCCCGATGGCCCGAGCCATCCGTGCCGTCGCCAGGACGAGGCTTGCCTGATGCCCCTCAAGCTGCCGTCGTTCCGCGCCCGCCGCAACGCCTACCCGGCCGACTTGTGGACCAAGTGCCCCACCTGCGAGGAGATGCTGTTCAACAAGCGGCTTGACAAGCATCTGCGGGTCTGCCCCACGTGCGGCCACCATTTCCGGTTGAGCGCGTCGGCCCGCCTGGAACAGCTGGTCGACCCCGGATCCTGGGTCGAGCGCGACCCCGGGCTCCAATCGGTGGATGTGCTCGGTTTCGTCGACCAGAAGCCGTATCCCGATCGGCTCGTCGCAGCCCAGACGGCCACCGGGTTGCGAGACGCCGCGGTCTGGGGGACCGCGACGCTCGGCGGCACCGCGGTCGCCCTGTGCGTCATGGACTTCGGGTTCATGGGCGGCTCGATGGGCGCCGTGGTGGGCGAGAAGGTCGCCCGCGCAGCCGAGCATGCCCTCGAGACACGTACGCCGCTGATCGTCGTCAGCGCCTCGGGCGGTGCCCGGATGCAGGAGGGGACCCTTGCCCTGATGCAGCTGGTCAAGACTCTGGCCGCCGTCGAGCGCCTGCGCGGTGCCGGCGTTCCGTTCCTGAGCGTCCTGTCCGATCCGACGACCGGCGGCGTTTTCGCCTCGTTTGCCGCCGTCGGCGACGTCAACATCGCCGAGCCGAACGCCCTGATCGGGTTTGCCGGCTCGCGAGTATCGAGCGGCACGATCGCCCAGGAGCTTCCGGTCGGGTTCCAGCGCTCCGAGTTCCTGTTCGCGCGCGGCTTCATCGACCGGATCGTGCCGCGCGCCGGCCTACGGGACGAGCTCGCCCGGCTGCTCCGCCTGCTGCCGGCTCCGCCGCCGGAGTCGGCGCCGACCTACACCCCGCTCGAGATGGACCTGGAGCGCTTCCGGCCGATGTCGTTCCTCGGCTCGCTCGTCGAGCGGGTCGGCGAGCTCGGTCTGCCCGACGAGGGCCGGGTCGCGCCGGCTGCCGAGCAGGCGATGGGCGATCCCCGCGACGCCGTCTGGGCGCGGGTGATGCTGGCACGCAACCTGCACCGACCGCGGACCCTCGAGCTCCTCGCCGAGATGGCCGACGAGTTCGTGGAGCTCCACGGCGATCGGCTGTTCGGCGACGACGCCGCGATGGTGGCCGGTCTCGCCCGCATCGATGGACGGCGCGTCGCGGTGGTCGGCCAGCAGAAGGGCGCCGACACCGACGAGAACATCCGGCGCAATTTCGGGATGCCCCATCCGGAGGGCTATCGCAAGGCGATGCGGGTGATGGAGCTGGCCGAGCGCTTCGGGCTGCCGGTCGTGACCTTCGTGGACGTGCCGGGCGCGCATCCGGGCGCCGAGTCCGAGGAGCGCGGGATCGCCGAGTCGATCGCCCGCTCGATCGGGCTCATGAGCCGGCTGCGCACGCCCGTCGTCACCGTCATCACCGGCGAGGGCGGCTCCGGCGGTGCCCTCGCCATCGCCG
>Ga0326597_10007654_pt1 | contig 14658 bp, 7 predicted proteins | sample RVTome_12_FD_203789 | JGI IMG/M metagenome (GOLD analysis project Ga0326597, IMG submission 203789) | Soil microbial communities from uranium-contaminated site in the Upper Colorado River Basin, Wyoming, United States - RVT100D185 | ecosystem: Environmental > Terrestrial > Soil > Contaminated >... | reverse complement strand
CGGAGTCGAGCACGAGCGGCGAGTCGAACGCTGCGAACGACGCCGTGATCCACCCGATCGTCACCGCGGGCGGCGGCGCGATCTTCGGTCGCGTCGTCGACGGCGATGACAACCCGGTGCCGGTCTTCGTCGGTCTCTTGATCCCCGCGTCGAACCCGAACGAGCCGCCGCGCTTCGTCAACGGCGACCCGGTGGATCCGGACTCCGGCGACTTCGACCTGACGGCGGGCGCGGGCTCCTACTTCCTCGACGTGGATCCGTACAGCCTGCCGCCGGGCATCCAGCCGCCACGGCGCGTCAACGTCGCGGTCTCGACCGCGGGCGGAGTCTCGGTCGTCTCGTTCGATGCGGACGCGGAGACCATCGATGACGACGGCGTGACGCGCGTCGTCTTGCGTGCGGGCCGCGCCGGCGGCGCGATCCGCGGTACGGTCCGGGGGGCAAGCGACAACCCGATGTCGGCCTTCATCTCGGTGACCGACGCGGCGTCGGGACGATTCGTTCGCGACGTCTTCAGCGACGCGTTCGACGGCCGCTACGCGTTGTCGCTCGGTGACGGCGCGTACGACCTGCGCATCGCGCCGCATGGTCTGCCGCCGGGCATAGTGCCGCCCCAGGCCGTGCGCGTCGCGGTCGCCGGCAGCACGATCACCGAGGCCAACGTGCGCGGCGAGGACCCGCTCGATGGCTCGACGAACGAGGCGAACGACGGCGTCGTCAACTTCGTCGTGCAGGGTGCCGGCGGCTCGATCACGGGCTACGTGCGCACTCCGGAAGGAAACGGCGCGTTCGCGAACGTCGGTCTCTTCGCGCAGGACGCCGCGGGAAGCTACACGATCTTCGCGGGCGGCGCGCCGTCGGACCCCGCGACCGGGGTCTTCCGGCTGCCGGTCGGAAGCGGCACGTTCCGCGTCGAGGTCGATCCCGGTTCGGTGCCACCGGGTTGGCTCGCGCCGCGGCCTGTCGTGGTGTCGGTCGCGAGCGCCGACGGCAACCTGACGATCACGTATCCCGACTCGGCGACGACCATCGACGAAGGCGGCACGACGAGGCTGATCCTCGCGTTGCGCGAGGCTTCCGGCGGCGTGCGGGGGCAAGTGACGCTGGCCGGCGGCGCCGCGCACGTCTTCGTCATCGCCGAGGACGAGAACACCTCGCAGTTCGTCGGCGGTGGGCCGACGGATCCCCTCGGCAACTACCAGATTCCGCTTCCGGACGGCACCTTCCGCGTCCGCGTCGAGCCGCATTCGCTGCCGCTCGGTCTCACACCACCGTCGCCGCAACGCGTCACGGTCGCGTCCGCATTCGTCGAGGATGTCGACTTCGACCTCGCGGTCGCCGGTGCGTTGCTGCGCGGGCACATCCTGATGGCGGCCGACGGCGTCGACGAGGACGCGATCGAGGTCGACTGCAGCGCCATCCGCGGCGATCCGAACGTGATTCCGATCGGGTGTTCGGTCGTGCTCGTCGCGCCCTCGAACGATGCGAACACGCCGCCGACCTTCCTCGCGGCGACGCAGTGCGACCCGGCGACCGGACTCTTCACGATGCCCCTCGGCGAGGGCACGTTCGAGCTCCACATCGACGGCTCGACGCTGCCTCCCGGCGCGCTGCCGCCTCCCCCGACGCGACTCAGCGTGCGCGGCGACACGGTCACCCTCAGCGGCGAGGTGACCGACTGCGCGAACGACGCGACACGGAAGATCCTTTTCCTGAGCTCCGGCGGCACGACGCTGAGCGGTTTCGTCGAGGTGGATCAAGGCGACCGTGTCGACGGAGTCGGCGCGTTCATCGAAGTGATCGACCCGACCGAGGGCCACTTCTTCGCCGGTGCGCCGACCGATCCGGGCGACGGTTCCTTCCGGGTGCCGCTCGGCGACCGCAGCTACAACGTGCGTGTCGACTCGTTCTCGCTGCCCCCGGGACTCGTCGCGCCGCCGGGAGTGCGCGTGTCGGTCGGTGACGACGGGATCTCGGTCGAGACGACCGACGGCGTGACGTTCACCGACGACGTGCTGCGGATCCGGCTCATCCGCACGTCGACTTCGGTCTCGGGTCGTGTCGTCGAAGCCGGCGGTGCCGGCGTCTCCGCGATCGTGCGCGCATTCGATTCGGGCGGCGCCTTCCGCGGCGAGGTCTGGTCCGAGCACCCGGACGGCGACTACTTCTTGCCGCTCGCTCCGGGGAACTACACGCTCCGGGTCGACCCGGCGAGCTTGCCGCCCGGATACAGCCCGCCGGCTTCACGAAGCGTCAACGTGATCGAGGGTTCGCTCACCGGCGTCGACTTCACGCTCGACGCGGCGGACGCAGCGATCAGCGGCGTGGTCTTCTTCGAGACCGACGGCCAGCGCGTCGGCGTGCCGGGGTTCGTCCAGGTGAGCGACGCGTCGAGCGGCGCGTTCGTCGCCGGCACGCCGGTGACGCCGCTGCCCGACGGCAGCTTCGGCTACCGTGTCGGCCTCGGCGCCGGCAACTTCCTCGTCGGTCTCGAGTCGTGGAGCGTGCCACCGGGCTTCATCGCGCCGCCGCCGGTCCGCGTGACGGTGTTCGTCGATGCGAGCACGGGTGAGGCGACGATCACCGAAGCCGCGCACGGCGAGGACGACGACCTCGAGGACGGCGAGATCGACTTCGAGCTCGAACAGGGTGGCGCGACGCTCGCCGGGCGATTGGTGGATGAGAGCGGCGGCGCGGTCTTCGGATTCGTGCGTCTCGTGGCGTCGGATGGCTCCTTCGGCGTCTTCGCGCAGGCGCCGACCGACCCTGCGGGCGCCTTCGTTCTCGTCGTCGGGGACGGCACGTTCCGACTCGAGGTCGATCCGCACAGCCTGCCGCCGGGCTTCATCGCGCCGCGGCCGCGCACGGTGTCGATCTTCGGCGAGTCGATCCAGGTCGACGGCACGGCGCTCGACGGCGTGCTCTCGATCCGCGTCGAGCGATCGTCGCTCGTTCTCGCCGGACGGGTCTCGGATGCCGATGGATTCGGCGTGCCGGGAGCCTTCGTCGCGCTCATCGACGCGGAGGCGCAGAACTTCGTCGCCGGTTCGCCGACCGACGCGCTCGGCGACTATCTCTTGCCGCTGATCGATGGACAGTTCGCGGTAGAGGTCGATCCGTTCACGATTCCGGCGGGCTTCTCGCCGCCCGGTCCGCGACCGCTGCAGGTGAGCTCCGGCGTCTTGACCAGTCTGGGACAAGTCATCGAACGGCTCGACTTCACGCTGACGCGCGCGCTCGCGTCGATCACGGTCGAGGCGATCGACGCGACCGGTCGACCGCTCTTCGCGATCGTCGAGCTGCGCAGCGCTGCTGGCAACGATCTGATCCGTCAGGCTCCGCTCGAAGGCGGTCGAGCGACCATCAGCCTGTCGCAGGGCAGCTTCCGGCTCGCGATTCCGCAGTTCAGTCTGCCGGGCGGTGTGCAGGCGCCGGCGCCGGTGTCGATCGATGTCGCGGCCGACGGCATAGTGACCGACGGCTCCGGGCTCCCGAACGACAATTTCGTGCGTTTCCAGCTCCAAGGCTCGGCCGGAGCGGTCCGCGGCACGGTGCGGCTTGCCGGAGCATCGGCGACGCCGCTTGCGGGCGTAGAAGTCGTCGCGGTCGACCTCGCGACGCGCGTCGACGTCTCGCACGCCCGCACCGATGGCGAGGGCAGATTCTCGCTCGGACTCCCGATCGGCGAATTCGAGATCGAGGTCGTCGACGGGCTGCCGCCGGATGCGGTGCGGCCGGCGCCGTTCATCGTGCGCGTCTTCGGCACGAACCAGGTCGATCCTGCGGGAGACATCGAGATCATCGTGCCGCTGCGCAGTGGCGTGCTCCGCGGCGTGCTCACACTCGACGGAGCTCCCGCGCGTGGCGGTTTGATCGCGCTCGTGCGTGAGGGAGATGGCTTCCGCGAGTCGGGCTTCGCCGAGTCCGACTCCGACGGCAGCGTCGAGCTCGCGCTCGAAGCCGGGCAGATCATCGTCGTGGCGGAGCTCGACGACGTCTTCGTGACGCTCGTGCCGCCGCTGCCGACGATCGTCGATGTCGCGGCGGATGGCGGCCTCGTCACGATCGAGCGTGACTTCGCGTTCTTCACCGCGGGCGTGCCCGGCGCGCCAGCCTCGCAAACGCTCGAGGGTCGAGTGCTCGCGGGCGGCGTGCCGATCGAAGTCGGCATGGTCGTGTTCAGCGATGGCGTCCCGATGGCGATCGTCGGAGCGTTCGGGGGCACGTACCGCGTCGCCTTGCCGTCGGATCCGCCGCGTGATTACTCGATCCTCGTCTTCCCGTCGGACTTGCCGGCCTCGGCGACACCGCCCGCGCCCGCGATCGTGTCGGTCGACGGCGAAGGGATCACCGGGCCCGGAGTCGTCGCGATCGACGGGCGCTTCGTGCTCGACTTCGCGGTCGGGGTCGAAGGCGCGGTGATCAGCGGTGTCGTCACCGACTGGAACGGCAACGCGGTGTCGGGCGTCGGCATCGAGACGTGGGTCGAGAGCACGGATTCTCCCGGTCCGTCCGCGACGACCGACGCGAACGGCTTCTGGTCGCTCGGTTTGCCGGAAGGCGAGTACGAGATCGAGGTCGCGTTCGGCGTGCCGGACGGCGCGGTGCGGCCGGGGATCGTCGACGTCGAGGTCTTCGATCTCGACTTCGACGGAGCGATCGATGTCGTCGTCGACGGCGTGATCGTCACCGGCGGTGCGATCGACTTCGAGCTCGCGCAGGGTCGTGCGCGCGTGACCGGTCGTTTGACCGCCAACGGCGTGAGTGTCGACGGCGAGATCATCGTCTTTGGTGACGACGGCTCGGGCGGCATCGAGGAGCTGACGTTCGCGGACGTGTTCCGCGGAGGAATCGACCTCTACTTGCCGGCGGGTTCGATGGTCCTCGTTGCCGAGATCGACGCCTCGACGAGTGGGCTGGTGACGCCGCAACCGCTCGTCGTGACGGTCGGCGCTGAAGGGCCGGTCGTCGAGATCGTCCACGACTTCGTGTACGCGCCGCCGAGCGCCGAGAACCCCGGTCAGACGCTCGTGGGAGAGGTGCTGGTCGACGGCGTGCCGATCGATACGGAGATCGAGCTCTTCACCGGCGACGGCATCTTCTTCGCGGAGCCGGAGAGCGGCCCGAGCGGCGGCTTCGAGATCACGCTGGCGCCGGGAACGTACGACCTCGTGCTCGACGAATTCGAGCTCGGAGCGCCGATCCGGATCGAGGTGACTGCGGTTGCGATCGAACGCGATGGCGCACCGCTCATCGACAACCGCCTGGTCATCGACCTCGGCGATGCGGGCGGAGCGAGCCCGCCGCCGCCCGATGGTGGCGAACCGCCGCCGCCGGATGGTGGCGAACCGCCGCCGCCCGATGGTGGCGAACCGCCGCCGCCCGATGGTGGCGGAGCCGCCGTCGTCGCCGAGCCGTTGCGAAGCGCCGCGGACTTCGCGCTTCGCAGCACCGAGGCCATCGACGATGCCGCGAGGTCGGGTCTCGTGCTCGCGCCTCACGAAGCCGAGCTCCTCTGGGGCCTAGTGCGCTACGACGGCGCGGCGTTGTCCGGTGTGGACGTGCTGCTCGGTACGCTCGACGGCTACGCGCTCGACGTGGCGCGCACCGACGCCGGCGGCGAATTCGGCTTCGCCGCCGCGACCGACGGCCGCTACTGGCTCGCGCTGGCCCCGGAGTCTTTGCCGGAGGGAACGGCGCTACCCGCAGCGCTCGTCGTCGACGTGAGCGCCGGAATCGCTCGCCCGCAGCAGGTCGAGATCGAAGTGCCGCGGCTCGGCGCGACACTCTACGGGCGCGTCAGCCTCGGCGGCAAGGACGCGCCGGCGACCGTGTACATCTTCGACGTGCGCGGCACGGTCCTCCACGTGCTCGGCTCTGCGAGTGACGGGCGCTTCGACCTGCCGCTCGCCGACGGTCGCTACGCGGTCGTCGCGCGTCTCGACGACGCCGCGGCGAAGGCGGTCGGTCCGCCCGCTCGGTGGCTCGACGTCGACGCGCGCTTCGGAGATCGAATCGACATCTCGCTCGAGTTCACGGTCGCGGGTTCGCTGCCCGTCTTGCGATTCGAGACCCGAATCGCGGGCGAGGCGGCGAATCTGCCCGTGCTCGTACGCGAGGTCGTCGCCGGCGACGGCGAGATCCCGACGGCGCTGGTCTTGCCGGTCGCCGGCGATGATCACGACGCACGAGCGGACGCGCGCACGCTCTACTTGGCGCCGGGCGAGTACGAAGTGCTCGTCCTGCCGGGTTCGTGCCCGCTGGCCGAGCCGTGCCCGGATCCGGTGCACGTGCGCGTCGACACGCGCGGCGTCGAAGTCGACGACGAGCTCGACGGGGCGGAGCGGGACGGCGTTTACTTCGACGGCGAAACGCTTCGGACCGACGGGCTCGCGCCGGCTGACGGCGCTGGGTGAGCGCCGAGGCTTCGCCGGCGGCGACTTCCCCCGCGACGTCGGCGATGCTTCAGGCGATTGCCGGAAAGTCCTCCTCCCGGGTGCGATTGGCTCCGGTTCGCGACAGCGGCGCGCGAGTCACCGCGTCCCCTTTCGCGCGGCATGCGAGCGCAGGTGGAGCGGCGGGACTCGACATTCGACGAGTCCCGCCGCTTGCACTCGGAGTGCGTCCGCTGGTATTCAGTTCCGCTCGCGCCGGACGCGGAGCGAGGCCGTGTTCCGGGCGATCCAACCCATGGACGGCGGCCGGTCGCCAGAGCCGTCGCTACCCACGTCCGGTCCATCACGGCGCCGCGAGCCGAGGAGGGGAACTCTGAACGCGATCACGCTCGAACACGTCACCAAGACTTTCGGTACGCACACCGCGGTCGACGATCTGTCGCTCAGCGTGCCGACCGGGAGCATCTACGGATTCATCGGCCCGAACGGCTCCGGAAAGACCACGACGCTCCGCATGATCCTCCACATCCTCCACCCGGATCGTGGCGAGATCACCGTGCTCGGGGAGCGCGGCACGCGGGCGGCGAACGACCGCATCGGCTACCTGCCGGAGGAGCGCGGCCTCTACAAGAAGATGCGGGTGCGCCAGTTGCTCACCTACTACGCGGCGCTCAAGGGCATGGGCTCGCGCGCGGCGCGCGCAGCGTGCGACACGTGGCTCGAGCGCTTCGATCTCGCGTCGTGGCGCAACAAGAAGCTCGAGACGCTCTCGAAGGGAATGGCGCAGAAGGTGCAGTTCATCGCCTGCGTCGTCTCGCGGCCCGAGCTCGTGATCCTCGACGAGCCGTTCTCGGGGCTCGACCCGGTCAACGCCGATGTGCTGCGAGCGGCGATTCTCGAGCTCGAGGCGAACGGCGCGACGGTGATCTTCTCGACTCACGACATGACGGTCGCCGAGCAGATGTGCGACGCGATCTTCATGATCTTCCGTGGCAAGAAGGTGCTCGACGGCAGCCTCGAGCGCATCCAGGCGCAGTACGGCGAGGACACGATCCGGCTGCGCGTGCGGGACAGCCGGGCGCTGGACGGCGTCCCGGGGCTCGAAATCCTGCGCGACATGGGGCGCTACCAGGAAGTGCGGGTCGTGGGATCGCCGCAAGAGCTTCTGCGCGCGCTCGTCGCGCGCACCGAGGTCGAGCTCTTCGAAGTCGCGCGGCCGTCGCTCCACGACATCTTCGTCCGCATCGCGGGGCCCGACGCGAACGAGGGCGCGGGCGTGGACGGGAACGCGGCGATCGATTCGAGCGCGAACGCCGAGGAGACGACGAACGATGCGTAAGGTCCTCTGCGTCATGCGCTCGGAGTACCGCAATGCGGTGCAGTCGAAGGCGTTCATCATCAGCGTCGTGCTGATGCCGATCTTCGCGGGCGGCGCGATCGTCGTGCAGGCGCTCCTCAAAGACAAGGTCGACATCAGCGATCGCAGGGTCGCGGTCGTCGACCAGAGCGGCGAGCTCTTCGGCGTGATCGCGGAGGCGGCCGCAGCCCGCAACGAGAGCGAGATCTTCGACCCCGAGAGCGACCGGAAGCAGGTGCAGCCACGCTTCGTTCCGGAGCGCGTCGACGCGGTCGCGATGGCCGGCGAATCCGGCGAGCGTTTCGACCTCGTGCTCTCGCAACGAGTCCGCCGGGGCGAGCTCTTCGCGTTCGTGATCGTCGGCGCAGACGTCTTCGATGCCGAGGGTGGGCCGGACGGATCGATCGCGTACCACACGCAGACACCGACCTACCGCGATCTTCCGCGCTGGCTCGAAGAGGTCGCGAACGATGAGATCCAGCGGCGCCGTTTCGCGGGCTCCGGTATCGACCGTGCGCTCGTCGAGAAACTCGGGCGCAAGGTGCCGCTCTTGCGGCTCGGGCTCGTCGACGTCACCGAGGGTGGCGAGGTCGAGGAAGCGCGGCGCCAGAGCGATATCGCGAACTACGGCATCCCGGCGGGCGCGATGTTCCTGCTCTTCATGCTCGTGATGATGAGCGCGCCGGCGCTCCTGAGCTCGGTGCTCGAGGAGAAGATGCAGAAGATCTCCGAAGTGCTCGTCTCCTCGGTGACGCCCTTCCAGCTGATGCTCGGAAAGCTCCTCGGGACGGTGCTCGTCTCGTTGACGCTGGCGCTCCTCTACATCGGCGCGCTCGTCGCGGTGCTCTACCGTTTCGACGTACTGGGACTCGTGCCGGGCACGATCTGGGCGTGGTTCTTCCTCTTCCAGCTCCTCGCGCTGTTGATCTTCGGGTCGATCTTCGTCGCCATCGGAGCCGCGTGCTCCGAAGCGCGCGACGCGCAGAGCTTGATGGCGCCGGCGATGCTGCTCGTGATGTTCCCGATGTTCTGCTGGTTCATCGTGCTCGAAGCGCCGACGAGTCCGTTCGCGCGCGCGATCTCGCTCTTCCCGCCGGCGACGCCGACCCTGATGCTGCTGCGCATCGCGGTGCCGCCGGGACCTCCGTGGTGGGAAGTCGCGCTCGCGGTCGTGCTGACGACAGCGTTCGCGGTCCTCTGCGTCGCGGCCGCTGGCAAGGTGTTCCGGATCGGCGTCCTCTCGCAGGGGCAAGCGCCGAGCTTCGCGCGGCTGGTGCGCTGGGTGTTCTCGAAGTGACCCGGCGGGCGCCGCAAGGCGCCCGGGCCGCAGCCGGGGCGGCGTACGTACGAGAATTGCAGAGCGTACGTGCGTGTTGTACGCTCGTCGTGCGTCCCGACGCGCTGCTGCGGTCCGCCGCCCCGATGTTGCGTCGGTCCGTCCGGTTTCGTTTCGGGAGACCCGCCGATGGCACTCACTGCGTCCAAGCTGCGCCAGGAGATCTACCGGATCCTCGATGAGGTCCTCGAGACCGGCATCCCGGTCGAGATCGAGCGTAAGGGGCGACTGCTCCGGATCGTCGCAGCCGAGCCCATCTCCGGTTCGAAGCTCGATCGCCTCGAACCCCACCCGGAGTTCTTGCGCGGTGATCCGGAGGAGATCGTCCATCTCGACTGGTCGAGCGAGTGGCAGCCGTGATCTACCTGGACACCCGCGTGATCGCGTCGCACTACGATCGCTCGCTCTGGTGAGAGCGTCCCGCAGCGCGCGATCAGCGTGCGATCAGCGTGCGGCGGGCTCCGCGGGCTCCGCGGGCGCCGCGATCCCGTCGCACTCCTCGAGCTCGCGCGCGAGCGATGAGATCCGCGTCGTCAGCACGAGCTCGTGGACCTCTGGTTCGCCGAGGAACGCGAGCACACGCGGGTGGCGCTGCAAGCGGTAGAGTGCGAGCCAGTCGCCATCGTCGAACGCGGCGATCTCGTCGAACACTTTGCCGTCGTCGACCAGGGCCTGGAACGACGGCAGCGCCGCGAGGTGCTCCCAGCGCTTCGCACGCGCGAGACGCGCGCGCAGATCGGCGGGTGCGTCGAGGATCTTCACCATCGCCTCGACCTCGTCGCCGAGGTCGCCGATTCCCGGCAGATGGCGGACGAAACCGCGGTTCGCGGTGCGCACGAGCTCGTGAGCGAGCCCGCGTCGCGGCGCCGGCTCTCTGCGCGCCGCCGCGTCGTCGTCGGCTCGCGAGTGGACGACTGCCTCGGTGAGCGACGCGAGCATCCACAGTGAGGCAGCGACGACGACGCCGAGGAGCGCGCCGAGGAACGCGCCGCCGGCGCGATCGACCGCTGTCGGACAGCCCGTCGAGCCGCGGCGGCGGTCGCGGCCGCGGCGAACGACGCTGATCACGAGTCCGGCGACTCCCGCGATCACGGTGCCGAACACGGGCGGCGTGATCAAGCCGAGCGGCTGGAACCAGCCGCGCGCGAATCCGAGCGCCGAAGTCGCGACCATGATCGCGACGAGGACGACGAAGAGCGCCGTTCGGCCGGCAACACGACGCCCGCCGGCGCGCGCTCCAGAGGTCGCGAGCAAGAGGACGACGAGCGCCGTCGCTGCGATCGCGATCGCGGCGCTCACGGCTGGCGGTCCTCGATGCGCAGCCAGGAGTGCGTCGCCTGGAGCCCGCCTTCGAGCCAGGAGCGACTCTCGTAGCTCCGCAGCGTTCCGAGGACCTCGCGCAAGGCCGGCGCGTGTTCCGCGACCGCGCGCGCGACGTCCGGCGGAAGCCGGCGTTCGCGCGCCAGTGCTTCGACGAGCGTCTCGACGTCATCGACGAGCAGCTCGACGAGCCCGCGGATGTCGACCAGCGTGATGCTGCCCGACGGCGCACCGAGGTCGATGACTCGCGAGGTCCGGGGCGTGCTCGGGCCGAGGAGGGCCGCGGACTGGGACGGCGCGATCGACGCGACCAAGCGCTTCGGCGTGACCACCGCGTGGGGCTCGAACTCTCGCAGCAAGCCGAGCTCGAGCGCGTAACCGAAAAGCGTACCGCCGGCGAACGGACGTGCCGCAGGGGGCGGCACCTCGAAGTCGCTCGCGGCGCGAGACTCCGCTGCGACAGTCGCCAGGAGCGTGTTCACGATCCCGCGGTAGCGCGAGAACGCCGACTCGAGGCGTGCGGCGTCGTGGAGCTCGACCATCCACGCGGGGCGCGGCACGCGCAGCGGTCGGGAGGGCTTTTCTCGCAGACCGGGGATCGCGACGAGCTCGCCGCCGTCGTCGACGACGAGCAGGCTCTCGGCGCCGTCGATCGCCGGCAAGAGATCCTCGAGCGTCGCGCGATGGAGCTCGCGCAACGCGGGCACGAGCAACTCGCGCGCGCGGCGCACGTCATCGAGGTCGCGCTCCGGGATCGTCGGGACCACGAAGTCCTCGAAGTACGAGTGGCCGACGCCGACCCAGTGCGCGAAGCGCTCGTAGGCGTGGCGCATCGGAGGCGAGCGCCCAGCGATCGCGATGAGCGGGCGCGCGCCGGCCTGCGCGATGAGCGACAGCGGGCGGCTGTCGTCGAGCTGCCCCGGCGCTGCGGCCGAGAACGACCAGGTCTCGTAACCGTCGCGCAGGAAGCTCGCGGAGATGTCGGCAGCCGGGCGCGGCCACGCGCTGCGCAGATCGGCCGCGAGCTCGCGTGCGTCGCGTTGCACGCGGGCGGCGAATCCGGTCGGCAAGTCCTCGCCGCCGGCTTCGAGCGCGCCGTCGAGGAGCGCGAGTAGAGCGTCGAAATCCGGCGCGCTGCTCCAGCTCAGCTCGTCGTCGACGTAGCTGATCGACGCGACGCGCGGGCGCATCCGGCGGCGCAGCGGCGCGAACGCGTCCGACGCGGCGAGGGTCGCTGCGCCGTCGAGCGATTCGAGCTGGCGCGTGTCGGCGCCGATCGACAAGAGCAAGTAGTCGTTGCGTAGGCCCACTGCGATCGCGACGGAGAACGATTCGGCGAAGCGCACGAAATCGTCGACCTGCTCGGGCGACAACCCGCTCCGGCGCAACTCGCCGCGGACCTCGTCGAGCGCCGGTGGCGGCAGCGCGCGGCCGTCGAGCGCGAGCACCCAGAACTCGCCCTGGCCGATCTTGCGCTTCTCGATGGGCAGCGGCGCGGCGTCGCGCAGGCGTGCGATGAGATCGTCGACGACGCGGGCCGCGCGCGCCGGGTCGGCGACCCGGAAGCCGACGAGCGTCCCCGGAATGCGCAGGGCGTTCTGTCGTGCGAGGATCGCCGCGATGACGTCTTGCGCGACCGCGTCCGAACGGAACGCAGCGCTGCTCCACGGTACGGCGGAGAGGAACCCGGTGACAACGACGCCCGCGAACGCGCCCGCAAACGGGGCCCAGCGCGAGTCGAGACAGACGAAGACCTCGTTCGAGACAAGGTCGGTGAGGACTTCGAACGCGCTAGCGAGGAGCGGATCGCCGGCGCGCGCTCTCTCGACGGCGCGCCACGGCGGGCTCGATCGGACTTCGTCGAAGAACGACTGGACGCTCGAGAGCGCGATCAGCGACGCGAACGCGCGGCTCTCGCGCACCGCGTCCCACTGCTCGGCGAGACGCAGCGCGCTCGAGAAGTACGCGCTGTCCGCAGGTACCCAGGCGGCGGCGCCGAACTCGGCACGCAGCGCATCGGTGAGCCCGGGGTCGGGCGGCACCGGGTTCGCCTCACCGGTGCGTGCCGGATGTGCTTGGAGACCCGCCGCGCCGCCGGCGCCGCTTGGCGCGCTCTCGTGCGACGCATCCTGCGAAGTTTCCTCCGACGCTTCTTCCGGTGCCCGGCCGCAGCCGGAGGAGATCGAAACGCCGACCGCCACGCCGAATCCCGCGGCGACGGCGACCAACCGACGGTGGATCGCTTTTCCCGAGTGCATCTCGCCAGGCCCGTGATTTGGTTTGCGCACGACGTCCCGTACGAGCAGCCACGGCGCGAAACGGACGATCGCGACGAATTGCGGCCCATCTTCCAGAGTGCGACCCCTCGCGTAAAGAGCGGAGACCGCGGCGCCCACTCGCGCTGTCCGCGCGTCGCCCTGGCTTGACAGCCCGCCGCGCACTCCCGAGACTCACCTGGCATGAACTTCACGCCGGATCACCTTCTCGTCGACGCACAAGGACGCCCGTATTTCCTGTGGGACCTCGACATGACCCTCGAAGCGTTTCGAGCGTTGCTGTGCGACCCCGACGCGGACGTGCAAGCGTACTTTGCGGCAAAACTGCTGCGCCAGGCGAAGCCGGACGACGTGTTCAGATTCTTGACGCTCGAGGAGATCGGGCGGCTCTGGCCACGGATCCGGGGCTCGCTTGGATGGACCGGTCCGTTCTGGACCTGGCTTCTCGGAGAGTGGAAGGTCATCGCTCGTGAAGAAGAGTAGGCTGTCGCCGCTTCAGGAACGGATTCTGGTCGTCCTGGCGCCGCTCGAGCCCGCGTGGACGCTGACCGGCGGCGCAGCTCTCGCGGGGTTCTACACTTGCCATCGTTCGACACGAGACGTCGAGGACCCGACGGTCGTCGTGCTGGCTGGGGCGTCGGTCGTGGTGGATACGTTGCACGAGATTCTCGTCAACAAGCTCTGCGCTCTCCTGGGACGAAGCGAATTGCGAGATCTCCAGGATGTCCGGGCGATACTGGACACCGGCGCAGAGCTGGAGCGTGCTCTCGTCGATGCGCCGGAGAAGGACGCCGGTTTTTCGGGGCCGACGCTCGCGTGGATCCTGCGCCAGTTCCCATTGGCCGCCGTAGCTGCCGCAAGCGCGCTCGCGCCTGCCGAGGTCGTCGAGCTCGACGCGTTTCGTGATGCACTGATCGATCGCGTGTTGCGCGCGGTTCACCCCGGTGAGGCGCGCTAGCAGCCAGTCAGAGAATCGACGCGAGCGCACCGAGACCGATCGGCGATCTCGATTGTGGATCGTGTGTCCGGAACCACGACCGGTCTCGGTGCCTCGAAGGGTGCTCTACTCCGCCGTCGAGAACTCGCGCGCGACTTCGGTGCGGTTGCCGTTCGCGCCGATCGCCTCGACTTCGAGTGTGTAGTCGGCGTCCGAATGCAGCCAGTCCGCCGGGAAGCGCAGCGACGTGACGTCGCCCGCGAGCTCGACCGTGAGCTCGCGCTCGGTCTCGCCGTCGTCGAGCTCGACTTCGAGCGTGACCAGGATCGCGACCGCGCCGTCGACCACGTTCCACTGCGCCGAGATACCGTCGTCGATGTCGAGCTCGGCGCCGGCGGCGGGCGAGGTGATCTCCGGAGCGCCGAGCAGGTCGTAGACGAGCTCGACCTCGCCGATCAGCAGCTCGCCCTCGAGCGTACGGCCGACGACGAGATACTCTCCCGCGGGGTACGCGTCCGCGATGTCGTCGAGCGACGCGCCGGGAGTCTCGATCTCGAAACTCGCCTTGCCGAGCGAATCTCCGCCGATGCAGTCGACTTCGAAGACGACGCTTCCGTCCTCGTCGAGGAGCTGGAGCGCGATGAGCGGCTCGCCGGAGTCGACCACGACCGCGAGCTCGGCTTCACCTTCACTCGCGTCGTACGCGACGACGATGGCCGCTTCGTCGAGCTCGCCGGGCTCCTCGAGACCGAAGACCGCGATGAGCTCGAGGCGCTCGCCGGAGTCGGGCTTGGTCTCGAGCACGAGGCCGACGCCGGGCGCGTAGAACTTGTGCTCGACGGCGTCCGGCTCGAGCGGGGAGAAGTCGGCGGTCTGCCGGCAACCCGCGAAGCGGCCGAACGAGATCTCGACGCAGACGTCGTCGTCGAGCAGCGTGGCGGCATCCTCGGCTTCGGCGAGCAAGAACTCCTGGCGGTAGGTCGTGCCGACCGCCCCCTTGGCGAGCATCACGATTCCCGGCTTCGCACCGTCCTCAC
>Ga0326597_10007653_pt1 | contig 14659 bp, 14 predicted proteins | sample RVTome_12_FD_203789 | JGI IMG/M metagenome (GOLD analysis project Ga0326597, IMG submission 203789) | Soil microbial communities from uranium-contaminated site in the Upper Colorado River Basin, Wyoming, United States - RVT100D185 | ecosystem: Environmental > Terrestrial > Soil > Contaminated >... | reverse complement strand
GTCGTCCGCGATGGTCCGGAGCGCGAACAGCACCAGGCTGCCACCCACGAAGGCCGCGGCGGGCAGGATCAGCATGGCGGTCCGCAACCCGAACCGGTCGGAAAGCGATCCCACGAGCGGGTAGGCGATGGCATCGCCGGCGATGTGGGTGAAGAACACGTACGTGCCGATCACGGACGCGCCAACCCGCGGCGGGACGACGTCGAAGATCGCGGCCGTCATGGGGCCGTGATACCACGTGAAGAAGAACAGCGTGGTGAAGAAGACGGGGATGAAGACGTCGAGATCCCGGACATGCAGCAGCCAGACGGCGAGCGGCGCGCCGGCCAGAAACCCGGCCGAGCCGGCCAGTACGCGCCCGCCGGCCCATCGCTCCGCCAGGAGATCGCCAAGCCGGCCGCCGAACACAGTGCCGAGCACGCCCGCCAGCAACCCCCAGAGACCGATGGTCCGACCGACCACGGCGGGCGTCAGTCCGAGCTCGCGCTGCATGTAGGACGGCGACCACGCCACCAGACCGTTCATCGAGAAGGTGATCAGAGCGCCCCCGATGAAGAGCCAGGCGAGCGTCGGGGTGCGCAACACCAGACCGGCCGCATGCTGCAGCTCCGCGATGCGCGGGTGGTGGGCCCGTGGCTCGTGCCGCTGGCGCACCGCGCGGCGCACGGCGAGCGCGAGCTGCAACGCCACGCCCAACCCGGCGAAGCTCGAGAACACCGCCACGTCCAGATCGGCGGACCCCTCGAGATGATTGGCGACGTAGGCGCCGATGGCGCCGAGGACGCTGAAGGACCAGATCGGCCAGAGGGCCTTCGCGACCCGCCAGACACCGACTTCGAACCGTCGGAGCTGTTCCAGCACGGGAAAGTGGGTGCGGATCCGGGCCGGATCGCGGAGCTGCGCCGCCAGCATGGCGAGGATGAAGCCCGGAATGCCCACCGCCAGGAACGCGGCACGCCAGCCGTACACGCCCTCGAGCTCGCCACCCACCCAGATCCCGAGGACGCCGCCGAGGGCAAGACCTCCCCAGAAGATACCGAGCGCCAGGGCGCGTCCGCGGCCCGGAAAGTAGTCCGCGATCAGCGACTGGGCGGCTGGCGTGTAGGACGCCTCCCCAATGCCCACCATGGACCGACAGAAGAAGAGCTGTCCGAACCCCCGGGCCAGTCCCCCGAGGGCCGTGAACGAGCTCCAGAACGCGACACCGATGGCGATGACGCCGCGCCGCGACTTGAGATCGCTCAGAATGCCCAGGGGCACCGCGGCAATGGCGTACACCATCACATAGGCCGACCCGAGCCACCCGAGCTGCGCGTCCGAGAGATCGAGCTCCTCCTTGATCGGCTCGAACAGCACGAAGATGATGCTCCGATCGACGTAGTTGAGCACGTTGATGAGCGCCAGCAGGACTACCGCGTAGCCGGCATACCGCCGCGAAACGGCCGGGCTGCTCACCTCCGGCTAGTCCTCACCCGGCAGCTTCGACGCCATCGCCCGCGCATCCCGGTGCGATTTCGCGTCCTGGTACGCCGTGCGCAGGCGGGTCATCAGCTCCTCGCGACGCGCGTACAGCCGCTTCGGGCGCCGCGGAGGCACCCGGGCAAGGGCGTAGGCCGTGAGCAGGGGCAGGCCTACGGTCGAGTCCACGTATGCCACCACGGCGTCCGGAAGGCGTGCGGGGTCCACCTTTCCCCAGCTCACGGCCTCCCCGGGCGTGGCGCCGGAAAGCCCACCGGTGTCCGGTCGGGCATCCGTAATCTGGAGGTAGTAGTCGTGGCCCTTTTCGTCGATGCCGAGCACCTCCTGGATCTGGGGCTCGGTCTGCAACACGAAGTTCTTCGGGCTGCCCCCACCCACGATCAGGACGCTGCTCGTGCCGCCGCTCCGCTTGGCGTCCAGCACGATGGCGCTCGTCTCGTTGACGTCGGCGGACACGTCGTAGCGGAGCTGATAGCCCGCCAGGGCAAGCTCCGCCACGTTCATGCCGATGGAGGAGTCGCCCGGTGACGACGTGTAGATGGGCACCTCGTATTCGTGCGCGACCGTGAGCAACGACTTGCCGGTGAGGCCGAGCACCCGCTCCCGCTCCCGCAGATAGCCGCCGAGCAGATAGTGATACTCGGCCGTGGACATGACACGCTGGAACTCCGGCCGCGCGGAAACCTGCCGGATGAACGCGTCCGTGCGGAGCAGCACCCGGTAATCGAAGAAGATATCGTAGATCCGGACGACGCCTTCCTCGCGCAGCACCACGTCATCCACGTTGGGACGGCCGGCGTGCATCGAGAAGCCAAGCGCGAAGTGGGCATCATGGTACAGGTTCGCGCCGGTGGACACGATCCAGTCCACGAAGCCGGCCTCGATCAGCGGGATGACGGTGGACATCCCGAGGCCGGCCGGCGTGAGCGCGCCGGTGATGCTCATGCCGACGGTCCCGTTTTCCGGGAGCATCCGTTCCGTGAAGAGCCGGCCCGCCTCGCGGAGGCGGCCCGCATTGTAGGCGAGGAACGCCCCGTCCATGAGGTCCGCGACGGTCTCGCGGCCGGTGATGGCGCGGGGCTCGATCCGGGAGCCGTGAAGGAAGTGGCTGCCTGCGTTGGCCATGGGAATACCCGTGGTGCTGGGGGAGTCCTAGCCGCGGGGCGCGGGTGGGCGCCGTCCGGCCACGATCTCCGATTCGATCACGATCCGGACGGCCGCGCCGGGGTCGTCCGTGATCTGGACCAGGCCGAGATCTTCCATGGCAACCTTGCCTTCGGCCGCGACGCGCGTCCGCAGCCACTCGAGCAGCGGCTGCCAGTACGCCGTGCCCATGAGGACCACCCGGAAGTTCTCGATCTTGCCCGTCTGGATCAGGGTCAGGGACTCGAACAGCTCGTCCAGGGTGCCGAAGCCGCCGGGAAACACGATAAACGCGCTGGAGTACTTTACGAACATCGTTTTCCGGACGAAGAAGTACCGGAAGTCGATGGCGCGGTCGATGTAAGGATTGTGGTGTTGTTCGTGCGGCAACTCGATGTTGAGGCCGATCGAGAGGGCGCCGGCCTCCCGGGCCCCGCGATTGCCCGCCTCCATGATCCCCGGGCCCCCTCCCGTGATCACCGCGAAGCCGGCCTGGCCCAGGAGCCGCCCGGTCTCCCGGGCCGCCTGGTACCAGGGGTCTTTTTCGCCGACCCGCGCCGATCCGAAGATCGCCACCGCACTCCCCACGGTGGCCAGCTCCTCGAACCCCTCGACGAACTCGCCGATGATGCGCAGCACGCGCCACGGATCGGTGCTGGTGAAGTCGCTTCGGGCGGCGGGGGGCGGCGCGGACAGCAGTTGGGCGTCCGCGGTGGCCGGCTTACCGCCGCGTGGGCCGGAGGGTCTCGAGGGCTGCGACATGGTCCTCCACGACGTTGTAGAAGTGCGGGGACAACCGGACATGCCCGGGCCGCGCATCCGCGACGATTCGCCGCGCCGCGAGCGCGGCGACGTCGGCGGGGGGGTCCGCGGACGGCAGCATCACGATGGCCGAGCGGTCGTCGGGCGTGGACGCCACGCGGGGGCGGAACCCGCGGTCGGCCGCGCGCGCCACCAGATCCTCGGTCAGCCCCGACGTGGCCGCGCGGATCGCGGGCACACCGATCTCCTCGATGATGTCGAGCCCCCCCAGTTGCGCGTGCACCGCGGCCAGCGCGGGCGTTCCCTGCTCGAACCGCCGGGCATCATCATGCCAGACAAGCTGGCCGGGATCGAACTCGAACTGGCGGGCGTGGGCAAACCACCCCGTCACGGTCGGCGTGAAGCGCGCAATGAGGTCCCGGCGAGCGTACAGAAACGTGATTCCCGGACCGCCGAGCAGCCACTTGAGCCCACCGGAGCACAGGAAGTCCACCCCGCTGGCCCGCACGTCGAGCGGAACCTGCCCGAGGCCCTGGTAGGCATCCACGAAACACAGGGCCCCGTGCGCATGGGCGGCGTCGGCCACCGGCCGGAGATCCTGGATGGCGCCGGTCGTGAAAAAGACATGGGAGGTCGCGACGAGAGCGGTGCGGTCATCCACCGCGCGGGCGAGCAGGTCCGGCGGCACCGTGACTCCGTCCGGACTGCGGACGACCTCCACCTCGATTCCGGCGCCGCGCTTCGCGAGCCACTGATACGCCACCGAAGGGAAATCCAAGTCCGTTGTGACGACCTTCGGCCTGCGCGAATAGTCCAGCAAACCTGCCAGAACGGCGGTTGCCGTGGATACGGAGGCGTGGAGGGCGATTTCGTCGGAGCCGGCCCCGATCAAGGCGCCGTAGCGTCGTCGGAGTTCCGCCATCCGCTCCCACCAGACGTCATACCACGCAGGCGCGCCCCGCGTCTCCCACTCGTCCAGGAAGGTGGAAATCCGGGCTCGCGAGCGGCGTGACAGCGCGCCCAGGGAGCACGAATTGAGGTAGATCTGTCGCTCGAAGACCGGAAACTCGGCCCGATACCGGGAAAGCTCCGTCGCCGGGACGCTTGCCAACGCCATAGGGGCCCAATATACACTCCACCATAGCAGGTTCTCGCGCCAAATGGCTCTCGATGGAAGCCGGGCAATGACCACTGCTGGATGGGAAGGGCTGTACCAGGGAAGTTGGATGCGCCTGACCGGGAAGCTCGCCGTGCGGGCGCTGGTGCGGCCCCGGCTTGCGCTCGACCTCCTCTCGGCCGCGTGGGCCTTCCGGCGGCGCCAGTGGTATCGGATCCCGCCGTTTCTCCCACTCCCTTCATCGGACTACCTGCGCTGGCGGATGTACACCGCCTACGGCGACGAGGCGGCCGTACCCCCGGCCGAGGATGTCGTCAGGTTCGCTCGGTGGCGGCGCAAGCTCCTCGAGCTGTGAGCGCCGCAGCACGCGCGGCGCAGGTGAAGGCGCTGGCGAGCCAGCTCGGATTCGCCGCCGCGGGTGTGACGACGCTGGAGCCGGTGCCGCACGGCAACGCCCTGGACCAGTGGTTGGGGTTGGGTTACGCCGGCACGATGCGCTACATGCACCGCCAGGCGGAAAAGCGGAAGGCGCCAGACCGGATCTTGAGAGGGGCAGACCGCGCTGTAGTTGTGATCTACAACTACGCCAGTTCCGATGAGCCGATGCCTCCGGCGTCCGGACGAGTGGCCCGATATGCCAGGGGCCGCGACTATCACGAGGGTCTGCGGCCCGCCTTGGATCACCTCGCGGACTTCGTCCGCGGACTTGGCGGCCCTGGGGCGGTGGCCCAGCCCTACGTGGATGCCGGTCCGGTACCGGAGCGGGAGCTGGCCCAGCGGGCGGGCCTCGGCTGGATCGGCAAGAACACGATGCTGATCGATCCCCGGCGCGGGTCGTTCACGTTGCTCGCGTCGGTGCTGACCAACGTGGACCTGGCGATCGATTCGCCGTTCGAGGCGGATCGTTGCGGGTCTTGCACGCGTTGCCTGGACGCCTGCCCGACCGGGGCATTTCCGGCACCCCGGGTGCTCGATGCGACCCGCTGCATCTCGTATCTCACGATCGAGCATCGGGGGGACATCCCGGAGCTACTGGCCGGTCAGGTGGGCGGTTGGGTGTTCGGGTGCGACGTCTGCCAGGACGTCTGTCCCTGGAACCAGAAGTTCGCGAACGGGGGCGAGGACACGATCCTGCAGCTCGATTCCGCGCGCGCGTGGGTGCCGTTGGACGCCTTTGAGGATCTGGACGAGGACGGGTTCGACCGGCGGTACGGGTGGACGCCGCTGGAGCGGCCCGGCCTCCGCGGCATGCGCCGCAATTGCGCCGCGGCGGCCGCCAACACTTCGCACGGGGAATCCCCATGACCGAGCCTGACGCGCCGGCTGACGCCGCGGCGTCGGTGACCGCGCTTCGCACCCGGCTCGAGGATGGTCTCGAGTCACTCGATCCGCACCACCGGCTGCGGGGGCGGCCGGTCACCTTCCACCTGATCGCGGGCCGCACGCTCGAGATCGTCTATCGGGACGTGACGCGGATCGAGGAGTCGGAGGTGCTTGGCGTCAAGCGCCTCCTGCGGACGCACTGCTACTGCATAGTGGAACCGCAGACGGCGGAGACCCTCACCGTGCGGTTCGTCGTCCCGCTGGGTGGGCAGTCGTAACCACCGCCGTCAGTGCCGCGTGGGGTGCCGCAGGAGCCCCGCGCTCACGCGCGCCCCGGTGGCGGGAAAGTCCAGGACGCTCAGCGAATCGATGATCCGGAAAGCCGCCTGCACCGGATCCGGGAAGGCGAGTCCCGGTCGTACCTGATGCGTGGCGCGCAGGTCGGCCATGACGACGCGCCCCGCGGCGTCGAGAACGGCGCAGAGGACGGCTCCGCGATCGAGTGGCGGGACACGTGAGAACGGTCCATACGTAAGCAGGTTGCCAAGGGAATAGCTCACGAGGGCATCCCCGCGCAGCTCGATGGCCCGAAGCACGTGCGGTCCGTGACCGATCACGAGATGGGCGCCGGCGTCGAGCGCGGTGTGGGCGATCCGCACCGGGTTGCCCCGATCCTCGCCGGCGAAGCGCTCCGTCGCGTTTGGCGTCCGCTGCGCGCCCACGCCCTCGGCGCCGAGGTGGAGCGACACCACGACGCGGGCGTGCGCGGCCGCCGCACGGGCAACGTGACGCGCCAGGGCCTCGAGGTCCCGCGCATCCGGCCCCGCGCTGAACACGCTGAAGCCCAGCAACGCCAGGCTGTCGCCGTCGGGGAGCGGGACCAGCGTCGGCAACGTGTCGCTTCCCACGACGTGCACGCCGGCATCCCGCAGGTGGCTCACGGTCTGCTCGAAGCCCACCACCCCCGCGTCCATCGCGTGGTTGTTCGCCACGTTTCCGGCCACCTGCGCCCGGCCGGCGAACCGTCGGAGCGCCGCGGCCACGTCCGGGTCCTGGCGGAACGCGTAACACATGCTCGAGCCCGCCCGGCACTTGCGAGGAGCGGACCCCGCACCGATCGCGCCTTCCACGTTCACCAGGACGACGTCGGCATCGGCCACGAGCGGACGCAGCGGGGCCAGCAGCGTGTCCGGGCTGGGAAGCAGCGTCCGGGTCCCGGGAGGCCGCGCGGCCAGGGCCCACGCCGTATCGAGGTTGCTGCCCAACATGACGTCGCCGCCCGCGCAGACCGTTACCGTGGCCGGATCGGCTGGGGGTGCGAGCGAGCGGAAGGGAAGGCCGCGCACGAACAGCGGCGCCACGATGCGCCGCACGTCCGGCTCCGGAACCGGGAGACGGCGCGCCGGAACGGCACACGCCGCGAGCAGCGTACCGACGACGATTGCCGCCGCCGGCTTCACAGCCCGGTGGGGTGGTCGAAGAACTCGAACGGGATATCGAAGCGATCCCGCACGTGCTCCCCCAGTGCCTGCACGCCGACCGTCTCGGACGCGTAGTGGCCGGCGTAGATGACGTTCAGCCCCCATTCCTCGGCATCGAAGAACGTGTGGTGGGAGCCCTCACCCGTGATGAACGTGTCCACGCCGCGTTCGTACGCTTCGGCAATGAGGTCGCTTGCACCCCCGGTCACGATCGCAACCCGCTTCGTGCGGGATGGTCCCTTGGCGATCACCCGGGGTGCGGCACCGAGCCGCTCGGCCACGCGCTCCGCCAACTCGGTGAGGGGAATCTCCAGCCCTCCCATCAGTCCGATCTCGATCCCCTGGTAGCGCCCGAACGGGACCGGCGCCTCCAGCCCCAGGTCGCCGGCCAGGACGGCGTTGTTGCCGACCTCGGCGTGGCAGTCGAGCGGGAGGTGCGCGGAATACAACGCCACGTCGTGCTGGATCAGGGCCCGCAGGCGCCGCCCGAACCGACCGGTCACGCGCTGGAGGCCACCCCAGAACAAGCCGTGGTGGACGACCAGGAAGTCGGCACCCCGGGTGACCGCGGCATCGATCGAGGCCTGGCAGGCGTCCACCGCGCCCAGGATCCGGGAAGCACGGCCCGAGTTCCCGACCTGAAGGCCATTGAGGGCCTGCGGCGAGTCGGGAAGCTCGGGGACCTTGAGGAACCGATCGAGATAGGCGGCGAGCTGCTCACTGGTCATCGTAGCGCCCATGATCTCATCCACACGAGCGAGACATTACAACGACAGTAACGCTACTCAACAACGCGCGTGTTGGTACTGTGCCACCGGTTAACACATTAATCTGCAACTGATTATACCTTGCGCCACGAGGCGTGTGTTCATAGTGGTGGAGAACTGTCGCGTTGGTCCCCGCTACTTGGCCGGGGCGGCGACCTCCACTCCGGTCATCTTCACCAAGCCGTTGATTTCGCCACCCTCCTGTACCACCAGGGACTTCGTGTTGACGTCGCCGTGCACCGCCGCTCCGCCCTGGACTTCGACGCGCTCGGTCGCGGTCACGCCGCCCTGGACGCGGCCGCCGATCACGGCCTCCGCGGTCTGAATGTCCCCCTCCACAACGCCGCCCCGCGCGACCAGCACCTGCCGCTCGGCACGAACGGTCCCCGCCACGGTGCCTTCGACCTTGACCACGCCGGACGACACGAGTTCCCCCTCGAAGCGGGTCCCGGGAGCGATGATGGTGAGGGTCGCGTCACTGCGCGGGGTGCGGTCGGGACTCGTGGCCATGATCAGGGAGCCTCTCGGACAACGGTGCGGGGGTCAATGGCGCGGGCGCCGCGCCGGATCTCGAAGTGCAGGTGGGGGCCGGTGGAGCGCCCGGTCGAGCCCGCGAGTGCGATGACCTGTCCGGCGGCGACCGTGTCCCCCTCGGCGACCAGGAGCCGCGACGCGTGCCCGTACAGGGACTGGTAGTCGTCGGGGTGATCGAGAATGACGAAGTGCCCGTACTCGGCGTCTTCCCCCAGTTGGCTCACGACCCCGCCTCCGGACGCGCGTATCGGCGTACCGATGGGAACGGCGATGTCGAGGCCGGAGTGCGTCTCGTCGCGGGGACCGGGGCCAACCTGGCCCCGCGTGATGATGCCGCGCTGGTCCAGGGGCCAGTGGAACGGCGGGGACAGACCTTCCTCGAAGCGGGCGGGCGCGTCCGGTGCCGCGGCCACGATGGGGGACACCACGAGCACCGGTCCCGTCAGGGGCGCCTGGAGTTCCGGAACGATACGCCCTCCCATCATCTCGCGGATCTGCTCGTAGCGCTGTTCCGCCTCGTCGAGGCGGCGCGCCAGGTGCTGCACCTGATCGCGCTCCGTCTCGAGCCGCGCGATGCGGTCGCGCAGGCCAGGCACCGACGCCGCCGTGCGCACGATGGGGGCGTACAGCACCGCGCCCACGATGATACCGACCGCGACCCCGCCGGCCCCGAAGAGCAACGCCCGCGCGGCCCAGAGCGGCAGCCGGAACTGTCGCGAGTGCGGATCGCCATCGCGGTGGACGACGACCGTGACGACCCGGCTCCCCGTCATCCGGCGAACGGCTCCCCGAGGATCAACTCGAGCACGCGGGCCAGGTCGTCGTTCGAGTAGAAGCTGATGGTGACGCGCCCTCCCTTCCCGCGGCGCGCCACGAACACGTCGGTCTTCAGGTAACGGCGCAGCGCGTCCTCGACCCGCCGCACCTCGGCATCCGGCTTCCGGGCCGACCGCCGGCCCGCCCGCGGCCGTCGTGCCGGGGCGCGGTCCCCGCGGGCAAGCGCCTCCAGCTCGCGGACCGACAGGTCATCATCCACGGCGCGGCGGGCGAGGGCGGGAAGGGCCCGGGCATCCTGCACGAGCAGCAGGGCCCGCGCGTGCCCCGTCGACAGCGCTCCACGGTGGACGAGGTCCTGCACGTCGTCCGGGAGCTTGAGGAGCCGCAGGGCATTGGCCACCGCCGGCCGGCTTCGTCCGACGAGGCTCGCGAGATCGCTCTGCGAAACCCCGAACTCTCCCATCAGCCGTTGATAGCCGAGTGCTTCGTCAATGGGAGACAACTGGTCCCGCTGGAGATTCTCGACCAGCGCCAGGGTCAGCAGCGTGCGGTCGTCCACGTCGCGCACGATGGCGCCGATCTCGCTCCATCCGAGGCGGTCCGCCGCACGGAGGCGCCGCTCACCCGCGATCAGTTCGTAGCCCCCGTTGGCCGGCCGCACCACGATCGGCTGGAGCAACCCCGACGCGCGCAGTGATTCCGCGAGTTCCGTCAGCGCGTCCTCGTCGAACGCGCGACGTGGCTGGTAGGGATTGGGACGAACCTGCGCCAACGGCAGGTGCAGGAGGGTGCCGGCGGCCGCCGCCTCCGGCGTCGTGGGCGACGGGCCCAGGAGAGCCTCGAGCCCGCGGCCCAGCCGGCGCTTGGGCTGACCGGCGCTCGCGCTCATGCGCCTTTGACGCCCCGCACCTGGGCGCCGGCCCCGGGGGCCGCGACCCGGCGGATCAGCTCCTGCGCGAGCGCGAGGTAACACTTGGCGCCCACCGAATGCACGTCGTAGAGCAGAATGGGCTTGCCGAAACTCGGCGCTTCCGCGAGCCGCACGTTCCGCGGGATGACGGTGCGAAACACCTTGGCGCCGAAGTACTCCTGCGCCTCGGACGCCACCTGACGCGAGAGGTTCAGGCGACTGTCGTACATGGTGAGCAAGACCCCGTCGATCGCGAGCGCGGCGTTGAAATTCTGCTGCACGAGCTTGATGGTGTTGAGCAGCTGCGAGAGCCCCTCGAGCGCGTAGTACTCGCACTGGATGGGGATCAGCACGGCGTCGGCGGCGGTGAGCATGTTGAGGGTGATCAGCCCGAGGGACGGCGGACAGTCGATCAGAATGACGTCGTAGGCGTCGCGCAGCGGGGCGATGGTCCGCCGCATGACGGTCTCGCGACCCCGCCGACTGACGAGCTCGATCTCGGCGCCCACGAGATCCTGCGTGGCCGGCACCACGTCGAGCAGCGGGAAGTTGACCTCGCGGTGCACGACCTGGAGGATGCCGACGTCCCCGACGATGGCTTCGTACAGCGAGCGCGAGACGGCCTTCCGGTCGATGCCGATCCCGCTCGTGGCATTGCCCTGCGGGTCGCCGTCCACGAGCAGCGTGCGCGTTTCCGCGGCGGCGAGCGACGCGGCCAGGTTGACGGCGGTGGTCGTCTTGCCCACGCCGCCCTTCTGGTTCGCGATCGCAATCACCCTACTCATTGGATAACTTGTTATAGTATATGCGGTTATACACTGCGATGGCCTGCGTGACCGTGGTTCACCGTGGGCGCGGGAATATACCGGCCGTGGCAGGCCGCGTAAAGCAAGCGCCGCGTTGTTTCACGTGAAACGGCAGCGAGACCGCCGGTTCCGATTGACGCTTATCGGGAGATGAGCCGGTAGTAGGCGTCGGTGTTGTCGTCGGTCCGTCGCGAGAACGCGAGAACCGTCCCGTCTGGAGACACCGCTGGCGCAAAGGCGCCGCTCGTTCCGGGGATCGGCTCCGATCTGACCCCGTCATAGGTGAGCCACACGAGCGAGCCGTCGCGGACCAGGAGACGCGGCGCCAGGGGATCCAGTACGGGCTCCGCACCGCGCCCCAGCACCTGAAGTCCGGACGACTCGAGATCGAGGGTGACCACTTCCCAGCCTGCGTAGCTGATGATGACGTGCTCCTGCGTGCAGACGCCAAGGCCCAGCGGGATGGTGTACGTCTGGGTGACCGAGTCCACGACCAGCGGCCGCGCGAAAATCAGCGACCGCGCGTCACCGCTCAGGAGGGGATACGCGCCCCAGGCGACCGAGTCGCGTTGGCCCGTCGTGTCGGTGAGGCGGGTACGCCAGATGGTCTCGCCGTCGGAATAGAGTGTTGAGCCATCCGGCATGAGGACCGGGCCGAACGGATTGGCACCGAGCACGGTGACGTCGCGGAGGGCGGGGTTTTGCCGGACACGGTAGGACGTGGAACCGGTCACCGTGACGGCGCCCGTCGAAGCGGTGTGAATGGGCAGCGACGAGACCGGGGTGCCGTCCACTTCGCCCAGCTCATACCAGGTTACCGAGACGGCACTCGGAGGCGCCGGCGCCGGAGGTGGACACCCATCCAGCCCAGCCAGCGGTGGGCTCACCGCACCCAGCACTCGACGACCGGGGACCTGTGCCAGCGTCTCCACCTGGATCCGAAGCGCGCGTCGGTACACCACCGCCTCCTCGCGCGCGCTGCCCCCCGACACCGCGATGCTCGCGAGGATCGTACTCGTTCCAAACGGGACGAGGCCCGTGGTACGAAACAGGAGTCGCCCGTCGGGCAGGAAGCCGCGGACGAGGTCCGGGGCGGCATTCACGGTGAGCCGGAGCGCCCCGTCGCCTGGCAGCGGGGCAGACTCGGGGATCTCGACCACCACGTCGGTGGTTGCCGAGCACGCCAGCGCCATTCCGACGACGAGCGCCGAGAGCCGGTACCGTTTCACGTGAAACACCTCCGGCTGTTCATTCGCATAACATGTTGTACTACAATAGGTTATCGCGCTACGCCGACGCCCTGCGGCGGCGCACTACTTCCGAGACGATACCCTGCAGGTCCGCCGGGCTCACTCCGGGGATTCGCCCCGCCTGCCCCAGCGACTCCGGGCGGATCCTGGAGAGCTTCTGTCGCGCTTCCGTGCTGAGGCACCGCAACTCCTCGTACGGAAGATCGGCCGGGAGATGGAATGACGCCATCTCGGCGAGCCGCGCGGCGGATTCCCGCTCCCGCGCGAGATACCCCTCGTACCGCAACTCGATCTCGACAGACAACCACGCATCGGGCCCTATGTCGTCCGCCATCACCCCCGCAGCAGTCGCCAGGCCCCGGAGTCCCACCCGCGGCCGGCGTGCGAGATCCGCGACGCGCGTCGGCTCCGCGATCGGGCGCTCGCCCGCAATCTCGAGCAGCGGATTGGCAGTTTCGGGTGTCACCGTCGTGCGTCGCGCCAGGTCGGCCACCGTCTCCTCGTGTGCCCGGCGACGCTCCACCACCGCCCATTCGTCGTCTCGCAACAATCCCAGGCGCCGCGCCGAGGGAGCGAGACGTCTGAGGGCGTTGTCCTGCCGCAGCAGCAGGCGGTACTCCGACCGCGACGTAAAGAGCCGGTACGGCTCGTCCACGCCCCGCGTCACGAGATCGTCAATCAGGACGCCGATATACGCCTCGTCTCTCCCGAGCACGACGGGTTCCTCGTCGCGCAGCAGGCGCGCCGCGTTGACGCCGGCCATGATGCCCTGCCCCGCGGCCTCTTCGTACCCGGTGGTTCCGTTGATCTGGCCGGCAAAGAAGAGCCCGGCAATCGCCTTCACTTCGAGCCAGGGTGTCAGCTGGTGCGGTGGGTAGTAGTCGTACTCGATGGCGTAGCCGGCCCGGGTCATGCGCACGCCCTCGAGCCCCGGCACGGTCCGCAGGAACTGGTGCTGCACCGCGGCGGGCAGGGAGGTCGAGAGGCCGTTGACGTAGAGCTCTTCGGTGTGCAGCCCCTCGGGCTCGAGGAACACCTGGTGGCGCTCGGCATCCGGGAACTTCACCACCTTGTCCTCGACCGACGGACAGTACCGCGGGCCCCGCCCCGCAATGGCCCCACCGTACAGCGCCGACTCGCCGAGGTTGGCCTCGATGATGGCCTTTGTCTCGGGGCCGGCCCAGGTGATCCAGCACGGCCGCTGTGGCGGACGCGGGACCTGCTGGTAATGACTGAACCGGAAATTCCCGGCGTCGCCATCCTGCCGCTCGAGCTTGGTGTAGTCCACGGACCGGCCGTCAATGCGCGGCGGCGTTCCGGTCTTGAATCGGTCAACCTCGAGGCCCACCGCTTCCAGCTGTTCGGCCAGATCCACCGCTGCGGGGTCTCCCGCGCGTCCCCCCGAGATCTGGGTCTCGCGGCCCATGTGGATGCGACCGCGCAGGAACGTCCCGGCGGTCAGGACCACCGCCCGAGATCGGATTTCCATCCCGGTGGTGGTCCGAACGCCCGCCACGCGGCTGCCCTCGAGGAGCAGGGCCGCGACCGTGGCCTGGAGGAACTCGAGCCCGGCAAACCGTTCCAGCTCCTGTCGCACAGCGGCCCGATACAACACGCGGTCGCACTGGGCCCGGGGCGCCCAGACGGCCGGTCCCTTGGACCGATTCAGCATGCGGAACTGGATGGCCGCCCGGTCGGTGGCCCGCCCCATGATGCCGCCCAGGGCGTCCACTTCGCGCGCCACTGTACCCTTGGCGATCCCCCCGATGGCCGGATTGCAGGACATCTGGCCGATGGTCTCGATGTTGGATGTGAGGAGAAGGACACGGACGCCGAGGCGGGCCGCTGCGGTGGCGGCCTCGGAGCCGGAATGGCCTCCCCCTATGACGATGACGTCGTACGGCATCGTTTCAAGATAGGGCAGACGGGACAGACGGGTAGGCGTGAGACGGCGAGGGAAGACGCCGAGGCGCCGAGGCGCACGGTGGCTCCGAGGTGGCAGAAGTGAGGGGCGTGGTTTTGGCCCAGTTCGCGAACGAATGGCTATGTGGGTACGGTGGGACTACCCCACTTTTGGGCATGGGACACTACCGGAGGCTCAAGGCCTGGGAGCACGCACAGAAGCTCGCGCTGGAGAGTTCGCGGGCAGCGCGGCGGTTCCCGGATTATGAGCAGCAGATACTCGCCGATCAGTTGCGACGTGCTTGCTACTCGATCCCGCTCAACGTGGCGGAGGGGGCTTCACGGAAGGGGAGCAAGGAGTTTCGTCGCTACCTGGACCTGGCCAAGGCGTCGCTGGCCGAGCTGGAG
>Ga0326597_10007652_pt1 | contig 14659 bp, 16 predicted proteins | sample RVTome_12_FD_203789 | JGI IMG/M metagenome (GOLD analysis project Ga0326597, IMG submission 203789) | Soil microbial communities from uranium-contaminated site in the Upper Colorado River Basin, Wyoming, United States - RVT100D185 | ecosystem: Environmental > Terrestrial > Soil > Contaminated >... | reverse complement strand
GTCCGCGATATCGATCGCACTGGCGTCAACTTTCTCAGCCGCAGCGGCGGCCTCCGCTGTTCCGCCGACGGAGCGCAGCAACATCGTGTGCGCCTGCACGCAATACTCACACGAGTTCGCTCGCGAGACGGCGATCGTGATCAACTCCTTGACGTCTCGGGGCAGAGTTCCGCCCGAGAACATCGCGAGGTAGCCACCCCAGAGGACCCGCAGGAAATCAGGGCGAGCACCGGCCAGCTTGAAGATGTCGGGGACGACGCCGAGCGCGAAGTGGTCGCGGATGCTTGCGTATAGCTCGGCGGTCTCGCCGGTGGCGTCGGACTCCTGGATTACGGGGGTGCGGACGTTCACTAGTTCGCCAAGTATAGTGACTTCCTTGTGTTCGTCAACCACCTTCAAGTAAACTCAGCGGCGAGATGCGTAAATACTCGCAGACGTGCCCGATAGCCCGGACGCTCGATCTCGTCGGAGACCGCTGGACGTTACTGATCGTCCGGGACTTGTTCATGGGCGCCTCGAAGTTCGGCGACTTTCGCGGGTCGTCGCCGGGGATGCCTCCCAAGGTTCTGTCGGCGCGCCTCAAGTGGTTGATGAGCAGCGGGCTAATCGAGCGCGAAATCTACAGCCTGCACCCACTGCGTGCGGAGTATCGACTGACGGAGAAGGGCCGGTCCCTCCTGCCAGTCCTGCTGACAATCGGGCAATGGGGGCTCGAGAACGAGTTCGCAGAAGAACCAGAGGCTCAAGCGTCTATTTCCGCCGCCATCGCCGCCCGCATCCCGGAGGCCCGGCCGATGCTGCGTAAGGGGGGATTCATCTGATGGCCGAAGAGCACGGAGCGCCGGAGCAGATTACGCCGCAGCGTCTCGGGGACTATCTCGAGGTGATGAGCAAGGCGGTCTTCCAGAGCGGCATCAGTTGGCGCGTGGTCAACGCCAAGTGGCCCGGAACCCGCGAGGCATTCCGCGACTTCGACGCCGCTGCCGTGGCCTCGCTCACCGAGCTCGAGATCGCCGAGATCGCGCAGGACACGCGTATCATCCGCAACCGCAAGAAGGTTGAGGCGATCGTCGACAACGCGCGCCGGATGATCGACCTCGACGAGGCGCACCGCGGTTTCGGAAACTACCTCACCTCGCACGGCGGCTTCGAGGAGACGGTCAAGGACCTGCGCAAGAACTTTCGCTTCGTGGGCGAGACCGGCTGTTTTTACTTCCTCTACGTCGTGCGGCAGCCCGTGCCGGAATACGAAGACTGGTGCAAATCCCGCGGCGTCAAGATGATGCATGGCTGAAGCCACCCGCTGTACCTGGGCCACCAACGCCACTGCCCTCATGCTCCGCTACCACGACGAGGAATGGGGCGTTCCGTGCCACGGCGACCGCGCGCTGTTCGAGTTGCTGACGCTCGAGGGCGCGCAGGCCGGCTTATCATGGAACACTATCCTCAACAAGCGCGAGGGCTATCGCCGGGCGTTCGATGCTTTCGACTTCGAGAAGGTTGCGCGCTATACGGACGCCGACGCCGAACGGCTTCTGGCGGACCCAGGCATCGTTCGCAACCGGCTGAAGGTCGCCAGCACGATCTCGAACGCCCGGGCTGTGCTCGCCGTCCGCGATGAGTTCGGCAGCTTCGACACGTACGTCTGGCGGTTCGTGGGCCGCGGCCCGCGACGCAATTCGCCAAAGAGCATTGGCGATATACCGGCAAAGACGGTTGAGTCTGACGCTATGAGCAAAGACCTTGGCAGGCGAGGCTTCCGGTTCGTGGGCAGCACGATCTGCTACGCCTTCATGCAGGCGACAGGCATGGTGAACGACCATGAGGTCAGCTGCTTCCGACACGCAGATCTGGGATAAATCTACCCAGCAGAGGCCATCTGGCCCTCCCCACGGCTGCGTCGTGGCAATACGCTTCCGGCGTAACCAGAAAGCAGGAGGTGCTACATGGGCAAGCTGGACGGCAAGACTACGATCATCACCGGTGCGGCGTCTGGAATCGGCCGCGCGACCGCCATGCTCTTCGCCGCTGAGGGCGCCAGGGTAGCCGTCGCCGATTGGAGCGAGGAAGGCGAAGGCGTGGCTGCCGGCATCCGGGCCAGCGGCATCGACGCCATCTTCGTGAAAACCGATGTATCAAACCCCGATGACGTTCAGGCGATGATCGCCGCGGCGGTGGGGCGATGGGGAGCGTTGCACGTGATCTTCAACAACGCCGGGGTCGAGGGCGTGATGGGCGTGCCCACCGCGGAGGCGTCGCTCGAAAACTGGCAGCGGGTGATCTCGATCAACCTCACCGGGGTCTTCCTCGGCATGAAGTACGCGATTCCGGAGCTGCTCCGGTCGGGCGGCGGGTCGATCATCAACAACGCTTCTGTGGCGGGAATCGTCGGCTTCCAGGGGATCGGCGCTTACTGCGCGTCCAAGGGCGGTGTGATCCAGCTTTCGAAGACGGCTGCACTGGAGTACGCGACCCAGGGCATCCGGGTCAACGCCATCTGCCCCGGTGTCATCGACACCCCGATGGTGCAGCGCTCCATCGGCGACAGCGCAGAGACGGCGGCGGCGTTCAGGGCGATGGAGCCGGTCGGCCGCTTTGGCACGCCCGAGGAGGTTGCCCGCGTCGCTCTCTTCCTCGCCAGCGACGATTCGAGCTTCTGCACGGGTGCGCCGTTCGTGGTGGACGGGGGATTCGTGGCCGCGTAACCAGGCATCCGGGATGCGCCGCGGTGTGTGGCTTGCGCAAGCCTCGGCTAAACTGGTTCGTGTGACTATCCCGGAAAAGACACTTATCACCCTCGAATACGACAAGGTCATCGACCGACTCGCGCGCCACTGCATCACCGAGCGCGGCCGAGCGCTGGCGCTGGCGCTTACTCCGTCGTCCGACTACGACGAGGTGCTGCGCCGCCAGCGGCTCACCGCTGAGGCGCGCCGTCTCCTTGAACTGAAACCGAACCTCTCCCTTGCCGACGTGAAGGACGTGTCGCCCATCGTCAAACAGGCTGCCCTCGGGCGGATCCTGGAGACTGCTGAACTGGTCAACGTGCAGGTAACGCTCACTGCCGCCACCGCTGTCCGCGAGTCGATCGATAAGCTCAGGGCCTACATGACGCACCTGGCCGAGATCGCCGATCGCATCGATAACTTCGGCGAGGTCACTTCTGAGGTCGGCCGCTGTATCAACTCCAAGGGCGAGATTGCCGACAACGCCTCGCCGGCGCTGGCCACCCTGCGTCGGGAATCGCGCGTTGCCCACGACCGGCTGCGCTCGCGGCTCGAGAGCTTGCTCAACTCGCAGGCTGGGAAGGGCGCGCTGCAGGAGCCGATCATAACCCTGCGCGACGGGCGCTACGTCGTGCCCGTGAAGTCGGAGATGCGCTCGCAACTGCCGGGCATCGTGCACGACGTCTCATCCAGCGGCGCGACGCTGTTCCTCGAACCGCTCGAAGTCGTCGAAATGGGTAACAGGTGGCGCGAGCTACAGGCTGAAGAGCAGCGCGAGATCGCCCGCATCCTCCGCGATCTGTCGGCTCTTGTCGGCGAACGCGCCGACGCTATCGCGCTTGCGCTCGATGCTCTCGCCGAGATCGACCTGCTACTGGCCAAAGTACGGCTCGGCGAGGCGATCAAGGCCAAGTGGCTCCCGCACGACCCCAACGACCGGGCCGAGGGAGAGCAGGCGTGGCTTGTCGAAGAACCCGGTTCTCTATATCTGCGTAACGCCCGACATCCGCTCCTGAAGGGCGACGTCGTCCCGATATCAGTATGGCTCGGGGAAGGGGGACCCACCTCGAACCAGCAGGCGCCAACCACCGGCCCGGAGGGATTCAGCATCCTCTTGATTACCGGACCCAATACCGGCGGTAAGACCGTGGCGCTCAAGACTCTGGGGCTGCTCGCACTGATGGCGCAGGCCGGCATTCCCGTACCCGCCGACAGCGACTCCCGTCTGCCCGTTTTCGACGCCGTGTTCGCGGACATCGGCGACGAGCAGTCGATCGAGCAGTCGCTGTCCACATTCAGCTCGCACATCGGGAACATAATCTCGATCCTCACGCAGGCCACCCAGCGCTCGCTCGTGTTGCTGGATGAACTGGCCGCGGGCACCGACCCCGTCGAAGGTTCCGCGCTGGCGAAGGCGATCCTGTCGCGTTTGCTGAAGATCGGGTGCCTGGCGATCGCCACGACCCACCACGGAGAGCTGAAAGCATACGCGCACACGACGCCGGGCATCACCAATGGCTCCGTGGAATTCGACCCGGAGAAGCTGGCGCCGACCTACAAGCTGCAGATCGGGCTGCCCGGCCAGTCGAATGCGCTCTCCATCGCCGAGCGGCTGGGCATGCCGGACGACGTACTGACCGAGGCCCGCGAGGGTATCGACCCCGACAGGCTCGCCGTTGAGGCCATGATCTCGGACCTGCACCGCCACCGCGAGGAGGCCGAGGCAAGCAGCGAAACACAGCGGGTCGCGACGCGCGAGGCCGAGCGAGCCCGCGACCGTGTGACGAAGGAGCTGAAGTCGCTCGAGGCCAACCGTACCCGCCTCGTCGAGCAGACCCGCCGTGAGATGGAGACCGAACTCCAGACGGCGCGCGTCCGCTTGCGTGAGGCGATGAAGGAGTTGCAGAAGGCCGAGCGCACGACTGTTTTCGAGAAAGCCCAGGCGATGGATGTCGTGCAAGCCGAGATCGCGGAGGTTGGGGAGGCCGTCAAGCGAGTGCAACGGCGAGAACGCCCTCCCCGCCGCGGCCCGCTGCCGCCGATCGAACCCGGCGACCGCGTCTACCTTCAGGACATACCGACGCCAGGCGAGGCGCTTACGGAGCCCGATGCCTCGGGTGAGTTCGAGGTCAACCTCGGAGCATTGCGCGCCCGGATCAACGTCAAGCAGGTCGCCAACGTGGAGAAATCCGAGCACGCTGAGTCGCCCGCCTATCGCGAACCACCGCGCGAATTCACCCACCCCCGCGTGCCGCCGGAACTCGACCTGCGCGGCATGACAGTGGACGAGGCGATCACGCTCGTCGACCAGCGCATCGACGAGGCCGCCCGCGCCGGAATCGGCGAACTGCGGATCATCCACGGGAAGGGTACCGGCACGCTGCGCGCGGCGATCCGCACGATGCTCCGCAAGCACGCGTTGGTACAGGCCCAGGCGGCGGCGGAACCGCGCGAAGGCGGGGATGGCGTGACGGTGGTGGACCTGGCGGGATGATAGAATCCGGCCACTGGATGAGAAGGAGGGGCCACCATGCCTGACCCGCTGATCGCCGCCGCACGTTACATCTACAACGAGTGCGTGACTGACCTTAAGACGAACGTCGGTGCGCTCCCCGCTGAAGCGCTCAACTGGAAACCTGCGGGCGACGACACGAACTCCGTCCTCGTGCTCGCCACGCACGTCATGAACAGCACCCGCTCGTGGCTCAGCATCGCCGTCGGTGCGCCGCCGCCGGAGCGTGACCGCGACTCCGAGTTCCGCGTCAGCGGCGGGACGCCCGCCGAGGTGGCCGCGTTCATCGATGACCTAGGTGCGCAATGCCTCTCGCTCCTCGCCGACCAGGACAGTGTCGACTGGTCAACCCTGCGCCAGACCCACGCGCGCCCCGGCCAGGCTCCAGACAGAGTCCCGGCTTCCTTCGCGCTGATTCACGCGATCGAGCACCTGCGGGAGCACTGTGCCCACGTTGGGCTGACGCGACAGTTGTGGGAGGCCGGCGGCTAGCACCCCTGTAACCTGAAACCCGCAACCTGTACCCTCAACGAATGATCACCGTTCTTGCCGGCGGCGTCGGCGCCGCGCGCTTTCTCCAGGGGCTGCTGGCCGTACACCGCCCCTCGGACATCACGATCGTGTCCAACGTAGGTGATGACGCTGAGTTCTTCGGCCTCTATGTGTCGCCGGACATCGACATCGTGCTCTATCACCTCTCCGGCCTGGCCGACGAGGAGCGAGGCTTCGGACTGAAGGGAGACACTTTCAACGTCCTGGGCAGCATCGGGCGTTACGGGTACGACACCTGGTTCCAGCTCGGCGACGGTGACCTCGCGACCTGCATCACCCGCACTGACCTCCTCCGCCGGGGGCGCACGCTGGCGGAAGTCACCAGCGAACTCGCCAGCGCGCTGCTGATACCAGCGACGATTACGCCCTCGACGAACGACCGGCTCCGCACGAAGATCCGCACCGACGACGGCGTCCTCGACTTCCAGGAGTATTTCGTGCGCCGTCGCACCGAGGGTCACGCCTGGGAGGTCACTTACGAGGGGGCGGAGGACGCCGTTCCGGCACCCGGGGTGATCGAGGCAATCGGCGAGTCAGAGATGGTGCTCCTCACGCCGTCGAATCCGATCGTGAGCGTCGGGCCGATCCTTGCTGTACCCGGGATCCGCGAGGCGTTGCGCGAAACGGATGCCCGAATCGGCGCGGTCAGCCCGATAGTCGGCGGCAAGACACTCAAGGGCCCCGCCGACCGCATGTTGCGCGACCAGGGCCTCGCCGCTTCCGCCACGACGATTGCGAGCCTCTACCAGGACTTTCTCGACGTCCTCGTAATCGACACCGTCGACGCTGCCCTGGTACCCGAAATCGAAGCGCTGGGCGTGCAGGCGGTGGTCACGGACACGATAATGGCCTCCATGGAAAAGAAGTCGGCCCTCGCCCGCACCGTGCTGGCGGCCCTCGGCCCGAAGTGATCGCCGCGATCGTCCCCGCAAAGGCGCTCGGCCTCGCGAAGGGCCGCCTCGCCGAGATGCTCTCCGAAGGCGAGCGTCGCGAGCTTGCGGTGGCGATGCTGGAGGATGTGCTCCGCGCGCTGAAGGGGTCACCGGCTGTCGCAAGGATCGCCGTGGTCAGTCCGGACGACCAGGTCCTGCGGGTGGCGACCGGTGCGGCGGTAACGGCAATCCAGGAGTCGCCAGAGTCCGGTGGACTGAACCGGGCGATTTCTTTCGCGGCCGACCAATTCTCCCCGGCGCCGGCCACCCTCCTCGTCGTGCTGGCGGACGTTCCGGGCATTACCCCTGCTTCTATCGCGACCCTGATCGAGGCCCTGCCGGAACTCGGAGTTGCCGCATGCCCCTCCAACGACGGCGGCACGAGCGCTCTCGCCGTCAGGCCAGCCCGCGCGATACCGTTCCGCTTCGGCGCCCAGTCGTTCGACGCCCACCAGGAGGCGGCATCGATCGCCAGCGTCGATTTCCGCGAAGTCCGGATCCCTGAAATCGCCCGTGACCTCGATTCCCCAGCGGACTTGCGGGCCTTCCTCGACCTACCGGGCGATACGGCGACCCACCGGCTCCTGGCGCGCCTCAACATCGACTCGAGGGCACGTTAGTTATGTCGAGTCCATACCGCCCTGTCGCCGACGTGATCAGGCAGCGCCGCTCAATCCGCAAGTTCTCGCCGGAACGCGTCGACTCCTTGCTGGTTCGAGAACTCGTCGCGCTCGCCTGCCTCGCACCGGCCCCGCACCGCTCACGACCCTGGCGTTTCATCCATGTCACCTCCGAGACCTCTCGCCTGGCACTGGCCGACGCGATGAGCGACTCCTGGCTCTCCGACCTCGCCGCGGAAAAGCGCAGCGTGATCGAGGTGGACCGGCTGATCAAGCGTTCGAGGGCGCAGATGCTCGACGCTCCAGCCCTCCTTCTCGCTTGTTTCGTGCTCGACGAATCGCGGGAGTGGCCGGACGACCGCCGGCGCACCGCGGAGCGGGACATGTTCGTGCAGAGCCTCGGCGCGGCCCTCCAGAACCTGCTCCTGGCGGCGGTCGAACGTGGTGTCGCAGGCTACCTTAAGGGCGCCCCGCTCTTCTGCGCCGACGCCATCCGCTCCGCCCTCGCGCTCGACGCCGACATCCACCCGGCGTTCCTAGTGCTGCTGGGGTACGCGGAACCTGGATTCGAGCCACCGCGTCGCGCACAAGCGGATGTCGACGACTACCTGACGCGACGGTAGACGCCAACCCTGTCCCCCGCACCTAGCAACCGTGCTACCCTTCACGGCGGAGGAAACCCCATGGATATCTTCGAAGCGATCTACACGCTGCGGGCGATGCGCCGCCTCAAGGCCGACCCGGTACCTGAAGAGCTGATCTGGAAGGTGCTGGATGCGGCGATCCGTGCGCCCAGCGGCGGCAATGCACAGCCGTGGGCTTTCGTCGTCGTCACGGACTCCGCGAAGAAGGCGAAGATCGGCGAGTGGTACCTCGAGGCCTGGAACGCCGCTTACGGTGGCCCCCGGGCGAAAGAAGCGATGCTCGCGAGCCCGGTGATGGCGCGCACCTTCAAATCAGCCGACTACCTGGCGAACAACATCGCCAGCGTGCCGGTGCTGATCTTCGCGTGCGTCCAACCGGGTCAAACCGCAGCCACCTCGGGAGCGGGCCCAAACATCTACCCCGCCGTCCAGAACCTCATGCTCGCCGCCCGATCGCTCGGACTGGGCACAACCCTGACGACGCTTCACCGCGCTCACGAGGCGGACGTCAAAGAGATGTTTGGCATCCCGGCCGACTACGACACGATGGCGATGATTCCGATGGGCTACCCGAAAGGCAACTTCGGCTCTGGTCCCCGCAAGCCGGTCGAGAAGGTCTCGCACTGGGACGCCTGGGGGAATACACGAGAGCCGAAGGTGTGAGAGCACCAGGAGGGCTGCCGTCATGAACAAACTGCTGGCAGCGATGGATGGCCTAGAGGCCAGCTTCACTAGATGGGCGGAGGCACGTGATGACATCCGCGCCGCCGTGGTCGTCGGTTCGCGGGCGCGCCTCGATCACCCTGCGGATGCGTGGGCTGACCTCGACGTCGGCATCGCGACGACGGAGCCCGGCCGGTATCACGAGGATACAGCCTGGCTCAGCGAGATCGCTCCGGTCTGGACGATGTACCGGGATCCAGGCGGGGCTACGTACCACGTCCTTTTCGACGGTGGCCTCGACGCGGGGATTGCGGTCCTCCCCGTGCGCGCCTTCGCCTTCGCGGCGCGGATGGCGCCCGTCCTCAATAGCCGCGTGGTGCAAGAGATGCCGCTCATCGGTAAGGCGCTTCGTCAACAACTGAATTCAGGCGCCGACTACTACGGCCCGGGCTGCCGCGTGCTGTTCGACAAGGACGGCGCGGCGACTCGCTTTCTGCAGGCGTTCCCAGCGGGCGCCCGCAAGACGCGGGCCTTGCCGTCGCGGAAGGAATTCGGCAGTGCCACCAATGAGTTCTGGTTCAACGCCGTCTGGACGGCTAAACACCTGGAGCGCGGCGAGCTTTGGTTCGCGCGGACGGCCGGTTGCGAGGGGAGCTTGCGCGGCCGGCTGCTTGAGATGATCGAGTGGCACGCGCTCGCGTTTCACCGTCTGGACTACAACACCTGGGAGCGCGGGCGGTTCATGGAGGAGTGGGCGGACCCTCGCGTCGTCGCCGAGCTTCGGGAGATCGTCACGGGCTACGACAGGTCGTCAATCAGGATGACTCTCCACGGCACGCTGGCACTCTATCGGTGGCTGACTTCGGAAACGGCAGAGCAGCTGGGGTACGGGTACAGCAACACTCTGCCCGAAAACGTGACGCTCTGGATAGACCGCAACATCAGTGACTAGCCCTCAGCCGCTAGAATGAGACCCAATGGGCGAAGACTTTGCGCGCGCGTTCGTGTCCTTTTTCGTGATCATCGATCCGGTCGGCAACCTGGTGGTCTTCCACCTGATCACGTCCCGCATGGCGACGCGCCGGCACATCGAGGTTGCGGTCATCTCAGTGCTGGCAGCCGGACTGATGCTCACCGTCTTCGCGCTTGTCGGACGCGAGGTACTCGACTTCCTCAACGTGTCAGAGGAGGGGTTCCGGGTGGCTGCCGGCCTGCTCCTGCTCATCCCGGCGTACCGCATGGTCTCCCAGGGCATCTTCTTCGAATCGGCCGCGGAGGCTGAGCCCGACGCCATCGACGTCGCCCTCGTGCCCTTTGCGACCCCCCTGATGGCGGGGCCCGGCGCGCTCGCGTCCGCGACGTCCTTCTCGGAAACCCTGGGGACCACCGAGACCATCGCCGGATTCTCCGCCGTCCTGACAGTGTCGCTCTTCGCCTATATCTCCTCGCACCGGCTCTTCAACATTCTCGGCGCGTCCACGTTCCGGCTGTTGACCCGCCTTGTCGGCATCATCCTCGTCGCGATCTCCGTCGATCTGATCCTCAGCGGGCTCCAGGACTCCTTCCCCGGCCTCGCCGAGTAGTGCCTCACTGAGTGCGCTTGGCTATGATGGCCACATGACTGTGCGCACCCGCTACGCCCCCTCGCCGACCGGCGTGCCGCACCTCGGCAACATCCGCACGGCCCTCTACGACTGGCTCCTGGCGAGGCGGCACGGCGGGACGTTCATCCTCCGCATCGAGGACACCGACCAGCAACGCTACGTCGAGGGCGGCGTCGAGGCGCTGCAGGACGCCCTCACCTGGCTGGGGATGGACTGGGACGAAGGCCCCGACAAGGGCGGCGCGTTCGGCCCCTACGTTCAGTCTCAGCGCCTTGACATCTACCACGAGCACACCCAGAAGCTGATCGATACCGGTTGGGCTTACAGGTGTTATTGCTCGCCCGAGCGGCTCGACCAGGTCCGCGCGGCCCAACAGGCGCGGAAGGAGCCACCGCGCTACGACCGCCATTGCCGCGACCTTGACGACGCTCAACGCGCGGAACGCGAAGCTGCCGGCGACCGGGCGGTGGTGCGCTTCAAGACGCCGCTGACGGGTGAGACAGAGACGCACGACGTCCTTAGGGGCAGCGTACTCTTCAGGAACGACACGCTTGACGACTTCGTGATCCTCAAGTCGGACGGCTTCCCGACCTACCACCTGGCGGCGATGGTCGACGACCACCTGATGGAGATCACGCATGTCATCCGCGGCGATGAGTGGCTACCCAGCGCCCCGCGTCATTATTTGATCTACCAGGCCTTCGGCTGGAAGCCACCGATCTTCGCGCACGTCTCCCGCATCCTCGGGCCGGACAAGGCCAAGCTCTCCAAGCGCCACGGCGCCCACTCGGTGCTCGAGTACCGCGAGCAAGGATACCTTCCCGACGCGCTGGTCAACTTCCTGGCGCTACTCGGCTGGTCGCTCGACGACCACACCGAGATCATCGACCGGGAGACCCTGGTGAAGAACTTTGATGTCGACCGGCTCATCCCGAACCCGGCGGTCTTCAACGAAGAGAAGTTGCTCTGGATGAACGGCATGTACATTCGGATGATGGCGCCTCGGGCGTTCGCCGAAGCCACCCGCCCTCACCTTGAGAAGGCGCTCGGACGAGAGATCGACCCCGCCTTGCTCGAGCGGATCGCGCCCTTCGTGCAAGAGCGCGTAAAGTTGCTGCCCGAGATCGTCGATATGGCCGACTTCTTTTTCACCACAGGCACGCTCGAATACGGTGTGGAAACCCTGCTCGGGAAGAAGTTCGCCGGTGAACCCCGCATCGCTGCCGATGCGCTGGCGCGAGTGGTGTCGGCGTCCGAAGGGACGGCCGACTGGCGCCACGAAGCGATCGAGGCCTCAGTCCGCCCGCTGGCAGAGGAGTTGGGTATGAAAGCCGGCGACCTTTTCGGACTGGTCCGTGTCGCGATTACCGGCAAGACCGCCGCGCCGCCGCTATTCGAGACGATGGAAGTGCTGGGCCGCGAGGCAACCCTTGAGCGCATCCGCTCCGCGCAGGAGCGGCTGGCGGCCCTGATCCGCTAAGCGGCTGGCTGGGACGCGACGTACTCGGCGCGCACGATCTGGCGCTGGGTGTAGCCCGCCCCCGCGCGCGTGCCGGGCATCTCGAAGCGCTCGCCGCCGCAGGTGATGAGGGTGATTACGTCGGCGCTGGCGGGCTGCATCCACTGAACAGCCGTATCGACCGACGGCTCGATCAGTTGCGTCTCGGACACGCGATAGACCAGCTCAGCTCCGTTTTCGCCACGCAGGACGACCGCATCCCCCACCTGGAGTTCGCCCAAGCGATAGAACACGGCTTCGCCTTCCCATGTATAGTGCGCGGCGAAGACCGCGTTCTCGCCCGTGCCCGGCAGGGCCGAGAACGTGTACCAGGCGACGAGGTCCTTCTCGTACGGCACTTCGGGAACCGCCTCGGCATCGAGGCCGAACGGAGCGACGGGCGCGTTGACACCGATCTTGTCGATGACGAGGGTATAGGCTTGTTCACCCAGCGGAGAAGGCCCGCGCGCGGCGGCCGCCACTGCGACCTCCGGGTTGTTTTCGAAGCTGGGGCGCACGTAGACCCACGCGCCATCAGTCTGTTGGCTGTCCCAGTAGAGGTACCCGGCGGCGCCGATTAACGAGAGGCCCGCGCCGAGCCAGAAAATTGCCATGAGCACGAGGAACACGCGGCTACCACGAGGGCCATCGTAGTAGCCCCCCTCGTTGTAACGTGCGTAGCGATGGGGTTCGCGGGGTGCGTCGCGGTCGAAATCCATTCGTTCAAGAGGATAAACGCCCGCAGGCCTCAGAAGTTTGCCTGCACCCTATCGAATTGAGCTATCTCAGAGATAGCAGTGTTAGCTGGCGGCCGCCGCAGCCGCCGCAGGCGTCACCCGCTCCAGCCCGGCCCGAACCACGAGACGGTTGTTGTACTCGCCGCCGAATACGGGGTCGTTCGTGTCTGTATAGGTGCCGTCACAGGTGATGATCGTGATCATGTCGGTGGACGTTCCGGCCATGACGCTGAGCGCATCCGGGTCCGAAGCGTCAACGGAGAAGACCTCATCCACCTTGTAGGCCAGTTCAGTGCCATCTTGCCCGAGCAGGCGCACCTCGTCGCCGGGCGCCAGGCTTGTCAGGTTGTAGAAGACGGCCGTGCCTTCCCAGGTGACGTGACCCGCAAAGACGGCATTGCTGCCGATGCCGGGTTTTGCGGAGAAGTCGTACCAGGCGATAACCTCCGCGGCGCCCGATCCGGTCGGAACCACCGGCACGGCGTTTTCGTCCAGCCCGAAGGATTGCACCGGGTTGTTGACCCCGATCTTGTCGATAACCATGACGTAGGGCTGGTCCCCAAGCGGGGGCGTGGGCACCGGCGTGGGAGTGGCGGAGGCCCGGGTTGGGGTCGCGGGTTTGGGCGTGGGACGCGGAGTGAGGTCTACAACCGCCGGGGACTCACGGTCGTCATCGCTGCCGCCATCAAGTGCGGCGATACCGCCGATTACGAGCAGCACCACACCGGCCACGAAGCTCAGCGCGCCCGCAGCCATCAGGGCCCGGCGGAACGGGGTTGCACTCTTAATCATTCGCATCCGCGATATACCTCGACTATCGTCATATGGGGATTGCTCTCTATTATAGCGGCTAAGGCGCTTGTGGCTCCCTAAGTTAGACGTTCAGGACACGTCAGAAGATTCAACGAGTTATGTCTGAAAACGATTCGCTCACGGCTATCTCTGGGGTCGAATGCGGCCATTGGACGGATGCCGGAGCGTTGACAGGCTGCACGGTCGTTATCTGTCGCGACGGGGCAGTGGCCTCGGTCGACGTTCGCGGCGGCGCCCCCGCCTCGCGGGAAACCGACCTCCTGCGACCCGGCACGCTCGTCGAGCGAGTCCACGCGATCGTCCTCGCCGGCGGCAGCGCGTTCGGCCTCGACGCCGCCTCAGGAGTTATGCGGTGGCTCGCCGAGCGTGAAATCGGCTTCCCCGTGACGTCGGGCGTCGTCCCAATCGTCCCGGCAGCGTGCATCTACGACCTGGCGCTCGCCACCGGCCCGGGGCGGCCCACCGCCGATTCGGGATACGCCGCCTGCGAATCCGCCTCTACCGACCCGGTCACGAGCGGATCCGTCGGCGCTGGCACGGGCGCAAGCGTCGGCAAGGCGCTTGGCATCGAGCATGCGCTCAAGGGCGGCCTTGGCAGTGCCGCTGAGAGGACGGCTTCCGGCGTCACGGTAGCGGCTCTCGTCGCGGTTAACTGCTGGGGCGAAGTCGTCGATCCTGACGACGGTACGATCCTGGCCGGCGCGCGAGGCGCGAAGCCCGGCACGTTCGTCCCAACGCTCAACATTCTCCGCGAGCACTCGCCCCTTTCGCCTTTCAACCAGGAGAACAGCACGATCGCCGTCGTCGCCACCGACGCGGCGCTGGCGAAAGACCAGATCCAGCGGTTGGCGGTGATCGCCCAGACGGGCCTGGCGCGCACGATCCGTCCCGTGCACACGCCGGTGGACGGCGACATGGTGTTCGCCCTTGCCACCGGCCGCACCCGCGCGCAGGCCGACGTCCTGCAGCTGGGTGCGCTCGCCGCTCGAGCGCTCGAGCGGGCTTGCCTCCAGGCCGTCCGGGAAGCGGCGTCGCTCGGCGGCCTGCCCTCCGTGCGCGACTGGCGCTCGTAGCCCGTCTTTACCAAACCTTCACCTACCTTGCGTTGCACTTCACCAGCGTGTTCACCCGTCCGCGGCACACTGGCTCCACAGGCAGCAAAGAAGAGCCCGGTCATTGCCGGAAACAGCGACCGAACTCCGAAAGCCTGGCGAGCACCAAAAGGGAGGGTTTGGACCATGGGAATCGTGAAAGGCATCCTGCGGCGCGAACGCAGCGTCACCGCCGCGGCCATTGAGACGAATCGGCCTCGCGCCGACGACCCGCCTCCGCTCATGCTCATGCTCCCCGATGCCAGC
>Ga0326597_10007651_pt1 | contig 14659 bp, 14 predicted proteins | sample RVTome_12_FD_203789 | JGI IMG/M metagenome (GOLD analysis project Ga0326597, IMG submission 203789) | Soil microbial communities from uranium-contaminated site in the Upper Colorado River Basin, Wyoming, United States - RVT100D185 | ecosystem: Environmental > Terrestrial > Soil > Contaminated >... | reverse complement strand
CGAAGGACCTCGATGTACTCGAGCGGGTCGGTGTGGGCTCGGCCGGCCTCGAACTCGGGCGAGAGCGCTTCGACGATCTGGGCCGCTTCGCGCTCGAGCTCGGCGAGCGCATCGCGTTGCGCCGAAACCAGTCGCTCGATCGCGAGTTCCGGAGCAATCGCCGCGTACTTGACCTGGGTCCCGGGTCGCGCCGACGCAAGCCCCTTCTTGACGAGGCTGCCGAGGACGTCGTAGATCCGCTGTCGGGGCAGCTCCGCCTGCCGGGCGACCTGGGCCGCCGTGAACGCATCGCGCCGGATCAGCGCCGCGTACGCGCGAGCCTCGTAGCTGGTCAGGCCGAGGCGCGTGAGGCGAGCGACGAGGCGACCGGCGTCCACCGCTCGATGCTCGCCCCCACCGGGCGTGGTGTCAAATGAGCGGCTCTACGTCTTCGTGGAATCGCTCGGCGGCGGCGACGATGGCCGCCGGGTCGGTAGCGTCGAACCACAGGGCGAGGTGGGTGACACCGAGCGCGGCGAAGGCACGGACCTCCGCGGCCACGGCGGCCGGGTCGCCGCGCATCGCGTAGTACCCGTCGTCGTCCGTCCGGCCGAGCTGCACGGGCGTGCGGGCCGTCAGGACCGGCATCGGGCGACCGGCCTCCTCGGCCGCCGCGCGGATGATCGGGATTCGCTCGCGGTACTTCGCCGGGCCGGTCCCGCTCGAGTGGTAGCCGTCGGCGAGTCGGCCGACGCGCCGGAGCGCCGCCTCCGCCCGGCCGCCGACGTAGATCGGCAGGCCGGCGCCCTCTTCCGGGAGCGGTCCGAACACGAAGTCGTCGAGGGTGTGGAACCGACCGTGGAATGGCTCCTGCGACCCGGACCACAGGTGGCGCCACAGCCGGATCGCCTCGTCGAGGTACGCGCCGCGGAGGCGGAACCGATCGCCGTGGCCCATGTTGGCGAACTCGCGTGCGTGCCAGCCGCCGCCGACGCCGGCGATCACTTGACCCCCGGTCAGCGAGTCGAGCGTCGCCAGCTCCTTCGCCAGGAGGACGGCGTCGCGGGGCGGCACGACGATGACGCTCGTCCCGAGCTTGAGGTCCGGATAGCGCGCCCCGACCCAGGCGAGGGTCAGGATCGCCTCGTAGATCCGGCCGTACTCGGGCTCGGCGGCGTGGTCGACGAGGACATGGTCGGTCGTCCAGGCCGTCGACCAGCCCAGGCGCGCGGCGACCTCCGCGGCGGCCTCGATTCCCTCGCGCGAGGCCCCGTCGGGGAAATTCGGAAGGCAGATGCCGTAGTCCATCGACCCGGATGGTATCCCGGTGGGTCGGCGAGGCGGGCGCGGGGAAGAGGAGGTCCGTGGCCTCAACCGATTGCGGGGCCCAATACGGCCCAGGGCTAACCTTTACGTAAACGGTAAGGTATGGTACCGTCGGGGGGTGACCGCCGAGACGCCCACGAACCTGCTCCGCATTCAGGAGGCCGCCACCGAGGTCGACCTGACCACCCGCTCGATCCGCTACTACGAGGAACTCGGCCTGCTCAAGCCAGCGGCTCGATCGGAGGGCGCCTACCGGCTCTACGACGCGGACGACCTCGACCGCCTCCGCTTCATCAAGGGACTGCGCGACGACGCCGGGTTCAGCCTCGGGGAGATCGGCCGCCTGCTCGAGGACGAGACCGCTCGCGCCCGCAACCGCGAGCGCTTCCGCGCGACGGAGGATCCCGCGGAGCGACGGGCGATCCTTGTCGATGCCATCGAGCGGGTCGATCGCCAGGTCGTGACACTCCGATCGAAGATCGAGCGCCTCGAGGCGATGATCGGCGAGGCGGAGGAGCGGCGCGCCCACCTCCGCCTGCACCTCGCCGAGATCGACGCCGGACAGGCATCGCACGCAGCGCGGCACCAGCACAACCCCGATTCCGGGAGCCACCCCCGATGAGCCCGTCCTGGCGGGCCTTCCGCCACCGCAACTACCGGCTCTTTTTCGGTGGCCAGGCGATCTCGCTCGTCGGGACGTGGATGCAGCAGGTCGCGCAGGGCTGGCTCGTCCTCCAGCTGACCGGAGACCCACTGTGGCTCGGTCTCGTCGCGGTCGCCCAGTTCGGCCCGGTCATCGTGTTCGGGCTGTTCGGGGGTCTCCTCGCGGACCAGCTGCCCAAGCGGCCCACCCTCATCGCGACGCAGTCCGTGTCGATGGTCCTCGCGCTCGTCCTGTTCGCGCTCACCGCGACCGGGGTCGTCGAGGTCTGGCACGTCATGGTCCTCGCCCTCCTGCTCGGGACCGCGAACGCGTTCGACATGCCCGCACGCCAGGCGTTCGCCGTCGAGATGGTCGGGCGCGAGGATGTGACGAACGCGGTCGGTCTCAACGCGGCCCAGTTCAATGCATCGCGCATCCTCGGCCCGGCCGTGGCCGGCATTCTCATCAGTGCCTTCGACCTGTCGATCGCGTTCCTCATCAACGGGCTGAGCTACGTCGCCGTCATTGCCGCGTATCTGGCGATGCGTGACGACGAGCTCCGGCCGGCGATCCGGATCAATCGGCCGACGTCGTGGGCCGAGGTCGTCGAGAACCTTGCCGAGGGGACACGCTACGTGCGCCAGACCCCGCTCGTGCTGCTCGCGGTCGTCGTCGTCGGACTCGCCGCGACATTCGGGATGAACTTCCAGGTGCTGATCCCGCCGCTGGCCGACCAGACGCTCGACGTCGGCGCGTCCGGATTCGGGTTCCTCATGGCCGCCTCCGGCATCGGCTCGACGGCCGCTGCGCTCGGGGTCGCGTTCGCGCGCCGGTCCCGCGCTCGGCTCATTCCGGGTGGAGCGATCGTCCTTGGCCTCGGTTCGATCGTCCTCGCCTGGTCGACGTCGTTTCCGTTGTCGCTCCTCATGATGGGTCTCGTGGGGGCCGGCGCGATCAGCATGGCGGTGACCGCGAACACGACGATCCAGTCGGTCGTGCCGGACCAGCTGCGCGGCCGGGTAATGAGCGTGTACACGACCGTCTTTGCGGGCTCGGTGCCGGCCGGCGGGTTGCTCATGGGGGCGATCGCCTCGGCGGGCGGCGCACCACTCGCGCTCGGCATCGGGGGCGTGGCGACCACCGCGATCGGCCTCGGGGCGTGGGTCTGGGTTCGGCGCATCCGGGCCGCGGAGGCACGCGAGCGGAGTGCGGGCTTGGCGTCACCAGCGGTGACGGCGAGCGGCGAGGCCACACTCTCAACGGTCCGCCGCTAGGACCGCCGACCCGGTGCGGCTTCCCGCCGCCACCCCGTACCATGACCCGACGATGCCCAATCGCCTCGCGGGCGAGACGAGCCCGTACCTGCTCCAGCACGCGAACAACCCCGTCGACTGGTGGCCGTGGAGTGCTGACGCTCTCGCGCGCGCGAAGCTGACCGACCGGCCCATCTTCCTGTCGATCGGCTACGCGGCGTGCCACTGGTGTCACGTCATGGAGCGCGAGTCGTTCGAGGACGAGGCGACCGCGGCCTACCTCAACGAGCACTTCGTCCCGATCAAGGTCGACCGCGAGGAGCGGCCTGACCTCGACCAGGTGTACATGAGCGCCGTCCAGGCCATGACCGGCGGCGGCGGATGGCCGATGAGCGTGTTTCTCACGCCGGACGGCAAGCCGTTCTACGGAGGGACGTACTTCCCGGACGAGCCGCGTCACGGCATGCCGAGCTTCCACCAGGTACTCGAGGGCGTGCGACGCGCCTACTCGGAGCAGCGCGCCGAGGTCGAACAGGCCGGCGTCCGGCTCGTCTCCGCCCTGGTCGAGCAGGGTCGACTGCCGGCCGGCGGCGCGCCCCCGACGACGACCGTGCTCGACGCGGCGACCGCCGCCATCGAGGGATCGTTCGACCCGCGCAACGGGGGCTGGGGCGAGGCGCCCAAGTTCCCCCAGCCGATGACGATCGAGTACCTGCTCCGGCGTCACCTCGCGACCGGCGATCCGCGGCCGCTCGCCGTGGCCCGCCGGAGCCTCGACGCGATGGCCGACGGCGGGATCCGCGACCAGCTCGGCGGCGGCTTCCATCGCTACGCGACCGACGCGATCTGGCTCGTCCCGCACTTCGAGCAGATGCTCTACGACAACGCCCAGCTCGCCCGCGTGTACGTCCATGCCTGGCAGGTGACCGGGGACGAGCGCTATCGCGAGGTCGCGGAGGACACGCTCGACTATGTCCTCCGCGAACTGACGACCGGCGACGGCGCGTTCGCCGCGAGCCAGGACGCCGACACGGACGGCGTCGAGGGCGCCACGTTCACATGGACCGCGGCGGAGATCCGCGAGGTCCTCGGCGAGGACGCGCCGGCGTTCACCGCGGCCTTCGGCGTGACCGATGACGGCAACTGGGAGGGCGTGTCGATCCTGTCGCGGGTCCTGCCGCGTGGCGACGAGGAGGCCGAGGCCAGACTCGCCCGCGCCCGGACGGCCCTGCTCGAGCGTCGAGGCGCCAGGCCGCAGCCGGCCCGGGACGACAAGGTGCTCGCGGCCTGGAACGGCCTCGCGATCGCCGCTCTCGCCGACGCGGGCCGGCTGCCGAGCGGCGACCGATACGTGGTGGCGGCGGTCCGGGCGGCCGACGCGGTGCTGGCCGGGCTGCTCGCCGGCGATGGACGGCTCCGTCGCTCCTGGAAGGACGCCCGGGCGACCGGCGACGGCGTCCTCGAGGACTACGCCGATCTCGCCGACGGGCTGCTCGCCCTCTACGAGGCGACGTTCGACGAGCGCTGGTTCGGCGTCGCGGCAGGCCTGGCCGACCAGATCCTCGACCGATTCGCGGATCCCGGCGGTGGGTTCTTCGACACGGCGACCGATCACGAGCCGCTCATCACCCGCCCCAGGGACCTCCAGGACAACGCGGTGCCGGCCGGCGGGTCGATGGCGACCCTCGTCCTCCTCCGGCTCGCGGCCCTGACCGGCGACGGCCGCTACCGATCCGCGGCGGAGCGCGCACTCGGAACCGTGGGTGGGTTCCTCGCCCGGTATCCGACGGCCTTTGCGAACTGGCTCAGCGCGGCCGACTTCGCGCTCGCCCCGGTGGTCGAGATCGCGGTCGTCGGGGAACCGGGGTCGGCCGACATGGACCGGCTGCTCGCCCCGGTGCGGGAGGGCTATCGGCCCAACCAGGTCCTGGCGGTGACGGCAGAACCTGTCACCTCGACGATCCCGCTGCTCGGGGGTCGGTTTGCCCTCCATGGCCGGCCGACGGCGTTCGTCTGCCGCAACTTCGCCTGCCGCCAACCGGTCGACGAGCCGGAGGCGCTCGCCGCGCTGCTTCTCGAGGCGTGACGGTCGTTCCGCGCCCGGCGGCGACCGTCGTCCTCGTGCGCGCCGGACCGCGCGGCCCGGAAGTCCTCCTCGTCCGACGCCCGCCGACGATGGCGTTTGCGCCGGACGTCCACGTCTTTCCCGGTGGCGCCGTCGACGCGGCCGACGTCTCGGTGGAGGCGGCGGCCCTCCGCGAGCTCAAGGAAGAAGTGGGGATCGGCCTGCCGGGGGGCGACGCGCTCGTGCCGCTCTCACGCTGGGTCACGCCGGCCGGCTACCCGCGCCGCTTCGACGTCCGCTTCTTCGCGGCCGCGCTGCCGACCGGGGCCCGCGTGACGCCGGCGACCGACGAGGTGGCCGACCACCGCTGGATCCGCCCGGCCGACGCGCTCGCCGCGCTCGCACGCGGCGAGCTGCCGATGTGGTTGCCGACGACTGTCACGCTCCAGCAGTTGGCGTACGCGGCTTCGTTCGGCGACCTGCGCACGCACTTGGCGGCCGATCTCGAGTCGCCGGCTCGCCCGCCGGCCGTCGAGCGCGTCGGCGACGCGATCCTCCGATTCACGTTCGTATCGGCTGGCTCCGTCCCCGGCCAGACCGCCAACGGCTACGTCGTCGGTCGCCGCGACCTGCTCGTCATCGACCCCGGGGACCCGTCCGAGGCCGCGCTCGACGCGATCGTCGACGCCGGTCGGGTCCGGGCGATCGCGCTGACGCATGTCGATCCCGATCACGCGGCCGGTGCGCAGGCCCTCGCCGAGCGGCTCGACGTGCCCGTCCTCGTCGGCCCCGGCGGCGGCAGACCGCTGCCGTTTCCGGTCGTCGAACTGGCCGACGGGCCCGTGCCGGTCGACGTCGACGTAACCGTCCGCGCGATCGCGACGCCGGGCCCGCGGCCGGACCACGTCGCGTTCGCGGTCGGGGAGGGGGCCATCCTTGCCGGCGACCTCGTCGGCGGCCGGGCGGCGCGGGCGATTCTCCAGCCGCCGGACGAGGGGGCCTGGCGAGGATCGCTCGATCGGCTGGGCCGCGAGGGGGCGCGACTCCTCCTGCCCGGCCACGGGGACCCGGTCACTCCCGGGGCAGGGCCGCCGCCAGGTTCCGGAGCAGGTTGAGGCCGGCGTCGACCTCCGCCCGTGGGGCGTACGGGCCGGGCATGAGGAAGCACGGCCGGCCGGCGAGGGCGACGCCGGACAGCTGGCCCCAGCGCTCGTCGATCGGTCGGCCGGCGGCGATCTCTGCGGCGTGCTTGTAGATGAACACGATCGCGCCCGGCCTCCAGATCGCGATCTTCTGCCACAGCGGTCCGACGCCGGCGGTGAGCTCACCGTCGGTCGCCACGTCGCGCGGGGTCGGCAGCTTGAGCAGGTCCGTGATCCCGTGTCCGGCCGCGGTGAGCGCGTCGTCGGCTGCCTCGACTGACGTGTCCGGCGGGAGGATCGTGGCCGTCATGAGCCGCCGCCAGAACGTCCGGCCAAGGCGGCCCTGGTGGTAGTGGCCGGCCTCGACGCTGACCGGCGACGGGTTGAGGCCGACGAACAGGAGCCGGTTGCGAAGCGGCGGCAGGTCCGCGAGGGTCTCGATCGGCCGTCCGTCGGCCACGATCGTGATCCGGTGCAGGCCCGGCCCGGGACGGTCGATGATCACCCGGCCAGCGTACCCGACGGTCAGGTCGGCCCGGTCAGCCGGTAGCCGAGCCCGTATTCGGTCGTGATGTACGACTCACCCGGGGCGACGGCGTCGAGCTTGAGCCGGAGATTGCGGATCGTCATCCGGAGCAGGTGCACGTCCGCGTCGTAGCCGGCACCCCACACGCCGGCCAGGACCTGGCGGTGGGCGACGAGCTGGCCGGCGTGCTCGACGAGGTAGGCGAGCAGGCGGAATTCCGTCGGCGTGAGCCGGACCTCCTCGCCCTTGAGGCGCGCGCGGTGATCGTCGAGATCAACGATCAGCTCGCGGAAGTGGAGCCGGCGCGGGCGCTCCGGCGAGGGCGTGGCGGCGCGCCGCAGCGCGGCCTCGACCCGGGCGAGCAGCTCCGGGAAGGACAGCGGCTTCGTGATGTAGTCGTCGGCACCGAGCTTGAGCCCGTGGATCTTGTCCGCCTCCGCACTCCGGGCGGTGACGAGGATGATCGGCACGCGGCTGAACTCGCGGATCCGCTCGATCACCTGCCAGCCGTCGAGCCCGGGCAGGGCGACGTCGAGGATGACGAGGTCCGGGTGATCGTCGTAGAAGCGGCGCAGGGCGTCGTTGCCGGACGCGGCGGTCGACGCGCGGTAGCCCGCCCGCGTGACCCACAGCTCGAGCAGGCCGGCGAATTCCGGCTCGTCTTCGACGATCAGGATGCGCTCAGCCACCGCCCGGCACCGTCGGTAGGCGGACCGGTTGCCGCCGCGAGCCGGCGAGCAATGGGAGCGTGAACGAGATGCGGGTGCCCGGCCTGCCGTCCGGCCGGTCGCCGACGGTAAGCCTGCCGCCGTGCGCCTCGACGAGCCGCCGGCAGATGTACAGGCCGAGACCCGTGCCCGGGATGCGCGACTCGCGCACGTTCCAGGCCCGGTGGAACGGCTCGGTCACGAGGGCCCGTTCCGCCTCCGGGATGCCGATCCCCTCGTCGTCGACCGTCGCGACGAGCCAGTCGCCCTCGACCGTGGCGCCGACGACGACCGGCGTGTCCGGCGGGGCGTACTTGAGCGCGTTCCCGACGAGGTTCTCGAGAATCCGGCCGACCCGCCCGGCGTCGACCTCGAGCGGGGGCAGGTCCGGCGGCAGGTCGGCCACCAGGCGGGCCTCCTCGCCGGCCAGGACGAGGTCGCCGCGCAGCCGCGCGACGAGAGCGGCGAAGGTGGCCGGGGCACGCTCGAGGATGAGCGGATCCGCGTCGAGGTGGGTGACGTCGAGGATCTGGGTCACGAGGTCTGTCAGGCGTGCCGACAGCTGGTGGATGCGTTCGACGTAGGCGTGCTGCTCGGCCGGATCGAGCTCGAGGTGGAGGACCGTCTCGGCGTAGCCGCGCACGAGCGCCAGCGGGGTCCGCAGCTCGTGGCTGACCGTGGCGACGAACCCCTCGCGCAACTCCTCGAGGGCGCGAATCGCCGAGATATCGCGCAGGATTCCGGTCGCCCGCGGGCCGGAGCCGCCACCGTCCGAGCGCGAGTATCCGCCGGCGACCCGGATCGAGCCGCCACCGGCCCCGCGGATCGCTGCTTCGCGGTAGTCGATGGAGCGGCCGGTCGCGAGCACCTCGGCAAAGGGACAGGCATCGAGTCCGTGAGCTCCCACGTCGAGACACCCGAGGAGGTCGTCGCACGAGCGGCCGATGGCATCCTCCGCCGTCACGCCGAGCGCGCGCGCTCCGGCCGGGTTGAGCCGCGTGACGCGACGGTCCGGGTCCACCTGGAGGATGACGTCGGTCGCTCCGTCGACCACGGCACCGAGCTCCGAGCGCTCGCGCTCGAGGGATTCGCGGAGCCGGGCGCCCCCGAACGCGACCGCGATCTCGTGGCGCGCGAGTTGGGCGATCCGCAACCCGTCCGCGTCGAGCGGCGTCACGCCGCGGCGCAGAGCGAGGATGGTCGCCGGTGGTGCGTCGCCGAGCACGACGAGGGTCATGTCCTCGCGGGCGGCCGCCCACGCCCGGGCGCCACGGTCGCCGTCGACCCCGTCGAGCTGCGCCGGCGGCGGCTCGTCGAACGGGCCTGAGCTGGCCACGAGTGCGAGCCCCGGCCGGCCCGCATCGCCGAGCCAGATCGCGCCGGCGACGGCGCCGGCGAGGCGTGCGAGTTCGACCGCAACGGCATCACCGAGTGCCGCCGGCGTGCCGCCGGAGGCGAGCAGCTGGCTCAGCTGATACTGGGCGAACAGCGTGTCCGCCTCGCGCTGGGCGTCCTCGAAGGCGCGGCGCGTTTCCGCTTCGAGGGCGGCAACGTGCGCCCGGAGGTCCGCCGCCTCCGATGATGCGGCGCCGCTCATCGCTCCGCGAGGGCGGCGAGGAGCAGGTAGCACGACACCGCGCCGGGGTCGAGGTGACCCGCGGAGCGAGGCCCCAGCCGAAGCGCGAGGCCGCGGCGGGCGACGAGCGGACGGGTGGCCCGCATCCCCGCCCGGGCGGCGGCCAGGGCGCGGCGCTGTGCGTCCGCGCCGTCGGCTCCGGCGCGGACCGCGGCGCCGAACGCAGCGGCCGCCGGCCCCAGCGTGTCGAGCATCGTCTTGTCGCCGATCGCGCAGCGCCCGCGTCGGGCGAGTCCGGCGGCCGCCGCATCGAACATTGCGGCGAGCAGCGCCAGGTCGATCGTGGCGGCGGAACCGGCCCGGAACCCGGCCTCGATGCAGGCCGTGCCGTAGAGCGGTCCGGACGCACCGCCGACCGCCCCGACGAGCCGATGCCCGACGGCGCGCAGGAGCTCTCCGGGCGGGGTCGTCGGTGGCAGCTCGTCGAGGAGCTCGTCGACCGCCCGGAACCCGATCGCGAGGTTGTCGCCGTGGTCGCCGTCGCCGAGCACCGCGTCGAGCCGGGTCAGCGCCGCGGCGTGGCGGTCGATCGTCCGCCGCGCACGCCGGAAGCCGGCGCGCAGGCGTTCGGCATCGATCGCGGGGCCGTCCTGACGGGCGGCCGCCACGGCGCTGGTGGGGCTGGGCATGCGGTCCTCGACGCTGGAGCGCTGTCCGATCACGGAGCGCGAGTGCCCGAGTGTAGGCCCGGCTGGGCGGCCGGTTCAATCGCCCACGGGCACCGAATCACGACCGGCGTTGCATTCATCGCGGATCCATGCCGGATCTTGCTGGCTTCTTGACGAGTTGGCGGCGAGCATCGTCGAGACGGTTCCAAACCAGCAGAAAGGAGGCGCGATTGGTGAGCCTCGTGCTCGTGTCCCATAGCCGGCAACTCGCCGAGGGCCTGCGCGACATGGTCGCCCAGGTCGCCGGTGACGACGTTCGCGTCGAGACGGCCGGCGGCACCGCCGACGGGCGGCTCGGGACGAGTGCACCGCTGATCGAGGCCGCGATCCGGGCTGCCGTGGGGGGAGCGGACGATCGAGCCGACGGCGTGCTCGTCCTGCTCGATCTCGGCAGCGCCGCGCTGAGCCTCGAGATCGCGCTCGAGGAGCTCGATCCGGCGGACCGCGCCATCGTCCGCGTGAGCGATGGGCCGCTCGTCGAGGGGGCCGTCATGGCCGCCGTCCAGGCGAGCGTCGGCGCGTCGCTCGACGAGGTCGCCCTGGCGGCAGCCGCTGCGGCCGCGATGACGAAGCTTCCGGAGGCCTGACGTGCCGGACCGGACGCTCACGATCCTCGACCCGAGCGGGCTGCATGCCCGCCCGGCCGCCCGGTTCGTCCAGGTTGCGAGCCGGTTCACGAGCCGGATCGTCATCCGGTACGGCGGACGCGAGGCGGACGCCAAGAGCCTCATCGCGCTGCTCGGCCTGACCATCCGGCCGGACAGCCAGATCACCCTCGCGGCCGATGGCCCCGACGCCGACGCCGCGCTCACTGCCCTGACCGAGGAGCTGGCCCCGTTCGCGGCCGTCTTCCCGGGTTCGATCGGATAGGAGGAGAACCTTCGATGTCGTCCCCGACCCTTCCCCAGAAGCTCGGCGCCGAGATTCTCGGCACCGCCATCCTCGTGTTCATCGGTGCGGGCTCCGTGCCGCTGACCATCTTCCTGACCGGCGACAACCCGTTCGGCAGCGCCGAGCTGTCGACGATCTCGTTCGCCTTCGCCTTCGCGATCTTTGCGGCGGTCTACTCGGTCGGCCACATCAGCGGCTGCCACATCAACCCGGCCGTGACGATCGCACTGCTCGCCACGCGCAAGATCGACGGCCAGACCGCGGTCTCGTACATCGGCGCCCAGCTTGTCGGCGCGACGCTCGGCGCGACTCTCACGTTCATCATCCTGATCGGCAACGACCCGGCGGCCCTCGGCCTCGGCGCCGTCAGCTACAACGCCGAGACGAGCGGGATCGGGATCGCCCTCGCCGCCGAGATCATCGGCACGGCCATCCTCGTCTTCACCGTCTTCGGTGCGGCCGTCGACGGGCGGGCGCCGGCCGGCTTCGCCGGGATCATCATCGGGTTCATCGTCTACGGGATCATCATCCTCGTCGGCCCGATCACCGGCGCGGCCCTCAATCCCGCCCGCCAGTTCGGACCGAACCTCGTCGAGCAGCTGATCGGCAAGGCGACGAACTGGGAGCAACTCCCGGTCTACATCGCCGGCCCGATCATCGGCGGCCTCGTCGGGGCGTTCCTGTACGAGTACGTCGGTCATCACCGCACGGCGACGGTGCCCGGCGCTGCGGTCGCGGAAGCGGCCCACGCCGACGCCTGACCGACCCATCCCTTCGGATCAACGAGAGGACTGACCGATATGGCAACGAACGCTCCGACCGCGATGAAGAAGCTCATCAACCGGGTCGAGGACCTCGTCCCCGAGAGCCTCGCCGGGCTTGGCGCGGCCCATCCGGACCTCGTCACGATCGACGCCCCGAACCAGGTCGTCCTGCGGGCCGGCGGCCCGCGGCGCGGCAAGGTCGCCCTCATCTCCGGGGGCGGCTCCGGCCATGAGCCGCTCCACGGGGGTTTCGTCGGGCTCGGCATGCTCGATGCCGCGTGCGCCGGCAACGTCTTCACCTCGCCCGTGCCGGACCAGATGGAGGCGGCGACGCGCGCCGTCGACGGCGGCGCCGGCGTGCTCCACATCGTCAAGAACTACACCGGCGACGTGCTCAACTTCCAGATGGCAGCCGAGCTCGTCGCCGGCGAGATCGAGGTCAGCTCCGTCGTCACGAACGACGACGTGGCCGTCCAGGATTCGCTCTACACGGCCGGCCGGCGGGGCGTCGGGGTGACCGTGCTGCTCGAGAAGATCGCCGGCGCGGCGGCGGAGGCGGGCGCGTCCCTGGCCGACGTCACGGCGACCGCGGTCAAGGTCAACGCGAACGGGCGCTCGATGGGTCTCGCCCTGACGAGCTGCATCGTGCCCGCCGCGGGCACCCCGACGTTCGAGCTCGGCCCCGACGAGGTCGAGGTGGGCATCGGGATCCACGGCGAGCCGGGCAGGCGACGCGAGAAGCTGGCTCCGGTCGACGACATGGCCGAGTGGCTCGTGTCGCCGATCGTGTCGGACCTCGGTCTGGGACGCGGCGACTCCGTCCTCGCGTTCGTCAATGGCATGGGCGGCACGCCGCTCATCGAGTTGTACACGGCGTTCAACAGCGTCGCCCGCATCCTCGGCGGGCAGGGGATCTCGATCGGGCGCAGCCTGGTCGGGAGTTACATCACGAGCCTTGAGATGGCCGGATTCTCGGTCACCCTCCTCCGGCTCGACGACGAGCTCGTCCGACTGTGGGACGCGCCCGTCCACACGCCCGCGCTCCGCTGGGGCGTCTGACCCGAACCATCCCTCCCTCTCTCCGCGACCGCCTGGCCGTCCGCTGGCCCCGGCCCGGCGGTCGTTACACTCAGCCAGCGCACGCTCTCTCCGAGGTCGATCCGATGCATGACGCGCTCACCACCTGGCTCCGGTCCGCGGCTGCCAGGCTCCACGAGGAGGCGGCCGCCCTGACCGCCCTCGACCAGGCGATCGGCGACGGCGACCACGGGATCAACATGGATCGCGGGTTCGGAGCCATCGTGGCGATGCTCGACGGGCGACCCGCGCCCGACGGCGGCACGAGCGAGGCGGCGGCCACGGCGGACATCGTTCGGGCTGTCGGCAAGACCCTCATCAGCACGGTCGGCGGCGCCTCCGGGCCGCTCTACGGCACCGCCTTCCTGCGTGCCGCGGCAGCCGTCGCAGCCGACCACCCGACCTCGGCCGCGGCGTTCGTGGCGGCCGTCGAGGCTGCCGCCACCGGCATTGGGGCGCTCGGCAAGTCGACGACCGGCGAGAAGACGATGCTTGACGCGATCGTCCCGGCCGCCGTCGCCGCCCGCGCCGCGCTCGAGGGCGGCGGCGACACGCCGTCCGTGATCCGGGCCGCGGCCGAGGCCGCGGAGGCGGGTTCGGACGCGACGATTCCGATGCTCGCGACGAAGGGTCGTGCGTCGTACCTTGGCGAGCGGAGCATCGGTCACCGAGACCCGGGAGCAACCTCCGCGGCGCTCCTGCTCCGCACGCTCGCCGACGTCACCGGCTCACGACCGGGCTGACGGTTCGGCAGGGAATCCGACGATGACACGGGCCGTGCTCGAGGGCCGACCGGGCTCGCCGGGGGTCGGCATCGGCCGCCTGCTGTGGGTCGCCCCGACGGCGCCCGCCGGCGCGGCATCGCCGGCCGCCGGGACTGGTTCGCCCACCGCCGGAGCCGGCGCGACGCCGTCGACGAACGGGATCGGCGCAGCCGACGAATCCGCGCGGCTCGACGCGGCGCTCGCCGAAGCGGCAACCGAGCTCGAGCGTCTCGCCCGTGACACCTCGGCCCGTGCCGGCGACGAGGTCGGTGCGATCTTCGAGGCGCAGGCCCTGTTCGCCCGCGATCCCGGGATCGTCGAGCCGGCGCGGGCGTTGATCCGCGACGGGGCGAGCGCCGCCGCCGCCATCGAGAGGGTCGCGGCCGAGCAGGCAGACGTGCTCGCGAGCGTCGACGACCCGTTCTTCCGGGAGCGAGCGGCGGACCTCCGCGACGTTGCGCGCCGGGTCGTCGACCGGCTAGCCGGGAGAGCCCGGCCCGCGCTCCACCATCACGACGGCACGCTGGCGCTCCTCGCGTCGGACGACCTCGAACCGTCGCTCGTCGCGGCGATCCGACCGGAGCTCGTCGCCGGCATCGCCCTCGCCGGCGGCTCGCCGAGCGGCCACGCCGCGATCGTCGCGCGGGCGCTCGGCATCCCGCTCGCCCTCGGATTCGGGTCGGCGCTCGACGCCTCCTGCGACGGGCACGACGCGGCCCTCGATGGCGGGGAGGGTCGGCTCGTCGTCGATCCCGCCGCGGCGGACATCGAGGCCCTCCTGCGATCGGCGCCGACCGCGGGCACTCCTGGGGACTCCGATGCGAGCGCCGCGATCTCATCGACCAGGCCAACCGGCGCGCGAACCGTGTTGTCATCGGCGCCAACGGTCGCCGTCGAGGCGAACGTCGGTTCGGTCCGCGAGGCGGAGCGTGCCGCCGCGGCCGGCGCCGACGGGATCGGCCTCGTCCGCACGGAGCTCCTGTTCCTCGGACGCGCCGTGGCACCCGGCCTCGCGGAGCAGCGCTCAACCTACCGTCGGATCGGCGAGGCGATGGGCGGACGCCCGGTCGTGTTTCGGACCCTCGACATCGGCGGCGACAAGCAGGCGGCCTACGCCTCCGACGTGGACGGGCCCGACGGCGGCGGGCCCGTCGTCGGCGGCCCGGAGGCGAACCCGGCGCTCGGCGTTCGCGGGCTGCGCCTGGGACTGGCGCGACC
>Ga0326597_10007650_pt1 | contig 14662 bp, 16 predicted proteins | sample RVTome_12_FD_203789 | JGI IMG/M metagenome (GOLD analysis project Ga0326597, IMG submission 203789) | Soil microbial communities from uranium-contaminated site in the Upper Colorado River Basin, Wyoming, United States - RVT100D185 | ecosystem: Environmental > Terrestrial > Soil > Contaminated >... | reverse complement strand
GACCCGCGGGTGCGGACGTGACCGCCGCCGCGGCGTACCCGGCCGGCACCATCCGCCGGCGCTCGCGGCTGCGGGCGCTGGCCGCCTTCCTGCGCCGCTACGCGCGCCGGCGGGACGGCATGCTCGGGGCCGTCATCCTCGTCTTCTTCGGCGCGATCGCACTCGCTCCGGACCTCCTCGTCGGGCCGCTCGAGACGGTCGTGACCGCCACGGGGGCCCGGCTGGCCCCGCCCACAGCGGCGTTCCCGCTCGGCACGGACCACGTCGGCCGCGACGTCCTCAACCTGACCGTCCACGGGGCCCGGGTCTCGATGATCATCGGGCTCCTTGCGACCCTCATCACGGTCTTCATCGGGGCGGTCGTGGGTGTCGTGTCGGGCTTCGTCGGCGGGCGGGTGGACGGCGTCCTCATGCGGATCACCGACTTCTTCCTCGTCCTCCCGACCTTCGTCCTGGCCCTGATCCTGACCCCGATCATCCAGGACCTCGTGGGCTCGTCGTCGCGCGAGATCCTCGGCATCCGGATGACCCTGGTCGTCATCATCATCGTCATCGGGATCACGAGCTGGTCCTCGACGGCCCGGATCATCCGCGGCCAGACGCTGTCGCTGCGCGAGCGCGCCTTCGTCGACCGGGCCCGGGTCATCGGCGCCGGCCCGGGCCACATCATGGTCACCCACATCCTCCCGAACGTCCTGAACCTCATCGTCGCCAATGCCGTCCTCGTCTTTGCAGGCGCGGTCCTGACCGAGACGACCCTCTCGTTCGTCGGACTCGGCGATCCGTTCCAGCCATCCTGGGGCCAGCTCCTCGACGCCGCCCGCAAGAACGGCGCCCCGGGTCTTCTCGCCTGGTGGGACTTCGTGCCGCCGGGGCTGTGCATCGTCCTCGTCGTCTTCGCCTTCACCCTCGTCGGCGGCGCGCTCGACGACCTCCTCAACCCGCGCCGCCGGGCTCGCTCGTGACCGCCGCCGTCGATCGCGCGCTGCCCAGGCAGGCGGACCCGGCCGCGCCGCTCCTCGAGGTCGAGAACCTCCGGACCCATTTCCGGCTCGGGGCCGAGACGGTCCATGCCGTCGACGGCGTCAGCTTCCGCCTGGAGCGCGGGGAGGCCCTCGGGATCGCCGGCGAGTCGGGCTGCGGCAAGACGACGACGGCGCTCTCGCTGGTGGGCCTCCTGCCGGCCAACGCGCGGGTCGTCGAGGGCAGCATCAAGCTCTACGGGATCGACCTCGCCGGCAAGACCGAGGACGGCCTCCGCCGCTATCGCTGGCGTGAGATCGCGATGGTCTTCCAAGGCGCCATGAACGCCCTCAACCCGGTCCGCCGTATCCGGGACCAGATCGCCGAGCCGATCATCCAGCGCCTCGGGGCGAATGAGCGCGATGCCCTCCGGAAGGCGGGCGACCTCCTGGAGCTCGTCGGCATCCCCCGCGCCCGCGGCCGGGCCTACCCCCACGAGCTCTCGGGCGGGATGCGCCAGCGGGCGATGATCGCGATGGCCCTCGCCTGCGACCCGGCGATCGTCATCGGGGACGAGCCCACGACCGCCCTCGACGTCATGATCCAGGCCCAGATCCTCGAGCTCCTCGAGCGCCTCCGGGCCCAGCTCGGCCTGTCGCTCATCCTCATCACCCACGACCTGTCGGTGATCGCCGAGACCTGTGATCGGGTCATGATCATGTACGCCGGGCGGATCGCCGAGGAAGGCCTCGTCGCCGACGTCTTCGAGCACCCGCGGCACCCGTACACGCAGCGGCTGCTCGCCGCCATCCCCAATCTTCACGTCGACCGGCGCGCTCTCGAGACGATCCCGGGCTCGCCACCTGACCTTCGCCACCCACCCCCGGGGTGCCGGTTCGCGCCGCGCTGTCCGGTGGCGATCGACGTCTGCACGAGCGTCGTGCCGCCCGAGGTGACGCTTCCCGACGGTGTCCGGGTCGCCTGCCACCACTATCCGGAGGGCAGTGATGGCACGCCGGTCCGGCTGCCGCCGAGCGGGCAGGTGGCCGCACGATGAAGGGCGCCCCGATGACCGCGCCACGAGTGGCGGCACGATGACCCACGCCACGATGCGCGTGCCCCGATGACCGCGCCGGACGACCACCTCGACCCGCCGAGCCGGGGCGACGTCCTGCGCCTCGAGGGCCTCCAGGTCCACTTCCCGGTCCGGACCGGCTGGGGGGAGCGGCTGTCGGGCCACGCCGGGGGCGTCGTCCGTGCCGTCGACGGCGTCGACCTCACGATCCGGACCGGCGAGGTCCTCGCCCTCGTCGGCGAGTCGGGCAGCGGCAAGACCACGATCGGCCGGGTGATCGTCAAGCTCACCCGCCAGACCGCGGGGCGGATCCTGCTCGACGGGGCGGACGTCTCGGCCCTGTGGGGCGTCAAGGCCCTTCGGGCCTACCGGCGGCGCGTCCAGATCGTCTTCCAGGACCCGTACGAGACGCTGAACCCGCGCCAGTCAATCTTCGACTTCGTCGCCGAGCCGCTGCTCGTCAACAAGCTGGTCGCCTCGGACGAGGAGCGCCGGAAGCGCGTCCTCGCCGCGCTCGAGGCCGTCGGGCTCGAGCCCGCCGAGGAGTTCGCGGCCCGCTTCCCGCACGAGCTGTCGGGCGGCCAGCGGCAGCGGGTCGTCATCGCCGGCGCGCTCGTCATGGAGCCCCAGATCGTCGTCGCCGACGAGCCCGTCTCGATGCTCGATGTCTCGATCCGGACGGAGCTCCTGCGGCTCATGCTCGACCTGCGTGCCGAGCGCAACCTCGCCTACCTGTTCATCACCCACGACCTGTCCCTGGCGTGGGTCATCGCCGACCGGATCGCGGTCCTCTACCTGGGCGTGATCATGGAGATCGGCCCGGCCGAGCGGGTCATCGGCTCGCCCCACCATCCGTACACGGCAGCGCTGGTCAGCGTCTCGCCCACGCCGGACCCGCCCGAGGAGGCCGGGGCGCCCGTCCGGACGATCCTCGTGGGGGAGACCCCGGACGCCGCCCAGGTTCCCCCAGGCTGCCGGTTCCATCCGCGCTGCCCGCTCGTCTTCGATCGCTGCCTGACCGAGGCCCCGCCGCTCTTCGACGTCGGCGGCGGTCAGGCCGCCGCCTGCTGGCTGGCCGAGGGCGGGCGGAGCCTGCCGGTCCTGCCGACATCGTCACCGCTCGACGCGGTGCGGCCCACCACGCGCGGCGTCGCGAGCACGGCCGACCCGGGGCCGCCCGCTCCCGTGCCGGGCGGCGAAGCGGCTGGCCCGGGCGGCTAGTTCTCGGCGTCCTCGGCCGAGAGCACCCGGTAGACGAACCAGCCGATCGCGGCGCCGATGAACGGCGCCGTGAGGTAGATCGCGATCGAGGCGTAGTCCGCGGAGACGATCGCCGGCCCCAGCGAGCGGGCGGGGTTCACCGACGCCCCGCTGAAGGGGATGCCGACGGCATGGATCGTCAGGAGCGTCAGGGGGATCACCATCATCGCGTGCTCGGCGGCCTTCCTCGTGACGGTCAGGATCACGGCGACGAAGACCGCCGTCAGGACGACCTCCACGGTGAACGCCCCGAGCTCGCTGATGCCGGGCATGTTCTTCGTGCCCGCGACCGTCGCCTGGTCGCTGATCGCGAAGATCACGCCCGACGCCGCCACGGCCCCGACCACCTGGGCGATGACGTAGCCGCCGGCGGTCATCGGGTCGACCCGCTTGTCGAGAAGCGCCCCCAGCGTCACGGCCGGGTTGAAGTGGCCGCCGGACACGTGGCCGCCGACCGCGATCGCGGCGAGCAGCCCGAGCCCGAATCCGATCGCGATCACGACGATGTTGGCGGCCTCGCCCGCGCCCCCGACCCCGACGATCGCGAGCGATCCCATGCCTACGAGGATGAACGTGCCGACGGCCTCGGCAATCAGCTTCCGGATGTCCACGATCCCTCCTCCAGCGACCTGTCCGATCGTCGCCGCATCATACCGACCGCCCACGGGCGGCTCGCAGCAGGATCGCGTCGCGCCAGACGCGGCAGAGGACGTCGACGAGCTCCAGGCGATCGACGGCCTGGACCAGCGCAGCCTCGAGGTCCGGACGGCTCGGGCTCCCGCCCGTCTGCGACCCCACGGCGACCGCGCCGTGCCGTTCCAGCAGGACCGCGCCGGGCAGGGGCGGATTCGCCGGCGCGAGCGCCGTCGCGATGCGCGCCGCGAGCTCGTCGCTGCCCATCTCGCCGTAGGCCACGAGCGGCAGGACCGGCAGGTGGTGGGCCGTCTCGGGCAGCGTCGACGGGTCCGGCATCTCGCCCGTGAGCGTCAGTGCCATCGAGACCGGGAGGTGGGCATGGGCGATCGCGACGACGTCCGGGCGGGCCCGATAGGTGGCCCGGTGGATGGCGATGTCCGAGCTCGGCGGTGGCCCGCTCGGCCGCGGCCCCGCGGCCGGGTCGAGCGGCACCGTGGCGAGGTCGTCGGGGCGGAGCTCGTCCTTCCGCCGACCGGTCGGCGTCGTCAGCAGGACGCCGCCCTCGAGGCGGATGGAGAGGTTGCCCTCGGCGGCGCTGATCAGGCCGCGCGCCCCGAGGCGCCGCCCGGCGGCGCAGATCGCGTCCCGAAGGGCAGCGTCGCGGGCGTCGGCGTCGGGCTGGCGATCCACGAGGTCGATGGTAGCGCCGGGCTCGTGCCCGGCACGCGGACGTCGCGCGTCAGGCGGCGAGAACGGCGGGGGCGACGGACGCCGGCTCGGGATCCGTCACGATCCAGCTGACGGCGCACTCGTCGCATCGGAGCGCGTCCGGCAGGGGCATCTCGACGGCCAGCGGCTGGTCGCAGCAGGGACGTTCGATGGTGATCATGCCGGGAGCCTGACCCGGCATCGTGCCACCTAGCGTGGCACGATGCGAACGACCGCAGGAGGTTCCTTGGCCAGCTCGAGCGCGCCCAGGCGATGAACAGCGCGTACGTCATCGACGTCACCGGCCTCCGCAAGCGCTACGGGCGCGTCGAGGCCCTCGTCGACCTGACGATGACGGTCCGGCCCGGCGAGGTCTTCGGATTCCTCGGCCCCAACGGCGCCGGCAAGACGACGACCGTGAAGCTCCTCCTCGGCCTGGCCCGCCCGAGTGGCGGGAAGGGCCGCCTCCTCGGCGCCCCGCTCGGCGATCGCGAGGCGCGCCGCCGGGTCGGCTACCTGCCCGAGCTCTTCCGCTACCAGCCCTGGCTGCGGGCGCGAGAGGTGCTCGCCCTGCACGCGGATCTCATCGGCTTGCCGGGGCCGGGCCGGGCGCGCGCCTTCGATGACGTCCTCGGCCTCGTCGGCATCGCGGACCGGGCGTCCGATCCGGTCTCCGGCTTCTCGAAGGGCATGCAGCAACGGCTCGGGATCGGCGTCGCCCTCGTCGGCGACCCGGCCCTCGTCATCCTCGACGAGCCGACGTCGGCCCTCGACCCGCTCGGCCGGATCGACGTCCGGGGCATCCTCCGGACCGCCCGCGACCGGGGGGCCGCGATCTTCCTGAACTCGCACCTCCTGAGCGAGGTCGAGCAGGTCTGCGACCGGGTCGCGATCGTTGACCGTGGCCGGGTCGTCGCCGAGGGACCGCTGGCCGAGGTCCTCGGCGAGCAGGAGACGAGGATCCGGGTCGAGGGCCTCACCCCGGCCGGCCTCGCCGCCCTCGCGGGGTTCGGGGACCCGCGCCTGGACGGCGAGGACCTCGTCATCCGCCAGCTCCCGGCGGATCGGGTCCCGGACGTCGTCGCCGCGCTCGTGGGCATGGGCGTCCGCGTCCACGAGGTGACATCGGGTCGAGAGTCGCTGGAGCGGCGCTTCCTCGAGCTCGTCGGACGGGGCCGGGAGACCGCCGCGTGACCGCCTCGTGATCGCGATCGCCCGCCTGACGATCGGCGAAGCGGCCCGCCGCAAGATCCTGTGGGTCCTCGTCGTCCTCGCCCTCGTCGCCGTCGCGGTCACGGGCTGGGGCGTCGATCGCCTGGTGACCATCGCCCGGGCCTCGGGGTCGCCGGAGTTGACGGTCCAGCTCGGGGTCTCCCAGATCCTCATCTTCATCGCCTTCCAGTTCAGCTTCGTGCTGGCGATGACGGCCGCCTTCCTCGGGTCGCCGGCCATCGCCAGCGACCTCGAGTCAGGCGTCGCCCTCGCCCTCCTGGCCCGCCCGCTCCGCCGGACGTCGTACCTCATGGGTCGCTGGCTGGGGCTGGCGATCGTGCTCGTCGGCTACGGGGCGGGCTCGGCCATCCTGGCGATCCTGGTCGTCGGGTGGGTCTCGGGCTACACCCCGCCCTCGATCGCCATGCCGGTCGTCTACCTCGTCGGCGAGGGCCTCGTCGTCCTGACCCTCAGCCTCCTGCTCTCGACGCGCCTGCCGCCGATCGGGGCCGGGGCGATCGCGGTCGTGGCCTTCGGGCTGGCGTGGATGGCCGGCGCGATCGAGCGCGTCGGGATCGCGATCACGGCCGACAACCCCGGGGTGAATCTCGACGTCGTCGGCCAGGTCTCGCGGGCCGTCCTGCCGACCGACGGCCTGTGGCGGGGCGTCATCTACGGCCTCGAGCCCGGGATCGTCATCGCGGCGGCGAGCAGCCAGCCCCTCGCCGAAGCGAACCCGTTCTTCGCGGCGACGCCACCGAGCCCCGCGTTCCTCGCCTGGGCGGTCGCCTGGGTCGTCCTGGTCATGCTCGTCGCCGGGTTGTCCCTCCGCCGCCGCGAGCTGTGAGGCTCAGCCGCGATAGCGGAAGCAGACCGGCAGGTGGTCGTCGACGAGCCCGACGCTCTGCATGAAGGCGTAGACGATCGTCGAGCCGACGAACCGGAAGCCGCACCGCTTGAGGTCCTTCGAGAGGGCATCCGAGACGGGCGTCGAGGCCGGGATGCTGCCGGCCACGGCGGTCGTGGGCAGGCGCGCCGGGGGACGCGGGACGATCGTCGCCAGGTAGGCGTCGAACGAGCCGAACTCGGCGACCACCGCCCGGAAGGCGTTCGCGTTGTCGATCGTGGCGTCGATCTTGGCCCGGTTCCGGACGATCCCGGCGTCCGCCATGAGGCGCGCCCGGTCGGCATCGTCAAAGGCGGCCACGATCGCGGGGTCGAAGCCGCGGAACGCCTCGCGGAAGCGCTCGCGCTTGTTGAGGATGGTCCGCCACGACAGGCCGGCCTGGAAGGCCTCGAGGGTCAGGCGCTCGAAGAGCTCGACGTCGTCGGTCACCAGCACGCCCCACTCCGTGTCGTGGTAGGCCTGCATCCGGTACGCCTGCGGCCCCGGGTCCGGGCGGTCGCCGGCGCCCCACCAGCAGCGTTGCACGTCGTCCATCGGCCGAGGATACGCGAGCAACCGGCTGAGCTAGGCTTCGCGCGATGGCGATGACCCTGTATCTGGGCCACGGCGCGAGCGGGACGGCCTCGACCATGGCCCCCTTCGTGGCCGGGCTGGCCCGGCGCGGCGTGCCGGCGGTCGCGGTCGACCTCCCGAAGCGCCGGGCCGAGGAGGCGGTCCCGGCCTGGCGCGCGGCGGTGCCGGACGGCCCCTCGACCGCGGTCGGCGGGCACTCCTACGGCGGTCGCGTCGCCAGCCTGGCCGCCGCCGAGCCCGACACCGCCTACGGCGCGCTCGTCCTGTTCAGCTACCCGCTCCACCCGCCGGGCGCCCCGGAGCGGGCCGAGGCACGGGTCGCCCACTGGCCTCGGATCGCCTGCCCGGTCCTCCTCCTGTCCGGGGAATCGGACCCCTTCGCCCGGATCGAGCTCCTGCGGACGGCCGTCGGGCTCCTGCCCGACGGCCGCCTGGTCACCTACCCCCGTCTCGGGCACACCCTCAAGCCGGTCCTGGATGAGGTCCTCGACCGGGTCGCAGCGTTCCTGCTGGAGGTTCGCGGCTGACCGTCGCGCCCCCCGCGGTTGCCGGGATCCGGCGCCGCCGCTATCCTCCCGTTTCCGCCCAGCCCTCTCTGGAGGAGGACTATTGCCCGAGGTCGCCGGTCGCCTGCGTGCGACCGGGTCAGCGCTGATCGCCGCCGTGCTCCTCGTCGGTCTCGTCGGACCCGCCGCCACCGCGGCGGCTGACCCGCCGAACATCGACCGGTTCCTGGCCGCCCTCGGCGCGGTGGAATCGAACGGCCGGTATGACGCCGTGAACGCTACCAGCGGCGCGATCGGCAAGTACCAGATCCTGCCCACGAACTGGCGCGCCTGGGCGGGGCGCTTTCTCGGCGACGCGGACGCGGCCCCCACGCCGACGAACCAGGAGACCGTCGCCCGGCGGAAGGTGGCGGCCCTCCACGACTGGCTCGGCGCGTGGGCCCCGGTGGCCCACTGGTGGCTCACCGGGGACGGCGACCCGAACCCCGACAACTGGTCCGACTTATCGCGCCAGTACGTGAACCGGATCCTCGCCCGGATCGGAGAGCCGCTCCTGACGGGCCGCCCCGAGGGCTGGGGGGTGGCCTTGTTCAGCGGCCACGCCTATGACGATTCGAGCGGCCGCATCGCCCTCTCGGACGGCTGGGCCGAGGCCGGCTACTCGCGCTACAACGGCGGGCTGGTCCGCTACGCGACCGAGGCCGGCGAGTCGGCCAGCTTCACCTTCACCGGGACGGTCATCTCCGTCGTCGGGCCGATCGGGCCGACGCGGGGCGATGCCCGGGTCTACGTCGACGGCGCCTTCATCGAGACGATGAGCTCGTACGCGCGGCACTTCCGGCCGCGAGCCCGGATCTTCACGATGGCCTTCACCGGAGTCGCCACGCACACGATCAGGATCGAGGTCGTCGGCGCCGGCCGGCACCCGATGGTCGCCATCGACGAGTTCGTCGTCGAGGGCGAGCCGAGCACGATCCGGGTCCCCGCGTCCGCGGAGTCACAGCTCTAGTCAGCGAGCGGCGAGAACCTCGATCTCGACCCGATACTCGGCGGCCAGCGCCGTCACCCCGACCGTCGCGCGCGTCGGTGGCTCGGTCGGGAAGTACTCCCGATAGACGCCGTTCATCCGTCCGAACTCGCCGAAGTCGCGGAGGTAGACCGTGGCCTTGACGACGTCACGGTAGTCGAGGCCCACGGCCCGCAGGAGCCGGCCGACGTTCTCGAGCATCTGGCGGGTCTCGGCCTCGATACCGCCGGGGACCGGGCCGGACGACCCGGGCGCGTCGCCGACCTGGCCGGCCAGGAAGACGAACCCGTTCGCTTCCACGACCTGGCTGAACGGATACGGCCCGGTCGCGATGTCCGGGCCGGTCGGAACGTGCTTCGGCATGGGCTGCCTCCGGTGCGATGCTCGGGCGGCTCGAATCCCGGCGGGCGACGCGCCGGGCGACACGTCACTGGGCGAGGACGGTCCCGGTCATCGCCGGGTGAACCTCGCAGATGAAGTAGTAGGTCCCCGCGGGGATCGGACCGACCTGGAGGACGATCGTCGAGGCCGTGATGGGATCGTGCCGGAAGATGAGCTCGCCGTCGAAGCCCCGCTTCGTCCGGATCGCGATGTTGTGGGGGTCGCCGTCCTTGTTCACCAGCACGAGGGGAAAGACGGAATCGGCCGGGACGATGAGCTCGGACGTGTCGAACGTCAGATTCTCGGCGGTGACGACGATCGCGCCGGGCGGATAGGTCGGTGCCGGGCTGGCCGACCCGCCGCAGCCCGCAACCGCGAGCAGCAGGCCGAGGAGGGCGAGGGCGGCACGGGGGCGGGCGATGTTCGGGCGCACGGAAGCTGGGATCTCCTGTTCGGGCCGTTTGGCGCTGGGGATTGCGGGGACGCAGGGCGCATCCTACCGTGGACTCGGGGCCTGGTCAGGGAGGTGAGATGGAAACGCCACCGACGGAGCAACGCGGGATGCTGGTCCTGGGAGGGCTGCTCGTCGTGGTGGGCGTCCTGGCGCTTGCCGGACGGGGTCTCGGCGTCGACGCCTTCGGGCTCGGCTGGCCGCTCTTCGTGATCGTCCCGGGCCTCCTGCTGTTCGCCCTGGCCGTCACGGCCCGCGGACCCGCCGGCGCGGCGCTGGCGGTCCCGGCGGGGATCGTCACGATGGTCGGGATCGTCCTCGCCGTCCAGAACGCCACGGACCTGTGGGCGACATGGGCCTACGCGTGGGCGCTCGTGGCGCCCGGCGGCGTCGGCCTCGGGCTGCTTGCCTACGGATTCGCCACCGGCCACCGTGACTCCGTTCGAGCTGGGCTGCCGATCCTCGGCGTGGGCCTCGGCCTCTTCCTCGGCTTCGGCATCTTCTTCGAGGGCGTCCTCGGGCTCAACGGCACGGCGATCGTCGGGGCCGAGTCGCTCCTCGCCGGCGGCCTCGTCGTCCTCGGCCTCGTCCTCCTCGCGGGAGGCCTCCTGAATCGCCACCCGAACGCTTGAGGCGCGCCGGAATGATTCGGGGCCAGGCTCAGCGGACCTCGACGACCCGGTAGCGGACGGCTCCCCGCGGCGTCCGGACCTCGACGTCGTCGCCGGCGACGGCCCGGAGGAGGGCCGCGCCGACCGGCGAGTCGACGCTGAGCCGTCCCGCGGCCGGGTCCGATTCTGCCGACCCGACGAGGCTGTAGACGATCGTCTCGCCGTCGTGCTCGAGGACGACGGTCGAGCCGATGCGGGCGCGATCGCCGCCCGATTCGTCGATGAGCACGGCATTCCGCTGCCGCTCCTCGAGGAGCCGGATGCGGCCTTCCAGGAACGACTGCTCCTCCCGCGCCGCCTGGTACTCGGCGTTCTCGCGGAGGTCGCCGAGCTCGCGGGCGGCCTTGATCCGGGCGACGACGCCGGGGCGCCGCAGCCGGGTCAGCTCGTCCAGCTCCGTCTCGAGGCGGGCCAGGGCGTCAGCCGTCAGCGGCACGGGCACGGAACGGGCCGATGGAGGAACGACCTTCGGCGTCGTGGCGCGGGGTGCGCGCACCGTGGGCTGCAGGCGGGCCTTCGCGATCGCGGCTCCCCGATCGGCGGTGGGGCGGACGGATCCCTGGGCCGAGGCCGGCACGCGAGCCTGCGACCGCCGGACGGTCCCGCTGCCACGGTCGTCGCCGCGCTCGCCGGCGCGCGCGCCGCCGCGGGCACCCTCGGCATCGCCCGGCGGGACGTCCACGCGGCGGGTCGGCGGCGGTGTCGGAACGGCCTCCCCGGGCAGCACCGAGCCGGTGAGGCCGGTCACCTGCCGTTCGCCGGTCGGCCGGCGCAGGTTCGCCCAGGGCAGGAGCAGCACGCCGGCCGGGCGACCGGGCGGAAGCGATGGCCCGACGGCGGCCCCGAAGGCGTCGAGGACCGCATCGAACGCCTCCTCGGGAGCGTCGGTCTCGGCGAACCAGATCCGGGCCCGCTCCATGCCGAGCAGGAGGTGGAGCCAGTGGCCGTCGGCGTGCGGCCGGCGATCCCCGAGGACGTGGTGGGCCAGGGCGAGGACGCGTCCACCGAGGCTGCCGGCGGTCGCGCCGGCATACAGGACGGCGGACGACGGCAGCCAGAGCGAGGCGATCCGGGCGGCGAGGGCCTTGGAGGTCGGGCGCTCGCCATCGAGCCGCAGCTCCGGCACGCGCTCCAGCCACTTCCCGACCCGGGTGAACTCGATCGGCGGGCGGGGAAGCGGCTCCGGGAGCTCGACGAGGTAGAGCCCCGCGGCCCGGGTCGTGAGGGGGCGGCCCCACAGGACCGGGCCATCTGGCCGCAGGCCGATCTCGCGCAGGAGCGAAGCCGCGCTCGCGCTCGCGCTGGCTGCCGCTGTCCCGGTCTCCGGGGTCCCGTCGGTCACTCGCTCCTCCGGCTGGCTTCACCCGTCGGATCATGGAACGGGCCGCGGTATCGTCGCACCATCACCGTCCCACCGTCGTGAGGGTCACCTGCCAGCCGTGCGCCGCCTCCCGATCGTCCTCGCCGCCGTCGCCGGCCTGATCGTTCTTGCCACGATCGCGATCGACGCTGGCCTGCTCGAGATCCCGGGGGCGGCCACGACCGGCCCCGTGGCCGCCGCGTCATCCGCTCCGTCGTCGTCAGCGTCATCGTCAGCGTCGACGTCACCGCCGTCGTCACCGTCGTCGACGCCGGAGCCGGCTGGGCCCCGGCCGACCGCCGGCCCCTACGTCGCGACCGACATCGAGCGGCCCGACCTCGTCGCCCGGCTCCAGGAAGTTCTCGACGAGGGACGGGTGGCGCTCGCGGCGCCGGGCATCCAGGCCAGCGTCACCTTCGCCGACGGGCGCCACTGGACGGGCGTCTCGGGCGTGGCCGACCTCGCGACCGGCAGGGCGCTCACCCTCGATACGCCGTTCGCGATCGCGTCGGCGAGCAAGACGTTCCTCGCCGCGGAGGTCCTCCTCCTCGTCGACGCCGGCCTGCTCTCGCTCGACGACGCGCCGGCCCGCCTGCTCCCGACCACCCTCGTGGCCGGCGCGCCGATCGACCCGCAGATCACGGTCCGGATGCTGCTCGACCACACCAGCGGTCTCGGCGACTACCTCACCAGCCGGTCGCTCGACGAGGCGGTGCAGGCCGATCCACTGGCCGTCTGGACGCCCGCGCAGTCGCTCGCCCACGTCGGGCCGACGGCCGGGAAGCCCGGCCAGGGCTACCACTACGCGAACACGAACTACGTGCTCCTCGGGATGATCGTCGAGCAGATCACCGGGCGGACCCTGGCCGAGGAGTTCCGCGCCCGGTTCTTCGATCCGCTCGGCCTCTCGAGCGCCTCCTACCAGGGAGCCGAGCCGCCGGCCGTCGAGCTCCCGACGGCGTATCGCTACAGTTCCGTCCGCCTCGACGCGAAGCCCCAGGACGTGACTGACGGCAGCGACATCCGGCCGTTCACCTCGATCACGACGGCCGCGGGCGCGGCCGGCTCCGTCGCCGCGAGCGCACGCGATCTCGCCCACTGGGCGCGCGTCCTGTACGGTGGCCGCGTCCTGCCGCCGGATCTCCTCGAGTTGATGGTCGGCGACGCGGCCCTGACGCAGACCCTCGATCCGCCGTTCCCGTACGGCCTCGGCGTCCAGGTGTTCACGATCGACGGCCGCATCTCGTACGGCCACTCCGGCCGGCTCGTGGGGGCGCGAAGCGTGGTGCGCTGGTTCCCGGACGAGGGGATCGCGATCGCGATCGTCACCAACGAGAGCCGCTTCGACACGACTCCGATCCTCCGCGAGATGCTCTCGATCGTCGCGCCCCGGGAGATCGGATCAGACCTGCCGCCCGGCTGATCGTCGGCCCCGGTGCACCGTGGCACCGGAATCGGCCTCGGCGGTACCTCCGCCCCGTCGCCGCGGTACGGATGGGGGCTGTCGCGCGCGCGCGTCCGGCTCGATGCTGCCGGGACATCGCTGGGGGCGCGAACGGTGCAGATCGAGGCGTTCACCGCAGGGGGAATCGCGAGCGGGGTGGTCCCGCCGTCGTGGGGGATACGCGACGGCCTGGAGTCGGAGCAGCCGGTCGACCTCCATGGCGTGACCTGGTATCCACTCGCCGGTGGCGAGGCCGAGAGCCGCCGCCACGTCCACCTGGAGCCGGACGAGATGCTCGTCCTCTGCTCCGACGAGCAGGACATGCCGATCCACTCCGCGTGGCACCCGGTCGAGCTGGACCTGGGTCCCTACCGGATCACGGGCGAGCTGCCGACGCTGCCGGGCTTCGACCCCGGGCGCGCGCTGTCGCGACCGGGCGGTCCGTTCGTCCTCATCCGCGACGTCCGACTCGAGCTCCTCGCCCGGCCCGACGCCGGCCGCGTCGAGCGGCCCCATGCGTTCGTGAACCGCTATGCGGTCGAGCGCGTCGCCGCCGACATCGACCTCGGGCACTACTTCCCGGGCGCGGTGTTCCTGACTCCGGCCGGCCACCCGCTCGCCTGAGCGGCGCGAATCAGCGCGAGCCGCTCCCCGAGCGCGATCGACCGGGGCTGCGGTGGGCGTAGTGGTGGGTGCGCGCGGACCGCCCCGCCGCCGCCGGTCCCCGAAGGGGCTGCGGCTCGGCATTCCGGTCCGGCACGAAGCCGGCCTCGACGGTCCACGGGATGGCCTGCTTCAGGAGTCGCTGGACGCCCCGCAGGAGGTCCGCCTCGTCGATCGAGACGAGGCTGATCGCGTCGCCGGTCGCGCCGGCCCGGCCGGTCCGCCCGATCCGGTGGATGTAGTCGTTGGGTTCCCAGGGCAGCTCGAAGTTGACGACGTGGGGGAGATCCTCGATGTCGAGCCCGCGGGCGGCGACGTCGGTGGCCACGAGGACCCGGATCGAGCCGTTCTTGAACCCCTCGAGGGCCCGGGTACGTTCCGGCTGCGACCGGTCGGAGTGGATGGCGACGGCCTCGAGGTGGCGCCGGTCGAGGTAGGTCGCCAGGCGCGTCGCGCCGATCTTCGTCCGGGTGAAGACGAGGACCTGGCGCCAGTCGTTCTGGGCGATGAGGTGGGCGAGGAGCGCCTCCTTGCGATCGCGGTCGACCGGGTAGACGAGCTGGCGGACAGTCTCGACGGCCGTGTTGCGGGGCGCCACCTCGACCGTGGCCGGGTTGCGCAGGATCGTCCCCGACAGGCGCCGGATGTCGTCCGAGAACGTTGCCGAGAACATCAGGTTCTGGCGCCGCGGCGGGAGCAGGGCGATGATCCGCTGGATGTCGGGCAGGAAGCCCATGTCGAGCATCCGGTCGGCCTCGTCGAGGACGAGGATCTCGACCTGGCCGAGGTTGACGCCCTTCTGGCCGACGTGGTCGAGGAGGCGGC
>Ga0326597_10007649_pt1 | contig 14662 bp, 14 predicted proteins | sample RVTome_12_FD_203789 | JGI IMG/M metagenome (GOLD analysis project Ga0326597, IMG submission 203789) | Soil microbial communities from uranium-contaminated site in the Upper Colorado River Basin, Wyoming, United States - RVT100D185 | ecosystem: Environmental > Terrestrial > Soil > Contaminated >... | reverse complement strand
CGCGGCGCAGCTAGTCCCGGAAAAGGTGTTGGCCGGGATTGAGGCGCGGTTTCTCGCCTCGGGCAAGCCTCGAGACCTGACCATCGTCTTTCCCGTGGCGGTCGGGGATTCCTTTGGGACCATCGGCTTGGACCACTTGGCCCACGCCGGCCTGATCAAGCGTCTCGTCGGAGGGTCGTATGTCAACGCACCCGCCTCGGCGCCCTCCCCGAAGATCTACGCCATGATTCACGCCGACCAGGTGGAGGCCTATAACCTGCCCCTGGGCGTCCTGATGCATCTGCACCGGGACATCGCCGCCAGGAAGCCCGGCGTGATCACGAAGATTGGGCTGGGGACGTTCGTGGACCCGCGGGACCAGGGCGGACGCATGAACCGGGCCACCCCGCCGGGGCTGGTGGAGATAGTTCACCTGGCGGGAGAGGAATGGCTTTTGTACCGTGCCTTTCCGATTGACGTGGCCATCATCCGGGGGACGACGGCGGACGAGCACGGCAACTTGAGCTTCGAGCACGAGGGCGTGGTCCTCGCGGTCCTGGCCCAGGCGATGGCCGCTCACAACTCCGGAGGAAAGGTGATCGCCCAGGTGAAGCGCATCGCCACGCCGGGAACCATCCCGCCGCACCTGGTGAGAGTGCCCGGGATCCTTGTGGACGCCCTGGTGGTGGATCCGGAGCAACGGATGAACACCGGCATCGCGTATGACCCCGCCATCAGCGGGGAAATCCGGACGGCCGGGTATCCGGTGGAGTCACTGCCCCTGGGACCGGAGAAGGTCATTGCCCGTCGCGCCCTGTGCCTGCTTCGCCCGGGTGACACCGTGAATCTCGGGTTCGGTATCTCCTCTCTGGTTCCCCAGGTCGCCCTTGAGGAGGGGGTCTTCGATCATCTCAACTTCACGGTTGAGCAGGGGGCCATCGGCGGCCTCCCGCTCACGGGATTTGCCTTTGGCGCGTCCCACAATCCCGAGGCCATCATTGACTCGCCGGCGCAGTTCGACTTGATTGATGGGGGAGGCATCACGGTGGGCTGCCTGTCCTTCGCCGAAGTGGATGGTCTTGGAAACGTCAACGTCAGCCGCCTGGCGGCGCAACCCCACGTGCTTGCCGGGGCAGGTGGCTTCATCAACATTGCCCAGGGAACCCGGAAGCTCGTCTATTGTGGGACGCTCACGGCCGGGGGGCTGGATATCCCGGTGGAGGAGGGACGCCTACGCATTGTCCGTGAGGGGAAATTCCCCAAGTTCGTTGCTCGTACCCAGCACATCACCTTCAATGGACCGCTTGCGTCCAAGCAGGGGCAGGAGGTCTGGTACGTCACCGAGCGGGCGGTCTTTCGCCTGACGCCGGACGGATTGCTGCTCAGCGAGGTGGCACCGGGGATCGACGTGGAAAGAGACATTCAGGCCAAAGTGGGCTTCTCCCTGCGCGTGGCCCCGGACGTTCGACCCATGGACGGGCGACTCTTCCAGGCGCAGCCCATGGGCTTGGCAGCCGAGTGGGGCAACAGCGATCGAGCATGATCCTGATACTGTAGTGCGGGAGGCAACATGGACTACACAGGCAAGGTAGCGCTGGTGGCCGGTGGGGGATCCGGGATCGGCCGGTCCACGTGTGAGATCTTTACGGAACGGGGAGGGGCCGTGATCGTGGCCGACATCAACCAGGTGGCGGCAAAGGCCACGGCCGAGGGCATCACCCGCAAGGGTGGAAAGGCTGAGGCGTGCGCGTGTGACGTCACTCACTGGGATCAGGTTCAAGGGGCGGTGGAGACCGCCCGCCGAGTCTTCGGTCGGCTGGACGTCCTGATCAACTGTGCCGGCATCCTCAAGGCCCACCTGCTGGAAGAAACTCCCGAGGAAGAATGGAACGAAGTCCTGCAGGTCAACCTCACCGGCGCCTTCCTCCTGAGCAAAGCCGCTATGGCGGCCATGCGACAGCAGGGGGGCGGTGCCATCGTGCACATCGCCTCTCGCATGGCCATCCGGGTCAAGGAAGGACACGGGGCCTATGCCGCGTCCAAGGCCGGTATCCTCCAGCTCACGCAGATGGCGGCGCTGGAAGGGGCGCCTCACGGCATTCGGGTCAACTGTGTTTGCCCCGGCTTCATTGACACGCCCATGGTCCGTGGCTCCGGGACGAAAGAAGATGTGGAAGCACAGTTCGCAGGCTGGGCTAAGGTCTGCCCGCTGGGCCGCGCCGGCCGCCCCGACGAGATCGCCCGGGCCATGCTGTTCCTGGCCTCCGATGCGGCCTCGTTCATCACGGGCATAGCCCTGCCCGTGGACGGCGGCCGAACGATTCTCTAACCGCCGGTACCAGCGGCATCACCGTTGGTGCGCCACGAGTCTCCCTATGGCGTTCGCGGGTAGGGTGGTAGTGATAGAGCCGATACACCTTCAAGGATAGCAGCGCCACGGTGAGACGGCTGGCCTGAGGCCTTGATTTCCCCCTAGACAATGCCGCGTCCCACCGAGGGCGGACGGGCCAAGCGCCTTGACACCCCGGGGCTTTGGGGCTAGACTGCGCCGGATTTTTGCCTGGTGAGGGGGACATGGCTCGCAGTCGAAACCGCAAGAATGGCGCGCAGTTCTACGAGCTGCACTGCATCTCCTGCGGCAAGCAGGTCAAGGAAACGGAGAGCAGCACCCGCTGTCCGGTCTGCCGCCGGCCGCTCGACGTCCGCTACGATTACGATTACATCCGCTCCCGCCTGAATCGGTATTCGCTACGCACCTCCCCCGTCAAGGCCCTGAAGTATCTCGATTTCTACCCGCTCCTGAACCTTGACCTCGTCGTCTCGATGGACGAGGGCGGCACGCCCCTGTACCGCTGCACCCGGCTGGCGGAGCGGATGGCCCTTCGCCACCTGTACATCAAGAATGAGGGCGCAAACCCGACCGGGGTCTTCAAGGACCGCGGGAGCCTGGTGGAGCTCACCAAGGCCAAGGAGCAGGGGGCCAAGGCGGTCTGCGTGGCCTCGACCGGGAACATGGCCGCCTCCGTGGCCGCCTATGCGTCCATCGCCGGCCTGCCGTGTTATGTCCTCGTGCCGGAGGGGACCGCCATCGGCAAGATGGCGCAGGCCCTGTCCTACGGCGCCCGACTCATCCAGGTCCGGGGGACGTACACCGATGCCGCCCGCCTCGCCGAAGAGGCCAGCGAGCGCCACGGCTTCTACCTGGCGGGGGATTACGCCTTCCGGGTTGAAGGGCAGAAGTCGCAGGCCTTCGAGATCATCGAGCAGCTGGATTGGCAGGCGCCGGCCGCCGTCATCGTGCCCATGGGCTGCGGGACTAACATGGCGGCCCTGTGGAAGGGCTTCAAGGAATTCTACGAGCTGGGATTCACCGAGCGGTTGCCCCGCATGATAGGCGTCCAACCGGATGGCTGCTCCCCCATCGTGGCCGCCTTCCAGCAGGGAGCGGACCAGGTGAGCGCGGTGGAGAAGCCGTTCACGGTCTGCACGGCGGTGGCGGCCGGCGACCCGGTGGACGGCCTGAAGGCGCTGGCCGCCATGCGGGAGTCGGGCGGCTGCGGCGTCATCATGTCGGATGGCGAGATCCTGGAGGGGCAGCAGCAACTGGCGCACCTGGAGAGCATCTTCGTCGAGCCGGCCGGGGCCATCCCCATCGCCAGCCTGGCACCCCTCCTGACCACGGGCCGGATCCGCCCGGACGAGGTCGTCGTCTGCCTGGCCACGGGCAACGGGCTGAAGGACCCCAAGGCCGCCCTGCGCGTCCTGCCCTCCCCGGCCACGATCGAGCCGACGATCGCGGAGGTGGACAAGTTCCTCAAGCTCCGACTGTACGAGATCCGCGCCGCCGCAGCCAAGGATGGCGGGCGCGGCCTGTTCAGCCAGGTTCCCTCGGAGCAGACGGTGAGCGAGACGGTGCGTGAGGAGCTGGGCGTGAAGCTGACGGCCGACTACGCCCACCGGGTCACGGCCCTGGTGGGCGACTTCGTCCGGAAGGGGAAGGGCATCACCAAGGCCGACCTCCAGTACATCGTGGAGAACGTGCTCAAGGCGGGCTCGGAGCACCGGCCCATCCTGCAGGTGGAGGACTTCCAGGTCACCACGTCGCTCAAGGGGAAGGCCGAGGCGAAAGTCTGGATCACCTTCGATGGGGAACGCGTGACGTCGAATGCGTCCGGCGTGGGTCCGGTGGATGCCGTGGTGAATGCCCTAAAAACTGCAGCCGCGAAGCGGGGGAAGCTCTTTTTCGATCTGGTGGACTACCAGGTCGGGATCAACTCCCCGGGGACGGACGCGTCCGTGGAGACCACGATCATCATGAAGGACGCCAAGAACAACCGGGTGGAGGCCACGGGCACCTCACCGGACATCATCGTGGCCTCGGTGAACGCCTTCGTCAACGGCTACAACCTGCTCTGGTCGCGGCAAAAGGAATAGCTGGCTTTCCCACCACCAATCCCGCCAAGGGCGGGACAAGGCACCACCCTCTGCACTTCCCTAAGAACTTCGACCGAGAAGGCGTTCGCGAGGTTCTCGGCCGCCTTCTGTAATCCCACCCGAAAAAATGTGAAGAGAAGAGTTTTTTGGTGTCTTGGTGTCTTGGTGGTGAGATTGTCTTAGGGAGAGAGAGCCAGGAAGCGGCGGGCGGTGGTGGGGCAGTGGCGCTCCAGGTCGCGGCGCAACGGGCACGCGGAACAGCGGGGGACGGGGCGGCAATAGGTTTTGCCCACCGCGACCAGGAGCGCGTGGTACTCGTTATAGCGCGGCGCGTTCGGGGGGAGCGCGCCCATGAAGAGAGCCTGCGTTGTATCGTAGGTCGCATCCGCCGCGATCAGGCCATGGCGGCTGAGGATCCGCCGGGTGTAGGCATCCACGACGAAGATGGGCACCCCGCCTGCGTAGAGGAGAATGGAGTCTGCGGTCTCCGGCCCGATTCCTGGCACGGCCAGCAGCTCTGTTCGCAGGCTCGAGGACTGGCGGGCAAACAGTCGCGACAGATTCAATCCGTATCGGCCCCGGAGGAAGCCGAGGAAGCGTTTGACGCGTCCAGCCTTTACGTTATAATAGCCAGACGACCGGATGAGCTGCGCCAGGCGGTCCTGGGGGAGCGCCGTCAGAGCTTTGGGCGTCAGCACGCGCGCCCTTCGAAGACGTTCGATGGCCTTGGCGACGTTTGCCCAGGAGGTGTTCTGGGTCAAGACGGCCCCGACGATCACCTCGAAGCGGGTCCGGCCTGGCCACCAACCCTGGGGACCCAGGGCATCGAGCATGGCGCGATACATAGCGTCCAGTCGGGTCGAGATCGATTGCGGGCCCCCGGACGCCTCTCGACGAGGAGATATGCGGCGTGGCATCGGACCCGGACTCTGGCGCGATGAGGGGATAAAGTCAAGATGGAAGCGAGCGGGTCACCCGGGGACCAGGACAGAGGGATGACGAAGATTCTTGCCGTGGACTGGGGTCGGGCCACGCTGGGCCTGGCGGTGAGCGATGATCTCGGGCTGATCGCCCAGGGCCTGGCCAGTCTGCCCAGGGTCGGCGAGATCCAGGACGTCGAGGCAATCGGGACCTACATCCAGAGCCTGGGCATCGGGGCGATTGTCGTGGGCCTCCCCAAGAACATGGATGGAAGCCTCGGTCCATCGGCCGACGCGGCCCGGGCCTTTGCCCAGGTCCTGCACGAGCGGCTGCATGTCCCCGTCCACCTGTGGGACGAGCGGCTCACCACCCTGGCGGCCGAGCGGATGCTGGTCGGCGCGGGGGTGCGGCGCCGGGCGCGGCGCGCGGTGGTGAACCAGGTGGCGGCGACGATGATCCTCCAGGGATTTCTGGATCGTCAACGCGCCGCAGGGGATCGAGGAGATTCCTAGCGGATGGCGACGAGCGTCTTCGCCCGCTATCGAGGGATGAGTGCCCTCCTCCTGGCTGTGGCTCTGACTACGATCGGCGTCCGCACCTACCTTCAATCCGATCCCGCCCATTTCTCCGGCCTGGGTGCCGGCCCCCCACGGACCGTCTACATCAAGCCGAAGACCGGCGTTCAGGAGATCGCGCAGACGCTCTGGGAAGCCGGCGTCATCCGGAACCGCTGGTCCTTCCTGGCGCTGGCCTACATGCAGGGATCCCCTACGCGCCTGAAGGCCGGGGAGTATGAGTTCACCCACGGAATGTCGCTGCGCGAGATCCTGCAAAAGCTCGAGGCCGGCCGGGTCGTCACTCACCAAGTCACCATCCCGGAGGGGTTCACGGCCCGCGACATCGCCCGGCTGCTGGCCGGCGAGAAGCTGGTGGACGCCGACCTTTTCATGGCGCTGGTGACGGACTCGCAGTTCGTGGGGGCTCTGGGGGTGCGCGGTGAGTCCCTGGAAGGGTACCTGTTTCCCGACACCTACCGCCTCACCCGCGGGATGGGCGAGGCGGAGATCCTCCGGACCATGGTGACCCGTTTCCGTCAGGCGGTGCCGAAAGATCTGGGCGCGCAAGCCCGGCGGGTGGGACTGGACGCTCACTCGGTGGTAACGCTGGCCTCCCTGATCGAGAAGGAGGCGAGGCTCGACAGCGAACGGCCGCTGGTGGCTGCAGTGTTTTACAACCGGCTCAGGCGCAACATGCCGCTCCAGTCGGACCCCACGGCGGTCTACGGCGTCCCCAGACCACGGCGGAGGATCACGTCCCTGGACCTCAAGCGCAAGACGCGCTACAACACCTATCTGAAAGCGGGACTGCCGCCCGGGCCGATCGCGAATCCGGGCATGGCATCGCTCCAGGCGGCGCTGAACCCCGCGCGGGTGAGCTATCTTTACTTCGTGGCCAAGAACGACGGCTCGCATTTTTTCTCGCGGACGTTGGAGCAGCACGCCGAGGCAGTCCGCAAGTACCAGGCGAGGAGCGACGGGTCTGGAGGTCGCGGTTCCTGAGCGACGGCCGCGCACTCCAAAACGGCAGCGACAGCGTCCTGCTCCGGGAACGCAGGATGCCCAGGATCGAGCGGAGGGACCGATGACGGCGTTGGCGAGGCTGGGTGCAGTGGGTGCAGTGGTGGTGCTGCTGGCGGCGTGTGCCGGTCCCGAGGCCGAGGTCGCCCAGGAGGAGTCGGCACAGGCCCATTACGACATCGGGCTGGGGGCCCTGGCCGACAACAACCTCCCCAAGGCGATCAGGGAGCTCCAGGTCGCCGTCCAGGAGAATCCGCGGCTCGCCCGTCATCATCAGGCGTTGGGGACTGCCTACCTCACCAACCGGCAATTTGACGAGGCCATTGCATCCCTCCGTCGTGCCACGGAGATCGAGCCCCGTCTCTCCGATGCCTCCTACAATCTCGGGCTAGCCCATATGCAGAAGCAGCAATGGGATCTTGCCGTCGAGGCCTTCCGCCGGGCCCTGGCGAATCCGCAATACATCAATCCGGACCGGGCGTATCTCGGACTTGGAAATGCCTACTTGATTCAAGGGAAATATGATCTGGCAGCTCAAGAGTTCCGCAAATTGCTGGACGTCTTCCCCCAGTCACCGGACGGTCACTTCTTCCTGGGCCGGACCCTCCTGGCCCAGGGGAAATCCGCCGAGGCGCGGGAGGAGCTCGAACAGGCCGTCAAGCTGGATGGGACCGTCGCCGTTTTCCATTTGGAGCTGGGGATAGCGCTCATGCGGGAGGGGCGGCGGGACGAAGCGCGCGAGAGTTTCCGGCGAACCCTCAGCCTCCGCCCGGCCAGCCAGGAGGCCGAGGCGGCCCGGCGGCATCTGCGGGAGTTGAACTAATCGATGCAAAACCGACAACGAACAATTTAAAACCGACCAATGAGTTGGCCGGTTGTCAGGTATCCCTACTCGGCTGATTGCGCAATGTCGAATTAGGAGGCCCTGGCATGACACCAGTGGGTTCCCGGGATGCATCCAACTGGGCAGAGTGGCTGGAGCGTCTGGCCCGGCTTGTCCCAGGCATTGGGCGCTACCAGGACCGCGAAGGCCTGCGGGAGACGGACAAGCAAGTGCGGGTGCACCTGGCGGATCGGCTCACGGACCTCACCCGCATCATCCAGGGAGCGGAGCGTCGCTTGACCGAGGCCGGCCGCCTGGATCGGCTGCCGATCCTCGACCGGGTGGCTCGCCGGGTGAGCACCCTGGCGGATCAAGTCCGGCATGCCCGCTACGGCTTTGCCGGAGTCTTCGACCTCCACAAGATCCGGGAGACGGAGCTCGCGGCCCTGCACCGTTTCGACCTGGAGCTGCTGGAGGTGACTCCCCGGCTGCGGCAGCCGCTCCTGGCCCTGGCAGACGCTGCCACCGACGACACGGCCTTCCCGCAGGCGCTCGACGCCACCGAAGCGGTGCTCCAGGACTTCGAAGACCGTGTGGCGGATCGAGACAGGGTGGCGCGCAGCCTGTAGGGACGGCGGGAGGCGACATGGCCATTCTCATGGAGATCATCGAGTGGTTTGACCCGGATGGTCGGCAGCTCGTCCACCGCATCCCGGAGGAAGGGTCCGCGGACATCAAGCTGGGCGCCCAGCTCATTGTCCGGGAAAGCCAGGCGGCGGTCTTCTTCCGAGACGGGAAGGGTCTGGACGTGTTCGGACCGGGGCGCCACACCCTGTCCACCCTGAACCTGCCTATCTTGACCAAGCTCCTCAGCCTGCCCTGGGGATTCACCAGCCCCTTCCGGGCCGAGGCGTACTTCGTCAACCTCAAGGTGTTCACCGAACTCAAGTGGGGGACGAAGGAGCCGGTGGCCTTCAAGGACAAGGAACTGGGATTGGTGCGCCTGCGCGCCTTCGGGATCTTCACGGCGCGGGTCACGCAGCCGCTGCTCTTCATCAACAGTCTGGTGGGCACGCAGGGGACGTACACGTCGGACCAGGTGGAAGGATACCTGCGCGAAGTGATCGTCTCCCGCCTCAACGACTTTCTGGGGGAGCACGTGGACACGATCCTTCAGCTCCCCAGGCAGTACGACGAGATCGGCGTGGCGGTGAAGACACGGCTGCAGGACGACTTTCGGCGCTACGGGCTTGAGCTGATCGACTTCTTCATCAACGCCATCACGCCGCCACCCGACGTGCAGCGGATGTTTGACGAGCGGTCGGGCATGGCCGCCGTCGGCAACCTGGACGACTTCATGAAATTCAAGGCCGCCAAGGCCCTGGGGGATGCCGCGACGGGCGTCGGCGCCGGGGGAGGCCAGGCCGCCGGTGGGCTCGGCGTGGGACTGGGGGCGGGGCTGGGTCTCATGCTGCCCGGGATGATCTACCAGACCCTGCGGCCCGAGGACGCGGATCCCCAGCGCATCCGGGAGCGGGGCACGGTCAACTGCCCGGAATGTCACGGCGAAGTCCCCCTCACGGCGCGGTTCTGCCCCTCCTGCGGCCACCAGTTGGTCGTGGCCAACAAGTGCCCGCACTGCGGCAAGAACGTCACTGCCCAGGCCAGATTCTGCCCCGCCTGCGGTGTGAACCTCAAAGCCGCAACCACCTGTACGCAGTGTAACGCCCCGGTGCCTCCGGGGACGAAATTCTGCATGAACTGCGGTGAGGCCATCACTCCGCCCACGCCGTGAAGCTTCCTTGCCCCCAATGCGGCGGTGAGATCCAACTCCAGGAGACCACCGGTTTCCTCGGCTGTCCCTTCTGTGGGACGAGCCTGGTTCTGGATCTCACAGGTGTCCGCCTGCATATGCTCTACCGTCCACGCCATGGGCCGGCCGACATCCCACCTCTGCTACGGCTTTGGTGCGACGCCCAGGGGTTGCCCGCCCCATCTGACATTTCCACACCCCACCTCGCATATCAGCCCTTCTGGCGCTTCGCGTCTCAGGGACGCCCGCGACTCTTTCCGGCCTGGCCGGCGCTCGAGGCCCGCTGGACCGATCTTCCGACCCCCGATGCAGAGCAGGTGATCTTCGACCCGTCGATCGTCGGGACAGCCCGTCTCGTCGAGCCCACCGTAGCGGAGGTCGCGGCCCGCAACCGCGTCTACGGCGGGGGCGCCGCCTCGGCGGCCGCGGGAGACCTCGTCCACGTGCCGTTCTACGAGGTCCAAGCGACTGTCGGCACCGGCCGGCTTGCCGTCAACGTAGAGGCGTGCTCGGGTCGCGTCTATCCGGAACGGATGCCACCGGAGGTCCGCGCATCGTCCGCGCCCCAGGCCACCACGCTCACGACGGGGATCGCGGGCTTCTTGGTCGTGTTCCTGGAAGCGATGCTGATCCCGCCGGTTTGGCTCGCAGGGGCAGCGGTCGGCCTGACCGCCCTGGCACTGTATTGGGCTATCATTGGTGGTGAGGGGAGGGCTGGGGCGTGAAGGGGACATCCGGACCGTTCGGTCGTTCGAGGGTTCGGTTGTTCGGTGGTTCACTCTGACCGGGAACAACCGAACTCCCGAACTCACGAACCACCGAACGCTTTTGCCCGTGAACGTCGCTCAAGACTGAGGTCTCGATGTCCCTGACCCATCTTGGTTGCCCTTCGTGTGGCGGGACGCTCTCCCTCGCAGAGGGGCAGCGGGTGGTGATCTGCCGGTACTGCGGTAATGGAAGCCTGGCGTTGATCCCAGGCGCGATACCCCGATACGCGATCACCCTCGGCATCAGCCGGGAGGCAGCCCTGGGTGCTGCCCAGAAGTTCTTGACCCGGCCGATGCTTCCGCAGAACCTTCGCGCGCACGGGCGCATCCAGGAAATCTCCCTCTGTTACGTGCCCTTTTACGAGTTCACCGGCGCCCGTCTCGGAACCTTCCTTCTCAAGGAAGGGGCCAAGGCCCCCCCGCCACCGACGGAGGATGGAGAGCAGAACCGAGACTTCCAGCGCTGGTTGCTGGAGCCTCGCGTGGAGAAGGAAGACACGCGGGTCATCCAGCAGGAGTATGTGCGGATCGGGCCGGGCTGCGACCTGTCCGAGCTTGGAGTGGACCGGATTCGGCTGGAGGGCATGCGGCGTGGGCCGACACCAGCGCCCCTGGAACCGTTCGACCTCGTGGTCCTGCAAACCCGTGCGACCGTTTTCGTCCCGACGAAGCCGCCGGCCGGATTCGCCGGTGATTCCCAGCGGCGCATCAAGGTCAAAGGCGATCGCACCGCTGTCGTGGAGCAGCGGTTGAAAGTCTTGTACTACCCGATATGGCATGCGCGCTACCGGCATGCGGGCCGTCCGTACGAGATCACGGTGGATGGGGTGACGGGGATGGTGCTTCGCGCCAGGGCTCCGGTCGAGATCCGGCGGGCGGCTGCGATCGCTATGGGGGCGTTGGCCCTCGCAGCCTTCTGCTTTGGCCGCCTGGCGCGGGAGTTCTTTGGGGTCGGCCTCGCCCTGGGCAACGCGCCCGGTTGGGTCACCGGTGCTTTGGGGACTTTGCTTGCACTCGGGGTCGGAGGCGCGGTGGCGCTCTTCCTTGCGTGGGTGGGGTGGAGCGTGTTCCGTCAAGGGGGAGAGGTCCTGCTTGACGAAGCGGCCACCCAGCCTATCCTGGAGCGGGGCTGGGGACGCGGCCCAGCTGGAGAGCTGAGCGCCAGGCTGGCTGAGTGGTTGCTGGGCGCTGGAGGGGGGTCCCCGGGACGAGGATGAGAGGATGAGATGACTGCCGCCACGGTCCTGGCCCTCCGGTGTCCGCGGTGCGGCGGAGGCTTCCGCGGTCTGCAGCAGGACGTGGTGTTCTGGTGCAGCGATTGCCAGGTTCCACATGAAGTGGTGGGGGAGGCATTCGTAGGGCGCCAGGGCGCCACCGCTCGGGCCGCTCTTTCGTCGGACCGACCCGTCCTTCATCTTCCCCTGTGGGCCTTCCACGTGCAGTATGCGACCTCCTGGGAGGACCCAGAACGACAGGCCCTGGCCCGACAGATCCCACCGGTCGAGTGGGTCTACGTCACGGGGTTCGAGCTGCACAACGCCTCCTACTTTGGGGATCCGGGGATGATCTATACCGAGAAGCGAGTCCGCCTGGAGCCCGCGAGTCCTGCGCTCGTGGTGGGATGCACCCGCAGCCTGGAAGAGGCCAAGGCGTACGTCGAGCCGCACCTGTTGACCGTCATTGATCGGCGGGTGGACGTGACCGGGCTGGAGATGAGCTGCGCGATCAAGGACGTTCTGCTGTGGGGGATCCCATATTTCGACGAGGGAGAGGTCCTGCGGGACGGGATCCTCGGCCTGAAGGCTCCTGCGGCGGCCGTGGATGAGGTGGGGGCGATCCGGGCATGTCTGGGAGCAACGCGATGAGCGATTCCCGGGCTGATCTCGTGGGCCTGCTGCCCGCGGAGGTCGAGGCCCTGATGGCAGAGCTGGGCCAGCCCAGGTACCGGGGACGGCAGGTCTTCCACTGGGTGCACGCGCGGCGCGCCCTGGACATTGAGACCATGACCAACCTGTCCCGGACGCTGCGTGCGGCACTGGCCAGCCGCGCCCGGGTGAGCCGGCCGGCGGTGGCGCAGGTCCAACGCTCGCTGGACGGGACCCGCAAATTCCTCCTTCGGCTGGCCGATGAGGAGGAAATCGAAAGTGTCCTGATCCCCGATGAGGATCGCCTGACCGCATGCATCTCGACCCAGGTGGGATGCCCCTTGGAGTGCCGGTTCTGCCTGACGGGCCTGATGGGCGTCCGCCGGAACCTGAGAGCGGGGGAGATCGTAGGGCAGATCCTGGCGGTACAAGACCGTTTGGAGCGAGGCGAGCGGATCTCCAACATCGTCCTCATGGGGATGGGGGAGCCCCTGTTGAACTTCCCTCAGGTCGAGCGGGCCCTCCGGATCCTGGGCGACGAGCGCGGCGCCAACTTCTCCCCGCGCCGGATTACCCTGTCCACGGTGGGACACGTGCCGGGCATCCAGAAGCTGGCGGCATCGGGCCTGAACGTCAACCTGGCGGTCTCCCTCAGCGCGACCACCGACGAGGTGCGGGACCAGATCATGCCCATCAACCGGCGCTGGCCCATTGCGGAATTGCTGAAGGCCTGCCGTGACTATCCCTTGCCGAACCGGCGGCGGCTGACCTTCGAGTACGTGATGCTGGACCGGGTGAACGACTCACAGCAAGATGCGAAGCGTCTCGTCGGCCTCCTGCGCGGGATTCGCTGCAAGATCAACCTGATTCCGTTCAACGCCGCCCCCGATCTGCCGGATAAGCCCTCTCCCCGGAAACGGGTGGAGGCCTTCCAACAGATCCTCCACGACGCCGGCCTCACCGCCACGATCCGCGAAAGCCGCGGCTGGGACATCTCCGCCGCCTGCGGCATGCTCCGCACCGAAAAGGAAAAGACTTGAACCGCCAAGACGCCAAGTTCCTCAAGGTCGAACCAAACAAAGAAGTGGACCGACTGGCTCGAGCCGTAATTGGGGCAGCCATTGAGGTCCATCGTCACTTGGGCCCTGGATTCCTCGAAGGCGTCTACGAAGAGGCGTTGGTGGTTGAGCTGGCACTCCGTGATATTCCGTTCGAACGTCAGAAGCCGGTTCCAGTTAGCTACAAAGGACACAGCGTTGGTGAAGGGCGCATAGACCTCTTGGTGGCTACTGAGCTTCTTGTAGAGTTGAAGGCAGTCGAGGTTCTTGCCCCAATTCACAAGGCCCAGGTGATCTCGTATCTCAAGGCCACGGGGCTCCACCTCGGCCTACTCATCAACTTCAACGTGCCGATCCTCAGGGCCGGGGTTCAGCGAGTAGTCCTTTCATGATCCACCCCAAATTGGGCTTGGAGTTCTTGGCGTCTTGGCGGTTAACCTCTTTGGCCGGAGAAAGGCCTTGACACAAAAGAGGTCCCCGCATACTATCCGCCTGCGGGGTGGAGCAGTCCGGTAGCTCGTTGGGCTCATAACCCAAAGGTCGCTGGTTCAAATCCAGCCCCCGCAACCAAACGAACTTCCCGCAGGCCCTGGCCAGACACCGGTCAGGGCCTTCGTGTTTGGGGTCCTACGTTCACGGATCCTGTTCGCGTGGACTCCGCCGATTCTCCTGGCGATTCGAACGGCCCCTCGCCGACCATGACGGCTCGTTGCAGTCCCAGAAATGGTTTGACCATGGTCTTTGACTATGGTAGCTTGCGCAAAGGCTGGGAGGTTCTTCCAAATGGAAAAGATCGCAATCTCGAAATTCAAGGCAACCTGTCTCGCGGTCCTCGAACGAGTACGGCGGACGCGGAAACCCGTCCTCATCACCCGGTTTGGCGAACCCGTCGCGGAGGTTGTACCTCCTTCGGCACTTCCTCGGCCGGAAGACTGGCTGGGGGTCATGAAGTCGAGCGGACAGATCAAGGGCGATATCGTGTCTCCTGTCGTGAACCGACGAGAATGGGAGGCGCTTCGATCGTGAAACTCCTCCTCGACACGCACATCTGGGTCTGGAGCTTGCTAGCCCCGGAAAACTTGACCGGCCGCGTGGCGAAAGCGATCGTGAGCAAGGAGAACGAACTCTGGCTCTCGCCGATTAGCACATGGGAACTCGTGATGCTCGTGGAGAGGAAACGGGTTTTCCTGGACAAAGCCGTTGACGCTTGGATCCAAGAGGCTATGAGGAAGGCTCCACTAAGGGAAGCCCCGATCACGCATGAGGTCGCCCTGGAAACACACCATGTCCGTCTTCCTCATGGAGACCCGGCCGACAGGCTGATTGCGGCGACCGCCAGGCTTCTTCACCTGACCTTGGTCACCGCTGACGAACGTCTGATTGGCGGGAAAGGATTCTCGGTTCTCGCCAATCGGTAGAAGACCT
>Ga0326597_10007648_pt1 | contig 14664 bp, 11 predicted proteins | sample RVTome_12_FD_203789 | JGI IMG/M metagenome (GOLD analysis project Ga0326597, IMG submission 203789) | Soil microbial communities from uranium-contaminated site in the Upper Colorado River Basin, Wyoming, United States - RVT100D185 | ecosystem: Environmental > Terrestrial > Soil > Contaminated >... | reverse complement strand
TAGCGGCCAAGGGCATCTCCGTAGTCGTCGTTAGTCGAATTGGCGGAATCGCCCTCCGTCGTCAAGCTGGCTCCGCCCTCGGCGACGACGATCTTGCTGATCCCATCCGAGGAACCTGGGTTTTGTCCACCCAGGGGGGGGTCTAGCTGGCCATCGCCGTTCCAATCGCGCGCGTTGAGGCTCGCGTCCCAGTGCGTCACGATCGGAAAGTCGTTTTTCAGATCGATGTTGATGACGACCGCCTTGCTTCCGACGAAGATCATGGCCGGAGTCCAGGTCACGGTATCGGGTCCGACGGAGCCCGGCCCGTCGTAGAGAATGGGCCCGGTGCCGGTGTCGATCGCGATCACCACGTGCCCGGCGCTGTAGGCCAGAACCTCTTTGCGTACGTGGAAGACCATCGGCGACGTCGAACTCACGAGGAGGAACTCGCTGATCGGCACGTACAGGTCCGGTGCGAAGAATGCCGTGGGATCACTCGGAAAGCCCTGGCTCCTCGCCGCCGGGGCGATCAGCGCCAGCGCCATCAAAAACCCACCCGCGACGCGTGCGATGACGGACGCCACGGCACGCCCCTTGACCTCGGCCGCTGGTCCGGTGAACCTGCCCTCAATCCTCCGGCCGCATGCGGGACCCGAAGCTCCGTCGAGGAGTGGGCCATATTGGCCTACACGATCGCTACTCATGGTGCTGCCTTTCTTCCTTGCCTTGGAATGCGCCGAATGTGACGCCCGGTTGGGCGGCATCTTACTCCGGCCCCGGGGGGCGTCAAGGTGTGGCGGCGCCATGTCCCCGGCGGATCAGCGGCGCTCGCGGAGGGTCCATTCCTGGTCGGCGAATTCGAGCACGAAGCGGGCGCCCGTGGCGATGCGTTGGACCACCGCTTGCCATTGTTCGATCTCCTCGGGGGAGTGGAGATCGAGGGGGACCGAGATCGGCGCCGAGGAAGATGAGGACGAACGGCGGGGTTTTGGGGCGGCCTCGGGCGCCGGAGCGTCGAGCGGCTGGGCCGGCGCCGAGTCGTTCTGATACTGCGGATAGGTGTGCTCGGCCCGCGGCTCCGGGTCGCGCTGCTTCGGCGTTCTGGGCTTCCTGGGGGAACGGACCGAGGGCTGGGGCGCGAGTTCGACCAGCGGCGTCAGGGCGTTGCGGGCCCGGCCCCAGGTGAGCGGCGTGATCGTGTGCCCCTCCTGGGCGCCCGCCTCTTTCGTCTCAGCGAAAGTGGCGTCGGGCCGGGATGTCAAGTAGCCAATGACGAACGAAAAGGCCGGTGTATCCGGCTTGGCGGCTGCGAACGGCATGGAACCTCACGAAATGGTAACGCCAAAACACAGGATCAGGAATCTCAGATTCCGGGGTCTGCGCCAATCAGGATCATACGAACATACAGTATCCGGATCCCGGCGCGAAGCGAACCGCGGGGAGCCCTCTTGGCGTTCCGGCTCGAATCAGGTTCGCACAGTGCGATTCTAGCGTGAGGTCGGCCGCGACGAAAGGAACAGTCTCAACTTTGCGGGAGAAGGACCCGGCCCCGCGCGGAAGGCGCCCCCGCCCGCCGGGGAGGTCGGATGGCCGCCGCCGTCCTTGCATGAGAGCTTCAGCATGTCTGGATCTCCTGGAAGGCCGTCGCGATCGGCTCCGGCAGACCGTCCCGGACGCGCTCGAGCGCCGCCTCGGTCCGGCGAAGAATCGGGCGCCAGAGGTGTCGATCGGAGCGGACCTGGCGCGCGCCGAGCTGGGCGCGGACCGGGAACGGACCGATCTGCTCCAGCCAGCGGTTCAACGAATCGGCCATCCGGTCAGGCGCGTTCATCCATCCCCGGCAGAGGGCCGCGCTGTAGGGCGGGAAGGTGGAATGCGGCGCATGCGCGCCCGCCTGCGCCGACAGATCCGCGGCCACTTCCGGCCGGCCCTCCAGCAGATGCGCGCGCGCCGCACGGCAGAGCCCGGCGTACTTGTCGCTCGCGCCCGGCGCCTCGTCGACGTAGCGCATCCAGGCCCGGCTGTCGCTTTTGCCCGTCCGGAGCTGCGGCAGGAACAAACGGTAGAAGCGCACGCCGAACAGACCGGGGATCAAGTCATCGCAGGCGGCCATCAGTTGCTCGGCGCGGGCCAGCGGATCGTCCGGATCGTGAGCCGGCAACGCGGCCGGCAGTGCGTCCAGACCCAGCGCCTCGGCGAGCTGTCCCGTGACCCGCGTCAGATCGGGCGGCGGCCCCGCGCGGCCCGCGGTCGCCCGCCGGTCGAGGGCCAGGCCCAGTCGTTCCGAGGCCTCCTCGAAGTCGGCCAGTCCGACGTCGAACAGCAGGCCGACGAGCTCCTTCCGAAAATACTTCCGCGCGATCTCGAGCGGCCGGCACAGGCGCGCGCCCGCGTGGCGCGGCAGGGCGCGCATCCAGTCCGAGGCGGACCTCATCGCGCGGGCCGCGTGGGCCACCGCCAGGATCGCGGAACTCGCGTCCGGATTCGCCCGCAGGTAGGTCCGCACCGCCTCGCGGCGCAAGACCGGCTCCGAACCCGCCAGCAGTTCGGGCAGGTGTTCGATCAGGTCTCTCACGGAGACGGGAACCAGATCAGGCCGTGTCTTCATCGCGATCCTTCCGCCGCTTCTCACGGCCTCCGGGGCGCGGGCCCCGAAAGAGGTTCTGGACCACGCGTTTGCTCTCTTCGATGACGCCCGACAGGATCCACTCGACGCGCTCCAGATGGACGCCGGTCTCGCGCACGATCTCCGGGATCGAACGGAGCTCGACCCACGAGAGCCAGATCAGCCGGCGGGCCTCGCGCCCCATCTGGTTGATCGTGTGGCCCATGACGCTCATCACGAACCGCTCGCCGGGGTCAGCGAGGGCCGGTTTGAACGGCGCCAGCTCCGGGTCGGTCACCGCGCGGCGAACGACGTCCGCGACGACCCGCTCGGCCCAGCTCCGGAAGGGAGCCTCGCGGCGGCCGCTCGCGTACTGCACATAAAGGTGCACCACAGCCTCGTCCGCCAGGCCGGCCACGTTCAGGAAGAGGTACTCCCGGTTGCAGATCTCCTCCGCCAGATGCTGCAGGCGTTCGACCTGCAGCGTGCTCAACAGATAGAGCAGCTCCGACGGCGGAAGCGCGTCGCCGTGGTCGAGCAGCACGTCAGCGACGTGATCGGCGTCGAGCGCGAAGGCCGGATCCACGCGGATCCCGCGCTGCAGTCCGTGGAGCACCTGAAGGACTTCAAGTGTGCTGCTGCTGTCGGAGCATGAGGGGTCCTCGCCGGGAACCCGCCCGCAGGCATCTTCTTCGCCCATTTCGATCCCGCTGTTCTTCCTGGTGTGTGACTGAAGTAGTGAGTGACGGGCCCCCCACGGTCACAGCGCGCTTCTTCCGCGCCAGCCGCGATTACAGGGCGGCGACCGGCGCATGTCAACTCCGGAGTGGGGGAAGCGGCGCGACATCACGAGCAGCGGGATGAAGGCGTGCGGGCGCAAGCGCGCGCCCGCACGTTCAGCGCGCGGAGTCCGATCCGAACGGCAGAGATACCGGCCGGCCGGTTTCGCGTTCGATCGACAGTTGAACGCCGCGGGCTTCGATCCAATCCAGCAGCGTTGCGGCGAGGGTCCGGACGCGGTCGGGTTGTTGATCGGCGAGGTTGGTGGTTTCGCCGAGATCGTTGGAGAGGTCGTACAGCTCGAAGCGGCCGCCGGCGTGGAAATGGATCAGCTTGAAGGCGCCCTGGCGCACCGCGCTGAACGGTTCGATGCCGGGGCCGGGTGCGCCCCACTGGTGCGGTTGATTCCAGAACAGCGGGCGCTCCCGATCGAAGGCGGCGGTTCGGGTCTGCAGCAGCGGGCGCAGGTCGCGGCCTTCGATGCGCGGCGAAAGTTCCTCGGGGATGGAGACGCCGGCCAGACCGAGCAGGGTCGGGAAGAAGTCGTGGCTGATGATCGGCGTGGCGTCGACCTCGCCCGCGCGCGCAAGGCCCGGTCCGGCCGCGATCGCCGGGACCCGGATGCCGCCTTCGTAGGCCGAACCCTTGCCGCTTCGAAGCGGCGCGTTGTGGGTGTGCGGTTCGCCGCCCCGGCCGTGGGCGGAGAGGCCGCCGTTGTCGGACGAGAACAGGATCCAGGTGTTGTCGAGCTGCCGAAGCTCGGTCAGGGTCTCGACCAGCGCGCCGAGCGCGGCGTCAGAACTTTCCACCATGGTGGCGTACGCGGCTTCAAGCGGATCGAGATCCGGGTAGTGCGCGAGATACCGTTCATTGGCCATGATCGGGGCGTGCACCGCGTAGGGCGCGAAGTTCAAGAAGAACGGCCGCCCGGCGGCCACCGCCTCGCGCACGGCGGCGGTGGCCTCGAGCGCCAGCGCTTCGGTGAGGTACAGGTCGTGGCCGTGATACCGCTCGAGGCCGGGGACGTCCCAGAGCGACGGCTTCGAATGGGGCGGCTCGCCGTTCTTCCCGGCCACGGTGAAATGCTGGCGGCCGAGATAGCTGGCCGGCGCGCCCGAGGCGTGGCCGGCGATGTTGACCTCGAAACCGAGCTGGCGCGGATCGCCGCCGAAGGTGTCGTGCGCGCCGAAGTGCGCCTTGCCGGCGTGGATCGTGAGGTAGCCCGCCCGGCGCAGCAGGGCCGGCAGCGTGACGTCGGTCTCCGACAGGCCGTTCACCCGCCAGGGCGGCGGGTCGAGCGTCGCGTGGCGGGTCGTCGTGTCGGTGTCCTTTCGTAGAGTCCAATACGTGATGTGGGTCTGGCCGGGACTCCGGCCGGTCAGGATCGCGGTGCGGGTCGGCGTGCAGACCGGCGCGGAAGCGTAGCTCTGGGTGAAGCGCAGGCCGCGCTCGGCGAGGCGCTCCAGGTGGGGCGTGCGGTAGCGGTCGTTGAACGGCGTGCGTTGCGTGTGGAATGGCACCGAGGTGTCCTGCCAGCCGAGGTCGTCGACCAGGAACAGCACCAGGTTGGGCGGCGGCGCGGCGTGCTCAGCAGCGAGGCCGGCGAGCAGCAGGAGCGGAAGGATCATCGCACCGCCCGCAGGCGGGTCGGTCCCAACTGGAAGATCAGCGCGCGCGCCGGGCCGTCGCCTTGGAACTCGAACGTGACCGAGGCGGCTGTGTCGCGCAGGACGGACTCGGTGCGGGTCTTCGGCTGCAGGACGAGGCCGACCGGCTTCCAGGAGAGGTGCAGGCTCAGCTCCCCGTCGTTGCGGCGGATCGAAAAGATCGTGTCGCCGTCCTCCTGGCGGTACTCGCCGGTGTAGCGATCGAGCTCCTCGGGCGAGAGCGTGAGCGTCGCTTCTCGGGCGGGCGGCGCGGGCGGCCTCGGTTCGAGTTGCCGCACCCAGATATTGCGGTAGCGCACCGGATGGCCGTGATCCTGGAGCGAGAGCGGCAGCCGGTCGGCGTGCGGCTGATAGGGATGGTGCGAGAGCCAGGAGGTGCCGCCCCAGAGCTCCTCATTGTTCTGCACCAGCACGCCGTTGTGGAAGACGGTGAGGCGGGCCGGCTGCTCGAGCGCGCCGTCCTCGGTGAAGCGCGGCCGGCGGAAGGCGATGTCGAAGCTCTGCCATTCGCCCGGCGGGCGGCAGGCGTTGCCGAGCGGCGGGTACTGGGCGTAGATGGCGGCCGCCAGGCCGTCGGGGTAGGTCGGGCTCTCGAAGGAGTCGAGCACCTGCACCTCGTAGAGTTCCATGAAGTACACGCCGCTGTTGCCGCGGTCTTGACCCTCGCCGTGGGGCGGAGCGGGGGAGGCCCATTCGATGTGGAGCTGCACGTCTCCGAAGGAGTCCTTCGACACCAGACTGCCGGCGCCGGGCGCGGCGACGACCGCGCCGTCTTCGACCGACCAGCGCGCCGGGCCGCCGTCGGCGGCGCGAAAGTGCTCGAGATCGGTGCCGTCGAACAGCACCTGTGCGTCGGAGGGCGGGGGGGTCGGGAGCGCAGCGGGGGCCGGAGTGACCACCTTCGGGGCCGGGCGGTCCGGGTCGTGCACCTTCCAGCGCGTTCCTGATGCATTTGGGGGCTGGGGGGCCCAGGACTGCACGCTGACGCAACCCAGCGCGAGCAGCGCCAGCGCGGTGAGGATCTCCGGGTTCATGTGCGAGCTCCGAGTCGGAAGGCGGCGCCGCCGATCAGGAGGAGCGCGAGCAGCGCCGCTCCGGTGAGCGACAGCCCGGGCACGGGCGCGCCGGCGTAGTCGCGAAAGTAGTCGCTGTAGGAGCCGATCTGGGCGAACAGCGTGTCGGCGCCGCCGTAGGCGAGGCCGCGGTGGGCCAGGATCTCCGCCTCGCTGAACAGCGGGAGGCCGGCGCCGAAGCCGCCGAAGCCAAGGTTGAGGGCGGTGGCGATCAGGTTCGAGAAGACGCCCTGCAGCGTGGTGTTGGGATGGGCGCCGTCATCGACGAAGCCGGCCGTGGGGTTGCCGCCGGACGGCGTGTCGCTGCCGTTCAGGTCGATCGGCACGTTGCCGATCAGGAGGATGTTGTTCGGATTGGCGTGGGTGCCGAAGACGGCCAGGGACGCCGCGTAGAGGTCGACGAGCACGAGGCCGCGCGTCTGTGCGAGCTGGTCGATGCCGGCGTTCAACTGCATGATCGCGTTGGCCACGCGCTGCCGTCGGTTCGGGTCGGAGAACAGCAGCTTGACCGTGGGCGTCACGCCGAAGTCGAGCACGTTGCAGAGCGCGATGTTCACGCCGGTCGGCGCGAGCGTGTCGATGGCCGTCGTGATGTTGGCCAGGATGCCGTTGATGTAGGTGTTGATCCGGTTCTGGGACCAGAGGCCGAAGTAGATGTTGAAGTAGGCCGCGCCGGTGGGGTTGAAGTCATTGGATCCGATTTCCACGACCGCGAACTCGATGCCCTTGCTGGGGATCTGGTTCGCGAGGCCGGTGTGCTGGCCGCCGGCGAGGAGCGATCCGCTGTCGGCGTCCCAGCGGGCCCAGTTGAAGGCGTAGCCGGTGCGCCGGGGTTCGCCCCAGGTGCCGCCCGGTTGGCCGGCGTCGGCGGCGGTCCGGCCGAGCCTCGCGCCGCCGTGGATCACGAGCTGCTCGGTCCAGGTCTCGGCGTAGGCGCCGAAGCTGCCTTCGGCATACTCGTCGGAGAGGCTGTCGCCCAGCACGCCGACGCGCCCGGCCCGGGCGTCTTGTGGGATCAGCAGACACAGCAGGCCTGCGGCGAGGACGCCACGGGTTCGGTTCATGTTCTCCTCCGGTATCGGGCGGTATCGGGCGGCTGGCGGACGCCCTGAGGATAGCGCAAATTGGTTCAAGATGGATCGGCACGGCGGAAAGGGGAGCATAGACTGTGGTCCGATGAGGCCTTTCCTTCGACCGCTCGTGCTGCTTTCCGCCGGATTGTCCGGGTGCGCGGGAGGTCCGTCGTTCCAGGCCGACCCCGCGCTGCTCGTGCCGTGGACCGCGGCCGGACAGGAACGCCTGCCGGCGCCGCCGTACGCCGCGCGGTACGTCCGGGACGGCCGCTCCCTGACCTTCGTCGCCTCGCTGCATGAACACCGGAGCGGCTGCGACACGTTTCGGGTGGTCGAGCGGGAGTTCGAGCGGCTCGATCCGCAGGTGGTGATCCTCGAGGGGTTCTCCAGCGCGGACGGAGTGTCGCCCGCGGGCTACTCCAAGTGGGTTCGCGGGCAGGCGGAGGGGGAACTCTGGCCGGGGGGCGAGGCGGCCTTCGCGGCAAAGCTCGCGCTGGATGCGGGCGTGCCGTTCCTGGGCGGCGAGCCGTCGGCGGAGCTGGTCTTCCGGGAGGCGCAGTCGGAGCGGATCGGGCCGGAGGACCTGATCTACTTTTTCGTGGTGCGCCAGGTGCCGCAGTGGAAGCGCGCGGAGGAAGACCGGGATCGGACCTTCGAGCAGCTCTATCGCGAGATGATTCGGCAGCTCGCGCACATGCACCCGATCGAGGCCGAGGCCTTTCAAGATCCGAAGGGATTCCTCGCCTGGTACCAGCGGAGGAACGGCCGGGCGTTCGTCTACGACGAGATCACGACCGAGCAGTCGGCGCCCTTGACCGGCGAGGACGCGCTGTTCACGCAGCGGGTGTCCACCCAGGTCGGCGAGGTGCGCGACGCCCACATCGCGTCCGTGATCGCCGATCAGTTGAACCAGCACGAGCGCGTCCTGGTCGTCTACGGCGCCGGCCACCACCTGGTCCAGGAGCCGGTCCTCGCAAAGCTCCTCGGCCCGCCCGAGAGCTGGTCCCGACTGGACGACCCACCGGACGACCCACCGGACGACCCGGAACCATAACAGCTGCACTTCTTGTCGCACCATCTCCTCCGCTCTTCACGCGGGAACGTCCCAACTCGTTGTAGGAGCGGAGGAAATGGTGCCTCGGGAACCGCCGGAATTGTCGAGGGGCGGCCGTAACAGCGGAGGAAATGGTGCGACGAGAAGTGCAGGTGTTGCGGGTTCAGGGGTGGAGTTTTGGGGAGAGGAAGAGAAGGAGGGAGCCGGAGAGGAGGCCGGAGGCGCCGCAGGTCCACCAGAGGATGTTGGGGCCCAGGTGCTGGTAGATCGAGGTGCCGGCGATCGGGGCGAGGAGGAGGGCCAGGGAGAAGGTCAGCAGGTAGACGCCCAGGTAGCGCCCGCGGTTGTGGTCGCCGGCCCGGTTGACGACGAAGCCGCCGGTCTGGGGTGATTCGAGCATCTCGCCGAGCGTCCAGATCAGCACGGTCAGCAGGGCGAACGAGGCGCCGTCTCCGAAGGGGATCAGGCCGAAGCCGAGACCGATCAGGATCACGCCCAGGCCCATCAGCCGCACCGGATTGCGGTTTGCGAGCCGGTGCACCAGCACCATCTCGAAGACCACGATGATGACCGGATTCAGCGCGAACAGCAGTCCGATCTCGTTCTCGAGAAAGCCCTGCCGTTCGCGCCAGTAGAGCGGCAGCGTGCCGAACATCTGCAGGAAGATCATCCCGTTGACGAGCAACAGCAACATGACGATCAGGAAGGGTCCGTCGCGAAAGGGGCCCGGCCCCGCCGGTTGCTTCGACTCCGCTTCCACGGCAGCAACCGGAGACGTCTTCAAGAAGCTGAACGCCAGCGCGGCGGCCAGGAGGCAGGTCAACGCGTCGACTACGAACAGCCAGACGTAGCCGACCAGCGCCAGGAAGCCGCCCAACACCGGACCGATGGCCATGCCGACGTTGATCGAAAGGCGCAGGAGCGCGAACGCGCGCGTGCGCAGCGCGCGCGGACACCCGGCGATCACCAGGGTGCTGAGAGCCGGGCGGGCCGCATCACCCAGGAGCGCCACGAACAGCAGGCTGGCGCCGATCCAGAGCGGCGACTCCAGCACGGAGATCAGCAGGAAGCCGGCCGCCGAACAGATCAGGCTGAAACGCAGCAAAGGGAGCGCCCCGAGCCGGTCACAAAGTTCCCCGCCCAGATACGTGCCGCCCGCCGAGCCCAGCCCGTAGAGCCCGAGGAGCAGACCGGCCTGTGCGGCGTCGAACCCGCGCCGGCTGGTCAGGTAGAGCGCCAGAAACGGCAGCACCATCGTGCCGGAGCGATTCACCAGGGCCACGACCGCGACCCACCAGGTCGTGCGCGGCAACCCGGAATACGCCTCGCGGTAGGCTGAGGCGAGCCGCCTCAATCAGCAATCCGCCGAACAACGTGCATCCCCATTTCTCGACGGACGGCTACGGCAGGTTGATCGTGCTGCCGGTGCTCGGCGGCGCTTGGGGGTCGAGGGTCACGAACACCTTCTCCCGGGCGGAGAAGCCGGAGACCGCCAGCGTATACAACCCCATTGGTCCCAGCGGGAGCTGCAGCAACTGGGTCCCGCCGGTCAAGAGCGGCCGGGAAAACAGGCTGGTGTGAATCGGCCGGCCGGTCGGATCGGTGACCGACAACGTGAACGGCCCGTCGCCGTCGCGCTTCGGCACGATCGTGGCCGAGAACATCGTCCCGGGAAGCGCGCCCACTTCCAGGGTGACGTCGCCGCCCTCCGTGGCGGGCTTTCGCTTCCCCACCCAGAGCTTCGCGTCCGCCGGATTCTTCAATCTGGTCTGGATGTTGTAGCTGCCGCTGGTCCCGGGCGCGCCGGTGACCAGGATCCCGAACAGGCCGCTCTCGGTCAGCTTGAACCTGCCCTTCCGCGGCGTGGACGAATTGTTGAAGTTCAACGTGGCGAACGCCGTTCCGCTCTCATCGACGGCCGAGATCACCGGCTGCAGGTCGCCCGAGCTGACCCAGACCTCGAGCTTCAACTTCTGCCCGGCCACCCCGCAGAACGCGGCCAGGTCGCTCTCGCCAACCGGGTCGATCTCGCCCTGCAGCAGATCGCCCGGCGTGAACAGCGTCCCGGCATGGACCACCAGCGTCACCGGCACCTCGATGTACTGGCTGGGAACGCCGCTGTTTTGCACCTTCACCATGGTGGTGTAGACGCCGGCGGTCAGCCCGGTGGGATCGAAGCTCACGTCGATCACGTCGAACGGCTCACCGGACAGCACCGTGCCCGAGGTCGGCGCGAGCGCCAACCACGTTCGGGGCGGCGACTCGCTCGCCACCCAACCCAGGCTGGTCCCGGGAGCGCCGCAGTTCCTGACCTGGATCTGCTGCGTGGCGGGCGCGCCGCCCAGCAGCACGTGGTAGGCCACGACCGGCGGCGTGTCGGACGCGCAGAGCGCCGCACTGACCGGAGGCGTGGTCGACTCGACGCGCACGTCGTCGATGAACCAGTCGTCGTTCCCCTGATCGCCGTTGGTCTGGAACCGGATCCGGCAGGAATCCCACAGCGCGGCCGGCGGGAGCGCATGCTCGTGATAGCGGAAGGTGTTCTGGGTCGTGCCGTCCGACGTGATCCGCGCCAGCTCGGTCCAGACCGCGGCGGCGTTCTGATACTCGATGATCAGCTCCTCGCCCGCCTCGACGCCCCGGTGCTCAGCGAAGTAGCTCAACACCGGATCACTGGCCGCGCTGAGGTCGATCTTGTACGAGCCGAGTTGATCGGACGACTTGTCGAGGTTCGCCGAGCGCTTGCCGCTCGGTTCGCCCACGGCCTTGGCGGTGCGGGCCACACCGTCGCGGGTCGGCCAGATCTTCCTCTTGAGCCGGTGGAACAGCTCGGCGAACGGCAACTCGATGGTCGGCGGAACCTTCGAGAGGCAGCCGACGCTGTTGCGCCAGCCGGAGATCTTGGTCTGCGAGCGCGAACCGAAGCGGTCGACCAGGCCGGAGCAGCTCCCGATCGTGGCGCACATCACCGCGCAGTCGCCGTCGCCGTTGCAGTGCTGGGCGTTGAAGTTGTGGCCCAGCTCATGCGCGCTGATGGCGATGCGCTGCGCGACCGGGACCGGGGCGTTGGCCCAGGACCAGCCGAACGCGTCATTCGTGTCGCAGACCACGCCGATGTAGGCGAATCCCGCGACGTTGCCCGCCATGGTCCGCCCGGTCAGCAGGTGCGCGGTGTCGCGATGGACGTTTCCGAAGTGATTGCGCCAATAGCTCACGAACTGGTTCAGCAGCTTGTCGTGCTTGTTCGAGCCGTAGTGGTCGTTGTCGGTGGTGTCGGTCTGGATCACCAGGGTGGTGATCTGGTAACTGATGCCGGCATAGGTCTCGTAGATCAGGGCCACCGAGTTGATCAGGCTCTCGACGGCCGCCTGCGTCGCCGGAACGCTGCTACCCTTCCAGTCGTAGTAGTAGGTGTCCGCCTCGAGCGCGATCTCGCAGAGCCTCAATCCGGTGCCGGCCGAGGTCTCGGGCGGATCCTCTTCGCCCAGGCCGACCGGCACGCTCAGTCCGGCCGCGGCGCAGCCGCCGATCGAGGCGCGCGCATCGGCCACGTCATAGATCACGTGCCGCCTTGCGGCGGCCTCCGGGCTGAACGTCGCGGCCGGTTCGATCACGAGCTGGCGGCCGTCGTCCAGCAAGAGCAGCGCGGTCAGTCCGGCGGGTTCGAGCGAGGCCGCCACCAGACCGTCGCCGAGAGGATTCCCCCCCAGCCGATGCAAGGCCCCCCGATAGGTCGCAAGCGGAGCCGGTTCGACCTCGCGAACGGTGTCCCCCGCCCCGGTCGCGAGCACCCGGTATTCGCCGGAGCGCACCGAGTGCGGATCGAGCGCGAGCGCCGCGGGCTGCCCGTCGAGTTCGAGCAGCACTTCGAACGGCGCCCCGGCCTGCCCCGGCAGGCTCAGGCTCTGAACAGAGAATCGATCGGTCCCGAGCCGCGCCTCGATCGCCCGCGCGAGCGGCCCGGATTGGGCCTGGGCGGCGCCCCATGCAAACGGGGCGAACAGGGCAAACAGGGCAAACAGGCGCTTCCGGTGCATTCCAGTCTCTCTCTCTCTCTGTCGGGGCGGCCGATGGTTCCAGAGTATACCTCGATCCACACGGAGAACCGGGATCGCGCCCGAAAGGGGACACGAATTCCAGATCGCCGGCTCGTTGAGTCTCATGGCGCCCTATGCGGCCGGCACGCCCCCAGGCGGAGTGACGTCCGGTGAGCGGTCTGATCCTGAAAAGCTGCCCGGCGCGGAAGCGGCGGCGCTACCATCCAAACGAGTTCCTATCAAAGCACGGAGCACGCAGGCCCATGAATCACCGCGTCTTGCACGTCACGCTCGGAGCCTTTCTCTCGCTCGCGTGCGCTGCCTCGGGTCTCGCGCAGGAAGAGCAGGCAGCCCTCACCCCGCTTTCTGAACTGGCAGGGCGGCTGATCGATGAGAACGAGCTCCGGAGCCACTACGACGAGATGCTGGGGGAGTTTCAAAGCGCGAATCGGAACTACGGTGCGCGCGAGCGCATGAAGCGCATCGCGCGGATCCTCGAAGATCCGTTCGCGCTCGAATCGGTCGCGCTCGAGATCCGCAAAGGCATCCTGGAACGCGCCGGGGAGAGCGGCCCGGCGAAGGCCGGCGAACTGCTGGCGTTCTGCGCGGATCTGATCGACGCCGATCCGGGAGAAGAGGTCCCGGAGATCGCGCCGGTCGACAGCGGTCTTCCGGAAGATCATCTGCTGTTCCTCGAGGAGCACCTCGACCGGGCGGCGGAGCTGCGCGCGGCGGCGCTGGCCGAACTCGACCCCGAGGACATCGAACGCATCTACCGGGTCCTGCCGAAGCTCCTGGATCAGTTCATCGTCCACATCTACCTGGAGGAGGTCGGCGACGGGGAGGCGCTGGCCGAATTCAGTCTGGCGCTGCACTCGCTCTCCGTGGTCGACCTGGGCCGGCTGGCCCGCGCGGCGGAACTGCTCGCCGCTCCGGCCGGCGCCGAATACCTGAAGCAGCTCAAGCTCGACCTGAGGGGATACCGCGCACCGGTGCCGAAAGCGGCGGCGGACGCGGGCTTCACGGGCGACATCGTGCTCTACCGGGAGACCCGCCACGGTCCGATCGTGATCGGCGGCCGGGGGAAGACGTCCTACGGCGGGCGCGCGGCCCTGGTGATCGATCTGGGCGGCAACGACACGTATCAGTTTGCCGCGTCGACGCTCGATCAGGAGCGCGCGCTCTCGGTGGTGATCGATGCCGACGGCCGGGACCGCTACGAGTGCAAGGAGCCCGGCAGCCTGGCGGCGGCCCTGCTCGGCGTGTCGCTCCTGTTCGACCTGAAGGGGGACGACGTCTACGAGGGCACGCGCCGGACGCAGGGGTTCGCCGGCGGCGGCGTGGCGCTCTTGTTCGACGAGACAGGCAAGGACACCTACAAGGGCGAGGAGTACGCCCAGGGCGCGGCGATCTTCGGGCTGGGTCTGCTGGTCGATCAGGACCGAGAAGACAGCTACTCGGCCTACCTCTATTCGCAAGGGTTCGGGCTGACCCGCGGGTTCGGTCTGCTCTGCGATCAGCAGGGAGATGACGAGTACGTCGCCACTGGAAAGTACCCCTGCACCTACGGCATGGCGGGCGTCTTCCAGGCCGCCTCGCAGGGACACGGCAGCGGCCTGCGCCGGATGGCGGACGCCCGGGCGCCGCAGTACGCGGGCGGGATCGGGATGCTGATGGACGGCGAGGGAAACGACCGTTACGACGCCGGGAATTTCAGCCAGGGTTGCGGCTACTTCTTCGGCTGCGGCATCCTGACCGATCAAAGCGGCGACGACGTCATGAAGGGCAGCCGCTACACCCAGGGCACGGGCGCCCACCAAGCGGCCGGCATCGTGATCAACGACCGCGGCGACGACGAGTACATCTCCAGCGTGGCCGCCAACCAGGCGGGCACCTGGGACGTCACTGCCGGCATGTTCCTCGACTACGAGGGGAACGACCGCTACACGGCCGACGGGCTCTCCCAGGCCGGCACCGCGCAGACCGCGTTCGCCCTGCTGCTCGACGCGGAGGGCGACGACACGTACGAGGCCAAGGGCGGTTCGGCGCAGGGCGGCACCGGCAGCTACGACTACCACGACAAGCCGAGCTTCTCGCTGTTCCTCGATCTGGGCGGCGGCAAGGACAGCTACAACCAGGCGGAACGGCAGAACAATGACGTGCTGGTCGAGGAGTGGTTCGGCGTCTTCGCCGACCTCAGGGCCAAGGACCTGCAGCAGGCCCTCGGCACCCGCGCCGGAGAGTTGAAGGGGCGCGTTGGCCCGAAGAAGAAGTAGGCGCGACCCCACTGGGGAAACAATACCGGCAGTTCTGGTCGCACCATTTCCTCCACTCCTTTCAGCTCGAACCAGCTTCGGGCTGCCAGCGACGTGCCATGGGATGGAAGTGGGAAA
>Ga0326597_10007647_pt1 | contig 14664 bp, 13 predicted proteins | sample RVTome_12_FD_203789 | JGI IMG/M metagenome (GOLD analysis project Ga0326597, IMG submission 203789) | Soil microbial communities from uranium-contaminated site in the Upper Colorado River Basin, Wyoming, United States - RVT100D185 | ecosystem: Environmental > Terrestrial > Soil > Contaminated >... | reverse complement strand
CCAGCCGCGTCCGATGCTCATCCGCATCCAGACCGACGCCGGCCACGGCGCGGGAAAGCCGACGAAGATGCTGATCGAGGAGCAGGCCGACCGGTGGGCCTTCGTGATGGCGAACCTGGGGATGGATTGGCCCCGATCCTCTGAGGCAACGCCGCCATTCCGCGCTCACGTCTTCGCGGAAACCGAGGACCTTCAGACGACGGCATCCGAGATCGCGGCTAAGCTCCGCGATCGCAAGAAATGGTTCGTCATCGCGGGCGACGGCCAAGACGCCGACACCGTGGTTCGAGTGCTGGAGCTCCGAACGCAACGATACATGGGGTCGGCCTACACCCCGGAGCCCACCGGCGAGAACCGAATGGCGATGCGTCCCGACGTCGAGGAAGTCTTTCACCTCGAGGCCGAGGTCGTGATCGGCCAGGAGCCGCCCCTGCTCCTGAAGGCCTCGGGCCTGCGCCGGAAAGACGCCGTCTCCCAGCTGGTGAAAGAGATCGAGCGCCGGCTCAACCGGAGCTAGCTACGAATGGGGTCGCACTGGCTCTGCGCTTCCGGCCCCGACGCCGCAATGATTTGTGTTCGTAGTCCGGCTCATGCTCGATCTTGTTCGCGAAGGTCGCTCGCTCGACGAGGCCGTCGTCGAGGGCAATCGTCGCCATGCGAGCTCCCTGCTTCGCGCGACGTGTTACCAAGATTGGACACTCCTCGCCTCGATCAAAAGCAGTTCCCCTTCGCGATCCGAAGCCCCGCCAAAACTCTCGTGAGGCCCGCGAATATCCCGACCTCACTATTTTTCAGCTCCGCGCCTCCGCCCTCGACATCGCTAGTTCGTTGACCTTTACACGAAGGGTCCCTCGCGTCATCATTTCATAGTGTGGCCCGGTACAATTACAAGTTAGCGCCTCCTGGGGTACGCCGATGGAAGTGACAGCGCTTCAGGCCCAAGCCAAGGCCCATGCCAGACGCAGTGGTTGAGGTCGCTCCGCTCCTTTTGCTTTCGTGCACGTGTGTGCTTTTGTGCTCCATTCTGGTTCGACCATTGGCGGCAGATACTGTTCTCTTCAGCGTGGCCATCGGTTTACTTTTGCTTCCGGTTCTGTACCATCACTGGAAGCGACCCACACAATTTCTGTTCACCCTCGGCATTCTAATCTCCATTTTCGGCGCCCTTCGTGTTACGACAAAGCCACCATGGGTATGGGCCCTGGTTCAGTTTCTTTGTATCGAAGTTGGCGTCATTTCCCTTGGTCTTTTTGTCCTTCGCCGGATTTACCAGAGGATCTATACATCTTGATGGCGCTAACTGCGGGATGGAGCGGACGCCTTCGGCTTGGCCGTGCCGCTGCTCAAGCCGAGCGTTAGGCCGAAATATCGCCAGGAGGGAACGATGAGCAAATGGTGGATCGACGAACCGCTTGTGATGGGTAGCAGCAATCCCTCGGAGGCCGACCTGCGCGATCTTCGCGCACAAGGTTTCGCGATCTTAGTTTGCCTGCTGGATCCCAAAGAGCAGTCCCCGAATTACCAGGAGGCGAAAGCAATCAACCTCGGCTATCGTCTTCACGCAATCGCTATCAGGGATTTCCGCCCACCAAGTTTGGCACAGCTCAGGGAGTTTGTAACTCTAGCTCGAGGCGCCTCGGACCGGACGAAGCTCTTGGTCCACTGTCAGGGTGGAACAGGAAGGACAGGAACGATGGCGGCGGCCTACTGGATCTCGAAGGGATTATCCAAAGAGGCCGCCGTGTCGCGAATTCGCCAAGCTCGTCCACACGCGGTCGAGATGCCGGAACAACATCGGTGTCTCCAGGAGTTCGAGCGTGAGTGGGCAGAAACAGTAGGCAAATGATGGATTCCGCCGCTAACTTGCGGATCGAGCGGCCGTGGCCTTTCCCTTCGTTTTGCAGTGAAGCTGAGGTGCGAAGGCGGAGCCTCCGGGTAGCATCGTGCTGCTGCCAAAGGCTTGGCCAAGCCGCTCATCGCCTGTGGTTATGTGGCTAGAGGTGAACTGAAAGCGTGAAGATTCCTTGGACCTTCGGCGGCTGCATCCTGTGTCACTCGACCGCTGACTTGACGGCACATCATTCCCGAGGCACTCGGGGGGCGGTTGTTTGTCAAGTTCCTCTGCAAGGCTTGCAACAGTCGACTCGGTCACTCGATCGAACCGCTTGCCGCACACGATCCATCTATTCGGCTTGCCGTTGAGAACCTTGCGGAGAAGATTCCCGATCTTGCAGCTGCGATGCGAGAGGGTAAGTCTTACGTGGTGAAGAGTGCCGGTGGCCTCGCTAAGGCTTATTGTAGGCGAGGCCAACTTCAGATACGCAGCTCACGTGCAGAGGATGGGTCCGTTCTCCAGCCGACCCCAGAGGGGAGAAGTCATATCGAAACTGTCTTGCGAAAGAGCGAGGCAGAGCCTGACGAAATTCAAAGGAAGCTTGCGGAGTTCGATAGTTCACCGGAGAACGTCGCCATCAAACTGCATGATTCCCTAACTGCCATCAAGTGGCGCGTCGACGAGGTGTTTCCGGCCCTCGACGGCGATGCCCTAGATGATCGCGTCCTTCTGAAGATTGCGTTCGAATGGTTTGCCGCGCACGCCGCTGAAGCAATTTATCTCGACGTGCCTCAGATAGACGAGCTGAAACAAGTTCTGCAAGATGCCAGGGCGTCCTCCGATTCTTTCAGCGTTGAGCGCTTCCGAACGCGAAAATATCGCCCGATGCACGGACTCGCACTCGAACATGCAGCGCCTCATGCTGTAATAGCCATCAACCTCTTTGGTTACCTTCTGTATCGAGTGCACCTCCGGACCGTATCTATCAACTCACCGCGTTTTCGGTATACGTGTGATCTGGAGACGAAGGAAGAGTTCTTTGAGGAAATTCAGAACGCCACATAACGACGCGTTCCAGGGGACGTGGCCCCGTTTTAGCTGCATGGTTGCAGCAACCAAATGGCTTCGGCTTCGGCGACGCGGTGCTGCTACCACAGGCCGGCCACGCCGCTGAGCGCCAGTGGTTACGCGCCCCCAGACGCCGTGGGGGGTCTGTTCGTGCTGGCAGGGTCGGAAGGTTGATGCTTCCCACCGCTTCCGAGTAAACTTCCGAGTGCATGGATCTCGTCGAGCTGCTCAAGCGTCCGGAAGGCAAGACCCTCGAGTTCAAGCGCGATCTCTCCACCCCGGAGGGTGCGCTCAAGACAATCGTCGCCTTTGCCAACACCGCGGGCGGAGTGCTGCTTGTCGGCGTCGAGGACAAGAGCAGGCACGTGCGCGGCGTGCGCGATCCGCTCGAGATGGAGGAGCGCCTGGCGAGCCTGATTAGCGACCACATCGTCCCGCGAATCCTCCCAGAGCTCGAGATCCTTCCTTGGCGTCGCACTCAGGTGCTGGCGGTGCAGGTGTACCCGAGCCCGGGGCGCCCGCACCACCTGAAACGCGAGGGGCTCGACGGCGGCGTCTACGTGCGGGTCGGCTCCACCAACCGGAGGGCCGACCGCGAGCTGGTCGAGGAACTCCGCCGGTTCGCACGAGGCGAGTCCTTCGACGAGCAGCCGATGCCAGGGCTCGACTCGGAAGCTCTGGACTTCCGAGCGGCTTCCGAGTCGTTCGCGCCCGTCCGCAAGCTGGCTCGCCGCGACCTGGAGACGCTGCGCCTCGTCACGGGCCACCAGGGTCGCGAGGTACCCACCCTGGGCGGGATGATCCTCTTCGGCCGCGACCGCGAGAGACACTTTCCAGATGCCTGGATCCAGGCCGGCCGGTTCGAGGGCACGGACAAGAGCCACATTGTCGACCGCGCCGAGATCAATTCTTTCCCGGTCCCTGCCGTCGAGGAGGCGATCGCCTTCGTGCAGAAGCACACGCTCCACGGGGCCGAGATCGGCGCGGTGCGCCGGAAGGAGCGCTGGAGCCTGCCCCCCGTGGCCGTGCGCGAGGCGGTGATCAACGCGGTGGTGCACACCGACTATGCGCAGCGCGGCGCTCCCCTCCGCGTCTCGATCTTCGACGACCGCCTCGAGGTCGAGAACCCGGGACTCCTGCCCTTTGGCCTCACGGTCGAAGACCTTCTGCGCGGTGTCTCGAAGCTGCGCAATCGCGTGATCGGCCGCGTCTTCCACGCCCTCGGTTTGATCGAGCAGTGGGGCAGCGGCATTCAGCGCATGACCGCCGCTTGCCGCGACGGCGGGCTCGCGTCACCGGTGTTCGAGGAGATTGCCACGCGCTTCCGCGTCACGATCGCGACGGCGCGCATCGGCCAGCCGACGCTCGACGAAACCGACCAGGCCATCCTCGCGCGCCTCGCCAGCGGCAAGGGCTTGCTCACGAGCGAGATCGCGAAAGCGATCGCGCTCACCCCGCGCGCCACGCGCACGCGGCTCGCCCGACTTGTCGGTCGCGGGCTCGTGCGCGAAATCGGAACGGGACCTCAGGATCCGAAGCGACGCTACTTCCGGGCGGACTGAGACGAACGCATGAAACTCACCCTCCGGCTGCTCGAAGCCCATCTGTGGGGCGCGGCGAACATTCTGCGCGGCAAGACCGCGGGGCAGGACTACAAGAACTACATCCTGTCCCCGATGTTCTACAAGCGCCTCTGCGACCAGTGGGAGTGCGAGGCCGACGACGCCATCGCCGAGCTAGAGCGGCAGCAGAGCCGCTCCTTCAGCGAGAAGGAGAAGGCCGTCTTCCGCAAGCGCGGTGAGCACCGGTTCACGATTCCCGACGGCTCGCGCTGGGGTGACGTGAAGGCCGCGTCCACAAACATCGGCGAGGTGCTGACAAAGGCGATGCGCGCCGTGGCGGACGCCAACGACGAGCTTCGCGGCGTCTTCACCGTGGACTGGAACCAACCGGCGCCCGATGGCTCCGGGAAGCCGCTCATCCCGAAGGTCGTGCATGCGCTCATCCAGCACTGGCCGAAAGCTCCCAGGAGGTCACCACCATGTCAGTGAGCGAGACTCAGAATCTATCGGCCCTGGTCTCCCAAAGCCTGTCCGGACACCTCGACCGAGTCCGCCGCAGGGTACACGACCTCGTCGAACCGCTCTCGACGGACGAGCTCTGGCGGCGCCCTTACCCCTATGGCAATTCGGTCGGACACCTGCTGCTTCACCTGACCGGCAACCTGAGCTACTACATAGGAGCGCAGATCGCGGGTTCCGGCTACGTTCGAGACAGGCCCAGGGAGTTCGGCGACACGTCCCGCCGGCCCAAGACCGAGGTGCTTCGAGAGTTCGACGGTGCCGTGGACATGGTTCTCGCGACACTCGCCGCGCAGGGGGAAGCCGACTGGCTCGCCCCTTATGACGGCGTTGGCGCCGAGGACGTGAGAGACCGACTCAGTATGTTCCTTCGTTGCGCCGCCCACGCGGATCACCACGCGGGCCAGATGATCTACCTCTGCAAGGAGCTCGGACGAGGGGCGCAGGCGGGACGATGAAGAATGACTAGCTGGTGGGAGAGCTTCTTCGACGCCGATTATCTCCGCATCTGGGAAGGCGCCGAAGAGCCCGACAAGACCGAGCGACAGGCTGCCGGCCTGTGGGCAGTGCTGGGCTTGGCGCCGGGGAGCAAGGTGCTGGACGCGCCGTGCGGCTACGGTCGAATCTCGCGTGCGCTTGCTGAGCGAGGCGCGCACGTGCTGGGACTCGACTTGTCTCGGAACCTCCTCGCCGAGGCGGAACGGCGGCGCGGTGACTTGCCTCTCGAGCGACTGCGATACCAGCGCCACGATCTCCGAATGCCTCTCCAGGAAACGGGTTTCGACGTGGCTCTGAACATCTTCTCGTCGCTCGGGTACGGCAGTGAGGCCGATGACATCGCGGTGCTCTCGAATCTCCGGGCAGCGGTTCGTCCGGGTGGCCTGGTATTCATCGAGACGTTGCACCGCGACCGGATCGTAGCGAACCTTCTGCAGAACCCTCGGCCCGCCATCCGGCTGCCTGACGGTACTCTTCTGGTTGAGGAGCCTCGGCTCGATCCGATCGCCGGGCGCGTGGAAACGACCTGGTACTGGAGCGGCCCGGGAGGATCCGGACAGAAGAGCGGGTCGATCCGGGCTTACACTGCGACCGAGTTGGTGAGGGTCGTGGAAGCGGCCGGGCTGCGCCTCCGCTCGGCGCACGAAGGGTGCTCGACCGAGCCGTTCGTCGCTCCGGGATCCGCTGTCGGGGGCCGACTTGGGCTCCTTGCGGTTCGCGAATGAGTGCCGACCTCATCCCCCGGGGGCTTCTTCACGGTGTTGATAATATGTACAAGTGTGCATACAATGTATCGCTGTGGAGGTCGAGTGGGACGGCGACAAAGCCGCCTACAACCTGAAGAATCACGGCATCGACTTTGCGGATGCGGCCACTGTACTGCTGGACGACATGGCCATCACGATCCGGGATGACTCGGTCGATGAGGAAGAACGGTTCATCACCCTCGGTCTGGATGCAACCGCGCGGCTCCCCGTCGTTGCCTACATATGGCGCGCGGACAACCTGAGGCTCATTTCCGCGCGACCGGCGACCGGGAGAACGACGGCGTTACGAAAGCAAGAGATGAAAAAAGAATACGACTTCAGCCGGGGTAAGCGAGGCGCCGTCATCAAGACGCCTTCCGGAAAGACGCGGATCACGATTCGAATAGACGACGATATCCTCAGTGGTTTCGCGATCAGGTCCACGCGGCTGGAGGTGGGAACTACCAGACGCTAATTAACACCGCTCTCCGCGAGCATGTGGAACGAAGAGACTATAAGCTGTCGGATACGCTTCGCAGCGTAGTTCGCGAAGAGCTGGCTCGCTACGGTAAGAAACAGTCAAAGTGACCGGCCGTCACGGAGCTGCACCGGCTCCTCTGACCGCAGAGATATCCAAGTCCGAACTCGCGTCTGCCAGTAGCGAGGGCGATTTTCGTCCCCTATAATCGAATCACATACATCAACGGTATTTCCTCCCGGTCTTGTACGTTCGTCCGCGAATTGAAAGGAGCTCTCTGTGATCCCTGGGCTGATCTTTCTCGGACTCATCGTCCTCTTCGTCCTGTTCCTCGTCGGCATCTACAACAGCCTCGTCACCCTGAGGAACCGCTTCAAAAACGCCTTCTCCCAGATCGACGTGCAGCTCAAGCGGCGGTACGACTTGATCCCGAACCTCGTCGAGACCGCGAAGGCCTACATGAAGCACGAGAGGGAGACGCTCGAGGCGGTGATCCAGGCGCGCAACCAGGCGGTCACCGCGGAGGGCCGCGCGGCAGCGAACCCCGGAGACGCGAGTGCCATGAAAGGGCTCATGGGGGCCGAGGCGACGCTCACCGGCGCCGTCGGTCGGCTCTTCGCTCTCATGGAGTCGTACCCGGATCTGAAAGCGAACCAGAACATGGCCCAGCTCACGGAGGAGCTGACCTCGACGGAGAACCGGGTGGCTTTCTCCCGCCAGGCGTATAACGACGCGGTAACCGAGTACAACACCTCTCGCGAGAAGTTCCCGAACGCGATCATCGCGAACAGCATGGGGTTCACCGCGGCTCCACTCTTCGAGGTGGAGTCGAAGGAGGAGCGCCAGGCCCCGAAAGTGCAGTTCTAAAGCACGGCATCAGGCCCGGAGGGCCTGTCCTCCCCGAGCGGGAGCGAGGGGAGCGAGCCGAGCGAGAGCCCTCAGCCCGAGCAGAGGGCGAGCGAAGCGAGTCCCGGAGCGAGAAGCGCTGGGGGTGGGACCCAGCGCCCTGATTGAAGAGCGAGGCGAGCACTAGAATTGGATTTCTTTCAGCATCAGGACCAGGCGCGCAAGGCGAGCCGTCTCCTTCTCCTGTATTTCGGGCTCGCGGTCATCGCCATCGTCTTGAGCGTCCATTTCGCCGTCAGCTTCCTCTTGATGTGGGTCTCTTCGAACACCACCGAGCCTTTCGACTGGTGGCAGCTCGACCGATTCGTGGTCTTCGCGGGAGGAGCGCTCCTGGTCATCGCCGCCGGAAGCCTCTACAAGATCTGGAGGCTTTCCGACGGCGGCCATACCGTGGCGCGGCTTCTCGGAGGACGGCCCATCGATCCCAACACCTCGGACCCGGCGGAGCGGCGCCTTCTGAACGTGGTCGAGGAGATGGCCATCGCCGCGGGCCTTCCCGTTCCCACGATCTACCTCCTCGATCACGAAGAGGGTATCAACGCCTTCGCCGCCGGCTTCACCCCCCAGGACGCGGTCCTGGGCGTGACCCGGGGCACGATGGGAATCCTGAAACGTGAGGAGCTTCAAGGGGTCATCGCCCACGAGTTCTCCCACATCTTCAACGGCGACATGAGCCTGAACCTGCGCCTCATGGGCGTCCTCCATGGAATCCTGGTCATCGCACTCATCGGGTACTTCATCCTGAGGTCCACGGTGCGGGCCGCCTCGTCGAACCGCAAGGGCGGCGCGGCCCTCGCGGTGCTGCCCCTCCTGGGTCTGACACTCGTGGTGATCGGATACGTCGGGGTCTTCTTCGGCCGGGTGATCAAGAGCGCAGTCTCACGGCAGCGCGAGTTCCTCGCGGACGCCTCGGCGGTCCAGTTCACGCGCAACCCCCACGGCGTCGCGGGCGCGCTCAAGAAAATCGGGGGACTCGCCCAGGGCTCCCTCGTCATGAGCCCTCACGCGGAGCAGGCGAGCCACTTCTTCTTCTCCGACGGGAAACTCGGGAAGGTGCGCATGGCTCTCGCGGGAAAGAGCCACTTCGACTTTCTCTCGACTCACCCTCCGCTCGCCGACCGCATCCGCCGAATCGACAGGAGCTGGAACGGGGTCTATCCCAAGGTCGAGCCCGTCGCCTTCTCCGAGCTGGAGCCGAAAGCCGCGGCCGGAGACAAACGCGCCGCAGAGATCTTCACCGCCCTTCCCGCCCAGCTCACCGCGCTCATCGGCACGCTGAACCAGGCGCACCTCGATTATTCCCAGAAGCTCCTCTCTGAAATCCCGGAACGCGTTCGCTCCGCGGTCCACGATCCTTCGGCGGCGCGGGGCGTGCTCTTGGCACTCCTCACGTCGCGGGAGCCCGAGGTTCGTCGGAAACAGTTCCAGCAGCTCGCGGGCCCGGACGAGCTCCTGCTGCGCGAGACCCAGGAGCTCGCTCCCCTTCTGGAGTCGAGCCCCCGCGAGATGCGGCTCCCGCTTCTCGACCTCGCACTCCCCGCGCTTCGAAGGCTCTCTCCCGCTCAATACCAGGAGTTCATGAAGCACGTCGAGGGTTTCGTCCGCGCGGACCGCCAGATCGATCTCTTCGAGTTCACGCTGACCCACGTGCTGAAGCGGCATCTCGAGCCCTCGTTCTCGAGGACGCGCCCCCCGACCGTCGAGTTCTACGCGCTCCCGGCGCTGCGCAAAGAATGCGCGGTGCTGCTTTCCGCCGTCGCCCACGCCGGCCACCAGGAGCCCGAGGCCAGAAAGCGCGCGTTCGCCCAGGGCGCCAAAGAGCTGAACGGCCTCTCGGTCTCGCTCCTTCCGCTGGAACAGGCGGGGCTCGTGGGCGTCAGGGACTCTCTCACCAAGCTCGAGAGGCTCTCGCCCAAGCTCAAGAAGGAGATCATGCGCGCCTTCATCGCTACCAGCGCCTTCGACTCCACCATCACCGTGGGCGAGGGCGAGGTGCTTCGCGTCATCGCGGATTCTCTGGGCCTTCCCATGCCGCCCTTTCTCCCAGGGCAGAAGATCGCCTCGCCGACGGCTCCTTGACGCCGACTTCGCCTTCGGCGTAGCTTTCCCGCGATGACGACGAAGACCATTCTTGCGCTCACGCTCTGGCTCGGCACGTCCAGTCTCGCCGCTCCCTCGGAGGAGCCGTTCAAGCTCGGCACCTTCGAGTACCGGGGAGAGGAGCTCATCGGCATCGTCTTGCGCGACCGCTACGTGGTACACCTGGCGCGCGCGAATGCCTCTCTCGAGCGGCGGGAGCCGCTCTGGGTGAAGCTTCCCATGCCGGGGGACATGAAAGACCTCATCGGCCGCTACGAGTACGGACTGAAGGAGCGGATTCACGCGATCGTGGACCGGCTCCTGGGCGAACTCGAAAGCGCCGACCGGCCCGTCTATATCCACGACCTCACCGAGCTCCACGTATTTCCGCCGGTCGAGCCCGGGGTAATCCTCGCTGCCGCCTTGAACTACTGGGCCCACGCCCAGGAGATGACCACCGGCGTCCCCGCCCAGATGTCGGACTCGAAGGCCATCGACGACGCTCCGGTCTCCATGGACTTTTTCTGGGAACGCAAGCCCGGCGATCGGCGGCAGAACCCCTACCTGTTCTTCAAGCCGCCGCGGATCGTCATCGGCCACGAGTCCCCGATCTTGATGAAGCCCAAGCGGGAGCAGCTCGACTGGGAGTGCGAGTTCGCCGTCGTCATCGGAAAGCCCGCGAGCCACGTTCCGATCGACGAGGCGCGCGAGCACGTGTTCGGCTACACCCTCATGAACGACGTCGGGGATCGCGAGGGCCGGGGCGACAACCGCTATGGCTCCGACTGGCTCGTCTGGAAGAGCACGGACACCTTCGCCCCTCTGGGCCCGTTCATCGTGCCCAAGGAGTTCGTCCCCGACCCCCAGAAGCTCCACATCTGGTTCGACCTCTCGGGGAAGAGAATGCAGGACGCTTCGACTTCGCTGATGCAGCACTCGATAGACGAGCTCCTGCACTTCGCGTCGAACAACATCATCCTCGAGCCCGGCGACGTCATCTCGACCGGAACTCCCTCGGGTGTCGGGATGGCGCGAGTGCCTCCGGTCTTCATGAAGCCGGGGGACGTGGCGGAGTGCTCGGTCGAGGGGATCGGTACTCTGCGGAACCCCATCGCCATGTGGTCCGACGTCATGCGCCGATGAATACCTCATAGAGAAGTTTCGGAGCACCGTGCGAGCATGATTCCCCTGCTGGCGACGACCGCGATCGTGGGCGCGACGATCGTGAGCCTGGACGGCGGCCCTCACCTCGCGAATGCCGTCGTGGTCATCGAAGGCGAGCGCATCCTCCGGATCGAAGGAGCCGCTCCCCCGGGCGCCGATCTCATTCGGGCGGATGGCCTCTTCCTTCTTCCGGGTCTCGTGAACCTCCACGTCCACCTCGGCCTGGTGCTTCCGGGAAAGATGGTGGCGGAGCTCGCGGACGAGACCGACGCTGCGCTCGCGCTCCGGATGGCTTCGAACGCGGGAAAATCGCTCGAGGCCGGAGTTACCACCATCCGCATTCCCGGCGACGCGCGCCACGCCGATATCGCGCTCAAAGGCGCCATCGAAAGGGGCGAGGTGCGAGGACCCCGCATCCACAGCGCCGGCGAGATGGTCGACATCACCGCGGGCCACGGTGCTTCCGGCGAGACCTCCGATGGGCCCTACGAGCTCGTGAAAGCGGTTCGGCGCGAGATCGGCGCCGGCGCCACCTGGATCAAGATCGCGATCTCCGGTGGCATCGCTACCCCCAGAGGGGACATCGCCGAAGCGCTCATGACCGAGGACGAGATCGAGGCGGTCGTGGACGCCGCGCACCGTTTCGGTGTCAAGGTGACGGCGCACTCGGGATCGCCTCGAGCGACGACGACCGCGGTCGATTTGGGCATCGATTGCATCGAGCACGGCTACTTCCTCACGCGCGAAGTGCTGCGGAAGATGAAAGAACGCGGCACTTTCTTCGTCCCCACCATCGTCGTGAGCCAGCCAAAGACAATGCCGTTCTTCGATAGGATCGGCTCTCCCCCGTGGTATCTCGAGCGGGTGAAATCCGTCGGTCCCCGCCACCTCGAAGCGCTTCGCATTGCGATCGAGGAGAGAGTCCGGATCGGCCTCGGGACCGATCAGTTCCCGTTCGAGGAGAACGACGGAACGACGGCGACCGTTCGCGAATTGGAGTATTACGTCGAGGCAGGAATGACCCCGCTCGCGGCTCTGAGGTCGGCGACCGTCGAAGCGGCGAGCCTCCTGGGAGTCGAGAAGGAAATCGGGACGATCGAGGCGGGAAAGTACGCGGACCTCATCGCCGTCCGCTCCGATCCGACGCAGAGCGTTTCGGCGCTTCGCGATATCGTGCTGGTGATGAAGGGGGGCGAAGTCGTTCTAGATCGATCTCTCGACCACCGATGACCGCTGGATTCCGGCGATGCTGGTGGCGCCCATCTGTTTCATCACCATGACCAGCTCTCTTCGCAGGATATCGAGAACCGCCTCGACGCCCGGCTGTCCGAACGACGCGAGCCCCCAGAGGTAGGGCCGTCCAATGCAGACGGCGTCCGCCCCGAGCGCGAGCGCCTTGAAGATGTCGGTCCCGCGCCGGAAGCCGCCGTCGATCAAGACCGCGATGCGGCCGGACGCGGCTTCGACGACCTCCGGAAGGCACTCGATGGTGCCGCGGGTGCTGTTCTCGGCCCGGCCCCCGTGGTTCGAGACGATGACCCCGTCGACGCCGTTCTCGACCGCGAGGAGGGTGTCTTCGGCGGTGACGATGCCCTTGACCAACACCTTCATCGTGGTCGTATCCTGGAGCTTCCGTACGAACTCCCAGTTCAGACTTTGCCTGAAGTTGGTCTCGCCTGCGACCTCGAGCCCGTCGTACATCGGCTTGGTGCGGATGTAGTCGGAAAAAGCGCTCGGATGACATGCGGAACATTCGCGGGTGTCGAGGCGCGCGAATCGTTTCACCGTCTCGCGGTTGCTCCCGCCCTGGAGGTCCACGGTGAGCGCCACCGCGCTGCAGCCGGCTTTCTCCGCACGCTTCACGAGGGCGCGAGTGGTCTCCCAGTCGTACTCGGCGTAGAGCTGATACCAGATCGGAGCGCCCCGGGCTTCGATCACCTCTTCGACCCCGGTCGAGGTGACCGTCGAGAGAATCTGGAGATGGTTTCCCGCTCGGGCCCCCCGCGCCACGGCGACCTCCCCATCGGGATGAAACGCCCTCTGCCGTCCGGTAGGAGCGAGGACGACGGGCGTCGACCATTTGGCTCCCAGGACTTCGGTCGTCGTGTCGATCTGGCGCACGTCGACGAGGCGGCGCGGGCGAAGCTGAAACCTGGAAAACCCGTCGCGGTTCGCCCGGATGGTTCCGTCGTCGTCGGTGCCGGTCGCGAGGTAACCCCAGTGGGCGGGGTCGAGCTCTTTCTGGGCGCGCACCTCGAAGTCGAAGACGTTGATCGCTTCCTCGGGAGAGGTGATGGTTCCGTCACCTCTTCCCGCGAACTTGTAGGTCGATTGGCCCACGAAGGCAAGAGCCGGGCTTTGCGCCAGGAACTTCAAGAGGGCACGCCGACTTTTGGAAGTAAGGGAATGTTGCGGCATGCCGAATTGTTTCACAATGCGCGAGCGGAAACTACCGGCGGCCCACCGATCGGGGAGGCATTCGCTGCGGAGCGGGCTTCGCCGCCTTCTGCCGCTTCTTCGCGAGCTGCGCGATCAAACCCACGATGAGCCCGATTCCGGCGCCGTACACACCCCACTTTCCAGCGCGCCCGAAGTCCACGAGCTTCGCTTCCTTTGCACCTTCGGTCGACGCCGCGGAGGCCTCGAAGACGGGGCGATAGCGGTCGAACGTCAGAGGCGTCGCGGTGTAGGTGAGTATGGCTGGAGCGCAAGCGGCGGGGCGGGCGCTGCGATAGACTGACCGGTCGAGGAACATGATCGACCTCAGAAGCGATACCGTCACCAAGCCCACGGAGGGGATGCGCGAGGCCATGGCCCGCGCCGAGGTCGGCGACGACGTCTACGGGGACGATCCGACGGTCCGGGCCCTCGAGGAGCGCACCGCCGAGATCCTCGAAAAAGAGGCCGCGGTCTTCATGCCCACGGGCACGATGAGCAATCAAGTCGCGCTCCGGGCTCATACCGAGGCGGGGGACGAGATTCTCGCCGACGCCGGCGCTCACATCTTCACCAGCGAAGGCGGGGCGCCCGCAGGGCTCTCCGGGATTCAGGTGAGGGGGCTCCCGGGCGTGAACGGGATCTTCACCGGAGTGGACCTGCTCCGGGTCGTCCGAGTCCCCCACCGCTTCAATCCAAAGACCCTGTCTCCACCGACGAAGCTCGTGGCGGTCGAGAACACTCACAACGGCGGCGGCGGAACGCTATGGCCCCTCGAGCGCATCGAGGAAGTGTCGAAAGCGGCGAGAAGTCGCGGTCTCGCTCTCCACCTCGATGGCGCGCGGCTCTGGAACGCCTCGGCGGCGACCGGAATCCCGGAATCGAAGTACGCCTCGTTCTTCGATACCGTCAGCGTTTGCTTCTCCAAAGGCCTCGGCGCTCCCGTGGGCTCGGCGCTCGCGGGAACTTCGAGCTTCGTCGAGAGGGCGCGTCGGTTCAAGCAGATGTTCGGGGGAGGCTTTCGTCAGGCGGGTGTGCTCGCCGCTGCCGCGTTGTACGCTGTCGAGAACCACCGGAAAGACCTGAACGCCGACCATCGCCACGCACGGGAGCTGGCTTCGGCCCTCGCCGAGCTCCCGGGAATCGGTATCGACCTCTCTCTAGTCCAGACGAACATCGTCCGTTTCCGAGTTACTGCCCTCTCACCCTTCGACTTCGTGGAGCGGTGCCACGAGGAAGGCGTCCATATCCTGGGATCGAGTCCGGACCGCGTGCGCGCCGTGCTTCATCGCGACGTCTCTTCGAGTGGCGTCGAGGAGGCTATATCCGCGATTCGACGGGCGGTAGTTCCAGCGCCTGCAAAATATTAGCTTA
>Ga0326597_10007646_pt1 | contig 14665 bp, 16 predicted proteins | sample RVTome_12_FD_203789 | JGI IMG/M metagenome (GOLD analysis project Ga0326597, IMG submission 203789) | Soil microbial communities from uranium-contaminated site in the Upper Colorado River Basin, Wyoming, United States - RVT100D185 | ecosystem: Environmental > Terrestrial > Soil > Contaminated >... | reverse complement strand
ATCTCCGCTCGCGCGGCCTCTCGGTCGGGCTCCGCAACATCGGGGTCACGACCTACGAGTTCGACCGGGTGACGCCGGTCGGCAAGGCCACCCAGGGCATGAGCATCCTGGATCTGGGCGACAAGGACCTGGTGACGTTCGCCCGCACGGCGATCCCGGTCCCGGTCACGGCCAGCCAGTTCGAGCTGGACGCGCGCCACGCCGCCGCCGGCCAGACGCTCGGCGAGCCGGTCAGCCTGACCAACGTCGAGGAGCACACCCGCGCGGTCGCGGAGCTGCTCGAAGACACGCTGGTCAATGGCTCGGCCGTCGTGCTCGGAGCCAACACGCTTCCGGGTTACACGAACTTCAGTAGCCGCGAGCAGCTCTCGTTCAGTGACACCGCGTGGAACGACATCAGCGGCTCGCCCGAGGCGGCCGTCACCGATGTCATCGCCATGCGCACGGCGCTCCGAGACAACGGGTTCACGGGTCCGTACGTGCTCTACATCTCGGCCAACTTCGACGGCGTGATCGACGAGGACTACAAGGCCGAGTCGGACCGCACGCTGCGCGAGCGGCTGCTGTCGATCAACGGCGTCGAGGACGTGAAGGTGTTGCCGTCGCTGGGCGACGACAACGTGCTCCTCGTGCAGATGACCAGGGGCGTCGTGCAGGCCGCGGTCGGTCAGGACATCACGACCGTCACGTGGGACACCCACGGCGGGCTCGGGATGCACTGGGCCATCCTCGCGGTCATGACGTTCGCGCTCAAGGCAGCCGCGGCCCGCGCGCCGCTCTCCGCTGGCACCCTCCCGGCGCTCACCACGGCGGCCGGCATCGCTCACCTCTCCTGACGACCCGCCATGACACCGATGACACTGGAACAGGCGACCGCCGCGCGAGGCGAGGCGATCGAGGGCAATCGTGAGCTCGCGGTTGCCGAATACAAGTCGGGCGAGAAGCAGGCCGACGTGGTCTACGAGGTGATCGAGGGCTACAAGCACCTCCCCGGCGGTATCCGCCTTGGCCCCGGCCAGCGGTTCCGGCCGACCGAGCGGCAGATCGCGAACGGCTCGCTCAAGGGCAAGGCCCGCGAGCTCACGCGCTCCGAGTACGGGAGCGTGGGCAGGAGCGAGCGCAGGGCTGTGGCTCACGGCGCCGACATCGGTATCCGTGCGCTTCCGATGGCCGAGGGCACGCTCAAGTTCGCGCTGGAGGCCGGCCTTCGCGAGACGGACTTTGACGGTGTCGAGCCCGGCTTCGAGGGCCGCTACACGAAGGCCCAGGTCGCTGAGATCATCGAGGCGCGCAGCCGCGACCTGCTCGCTCAGCGCGGTCCGGCGGATGCGTGATGCTGTACCGGAACCGCGGAGCCGCATGGGTTAGGGCCGACGGCACCCGGATCGAGCACGGCGCCGAGTTCGTCCCGACGCATGACGAGCTCCTGCGCCGTGCGTACAAGCTGGAGCACGCGGGTCCCGCTGGTGGTTTCGCGCCCGACCCTGCCCCGCTTCCAGACACGTCCTGCGACGTCGAGGACTACGCCACCGGCCACGGCTGGTACCTGATCGACGGACGCAAGGTGCAGGGCCGTGAGGCCGCCGAAGCCGCGCTCGCTGAGTTGAGGGGCGCCTGATGGCGCGCACCACCGAGGCCGCGGTCAAGCTGGCGATCGACACCGATCTCACGTCCCCGCAGATCGTGGCGTTCATCGACGACGCAAGCACGATCGTAGACGACGTCGCCAGCGCGGACGCGACGATCTCGGCAGCGAAGCTAGAGCTGATCGAGAAGTACCTGGCGTGCCACTTCGTGACGCTGCGCGATCCGCGCGTGAAGGTCGGCAAGATCGGCGACACGTCCGACACCTTCCAGCGCGACGACGAGATGAGCGAGTACCTGAAAGCCGCGATTGCGCTCGACCCGACCGGCACCATCGAGGACGCGTTCGACGACGAGCGGAACAGGTTTCGATTCCGGGCCGGGACGGGCTACGCATGACGAGCACGCTTCGACGTAGCGCCGTGACCGAGGTCACCGTCGAACGGTTCATCAGCTTCGACGGCCAATCGAAGCCCACCTACCAGAACCAAGGCACCGCCATGGCCCGCGTCGTCCGCGAGGACCGGGTCATCAAGCGCGCTGACGGCTCCGAGATCCGCACGCAGTACACGATGTGGATCGACGCGGGCGAGTCTCCGCTACCGCTGTGGCGTGACCGGCTGGCATTCGAGACGCTCGGTGAAGGACGCACCGCGGTCGTCGAGATCCACGAGGAAAAGCAGACGCTACGCGGTGCAGTCGACCATATCCGCTTGCTGGCTCGGGAGGAGTGATGGCGCGCCCGGTCCGTTGTCCGGTTCATGGCGTTGCCGCCTCGACCGCCTATCGGTATCGCCGCTGCCGCTGTGTGACCTGTTCCAGCGCTAATGCCTACCGGCGCCGGAAGAAGTACGAGGCCCGCCGAGCTCAGTACCTGGAATCGAATCGGGCCTACTACGAGGCGAACCGCGAGCAGGTGCGCGTGGCACAGCGGGAGTGGCGCGCCAAGAATCCGGACAGGATGCAGGCCTACCGACAGAAGTGGGCCGAAGCCAACCCGGAGGAGGCTCGCACTGCCCGTCGCGGCTGGAAGCGGCGCAATCGCGAAGCCGTGAACGCCGAGGCGAGAAGGCGAAGGGCGCGCAATCCCGCAGCTCAGCGCCGCGCTTCCAAGGCGTGGCGTGAGCGGAACCCGGACCGCGTGGCGCTCCATCATCGCCTGCGTTACGCACGGAGCCGGGGCGCGCCGGGGGACTGCACGCCCACGCAACTGGAAGCCCGCATTCAATTCTACGGGGAGCGGTGCTACCTGTGCCGAGCGCCATACGAGGCGATCGACCACGTCATCCCGCTTGCGACGGGCGGGTCGAACTGGCCCGCCAACCTTCGCCCCGTCTGCACGTCCTGCAACTCCAAGAAGGGCGCGCGACCGCTCTCTGAGGTGGCGGCCTGATGGCGACGACGCGCAGGAACTTCGCACGTGCGGCCCGCCGAGTGCGGCGTTTTGGGAGTGGCATGAAGGACCCGCTGGGCGCTTCCCTTCGCGGAATCGGCGAGGAAATTCTCACCGATGTCCGCGCGTCCTCCGAAGGCCATGGTGTGCCGCGCGACGAGGGCGTGCTCGCTGCTTCTGGACGCGTCGAGGGCCCGCGCCCGGACGTGAGCGTGCTGCTGAGCTTCGGCGACGCCTCGGCGCCCTACGCGCTCCGCCAACACGAGGAGCTCGATTACCGGCACACCGTCGGTGAGCCGCGCTACCTGGTGCGGGGCGTCGACCGTTGGAAGCCGAACGGCTCGGTCGCCATGGCGGCGCTCAAGAGGAACGCCGAGCAGGCGGCTCGCCGCGCCGCGGGTCCGAGGGCGCGTGACGCGCGCGGGAGGTTCGTGCGCCGATGAACGATCTCGCGGCCGACGTGCAGGCCTACCTCGTCTCACTCGGGCTCGTGGACGGCTCGACGGATTGGCCGTCCACCCGGGGAGCCATGCACGACGAGGCGGACCAGATCGTCGGCGTCGCCGAGGACGGGGGGCCCGAGCCCGAGGTGCCGGCGGCTGAGGGACTCGGCTCCGCTGCGCTGTACCGGCCGGCTGTCCAGGTCAGGGTCCGTGCCGCAGCCGATGACCGTGATGCGGCGTTCGCGAAGGCGAAGGCAATTCACGAGGCGCTGCATGGCCTCACCGGCGTCGCCATGGGCGGCAACACCTACATGCTCGTGCGGGCCAGGTCGAGCGCGTTCGCCCGGTTCTACGACGAGAGGTCGAGGCCGAACTACACCATGAGCTACCTGGCGACTGTCGCCGCGGTGGCCTGACCCAATGACCGCCTCCCTTTGCCCCGTTCATGAAATCAACGCAAGAACTGCATACAATCGATCATGTCATACCGCTTGCGCGTGGAGGCTCGCATTGGCCGGCCAATCTCCGGCCCATCTGCACTACCTGCAACTCCCGGAAGGGGGCCAGGCTCCTTTGTGAACTAGCGGATTAAGACCCGCGCGATCCGGAGGCTATAAAAAATCGCAGGCATCAAGTATTCACCGCATGGCGCGACCGTGAGCGTGGACTCGGTCGACATCGAAGGTATCACTAACATCAGCGTTGGCGGCGGCGACGTGGGCGAGGCCGAGACGACCGACTCGGACTCCGCTGGCGTACGCGAGTACGTGGCGGGGCTCTCGGACTCAGGTGAGGTCACGATCGAGATGCGCCACGTCCCCGGCGCGACCGGCCAGGCGAACCTTCGCACGCTCAAAGCGTCGCGCGCGATCGTCGAGTGCGAGATCACGTTGCCGCCTTCCGCGACCGACGATTCGGAGATCGGTACGCTGACCTTCGATTGCTACGTGCGTGGGTTCGATTGGGAGTTTCCGACCGCCGAGGACGCGGCCGGCAGCGCGACGTGCGTGCTCCGCGTGACCGGCGCCATCACCGAGGCCGTGGCCTAATGCCAAGCCCCACAGGCGTGAAGGTCACGCTCGACAAGGTGCGTACCCTCCGCTACACCAACCGCTCGATCGTCATGCTCGAAGACGAGTCCGGCCTGACCGCGCAGGAGGTGATGGCGCGCGTCAGCGCCGGGTCGCTCAAGGCGGTCAACCAGCTCATATGGGCGGGGCTGCTGCATGCCGACCCCGGCCTCGAGTTTGTCGATGTGCTGGACATGGTCGACGTCGAGCGGTTGCCGGAGATCAGCGCGGCGGCCGGCGAAGCGATCGAGGCCGCGTTCGGCACGAACGGCGAGGCCCCGGAGGGAAAAGCGGGGGCCCAGGCCAAGAAGAGCTGACCGTGCAGCAGGCCTGGGCTCCCGCGCTCGCGACTGGCGTCGACGACTCCGTGTTCTGGGGCTCGACACCGGCCGAGGTCGCGGAGCTGTGCACGGTGCTCGAAGAACGCGCGTCGGCGATCAGGCTCGCGACCGAGCGCGCGGCCAACCTACGTGCCGGCGTCCTCGCGGCGACGGTTGCAAACATGGCCGGCAGGGTCAGCAGGCGCACGATGCGTGCGACCGATTTCTTCGTCGAGCCGGGCGCGGAGTTGGACAGTCCCGACGCGGTCAGGAACGCGCTCATCATGTGGGGTGAGAAGACCAGGGGCGTGAGGCTCGCATGACGGTCTTGGCGCGCCCCGAGGTGATTCTCGGCGGTAGCTCGGCTCCGCTCGACCGAGCGATCAGCGCCGCGTCGGCCAAGCTCCAACAGGCTGGCGCGCGCATGCAGGCGATGGGCGCACGGTTCAGCGCCGCGATCACCCTACCGCTTATCGGCATCGGAGCTGCGGCCACCAAGGCCACGGCGGACTGGGAAACCGCGATGGTCGGCGTCCAGAAGACGGTGGACGCCACGGCTGAGCAGATCGACCGGCTCGGCGACAGCTTCGTGCGCATGTCGGAGCGGATTCCGGTTGCCGCTGGTGAGCTCGCCGGCATCGCGGCCGAGGCCGGGCAGCTCGGCATAGCGACCGAGAACCTACTGGGCTTCACTGAGGCGGTCGCCGCGCTCAGGGTGGCCACGAACCTGGGCGACCAGGCTGCATCGACGCTCGCGCGGCTGGCCAACATCATGGGCACGGCCCAGACCGACTTCGACCGGATGGGCTCGACGATCGTCGATCTCGGGAACAACCTGGCGACGACCGAGGCCGAGATCGCCGACATGGCGCTCCGCATTGCGGGCGCTGGCCGCCAGATCGGCCTCACCGAAGCTCAGGTGCTCGGCTTCGCGGGTGCGCTGTCCTCGGTCGGCGTCCGCTCTGAAGCGGGCGGTACGGCGATCAGCCGGGTCATGGTCGACATCGCGACCGCGGTCGAACAAGGCGGTGGCGCGCTCCAGCGGTTCGCGGCCGTCGCCGGCATGACGGTCGACGAGTTCCGCGAGCGGTTCGAGACCGACGGCGCCGGCGCCATCACGGCGTTCATCACCGGGCTCGGCGAGCTCGAAGGCCAGGGCAAGAGCACGTTCGGCACGCTCGAAGAGCTGGGGCTGGCCGACATCCGCGTCCGTGACGTTCTGCTCAGGGCCTCGGCCGCATCGGACATCTTCACCGACGCGCTGGACCGCGGTACGACAGCGTGGGAGGAGAACACCGCGCTATCCCGTGAGGCCGGCCTGTTCTTCAACCGCCTGGCCGCTCGGTTCGAGATCCTGCGTAACAAGGCTGGCAACATCACCGCCGAGCTCGGCGACGCGCTCCGACCGGCCATCGACAGGGTGATCGCTGGTGTCGACCGCCTACTCAACGTCGCCCGCAACCTCGTGCAGTGGTTCGCCCAACTCGACCCGCAGCTACGGATACAGGTCGCGCTATGGACTGGCATCGTGGCGGCGATCGGCCCGGTGGCGATCGTGCTCGGCACCGTCATCTCCCTCTTCGGTGCGGTCCTGGGCACGATCGCCGCGGTGGGCACCACGCTCGTCGGGCTCGCGGCCATCGTCGTGGCCGTCAAAAACAACTGGCTCGGGCTCGGAGAGGCCGCCGCACGGGCCTGGGACACGATCGTCTCCGCGGCCGACGTCGCGCTCACTGCGATCGTCGACTTCGTGAAGCCGGTCGCCAACTTCCTGATCGGGTTCTTCGTCGGCACCGCGCGCGCCGCGTTCGAGAGCTGGGACATCATCCGCTACGAGTTCGGTCGGGCGTTCGACTGGATCCGCGAGAAGGCGCGCCCGATCCTGGCGGGCATCGCCACGGGGCTTGAGGTCATCGGAAGGATCGGTGCTCGCGCGGCCGGAATCGTCGGTGACGCGTTCGCTGGCGCGGCCGACGCGATCCGTAATGCGCTCACCGACGCCGGCGACGAGGGTGAGGAGGGCGGCCGTGGCATCGCCGGTCGCATCGCCTCCGGATTCGCGGACGCGTTCGCGACCGACTACGTGGGCGCGTTCGTCAGCATCGTACGAGACGGGATCGACAAGGCCCGGGCGTTCATCGCAGCCGCGATCGAGCGGCTCCGTGCGTTGGCCGGCGGTGGGGTGATCGTCGAGGAGCTGGAGGCCGCGCAGGTTGTGCTCGACGGGCTCGGTGACGTGATCACGCAGGCGGCCGGCACAGGCCGGCGTGGGTTCGACGCGATGGCCGAGGGCATCACCCAGCTACAGGGCGCAGCGGTGGACTTCGCCGCCGAGTTCGCGTTCGCGCTCGGTGACGCGGTGCTCGACGGGATCGAAGCCTTCAAGCGATTCGGCGCCTTCGTGATCCGGACTCTCGCGCAGATCGCCGCCAAGCTCGTCATCTTCAAGGCCCTGTCCGCCATCTTCCCTGGTTCGCAGCTCGTGACCGGGCTCGCCAAGCAGTTCGGGTTCGCGGGCACGTTCGCGCACGGTGGCCGCATCCCCGCAGGCCAGTGGGGCATCGCCGGCGAGGCGGGCACGGAGGTGGTGACGAGGCCGACGGCTGTTATGGGGCCGGCGGACGTCACACCGGGCGGCGGCGACATCAGCTTCAGCTTCAGTTTCCCACCCGCGCGCAGTCCGACTGACGCGGCGCGTGACCCTGAGATCGCGCGCATGTTCGCCGAGCAGGTCAGGAACGCGCTGTCTAACGGCCTGGCGTTCGGATGAGCGCGCCCATCAAGCAGGACGCCGCGTTCCGCTGGACCGAAAGCGGCCAGGACTATCTGCACTACCTCGGCGCGAAGATCCGGCGGCCGACCGTGAACCCGGTGCAACAGGTCCACCGCTGGCGCTCTGCCGACCTCACCACCGAACGCGTGATCTCGATCGGCTCGGGTGTGCACGATCTGTCCGGCACGCTGCGCTTCGACGGTAGCCCGGACTCGCTCGCGCGGTTCGTCGCAGCCGGTAGACGTGGCGCGAGCCTCGAATACTTCCCATCGCTCGCGGCTCCGAGCCTGTCGTTTCCGTGCGTGCTCGTCGAGGCCGGCGAGATCACGACGGACCCCGACCTCTGGTTCGACCGCCGCCACCAGGTCGACGTCCGCCTCCGTCGCATCGACGGCGGCTCCTGGCAGGCCCTCCTGGAGGCGCCGTTCTTCTACTGGCGAGCCGGCAACCTCCCTCCCGGCCTGAGCTTCACCCGCGCCGGAGCCACCGCCACCGAGATCGACGAGTTCGGCATCCTGTCCACGGTCGCGGCGAACATCCTGCGCACGGACCATCTCGACCTCGACGGCGACGGGATCCGCGAGGACGTGGCGGTGCCGCTGGAAGCAGGCTCCGAGAACCTGGTGCTCCAGTCGGAGAACTTCGGGACGACGTGGTCGGCGGTGGGCACTCCGACCCGAAGCGCGGCGGCGCACACCGGCTCGGGTGTCACGCTCGACCTGATCGGCGACGACAGCGCGGCGGCTGTCGAGTACTACGAGCAGATCATCGGCTTCACGGGCGACGGCGACAAGGCGTTTTCGATCTTCGTGAAGGAGGGCGACACGCCCCCGCCCGCGGGCTCCACATTCCTGGTTCGCGACACCGACGCGAGCGTCACACGCGGGCGCGGGATCATCACGTTCACCGACGGCGTCCCCTCGGTCGCGATGTCGGCGGGCGTGGAGGTGTTCGACCCCGAGGCGCTCGCTGACGGCGTGTACCGTCTCAGGCTCCGTGCGGCGGGAGTGGTCGCGGCGAACGTCAACCGCGTGCGCGTCGTGCCCGGCCGTGATTCCGACGTGACCGACACCGGCGATATCTACGTCGGTGGCGTGCAGTGCGAGGACGGGAAGGTCCCCACGTCGTACGTCAAAACCACGACTGCGACGGTCGAGCGTGGCTCCGAGCTTTTCCGGGTCGAGGACGTCGCTTTCGCCCCGCAGTCCATCGTGGCCGCCGGAGGCGCGACGCTCTACGCGAAGTGGGTGGAGCGCGGCACGGCGTTCCTGGGTGCCGACGCCTTCTACTGGCTCGCCGGCAGCAACGTGCGGCTCCTGCTCTACTCGCCTCCCACCGACGGAGCGCTCAACGCGCAGTTCCGTGACGGTACGAGCTCGTTCACGTCGACCGCTCTAGGTGCGGTGACGCTGGGTTCGGAGATGGAGGCGCGCGTCGTGATTTTCCTCGACGGCGGCGTGTGGAAGATCCAACTGCACTACAGCGTGAACGGCGCAGCCGAGGTGAGCGCCGCGGCGGTGACCATCGGCGCGAGCCTGCCGGCCGCGTGGGACGTGCCGGACGTGACGATCAACAGCACGAACGGTGGTAGCAATGTCGGCATCTGCCACCACCTCGCCCACAAGTTCATGCCCGGCGTCCTGTCGCTCGCTGCGATGAGGGCCGCCTGATGACGGTCTCGGTTGCGAGCGCGACCTACCGAATCCTCGTGAGCGAGGCAGGCGTCAGCGTCATGGGCACGCCCGCGCTCACGCTCACCCAAGCCGACCTCACCGAGACGCCGATCCTGTCCGGTCCGTCGGTCGACGTGCTGAAATGCACGACGGTCAGCCACCCGTTCCGGATCCGCTGCAAAGAGGACACCGACGCGGTGCTGTTCCACTCGGGCGGTCGCATGACTGCGCTCGGCCGGCTCTGCGAAGTACAGCGCGACACGGGCGCGGGCTTCGTAACGGTCGGGACCGGCCGGATCAGCCACTACTCGGAGGCCGAGCGCGGACTGGTCGACGTCGAGGTGTCCGACGAACGATGGACGGAACGGCGGACCGAGATTTTCCGGACGACCGACACGATGCAGCTTCACCCGCCCGGCCTCGCAGCCGCGTGGAGGGATCGGCTGGCAGCAGGCACGGCCACCTACGTCGTCGATGAGGTCGACGGCAACGCGGTCAGACTCACGACGATCTCGAACGAGGGCGTGCAGGGCACCCAGCCCGATTACGTGGCGCGCGTCCCGGCCTCGCTGATGTTCGCGCTCGCGTCGGACCTGTCTCGTACGCCCACGCCTTCGGCGTCGAACTCGGCGGGCAACTTCGCTTCGCTCAGGTTCCGTACGGGAGGCGCCGACAAGACGGTCATCAGCTTCCACCCGTTTCTCACGGCCGGGATCATCGACCCGACCCTGCCGACGGGTATCCTCGGGTCGCTCTCGCCGTTCGGCGGGTCCGGCGAGTTGTACGTCGCGTGGGTCTACATGGGTGCCGGCCACGGGCTCAGCGCGACCGATCCCGTCGTGGGCCGCTTCTACTGGCCGTTGGGCGTCCCGACCTCGCCGGGCGTGCCGGTGCACATCGGCGGCGTGGCGGGCGTTCACCCGATGCAGCTCTTGAAGGACGTGCTCGACGGCGACTACGGCGGCGACCCGGTCAACTACGACTCGACCGCGATGACGGCGTTGCTCGCGCTGTCGACGCCCAACGTGTGGGCGCGGATCACGAAGTCGAGCGAGCGGGCCACGTGGCTGGAGCGCTCGATCTACCGGCCCTACGCGGTCGCGCCGCTCGTAGGCACCGATCTCGTGGTGCGGCCGACCGCGCTGCGTGCGCCGAGCGACGAGAACCCCGATTCGTACACGGTGCTCGACGCGTCGAACGCGGATGTCCCGACGTGGGAGCACACGTCGCGCGACCTCGCGACCGTCGTCGCGTTCAAGAGCCGGGTGGTGGCATACCGGGTTGACTCGGCGACGCCGAGGGAGGATTGGCCCGCGGACGACATCGAGGTCCATACGTTCGAGGCGCCCGACATCGAGCATGACACCGTCGCGACGCTCGGCCGGGTCGTCCACGAGATCGACACCGATCTCATCATCCCGTCGGCGTACCCGGACCCCGACGTGCAGGAAGTGCTCGGCGTCGAGCTGTTCAACGTGTTCGGCGACGGCCCACAGCGCGGGTTCATCTCGGTGCCGGACGACGCCGGGGTCCAGGTCGGTGAGTTCGTGAGTCTCGACCATGACACGCTGAAGGGCTTCAATGTCGGGACCGGCGACCGGACCGGCAACCGGCTGGTCAGGCTGATCGGGTTCCCCGAATTGCACCCGGATCACACGGTCTTCGAGTACTTGGACCTCGGCCCGCACTCGCAGCAGCTCGACCCGCCGACCGTCTCAATCGCCGAAGCGTCCGACCTCGATTACGTCGAGGTCACGATCTCGGGACTCAATGCCGGGGAGACGGCGATCGTCGAGGTGGAGAAGGGCACGTCACCGCCGTCCACGTTCAGCCTCCAACGCGCGAACGTCGGCAACGAGACGGTGAGCTTCAGGCTCAAGGGCAGTGGCGGCAACGCGTACGCCCGCGCTCGCGCCACCATGCCGGGTCGGATCGCGTCGGCGTGGGCGAGTGATTCGGTCGCGCTCACCACACGGGCCCGGGTCGATTCCGCGGATCTGATCAGGACCGGCACGACGGCCGAAGTGCTCTGGACGGTTCCGTCCGGCACGCTCGGGATGCGGACCGACTACGTCATCCACTCGCGTGCCGAGGTGCCCGTGTTCGGCTCGAACGTCCAAGACTACGACGTGGACGACGGCGGGTTCACGATCTCGGGGCTCGTCTCGACGCGCGACGCGGTGTCCGTGCAGCTGACGCCCTACCCCGGCTGGACCGGCTCCGCGGTCAGCGGCACGGCAGGCGACACGGTGACGCTCACGCAGCTGCGCCCGCGCGTGTTTCCGGGCAGTATCTCGATTGCGATCATCAGGCCGGGTCTCAGAACGACGTTCAACGACGACAACGAGGCCGTCGTCAGCGTCAGCGGTGACGACAACACCGCGCGCATCATCGTGACCGTCGGCGACGGATCGTCGCCCGCGGACCCGACGCTCGCAGCGAACGACGGCGAGATCAGCGGCCAGAGCGGGACCGTCGAGACGGGCGTCCCGATTACGGTCGGCAACGACGCGTACGTAAGAGCTGCGGCGGTCACGTCGGCGGGCACGGTAGGGCCGGTGGTGGGGTCGCGTGAGAGGCTGCCAGTGGTCCGCGTGCCGAGCGTCGCCATGGCCGTCGCGCAGTCAGGCACCACCGGCTCGCTGGACCTGGAGATCCACGATCCCGCGTTGGCTGTGACGAACGTGCAGTTCGCCAAGAAGACCGACGCGGGCTCGTACGGATCGCTGGCAACCACGTGGGACCGCTCCACCGGCACTATCGGGGCATCCGTCGACCTCACGCGCGGCGAGGACATCACGCTCACCTCGAAGCACGCCGTCTCGATCCGCTGGGTCGTGACCTACACGGACGACGCCGGAGGCAGCCGCACGCTTGAGGGGGCGCATTCGTTTGATTCGGATCTGATCGCCGAGGTGACGAACATCGGCGTGGCGTTCAACGCCAACGGCGAGGCTGTCGTCAGCGCGACGGGCGACGAGGACACGGCTGACCTCTACGTCACGGTATCGGACGGGTCCGCGCCAGCCGATCCGACAGCGGGCACGAACGACGGCTCGATCAGCGGGCGCACTGGCAGCGTCGACACTGGGGTGAAGATCACGACCGGCTCAGAGGCATTTGTCCGCGTGGTGGCCGCGGACTCCGGCGGGACGCCCGGGCCAGTTGTTCAGACCCGCCAGGAGCGCCGGATCGGGCCGTTCGCGAAAGACACGACCGATCGAGCGCATTCCGGGAACGGAACCGAGACGACGGTCGAGACGCTCACGATCCCCGCAAACAAGCTGGGGACAAACGGCGGAGTCCGCCTAACCGGGTGGGTTCAGACTTCTGGTCTGAGCGGCGTACTGGCGGTGCGGATCAAGCTCGGTGGCTCGGCGGTGGCGTCGCTGTTCTTCACTGGCACAAGCGGCGGAATGTCCTTCGTGACGGTGCTGTTCAACGATGGCGCGACGGACGCGCAGGACAGCCTAACCAACTGGCTCGTCACGGGCGGTTCGGCCGAGGTCGAGATCGACCGAGGAGTCGGAGCAATTGACAGCACGTCCGACATGGACATCACGATCACCGTGCAGCTCGGATTCGGTGGCGGTGGGACCGCAGGCTCGGCAACGCTCCGCCTGACGTACCTCGAATTCCTCGGGACGGACTGATGACTACGCTACCCGCTCTGGCATGGGACCCAGCCGCGCGCGTCGTGCAACTCATCGCCGGCCTGCATGATGTGGTGAGCCATCTCGTGCCGGACCGGCGTCTCGTAGGCGGTGAACTCGGCGAACATCGTAACGTCGTCCGGGAACCGCAGCACTCCGGCCTTGGGCGCGCCGTCGACCATGACGGTGTCCGCCACGAACCATCGTACGGCTTCGAAGTCTCCGCGCACTTCGAGGCACGCTTCGGTCTTAGCGTACCACTCGGCGTACACGGTGGGCACGGGGACCATTGCTCGCCGGTTGACGTACGTGAAGTCCAGGTCCGTGACCGAGCACCCGCAGAGCAGCGCCAATACCAGGATTCGAGCGTTCAACTACTTACCTTCAGCCCTCCGAAAGCACGACCGCTTCCTGCGGTTGTTGGACTGCTGGCGCGGCGTCGCCCACCGACAATTGCCAGGTTCGTAATCGCCGTCGTTGTCGATCCGGTCGATCGAGTGCCGTGGCGACGGGCGCGGGCCCATGTCCTCAAAGAACGCCTCGAAGCTGCTGGCCCAACGGTCGCATACGTCAATGCCTCGCCCTCCGTAGCGCTCATAAGAGGGGATCGTCGGATTCTTGCAACGCTTCCTCAGCGAGACCCACGTCCTATACTCCGGGGTCTTGCTCATCCCGTGGGTTGCCGGGTGCGAGCAGGATTGCCGTTCGCCCCGCCTCAACTCCGCTGCGCTAATCTGGATTGCCTTGCCGCAGTCGCAGTGACAGAACCAACCGGATCTCCCGAGACTCCCGACTACGGTGAGTGTACCGAACCTCTTGCCGCGGAGATCCTGGTAAGTCTTAGCCGATTTGCCTTGCCGGCATCCACAGGACCGCGTGTTGCCCCTTCGGATATCACTTCCACGGATGACGGCCTGGCTGCCGCAGTCGCAGTGACAAAGCCAGGTGGCCCCTCCGCGGGGCGAACTGCCAGCGTGCCGAAGGACGACAAGGCTTCCGAAGCGCTTGCCGCCCATCTCTACTACGTCCGATCGCATGTGGGCAAATATGGTTTGGCCCCCCGCCTTCGCGCAAGGACTCCGTGATGCCGACCTGGATCTCCCGCGAGGAGCTCATGGCGCTCCCGACGCGTGGCCCGGCGTGGAACGCGCTCGTCGCATGAGAGTCCCCGCCGCGCATCTCGTCGAGCCGCCGGAGCTCCGCAAGGCCCGGCAGTGGTGGGAGGTCGTCGTATTGTGCGCTGACATAGAGCAGGCCGCGAAGAAGTTCCTGCGCCTGAAGACGGAGGATCGAGCTGATGCCAGGGCCGAATCCGATGCCGAACACTGATCCGTCGGAGGAGATCGGCCGGTTGGCGCTCGCGGAACTCCGTGAGCTCCGAAAGCTGCTCGTCGGCAACGGAGCGGTCGGGCTATTCGAGCAGGTGCGGAAAAATGACGACGAGATCAAACGGCTGTGGAAAGCGTTCGAGAAGCTGTCGAAGGCTGTCGACAGAGTTAACGGTCGAGCCACAGGAGGCAGGGCGGAGGAGTTGAAGTTCCTCGGCGTCCGCTGGCAGGTCATCGGGTACGTCGTGGTCGCCATTCTGGCGGTCCTGGGGACGGTGCTGGACATCATCAAATAGGGAGGGAGCATGGCTGAGGCAGAGACACGGTACTGGTGGTGGGCGCTAACGGACATCCTGGCGATGCTGTGGATGTTCGTCGTCGCGTCGGTCAAGGTCGGGCCGCGGAACGTGCGCATGGAGTTCCACCCC
>Ga0326597_10007645_pt1 | contig 14666 bp, 11 predicted proteins | sample RVTome_12_FD_203789 | JGI IMG/M metagenome (GOLD analysis project Ga0326597, IMG submission 203789) | Soil microbial communities from uranium-contaminated site in the Upper Colorado River Basin, Wyoming, United States - RVT100D185 | ecosystem: Environmental > Terrestrial > Soil > Contaminated >... | reverse complement strand
TCAGCCGGCTCCTGGCGGCGCAGCTCTCGCCGGAGGAGCGCGCGCAGCTCTTCGACCACTCCCTCGTCAGCGAGGACGTCGCACGCGCGCAGGTCGTCGCGTACGAGCGGGAGGCGACGCCCTGAGCCTCCGCAACCGGGAGCTCGTCAACCTCCTCGCGGTCGGCGTCCTCACGGGGCTCGGGTTCGCGAGCGTCTACATCGCGCGCCAGGCCACCATCTCGACGGCGTCTCTCTCCTACCTCGCCTTCTTCGTCGGCCTCTACCTGCTCGCGCACCTGGTCGTCCGGATCGCGCTCCCGTACGCCGACCCGCACCTCCTCCCCCTCGCGGCCCTCCTGACCGGAATCGGGCTGACGATGATCTACCGGATCGATCCCGACCTGGCGCTCAGGCAGGGGCTCTGGATCGTCGTCGGCGTCGGCCTGTTCGCGGTCCTCGCGGTCTTCCTGCCCGACTACCGGGCGCTCGACGGCGTCAAGTACATCCTCGGCCTCTCGGCGGTCGCCCTGCTCGTCCTCCCGGCCCTCCCCGGGCTCGGCGCCACGATCAACGGCGCCTCGCTCTGGGTCAGGGTCGGGCCGGTCGCGTTCCAGCCGGGCGAGCTCGCGAAGGTCCTTCTCGTCGTCTTCCTCGCCGGCTATCTGCGCGACAAGCGCGAGGTGCTCTCGAGCGGGCTCGGCCGCTTCGGCCTGCCGTCGCCCAAGCATGCCGGCCCGCTGCTCTTCATCTGGGGCGGGGCGATGCTCGTCCTCTTCCAGACGAACGACCTCGGCGGGGGCATGCTCTACTTCTCGGTCTTCCTCGCCATGCTCTACACGGCGACCGGGCGCTGGCCCTACGTCGCGCTCGGCACCGGCCTCTTCGCGCTCGGCGCCTACGGCCTCTACCACGTCGTCTCGCGCGTGGCCGACCGCGTCACGATCTGGCTCCACCCCTGGGCGGACCCGACCGGGGACGGCTACCAGCTCGTCCAGTCGATCTACGCGATCGCGGGCGGCGGCCTCTTCGGGACGGGCCTCGGGCGCGGCGTCCTGCTCACGCCCGAGGGGAACACCTACATCCCGTTCCTCCAGACGGATTTCATCTACTCGGCGATCGCCCAGGAGCTCGGCCTCGCCGGCGGGGCGGCCGTGATCCTCCTCTACCTGATCGTCGTCTACCGCGGCTTCCGGATCGCCATGCTCGCGGACGACGGCTTCTCCAAGCTGCTCGCGGCGGGCCTGACGACGACGCTCGCCCTCCAGGCCTTCATCATCGTCGGCGGCGTCACGGGCCTGATCCCGCTGACGGGGATCACGCTCCCGTTCGTCTCCTACGGGGGCTCGAGCATCGTCGCGAACTTCCTCGCGCTCTGGCTCCTGCTCGCCGTCTCGAACCGGGCGAACGCGAAGGCGGCGGGATAGTGCGGAGCACTGAATGAACCCGCAGATCAGGAGGCTCTTCCTCTTCCTCGCCGTGCTGTTCGTGGCCCTGATCGCGACCTCGACCTACTGGCTCTGGCGGTCGCCCGACCTCGAGGCGCGCCAGGGGAACCCGACCCTCGTCGTTCGCCAGGTCACGATCGAGCGCGGCCTGATCTACGCCTCCGACGGCAAGACGGTGCTGGCGCAGAACCGCCAGCGGAAGGTCGGGGGCAGGACGTGGTACCTGCGGACGTACCCGGCGGGCGGGCTCGTCGCCCAGACCGTCGGCTACTCGACGATCGCGCGCTCGCGCGCGGGGCTCGAGAAGTCGATGAACGACTTCCTCACCGGCTCGAACTCGAACCTGAGCACCATCGTCGACCGGGTCACCGGCAAGCTGCGCGGGCTCACGCAGACGGGCAACTCGCTCGTCCTCACGATCGACGCGGAGGCGCAGCGCGAGGCGATGCGGCTCCTCGAGGGGGTGTGCGGAGCAGCGGTCGCGCTCGAGCCGGCGACGGGGCGCGTCCTCGTCATGGCCTCCTCGCCCACCTACGACCCGAACCTCGTCGAGGGGCGCTTCACCGAGATCCTCGGCCAGCAGGGGCACTGCGAGCCCGCCGCGCCGCTGCTCAACCGGGCGAGCGCCGGCCTCTTCATCCCCGGCTCGACGTTCAAGGTAATCACCGCGGCGGCGGCGCTCGACTCGCAGCGCTACCAGCCGGACTCGACCTTCGTGGACAAGGGCTACTGCCTCGAGTACGGCAAGAAGGTGCTCAACTTCGCCGACCAGGGCGGCCCCGAGGTCTTCGGGCAGGTGACGCTCGCGGAGGCCCTCCAGCACTCGATCAACGCCGTCTTCTGCGACATCGGCAAGGAGCTCGGCCCGCAGCTCGTCCTCGACTACGCCCGCCGTTTCGGCTTCTACGAGCTGCCGCCGCTCGAGACCCCGTCGGACGAGCGACGGGCGAGCGGCCTCTACGACGACGGCGACCTCTTCTTCCCGCAGGACCCGAACGCCGTCGATCCCGGCCGCCTCGCCTTCGGCCAGGAGCGGCTGCTCGCCACCCCGCTCCAGATGGCCATGGTCGCCGCCGGGATCGCGAACGGCGGCCTGGTCATGAGGCCCTACGCCGTCGACCGGGTCCTCGAGCCGGACGGCGCCATCCTCACCCGCTCGAGCCCGCAGGAGCTTCGCCAGGCGATCCGGCTCGAGTCGGCGGCCGATCTGACCGCGATGATGGAGCTGGTCGTGGAGGCAGGGACGGGGACCGCCGCACAGATCCCCGGGGTGCGCGTCGCCGGGAAGACCGGAACGGCCGAGACGGGCCGCGCGGAGCGGAACGACACCTGGTTCATCGCGTTCGCGCCGGCCGAGGCGCCGAGGGTCGCCGTGGCCGTCGCCCTCTCGGACCAGAGCGGCACCGGCGGCGCGACGGCGGCGCCGATCGTGCGAGCGATCCTCGAGACCCTGCTCGGGGAAAGCACGTAGCCTAAAGAGCCGATGGCCACTTCGGACACGCTGATCGACACGGTTTTCGACGGGCGCTACCGCATCCTGCGGCGGCTCGGCTCGGGCGGAATGGCGAACGTCTACCTCGCCGAGGACGCCGAGCTCGGGCGGCGCGTGGCGATCAAGATCCTCAACGACCGCTACGCGAACGACGAGCTGTTCGTCGAGCGCTTCCGGCGCGAGGCGAAGTCGGCCGCCGGCCTCTCCCACCCGAACATCGTCTCGATCTACGACCGCGGCGAGGCCGAGGGCACGTACTACATCGCCATGGAGGTGATCGAGGGCGCGAGCCTGAAGGAGCTGATCCGCACGAGCGGCCGGCTCCGGCCCGCCCAGGCGATCGCGTACACGCGGCAGATCCTCGCGGCGCTCCGCTTCGCGCACCGAAACGGGATCATCCACCGCGACATCAAGCCGCACAACATCCTCATCGGGCAGGAGGAGCGGCTCAAGGTCACGGACTTCGGCATCGCGCGCGCCGGCGCGTCGCAGATGACCGAGGCCGGCTCGATCATGGGCACGGCCCACTACCTCTCCCCGGAGCAGGCCCGCGGCGCCCAGGTGACCGCGGCGTCCGACCTCTACTCGGTCGGGATCGTCCTCTTCGAGATGCTCACCGGCGAGGTCCCCTTCTCCGGCGACACGCCGGTCGAGATCGCGATGAAGCACCTGAACGAGCTGCCGCATGCGCCCTCGGCGCTGGCTCCGGGGATCCCGGCCGACCTCGACCGCATCGTCGTGCGCGCGCTCGCGAAGGACCCGCGTGACCGCTACGGTAGCGCCGAGGAGCTCGACTCCGACCTGGCTCGGGTCGAGGCGGGGCTTCCGGTCGCCCGCGAGACGGCCGAGGCGGCGACGGCGATCCTCTCGGGGACAGCCGTCTCGAGCGCGCCCACCCAGGCGCTTCGTCCCCGCGAGGCGCCGCCCGCGCAGCCGCCGCGGCGGCCGCCGGCGGCCCCCTACGACCCCTACGGCCGCCCGCCCCGGCGGAAGCGCTCCATCGTCCCCTGGCTCTTCGTCGCTGCGCTCCTCGCGGCCGCGGCCGTCGCCGGCTGGTACGTCTACCAGCAGGTCCAGGACCGGCTGCTCGAGTCGCAGCCCGTGCCGGTGCCGCTCGTCACGGGCATCGAGAGGCAGAAGGCCGTCGACCTGCTCGAGAAGGCGGGCCTCCGGGTCGACGTGAAGAGGCGCGCCGACGACGAGGTTCCGGCCGGGATCGTCATCGAGCAGGACCCGTCGGCCGGGAAGCGGATCGCCAAGGGCGAGACCGTCACCATCATCGTCTCGACCGGCATCGAGCAGGTGTTGGTACCCAAGGTCTCGGGCCTCCAGTTCACGGAGGCGACGCAGATCCTCGACGCCGCCGAGCTCAAGTGGGACGTGAAGGAAGTCTTCTCGGACAAGGTGGAGCCCGGCGTCGTCATCTCGCAGGACCCGAAGCCGGACGAGCAGGCGCCCAAGGGCTCCGTCGTGGCGCTCAGGGTCTCGAAGGGCGTGCAGGACGTCGAGGTCCCGAACGTCGTCGGCCTCGATCAGGACTCGGCGATCGCGACCCTCAACGAGGCTGGCTTCGAGGTGAACCCCGTCTCGGTCCCGTCCGACCAGGACGCCGGCATCGTCGTCGACCAGATCCCGAGCGGCGGCACGGCACCGAAGGGCTCGACGGTCGAGATCGACGTCTCCGAGGGGCCGCAGACGGTCACGGTCCCGAGCGTCGTCGGCTCGGACGAGGGGACGGCGATGCAGACGCTCGGCGACGCCGGGTTCGGCGTCGACGTCCTCGAGCGGCCGACGCTCGATCCGACCGAAGACGGGCTCGTCGTCGACCAGGACCCCGCCGGCGGGACCGAGGCCGATCCCGGCCAGGCCGTCACCATCGTGGTCCTGCGCTTCATCCTGGATCAGGGCGGAGGCGGCGACACGACGGGCGGCGTGACGACGGGGTGAGCCGGCTCCGCGTCGCCGTGCTGATGGGCGGGCGGTCGAGCGAACATGACATCTCGCTCGCCTCGGCGCGCTCGGTGCTGGCGGGCCTCGAGGAGGCCGGCTACGAAGCCGTCCCGATCGAGATCTCGCGCGAGGGCGGCTGGAGCCTCGCGGCTGCCAAGCCGCACGAGCTCTTCCGCTCGGCCGACGTCGTCTTCCCGGCCCTCCACGGGCCTTTCGGCGAGGACGGCACCGTGCAGGGCCTGCTCGAGCTCGCGGACGTCGCGTACGTCGGCGCCGGCGTCACCGCCTCCGCGCTGGCGATGGACAAGGACCTCTTCAAGGCGGTCATGCGCGACAAGGGGATCCCCGTGGCCAGCAGCTTCACGCTCCGCGCCGGCGAGCCCTCGCCCGCGGGGAGCCCGTTCGGCTACCCGGTCGTCGTGAAGCCCGCCCGGCTCGGCTCGAGCTACGGCATCACGATGGTGCGGGCGGAGGACGAGCTGCGCCCGGCCGTCGAGCTCGCGTTCGCGCACGACGACAAGATCCTCGTCGAGGAGTACGTCCAGGGCGTCGAGGTCGAGTGCAGCGTGCTCGGGAACGAGGAGCCCATCGCCTCGATTCCCGGCGAGATCGTCCCGCTCCTCTCGGACTGGTACGACTACGCGTCCAAGTACGAGGAGGGAGGAATGGAGCTCGTCGTCCCGCCCAGGATCTTGGGCGAGGCCGTCGCCCGGGTGCAGGAGCTCGCCGTCGCCTCGTTCCTCGCCTCCGACTGCGAGGGCATGGCGCGCGTCGACTTCTTCGTGCGCGAGGACGGCGAGGCGCTCGTCAACGAGCTCAACACGATCCCCGGCTTCACCTCCACGAGCGTCTACGCGAAGCTCTTCGAGGCCTCCGGCATCCCGTACGTCGAGCTCCTCCACCGCCTGGTCGAACTCGCCCTCGAGCGCCACGAGCGGCGCCGGTCGTTGCGGTACTGACCGGTTCCGTGTGGGGGCGGGAATCGGCCCACCCGGGCGACCCAAGGGTCGCCCCTACGCGAGAACCGCCTCGAGCGACTCCTCCCAGACGTCGAGCGCCTCTTCGAGCTCCGCGTCCGCGATCACGAGGGGCACGAGGACGCGGATGCAGTTCCCGAGGACGCCCGCCTTGAGCAGGAGGAGGCCGCGGGCCGCGGCGGCCTCGGCGATCGCCGTCGCGTACGCCGGCGCCGGCTCCTTCGTCTCCCGGTCGGCGACCAGCTCCAGCGCGAGCATGGCGCCGAGGCCGCGGACGTCCCCGATCTCCTCGAAACGGTCGCGCCAGCGCTCCATCCGCCCGCGGATCTCGGCCCCGACCACCTCGGCGCGCTCGAGCAGCCCGTCCTCCTCGATCGTGTCGAGGACGGCGAGCCCTGCTGCGCAGGCGACCGGGTTGCCGACGAAGGTCCCGCCGATGCCGCTGTCGACCGGCGCGTTCATGATCTCGGCCCGCCCCAGCACGCCGGAGAGCGGGAGCCCGCCCGCGATCGACTTGGCGACGGTCACGAGGTCCGGCTCGACGCCGAAGTGCTCCATCGCGAACAGCCTCCCCGTCCGGCCGAAGCCGGTCTGCACCTCGTCGGCGACCATGACGATCCCGTTCTCGTCGCAGATGCGCCGCAGGCCGTGGACGAACTCGGCCGGCGGGACGACGAAGCCGCCCTCACCCTGCAGGGGCTCGAAGATGACGGCGGCCACGTGCTCCGCCGCGATACGCGTGATGAAGGCGCTCTCGAGCTCGGCGAGCGCCGCCTTCGCGTCCGGGCCGCGATAGGGATTCGCGAACGGCACCCGGTACACCTCGGGCGCGAACGGGCCGAAGCCGGCCTTGTACGGGTGGGTCTTCGACGTGAGCGACATCGCCATCAGCGTGCGGCCGTGGAAGGCGCTGTCGAAGGCGATGACCGCCGGACGGCCGGTGTAGGCCCGCGAGATCTTGACCGCGTTCTCGACCGCCTCCGCGCCGGAGTTGAAGAACGCCGCGCGCACGTGACCCGAGATGGGGACGAGGGCGACGAGCCGCTCCGCGAGCCGGATGTAGCTCTCGTAGGGCAGGACCGTGAAGTCCGTGTGGGTGAAGCGGGCGAGCTGCTCCTGCGCCGCGGCGACGACGCGCGGCGCCGCGTGGCCCACGTTCAGACAGCCGACGCCGCCGGTGAAGTCGATGAAGACGTTCCCGTCGACGTCGGTGAGCGTCGCCCCGCGGGCCTCGGCGACGACGATCGGCAGGTAGACGGAGAGCGGGTTGGCGACGACCCGCTCCTTGCGCCCGAGGATCGCCCGCGAGCGCGGCCCGGGGATCTCCGTCCGGACCGAGATGATGCGGTTCTTGACCACCCCGCTGAGCTTATACAGTCCCGTCGATGGTGCTCTCCGATCGGTCGATCAGGCGGCTCGTCGCCGACGGGCGAATCGGGATCGACCCCTTCGACGACTCCCTCGTCCAGCCCTCGAGCGTGGACGTGCGCGTCGACCGGTACTTCCGCGTCTTCCGCAACTCCCGCTATCCGTTCATCGACGTGAAGAAGCCGATGGAGGACCTGACCGAGCTCGTCGAGATCGACGGCGACGAGCCCTTCATCCTCCACCCGGGCGAGTTCGTCCTCGGCTCGACGCTCGAGCGGGTCACGCTCCCGGACGACCTCGTCGCGAGGCTCGAGGGGAAGAGCTCCCTCGGGCGGCTGGGCCTCCTCATCCACTCCACCGCGGGCTTCATCGACCCGGGCTGGGACGGACACGTGACGCTCGAGCTCTCGAACGTCGCCAACCTCCCGATTACGATCTACTACGGGATGAAGATCGGCCAGCTCTCGTTCGTGGAGATGACCGAGGCGGCGGAGTCGCCGTACGGGTCGAGCAAGCTGGGCTCGAAGTACCGCGGCCAGACCGGCCCCACGCCGAGTCGCTACTGGCAGAACTTCCCGCAGGAGGAGCGATGATTCTCGTCACCGGCGGCACGGGATTCATCGGGCAGCGGGTGGTGCACGCCCTGCGGGCCGAGGGGCGCGAGGTCCGCTGCCTCGTCCGCAGCCGGGCGCGCGGGGCCGCGCTCGAGGCACTCGGCTGCCAGCTGGCGCTCGGCGACGTGACCGACCCGGAGAGCCTGCGCCAGGCGGTCGCCGGCTGTGACGTCGTCGTCCATCTGGTCGCGATCATCGCCGGCCGACCCGAGGACTTCGAGCGGGTGATGGCCCAGGGCACGCGTGACCTCCTCGAGACCGCGAGGGCCGAGGGCGTGCGCCGCTTCGTCCTCATGAGCGCACTCGGCGTGAGCGAGAAGACGAAGGAGCTCACCCCGTACTACCGCGCCAAGTGGGCGATGGAGGAGAGCGTGAGGACGTCCGGCCTCGAGCACGTGATCTTCCGGCCGAGCTTCGTCTTCGGGCCAAGCGGCGGCGCGATCACCGAGTTCGCCCGCCTGGTGCGCTTCCTCCCTGCGATCCCCGTCGTCGGCTCCGGCGAGCGCCGGCTCCAGCCGATCTACGTGGACGACGTGGCGGCCTTCTTCGCCAGGGCCGTCGACGTGCCCGAGGCCGCCAACCGCACCTTCGAGCTCGGCGGTCCTGAGGTGGTCACCTGGAACGAGCTCTGGGCCCGGCTCGCCGGAGCGCTCGGGAAGCGCCGGCCGCTCGTCCACCTGCCGGTCGGGCTCCTCCGTGCCCAGGCGGTGGTTTTGGAGCGGCTGCCGAAGCCCCTCGTGACCCGCGACCAGCTGACGATGCTCGACGCCGGCGACAACGTGTGCGACACGACGCCGGCGGTGGACGCCTTCGGCGTCGGCCTCACCCCGCTGGACGAGCAGCTCCGCCGCTCGCTGCGCTGAGCCTGAATCCACCCCTCAGCGCGGGCGGTGCATCCCGCCCGGGCTCGCCAGGCCGCTCCCCGACCGGGCTCTGGGCCCGCCGCGGCGGCGGCGGGCCCTCCACCCGTTCGGTGCGCTTCGCGTTGCGTCCGCTTGGGCGGGCCTCGGCCCGCCGCTGCGCGGCCGCAACGCGCCCAGACGGCTCGGACGGGCGCCCCGCGATCACGCTGAACGGTGGATTCAGGCTGAGCCCGGAAGAAGGGTGAGGGGCCGGCAAGCCGGCCCCTCGGGTTCGGAAACTCGCCTGGATTTCGCAGGAGCGTCTCAGCCCCCTACGCTGGCTAGGCGGTTCCCCGTAGGTCTCGGGGACACGCCCCTACGAGCGAGTACCTCCACTGCCCGTACTGTCGCATTCGCTCAAGTCCGGATCACCTCCTTTCCGTGGTCGACCCATGATAAACCTCAGGAAAGGACGACTGAAAGCTCGAGGCCCCGGTCGAGGGGAACGGTCACGCTGGAGAGCGTTGGGTCCTCCTGACGAGCCCGGCTGTAGCGGACGAGAGGATCCGCGTGCGAGAGGACGTTGTCGGCGACGATCAGCCCGCCGGGCTCGACCTTCTCGCGTACGAGGGCGAAGAGGCGCTCGTAGTCCTGCTTCTCGGCGTCGACGAACACGACGTCGAAGACGTCGTCGAGGGCGGCGAGCGTCTCGAAGGCGTCGCCCTCGATCAGCTCGACCCACTCCTCGAGGCCGGCCTCGGCGACGTTCCGCCGCCACGCTTCGCACTTCGCCGGGTCGCGCTCGAGCGAGGTGACGTGCCCGCCGAGGATGCGCGCACCGGCGCCCAGCCAGATCGTCGAGTACCCCCGCGAGCCGCCGATCTCGAGCACCTCGCAGCCGGCCTGCGGCGCGACGAGGGCGAAGAGGAGGCGTCCGGTCGTCGGCGCGACGGCGCGCGAGCGCTTCTCCGCCGGAACGCCCTCGGCGCGCTCACGCGCGTCCTCATCCTCGAGGCGCGCCAGAACGGTGCGGGCCCTGCCGTCAAGCATTCCCCATCCCTGGAGGGGCGATGCAGGCGTCGCCCGGGCCGGACAGGTCCGGCCCCTACGGGATCTCGAGCTTCACCTGCCCGTCCTCGACCCAGACGCGGTACGTCTCGACCGGGAGATAGGCGGGAAGGGAGAGCGGGCGGCCGGTGCAGATCTCGAAGCTGGAGCCGTGGCGGGGACAGACGACGACGCCCTCGTCCGGGTCGAACTCGCCCTCGGCGAGCGGGCCGTCGTCGTGGGAGCAGCGGTCCTCGAGCGCGCAGAGCCTGCCGTTGACGTTGAAGACGCCGACCGCCAGGTCGCCCTCGTGCACGATCTTCACCTGGCCCGGCGGGAGCTCCTCGACCGGGCAGACCTCCACGACGCCCACCCCTACGAGATCTCCAGCTCTTCCAGGCCCGCCCACTCCTCGGGGAGCGGCGTGCCCTTCGCGCGGTGGAGCGCGACCTTGAGGACGCCGAGACCGAGCAGCGCGCACTTGAGCCGCACGGGCGTGAGCGGGACGTGGATCTCCTCGAGGAGCTCGTCCTTCGACATCGAGGCGACCTCGTCCAGGGTGCGGCCGGAGACGAGCTCGGTCAGCATCGAGGTCGCCGCCTGGCTGATCGCGCAGCCGCGACCCTCGAAGCGGATCTCCTCGATCCGGTCGCCGCCGTCGAAGTTGACGGTGATCGTGACCTCGTCGCCGCAGAGCGGGTTCTGGCCCTCGGCGCGCGCGTCGGCAGGCTCGAGCGTCCCGCGGTTCCGAGGGCTCTTGTAGTGGTCGAGGATGATCTCGCGGTAGAGGTCGTCCATCGGGCCGTCAGGCGAAGGTCGCGTGAACCCTGGCGAGGGCCTCGACCAGCCGGTCGATCTCCTCGGGCACGTTGTAGAGGTAGAAGCTGGCGCGCGTCGTCGCCGGGATGCCGAGACGGGTCATGGCCGGCTGCGCGCAATGGTGGCCGGCGCGGACGGCGACGCCCTCCGAGTCGAGGATCTGCGCGACGTCGTGCGGATGGACGTCGTCGACGACGAACGAGACGATCCCGCCGCGCCGCTCGGCCGGAGGGCCCAGAACGCTTACGTAGGGCAGCTCGGCGAGTCGGGCCAGCGCGTACCCGGTCAGCTCGTGCTCGTGCCGCTCGATCGCCTCGAGGCCGGCCGCGTTCAGGTAGTCGATCGCCTGCCCCAGACCGAAGGCCTGGGCGATCGGCGGCGTGCCCGCCTCGAACTTGTGCGGGAGCTCGTTCCAGATCGTCTTCTCGAGCGAGACCGAGCGGATCATCTCGCCGCCCAGGTTGAAGGGGGACATCCGCTGCAGCAGCTCCTGGCGGCCCCAGACGACGCCGATGCCGCTCGGGGCGAGCATCTTGTGCCCGGTGAGGGCGAGGAAGTCGCAACCGAGCTCCTGTACGTCGATCGGGCGGTGCGGGGCCGACTGGCAGGCGTCCACGACCATGATCGCGTCGCGCTCGTGCGCCCAGGCCGCGAGCTCGGCGACCGGACTGATCGTCCCGAGCGAGTTCGAGATGTGCGCGCAGGCGACCACCTTGACGCGGCCCCGCTTCTCGATGTCGGCGAGCGCGTCCAGCTGGAGCTCGCCCTGGTCGTCGATCGGGATCGCGGCGAGCTCGGCGCCGGTCCGCTTCGCGATGTACTGCCAGGGCACGAGGTTCGAGTGGTGCTCGAGGACGGTCACGACCGCGACGTCCCCGGGGCCGAGGTTGTCGAGGCCCCAGGCCCAGGCGACGAGGTTCAGGCCCTCGGTGCCGTTCCGGGTGAAGATCACCTCGCGGGTCGACGGTGCGTTGATGAGCGCCCGTACCTTCTCGCGCGCGCCCTCGTAGCCGGCGGTCGCGCGCTCGCCGAGGACGTAGACGGCGCGGTGGACGTTCGCGTACGACGTCTCGTAGAACTCGCGCATCGCGTCGAGCACCTGGCGCGGCTTCTGCGAGGAGTTCGCGGAGTCGAGGTAGGCGAGCGGTTTCCCGTGGTATGTCTGCTCGAAAACGGGGAAGTCGGCGCGGATCCGCGCTGCGTCGAGCTTCGGCGTGACGGCGATCTCGGTCACGCCCTCATGGTACCGGCCGCTCGCCCCGCGGCTCCGCTCGCCGCAGCGACGGGACGAAGCGGTCGTCGGTGAGCCAGAGGCCCGTGATCGCGAGCGCGGCGCCGCCGAGCGAGGAGAGCACGATGCCGGCGTTCGGGACGGCGAGCTCGAAGAAGCCACGCCAGCTCGCGAACGCGAGGATGAGGCCGTAGACGGCGAGCATGAGGAGGCAGAGCGAGCTGACCGCGGTCGACCGCCGGCGCCCCGACGCCTCGAGCGCGAGGATCAGATAGAGGCCGACGATGACGAGCACCGACACGGAGACGGTGTACGCCTCGACCTGCGGCAGGTTGATCACGTTCCGCGCGAAGAGGTAGCTCGAGATGACGCCGAGCCCGGCCGCCGTGCCGGCAGGGATGGCGAAGCGGGCGATCTCCCGGAGGAAGGACGGCGTGCGCCACGGCCCCGAGCTCGGCGCGAGCGCGAGGAAGAACGCGGGGATGCCGATCGTGAGCGAGGCCGCGAGCGTCAGGTGGCGCGGCAGGACCGGGTACGTCGTCGGCGTCAGGCCGAGCGTGAGGATGAGCACGACGGCGAAGACGGACTTCGTGACGAAGAGCTTCGTGACCCGCTGCAGGTTGCGCAGCAACTTGCGCCCCTCGGCGACCATGAGCGGCACCGCGGCGAAGTCTCCCCGGACGAGCACGAGGTCGGCCACGCTCTTCGCCATCTGCGACCCCGAGCCCTGCGCGATCGCGAGCCGCGCGGCCTTGAGCGCCGGCACGTCGTTGACGCCGTCGCCGACCATCGCGACGTAGTGCCCCGCGTCGTGGAGCGCCTCCACGAAACGCCGCTTCCCCTCCGGCGAGATCCGGCCGACGACGCTCGCCCGAAGTGCGAGCTCCTGGAGCTCGGCGGGGTCGTCCGGTAGCTCGCGCCCGTCGACCGGGGGCCACTCCATCGGGATCCCGGCGTCGGCGGCGATGGCGGCGGCGGTCTCCGGGGCATCGCCGGAGAGGACCTTCAGTACGACGCCCTCGGCGCGGAGGTACGCGACGGTCTCGCGGGCGTCGGGCCGGAGGCGCTCGGCGAGGGCGACCACCCCCAGCAGGGAGAGGCCGGGCGGAGGCGGCCGGTCGGGATCGCCGGAGACGTCGATCTGCTCGAGCGCGGCGCCCGTCGTCGCGAGGGCGACGACGCGCCGCCCGCCGCGCTGCTCGCCGGCCACGCGCTCGGCGAGCTCCCCGAGCGGGAACAGGTCCGGAGCGCCGAGCACGTAGCTCGTTCCGGCGAGCCGCACCGCGCTCCAGCGGCGCCGCGACGAGAACGGCACGTGGACGACCGCCGTCTCGGCGTACGCCGGATAGGCGTCTGCGATCGCCTGCAGCGTCGCGTTGCCGCTCGGGGAGCCGGCCGCGTACTGCCCGAGCGCGGCGGCGAGCCTCTCCTCCGCGACGCCGCCGGCCGGCACGACCTCCGCGACCTGGAGGGCGGCCTCGGTGAGCGTGCCGGTCTTGTCCAGGCAGACGATCTCGGCCGAGGCGAGGGACTCGATCGCGTTCAACTGCTGCGCGAGCGCTCCCCGGCGCGCTATCCGGAGCGCCGCGACTGCGTAGGTCAGGCTCGTGAGCAGGATCAGCCCCTCGGGCACGAGCGTCACGACGGCGGCCACCGATGTCGGCACGGCCTCGCCGAGCTCCGTGTCGCGCTCGGCGAGGGCGTATCCGAGGATGGCCCCGAGCGGCACCATCACCGCGACCATGGCGAGCAGGAGGTAGTTCAGGGAGCGCTCGAGGGGCGAGCGGGGATGGCGGAAGGTGCGCGCGATGTCGGCGAGACGCTCGGCGTAGCTGTCGGGGCCGACCGCGGTGACCGTGTAGAGCCCGGCGCCCTCGACGGCGAACGACCCCGAGCGCACCTCCTCCCCAGCGGCGCGCGAGACGGCGCGCGACTCGCCGGTGAGGATCGACTCGTCGAGCCTCAGCCCGTCGCTCCGCTCGAGGCGGCCGTCGGCCACGAGCTGGTCGCCGGCCTCGAGGTGGATCAGGTCGCCGGCAACGACCCCCTCGATCCCGACCCGGAGGGGCTTCCCGTCGCGGATGATCGTCGCGTCCGGAGCCACGAGGGCGGCGAGCCGGTCGAGCGCGCGCTTGGCGCGCGCCTCCTGGACGATGCCGATGCCGGCGTTCGCGACGAGGATGGCGAGGAACAGCGCGTCCTCCCAGTGGCCGAAGGCGAAGGTGAGGACCCCGGCCGCGACGAGGATGAGGTTGAAGACCGTGAAGACGTTGGCCCGGACGATGCTCGCGTAGGAACGGCTCGTCGAGGGCGGCACGAGCGGCCCGCGCTCGGCGATCAGGCGGGCGGCCTCGGCCTCGGACAGGCCGGTGCGAGGGTGGCCAGGCGCGGTCACGGGCGGAACGTACCACCCCGCCTGCGGCGGGGTGGTACGTCGGGATGGGACCCGCCTTCAGGCGGCCGGGATGCGCGCTTCGAGGGCGGCGGCGACGGCCTCGCGCACCGGCTCGAGCTCGATCCGGTCCAGCATGTCCTGGAAGAAGCCGCGCACGATCAGCCGTTCGGCGTCGCCGCGCGAGAGGCCCCGCGCCATGCAGTAGAAGAGCTCGTCCCGGTTCACCGGCGAGTTCGTCGCGCCGTGCGTGCAGCGCACGTCGTTCGCGAGGATCTCGAGCCCCGGGATCGAGTCGGCGTGCGCCTCCGGGGAGAGGATGAGGTTGCGGTTCTCCTGGTAGGCGTTCGTCTTCTGCGCCTCGCGCTCCACCCGGATCATTCCGCGCCAGACGGCGGTCGCCGAGTCGCGCAGCACGCCCCGGAACGCGAAGTCCGAGGTCGTGTGCGGCGCCGCGTGCTCCTGGAACGTGTCGTAGTCGAGGTGCTGCGTGCCGTCGGCGAAGTAG